>Ga0265297_10001779_pt1 | contig 47824 bp, 40 predicted proteins | sample Munlanlwell13791_FD_192502 | JGI IMG/M metagenome (GOLD analysis project Ga0265297, IMG submission 192502) | Leachate microbial communities from a municipal landfill in Southern Ontario, Canada - Leachate well 137-91 | ecosystem: Engineered > Solid waste > Landfill > Unclassified | place...
AAAGAAAAACAAAAAAAAGTATTCATTAAGCAGCTTGATTTAGCCGAAGAGTTAAATCTTCCAGTTATTATTCATTGTCGAAGCGCTTTTGATGATTTGCTTGAAATATTATCAAAAAGAAAAGTTAAAGGAGTTTTACACTGTTTTACGGGAAGCAAAGAGGAGGCTGAAAGACTATCTTCTTTGGGTTTGTATTTTGGAATCAATGGAATAATCTTTAAAATGGAATTAGAAGAAGCAATAAAGGTAATGCCGATGGATAAGATTTTGTTAGAGACTGATTGTCCTTATCTTTCTCCTCCGATGCTTGGAGAAAGAAACAATCCCCTTTCTTTAAAGTATGTTATTGAAGAGATTTCGCGAATAAAAGGTGTTAGTATTAAAGAAATAGAGGAGGTGACTTACAAAAACAGTAAGGATTTGTTTAATATTTAAGGCCTTAACAGGCCTTTTGTTTTGTGGTATTCTTTAAATATACAAAAATATGCAATATATTAGCTTAGAATTGATAAATTTAGTTAGAGCCATTCTTTTTGGTGTTGCCGTCGGTTATGCTTTTTTCTATGTTTTATTGTATTTTAAAGCAATGATTGAAAATATGGCTGGGGTTAAGAAGTTTGATGTTGACTTGTGGTGGATAATGATGATAACGGTTTCGGTAGTGGCAGGAATATTAGGAGCTATATTTTTAATGTAATATGGAGTACAATCACAAGGAAATTGAAAAGAAGTGGCAATCTTATTGGGAGAACAATAATTCTTATCTAACTAAAGAGGATTCAAAAAATCCCAAATTTTATATCCTAGACATGTTTCCATATCCTTCTGGAGATGGCCTTCACGTTGGCCATCCAAAAGGATATGTGGCAACTGATATTATTGCGAGATTAAAACGAACTCAGGGTTTTAGTGTTTTACATCCAATGGGTTGGGATGCTTTTGGTTTACCAGCTGAAAATTATGCAATCAAAACAGGAATTCATCCAGAAATAATTACTCAGAAAAATGTAGATAATATTAAGAGACAAATGAAGATGATTGGGTTGAGCTATGATTGGTCTCGTGAAATTAATACAACTGATCCAGAATATTATAAATGGACTCAATGGATATTCTTAAAACTATTTGAGAATGGTTTAGCTTACAAGAAATTACTTCCGATTAATTGGTGTCCGTCTTGTAAAACCGGATTAGCCAACGAAGAAGTGGTTGATGGCAAATGTGAACGATGTGGAACTGAAACAACTAAGAAAAATATTGATCAGTGGGTTTTGAAAATTACTGCTTATGCTGATAAATTATTAGAAGGATTGGATGATATTGATTGGCCAGATAAGATTAAGGAAATGCAAAAGAACTGGATTGGAAGAAGTGAGGGTTGGGAAGTAAAGTTCCTAATTAACAATTCAAAAGAAGTTTCTGTTTTTACAACCAGAGTTGATACTTTATTCGGTTGTACCTATTTAGTGATTGCTCCTGAGCATCCTTTAATTAATGAACTTCAAATTGAAAACAAAGAAGAGGTTTTGGCATATATTGAAAAAGCTAAGAATAAAAGTGAGAGAGATAGGATTAGCGAAGTAAAGGATAAATCAGGAGTAGGATTAAAAGGCGTTACAGCTATTAATCCAGTTAATGGTAAAGAGATACCAGTCTTTATGGCTGATTACGTTTTAGCGCATTATGGAACGGGTGCGGTCATGGCAGTTCCAGCTCACGATCAAAGAGATTTTGATTTTGCTAATAAATATGGATTGGAAATTATAGAAGTCATCGTGGGAAAGAATAAAAAAGAAGGAGAAGCTTTTGTTGAAGACGGAACATTAATTAATTCTTCTGATTTTGATAATTTATCCTCGATGGAGGGAAGAGAAAAGATTGGAGAATATTTAGCTAATCAAGGAAAAGCAGAAAAGAAAATTAATTATAAATTAAGAGATTGGGTTTTTTCTCGACAGAGATATTGGGGAGAGCCAATTCCAATTGTTCATTGTGAAAAATGTGGAATGGTTGCTGTTCCCGAAAGTGAATTACCATTAAAGTTGCCTTATGTTGAAAAATATCAACCAACTGGAACTGGAGAATCTCCCTTAGCAGTAATTTCAGAATGGGTAAATACAAAGTGTCCAAAATGCGGAGGTGAAGCCAAAAGGGAAACTAATACAATGCCACAATGGGCTGGTTCTTGCTGGTATTATTTAAGATTTTTAGACAACAAAAACAGTGAAGAAATCTTCACTAAAGAAATTGAAAAGAAATGGATGCCCGTTGATTTATATGTCGGAGGAGCCGAACATGCCGTATTACATTTATTGTATTCTCGTTTTTGGCATAAGTTTATGTATGATATTGGCGTTGTTTCTACTAAAGAACCTTTTTACAAATTAAGGAATATTGGTTTAATTCTTGCTCCTGATGGACAAAAAATGAGTAAATCGAAAGGGAATACTATTTCTCCTGATGTTATCGTTGATGAATTTGGGGCTGACACTTTAAGGTCTTATGAAATGTTTATGGGACCTTTTGATCAGGCGATTCAATGGAACGAACAAGGAGTCAAAGGAGTTTATAGATTTTTAGTTAAAGCTTGGGATGCTATTATTTTTTGTAAAAATAATCAAGTAAGTTCAACTGAGGTTGTTGCAATGACTCATAAGTTAAACAAGAAAGTCAGTGATGATTTGTCAAAGATGAAATTCAACACTCCTATCTCTTCCTTTATGGAGTTCTTTAACTATATCTCAGAAAGAAAAGAAGAGTTTGGTAAAAATGAAATTGAAAGGGTTTTAAAACTTTTATCTCCTTTCACTCCTCATCTTTGTGAAGAGTTATGGAGCATTATCGGAAATAAAGAAAGTATTCTTTTAGAGAAATGGCCCGAGGCAGATTCAAATTTAATCAAAGAAGAGAAAGTAACTGTAATTGTTCAAGTCAATGGAAAGGTAAGAGAAAGAATGGAATTTGAAATTAATACTTCTAAAGAAGAAGTTGAGAAAATAGTATTAGAAAACGAAATAGTAAAGAAATGGATCAACGGAAAAGAAATTAAAGAAATCTTTTTTGTAGAAAATAAATTAATAAACATATGTGTGGAATAGTTGGATATATTGGAATAAAAGAGGCATCACCAATTCTTTTAGCAGGATTGAAAAGAATGGAATACCGAGGCTACGATAGCTACGGCTTTTGTTTTTTAAATAACGGAAAAGCCTCTTTATTTAAAAGAAAAGGGAAAATAGAAAATACAGAACAAGAGTTTCTAGAAAAAGATTTTAAAGGGAATATTTCAATCGGACATTGTTTAACGCCAGATACACTAGTTCAATTAGCTGATGGCAGAGTTTTAGAAATTTCTAAAATATTAACTGGTGATAAGGTTCTATCATTAAATTTAAGTAATCTAAAATTAGAGCCTAAAAAAGTAAAAGCTTTTAAACATAAATCACCAGCCTATTTGTATAGTATTAAAACCCCGTTTGGAATAATAGAAACTACAGATATTCATAAGATGATAGTTTTTACTGATGGAAAAATTTCAGAAAAAAAAGTCAAGGATATGACAAGTGGAGATATTGTTTTGTTTCCTAAATTAATTAACATAAAAGGGAAAAAGATAAATTTTAAAAAAGTTGTTAATAAAAAGTTTTATCAAATAAATAATGATTTATGTGAAGCTATTAAAAAAGAAGTTTCTAATAGAAGGCTTTCTGTGGAAGAATTATCAAAGAAAACAGGAATCAGTCGATCATATCTTAATCATATTCTAAAAAACGAAAGATCTTTCGAAGAGGAGCATTTATTTAAATTATTAAAGTATCTTTCGTTAGAAAAATTGACCGATACAATTATTGATAGTAATAAAAAAGAAAAATTTATAAATCAACCACAGTACAGTTCTCCAAAATTAATGCAAATTATAGGTTATTACTTGGGAGATGGGCATGCTGGGAAACGAAACGTTAGGTTCAAAGATATGGATAGGGAAGTTCTTAATAAGTATAAATCTCTAATAGAGGAAGTTTTTGGTATTAATGGAACAATTAAAACGATGAGTGACACAAAGGCTCTATTGTTGGAGTTCAACAGTATAGCTTTTTCTTCTTGGTTAAAAGAAAATGTTAAATTAGGAAAGAACGAATTTATTGATGAACTAGGCTTGTTAAGTCTAGAGGAAATTAAGGGTTTTATTACTGGTCTATTTGATGCCGAAGGCTATGTTAGTAATGCTGCCGGACAAGTTGGAATTACAATGATTGATAGTAAATTAATTAAAACAATTCAATTACTTTTATTAAGATTAGGGATAATATCTTCGGTTATTATTATTGATAGGCAAAGCTATGGATGGAATAATGCTATTAAAATATCTATTAGTAATTATGATTTTATAAAATCTTTCATAGATTTAATTGGTTTTTCTTCAAGCATTAAAACAAAAAAAGCTGAAAATCTTTTAGGTAAATTAAGATCGAAAAGGATGCTTAGTTCAAAGGTTATTCCGCTAAAGAAAAAAGAAATTAAGTTATTTTGTTCTGACTTCATTAGTTCGTCAGACGATAAGAAATTTTTGAGTATTCCTGATGGTTTTATCTCGGAAGGAGCTGCAAATGATTTTGTGGAATGTCTTAAAATTAATTATTCTAAAAATAAAATAGCTAAGGAGTTAATACTTATCTTGAAAGGTTTTTTAAATGGTAGTGTCGTGTTTCAACAAGTTAGCAAGATTGAAAAAATTAAATCCCCTCATGAATATTTATATGATCTAGAAGTAGAAGATAATTCTAACTTTATAGCCAATGGTTTTATTTCTCATAATAGCCGCTGGGCAACTACCGGAGAGGTAACTGAAGAAAATGCGCATCCTCATTGTGACTGCAAGGGAGAGATTTTTGTGGTGCATAATGGAATAATTGAAAATTATAAAGAATTAAAAACTAAACTAATTAAGGAAGGCCATGTTTTTAAATCAGAAACTGATACTGAAGTAATCGCTCATTTAATTGAAAAGTATTATACCTCCAACCTAGAAGAAGCAGTAGGAAAAGCTTTACGAGATGTTCGAGGAACTTATGGTTTGGCTGTTATTTCATCAAAAGAACCAGACAAGCTTGTGGCAGCTAGAATGTCTTCACCATTAATTATTGGAGTGGGGACTGATGAGTTTTTAGTTGCTTCAGATCCTTCAGCGGTAATAACAAGAACGCGACAAATTATTAATTTAGACGATGGAGAAATAGCTGTTTTAAAGAAGGATGGATTTTGTATTTTTAAAGAAGAAAAAGAAGCAAAGAAGAATATTGAAACGATTGATTGGGACATTGAACAGGCGGAAAAAGGGGGTTACAAGCATTTTATGCTAAAAGAGATAATGGAAGAGCCTAATGTTATCGAAGATGCAATGAGGGGAAGATTAGTTGAGGAGGAAGGATTGGTAAAATTAGGAGGACTAGAAGCAGTTCAAGATCAATTAAGAAAAATAGATAATATTACTTTAGTTGGCTGTGGAACAGCATATTATGCGGCTAAGGTCGGTGAATATATGCTTGAAGAATATGCTAATATTCCAACTTCAACTGATATTGGTTCTGAGTTTCGATACCGAAAACCAATTGTGAATAAAAACACGGCGGCCATATTTGTTTCTCAATCTGGGGAAACGGCTGACACGATGGCAGCTTTGCGAGAGATGAAAGCCAAAGGAATTTTAACCTTAGGAATAACTAATGTGGTTGGTTCTTCTCAATCTAGAGAAAGTGATGCTGGAGTATATACTCGTTCTGGGCCAGAAATAGCTGTTGCTTCAACCAAGGCTTTAATTGGCCAATTGACTATCTTAGTTTTAGTAACAATTTATCTAGGGAGACAAAGAGATATGTCGATTGTAATGGGCAAAAGAATTGTTGATGAATTAATGAAAATTCCTGAACTAGCTAAAAAGATTTTAAATCAGAAAGATGAAATAAAAAGAATTGCAGAAAAATACAAACAATATCGGGATTTTTGGTTTATTGGCAGAAAGTATAATTACCCAATTGCTCTAGAGGGAGCACTTAAATTAAAAGAGATTTCATATGTACACGCGGAAGGAGTAGCAGGAGGAGAATTAAAACATGGGCCATTAGCTTTGATAGATGAGAATTGTCCAACGATTGCTATTTGTCCAAGTGATTCAGTTTATGAAAAGATGATTTCTAATATTGAAGAGATTAAAGCAAGAAAAGGAAAGGTTATTGCCATTGCAACTATTGGGAACGAAGAAATTAAGGATATTGTGGATGATGTAATATATATCCCGAAAACATTAGAAATGTTGACTCCATTATTGTCAGTTATTCCTCTTCATTTATTTGCTTATTATTTTGCCGATTCATTAGATCGAGATATTGATAAGCCAAAGAATTTAGCCAAGAGTGTAACTGTAGAGTAATTTAGTTTGCAATAAAAATAATTCTTGGTATAATATAATCATTAATGTACTTGATAAATAATAAAATAATAAGTTAAATAAAAATATGAATAAAAGATATTTTTTAGTTGCTCTTTGTTTGTTCGTAGCTTTCTCTTGTATGGGATTAGCATTAGCTGCTGATAATCAGCCAGCTAAAACCGGTCTTTTCCAATCCATAATTAATCTTTTAACAAACAAGGGAAAGGCAACTGTATCTGATCCTTTGCCTACTTTCAAAACTTCTCCTTGTGGAAGCTATGGAGACATTAATAGTGATGGTAAAATCACTATTGATGATGTTAATTTAGGTTACGAACAGATAGATAACAATACATCTTTTTTATCAAAAATTGATGTTGATGGAAGTGGTTTTGCTGGATTTAATGACGTTGTCATGATCAATGATTATCTAACTGGAAAGATATCTACTTTTACTGCTTGTCAGGTTGGTTCAGTAAAAGTTACTTGTACTGATTCAGATGGAGGTAAGGTATATAATACGAAGGGAAATGTAAAATGGGGACCAATTGGAGGAACAGTAGATGGTAAATATGAGGAAAAAGCAGATGTTTGTACTGATGATAAAGTTCTTCTTGAGCAGTATTGTAAAAGTAATCCAGATTGTGTTGATGGAATTTGTAGCCATCAAACCGTAAACGCTGATAGTGTTCCTGTGACAGAAACATATGCTTGTCTTAATGGGTGTAAAGATGGTGCTTGTCTTGATACACTAGTTTTAACAAAAGACTATTCTAGATTTAGTGTCACTGAATTAATTGAAGATAATTTACCAGAATCGATAACTTTCTGGACTTCAGCTCTTTGCCCAACTGCTTCTAGATTTGCCTATGCAATTCCAGAAGGATATACAGTAGCTAGTTGTGAAAGCGGACCAACTGGTTCTCATGGCGGTTGTTCCTTTTGTGCGATGTCTAAAATTAAGTTGGTACAAGATTCTTATTCGAATATATGTGCTAAGGAAGATGAAATTTTACCAGCTCATGGTAGCAATATATCTTGTTGTTCTGGTCTTACTAGATGTATAGTCACTGCAGAGATCGGTAACGTTGGAATGTGTAAAAAGAGTTGCGATACGATTCCAACTATTAAAATTATTTCTCCTGTTCAGGGTGATCAACTAATTGTAGGACAAAGCTATACTATTAAATGGACAAGTCTTAACTATTCTTTGAAGGTAAATATTTTATTGGATGGTTATGATGAAAAAGGAGGTAAAATAGAAAGTGGATATGGATATATTGCAAGCGCAATAGATAATAATAATTTTTATCAATGGACGCCGACAGTTAATGATTTATCTTATTTTGTATCGACACCAGCGAAATACAGAATAAGAATAACTCCAGCGGGTGGTACCGTTGGTTCTTTAGCTGGTGCGTCAGGAATGTTTAATATTTCAACCGCAAGTTATAAATGCATTAATGAAAATCAAAGTATTCCAGTAACACCAATTGGTCTTACTTGTTGTTCTGGTCTTACTCTTTGTCCAGCTTCTGCTGGAACAGTTGGTAGTCGTGGAACTTGTAAAAAGAGTTGTACAACTATTCCTAGTATTACAATTTTATCACCAGCTCAAGATGAAACAGTATCGCCAGGAAGTAAATACACTATTAAATGGAAAGGAGAGAACTTGAAGGGAGATACAATATATATTCACGGAAACAAAAGTTCTTTAATTACAACACTTCCTGCTTCAGCCACATCATATGTTTGGACGGTTCCTCAAGAATATGCTGGAAGCAAAGCAACAATTTGGGTGGAAAGTTTAGTTGCTGGGCAGAGTGCTTGGGAAGCCTATTCTTACTCTTACTTTAATGTGGGAAAGACAACATCAACGGATAATTCTCTTAAGGTTCTTTCTCCTAATGGAGAAGAATATTGGTTGAGGGGCAGTACGCATGATATTACTTGGAATTCATCTGGATTAGACACGGTAACTATTGCTTTGATAGATTACCGAGCAGGTCCTGTTGAGACAATTATTGCTTATAATGTTTCTGCTAGTCTTGGAAAATATTCTTGGACAATCCCTCAAATAATTACTCCTGGAAATACGGCTTTTAAAATTGCGATTAGAGGAAAAGCCATAGAAGATTTAAGTGACAATTATTTTAGCATTATTTCTTCTGAATCTTCTCCTTCTCTTAATTCTTCCTTGTATAATACTCCTCCTTCTTCTAATATTGCTCCCGGATCTTTAAAGGTGCCGTTTTTGAAATTCAAGATGGTGGCTACTGGCGATGATTTTAAATTGACAACTGTAGAAGTTACTAAGGTGGGAGGATCCTATGGTGATATTAGCTCAGTTGAATTATCAGCCGGTGGGACTGGAGTTTGGACTACACCAGTTTCATCTTCTAGTGGTAAATATATTTTCCATCTACCTTTGGTTATTGCAAAAGGAACGCAAACAATTCTTGATGTTCGAGCAAATGTTTCTCCTGAGGCGACAATAGGAGAACGTATCGCTTTTAAGGTTTCTTTAATAGAGGCAATTTCTAGTTCGAGTGAATATAATGTTGGCTGGCTTAACGAAACTGGCGATCCAATGATTATAGGTTTAAATCAATCTGCTTGTCCCAAGGTATTTGATTATAATCCAATTTGTGGGGTGAATGGAAAAACTTATCTCAGTGAGTGCGATGCTTTAGCTGCTGGGACTACTAAATCTTCTGATGGTGCATGTAAGACCAAAACTGAGACTACGCCAAAGAATTTACCTACTCCTGATAAGCCATTAAATCAAATGAACAGAGAGGAACTTATTAACTTCTTAATAAAACTTATTCAAATTTTGTTAATTAATAATACTTCCAATATAAATCAATAAACGTATTTCATTGTAAGGCGGCTTATAGCGATCTAAAAACAAGACATCTTCTTCGGGAGATGTTTTGTTTGTAAGATCTAAATTGAGGATAATTAATTTAGAAATAGTCTTTCCGTTCCCAATCTTTTAATTTGCAATAAAATTATTCTTTGTTATAATGTATTTATTGGTGGGTTATAAATAATAATAAGTTAAATAAAAATATGAATAAAAGATATTTTTTAGTTGCTCTTTGTTTGTTCGTAGCTTTCTCTTGTATGGGATTAGCATTAGCTGCTGATAATCAGCCAGCTAAAACCGGTCTTTTCCAATCCATAATTAATCTTTTTACGAATGGAGGGAAAGCGACTATTTCAGATACAATGCCTGTTATTAACACTAAGAAGATAACTATTATTTCGCCTGCTTCTAATAGTAAATGGATAGTTGGAAATACGTATAGTATTGAATGGGTAGCTCAGGAAGATGTTGGCAAAATAAGGATATCTCTTTCTCAGAAAGGTGGCAGTGACGTGACTGAGATTATCGCTGAGGAAATTGATGCTTCTTTGGGAAAATATTCTTGGACTGTTCCGACTAACAATAAAGATATTAATTTGGGTGGACAGTTTGAACTTCATGTTGTAGCTGTAAATTCATCAACAATAGTAGACACTAAAGATTTAACTATAGAAGTTGCATTCTCTTGTACTGATTCTGATGAAGGAAAGAATTACCTTGTGTCGGGAACAACTAAATGGGGGCCGCTAGATGGACAATACCAACAATCAACAGATGCTTGCGATGTTGCTGGAAAAACTTTATCTGAGCGTTATTGTTATTATTCAGAAAATCTTAAGGGATCGTATTCTGGAGTAGAATACTTTACTTGTCCTAATGGTTGTAAAGATGGTGCTTGTATCGAAAAACAAGTTACTACAAAAGACTATTCTAGATTTAGTGTCACTGAATTAGTTGAAGATAATTTACCAGAATCGATAACTTTCTGGACTTCGGCTCTTTGTCCGACTGCTTCCAGATTTGCCTATGCAATTCCAGAAGGATATACAGTAGCTAGTTGTGAAAGCGGACCAACTGGTTCTCATGGCGGTTGTTCCTTTTGTGCGATGTCTAAAATTAAATTAGGTATGTCTACTGTTAATAATTGTTCTTATATATATTCAAACTGGTCTACCTGTCAAGATGGCACAAGAACAAGAGAGGTAATAGCTGCAGTTCCAGATAGATGCATAGAAGGAAATCCAGTTCTAAAAGAATCTTGTGAAATTATTCCTAGTGATTGTGTCAAAGAGGGCTCAAGCATTCCAGTAACATCACTTGGTTTTACTCAGTCTTGTTGCTCTGGCCTTACTCTTTGTCCAGTTTCTGCTGGAACGGTTGGTATTCGTGGAATTTGTAAGAAGAGTTGTGCAACTACTCCTAGTATTACAATTCTATCGCCGAAACAAGACGAAACAGTGTTACCAGGAAGTACATACACCATTAAATGGAAGGGAGAGAACTTGAAGGGAGACACAATATATATTCACGGAAACAAAAGTTCTTTGATTGCAACGCTTCCTGCTTCAGCCACATCATATGTTTGGACTGTTCCTCAAGAATATGCAGGAAGCAAAGCAACAATTTGGGTGGAAAGTTTAGTTTCCGGGCAGAGTGTTTGGGAAGCCTATTCTAATTCTTATTTTAATGTAGGAAAAACATCATCAACGGAAGCTTCTGTCACACTTCTTTCCCCTAATGGAGGAGAAAAGTTTAAATGGGGGAATGTATATGATATTTCTTGGAAATTTTTAGGGGTAGAGAAGGTTAATATCAGTTTAGTTTCTAAGGAAACAGAAACTGATTTATTGGTTGCGACTTTAGCGGAAAATGTGTTGGCTTCTTCAGGGAAGTTTAGCTGGAAGGTTGGAGAAAGAAAAATTAATATGGTTGATTTTTATAAAATAGTAATTTCTGATTCAAGCAGTGGGAATATTGTTGATAAGAGTGATAATTATTTTAGTATTGTTGTATCATCTTCAACAAAGGATTATTCTAAGTTTAGCGTAACCGAGTTGGTTGAAGATAATTTGCCAGAATCGATAACTTTCTGGACAACAGCATATTGTCCAAGCTCCGCGAGTTTTCCTTATATCGTTCCAGAAGGATATAAGTCTGTAAGTTGTGAGGCAGGCGCAGTTGGTTCTCACGGAGGATGTTCTTTTTGTGCAATGTCTAAAATTAAACTAGTAAAATCTTCATCTAGCGTAATCACCAAACCTATTAGCGAAATTACTAAGCCCAGTACTCCTATTGGTCTTTCTCCTGAAAAACCTTTGAATCAAATGAATAGAGAGGAGCTTATTAATTTCTTAATAAAGCTTATTCAGGTTTTATTAAATGATAATGCTTCGATTCCTGTTAGTGTACAACCAATAACTAATACCATTACTGATACTAATACTAATTATCAGGAAGATATTATTCCTAATGATGGGAATACCTATGTTTATTTTAAAACACCAGGATCATCTTCTTGGACTGTTCCAGAGGGAGTAACATCGGTTGATGCCTTTATTCTTGGTGGTGGCGGAGGCGGTGGTGATTTAGGTTGTGGTGGCGGAGGCGGTTATACTAAAAATCTTTTTAATTATTCAGTAGTTTCAGGACAAAGCATATCTATTAATGTTGGTGCTGGTGGTCTTAATAAACAAGGTCCTTATGGATATTACAGTGGAGATGGAGAAAGTAGTTCTTTCGGATCTATTTTGGCAATGGGAGGAGTTGGATGTAAATTAAATGATAATGTTTATACCTATGGTGATGGCGGTTCTGGTGGTGGTGGATCTATTGGTGGATCTGATGGTAGTGATGGAATAGGAACAAAAAGTGGAAAGGGACAAGGATCCTCTACAAGACCATTCCTTGATAGTTACTTTAATTCTCTTGGCGCAGGTGGTGGCGGAAATACAAGTCCTGCTACTGGTGGAGCTTATGGAGGTGGAAATGGATGTGCAAAGGATTATTGTAGCGGAGAAGATGGAACACCAAATACTGGTGGAGGTGGCGGAAGTATGTGGGGGTATGGTCAGCATGCTGGTGCGGGTGGTTCTGGAATGGTTATCGTAAGATACAAATCATTTAGTGCGCAATAAATTAAAGCAAGATATCTCCTATTGGGAGATATTTTGTTTATAGCTTAAAACTGTGGATAATTAGTTTTTCTTTTACCATTTTTATGATAAAATATGTCTATGAAAAACAAAAAAGATTACTCAATAATAATCGGGGGAGCCGCCGGACAAGGCTCAAGGAAAGCAGGGCTAATTATCGCTAAGCTGTTTAATAATCTTGGCTATAATGTCTTTATTAACGAAGATTATCAATCGTTAATTAAAGGAGGACATAATTTTTCAGTCATAAGAGTTTCAGAGGGTCAATGTTTCTCTACTCGTGAAAAGGCTGATTTCTTATTAGCTTTGAATGAAGAAACAATCAGTAAACATGAAAAATCATTAGAGAAGGATGGTTATGTTGTGTTTAATAAAGATAAAATTAAAAAAGCAGAAGGAATTGGAATAGCTTCGGATAAAATTACTAAGGATTTAGGGGGTCTTCCAATTATGAGCAATACGGCTTTGATTGCTGGATTTAGCAAGGCGATGGGAATAGAATGGAGGGTTTTGGAAGTTGCCTTAAGAAAAGAAATAGGGAAAGGAATTGAAAAGAATTTGGAAATAGCTAAAAAAGCTTACGAAGATACAGTCACTGTTTTGAAGATTGAGAAATTGAAAAACAAACCTAGTCCACTTTTAACGGGAAATGAAGCGATTGCTTTAGGGGCAGTAAAGGCTGGTCTTGATATCTATTATGCTTATCCAATGACTCCAGCAACAAGCATCCTTAACTATTTAGCTGAGCATGAAAGATCTTTTAATATTATTACTTCTCAATTAGAAAACGAAATAGCCGTAATTAATGCGGCAGTTGGTTCAGCTTTTGCTGGAAAACGCTCAGCTGTTGCTTCTTCGGGAGGAGGTTTTGCGCTAATGACTGAGGGGATAAGCTTAGCGGCGATGGCCGAAACGCCAGTTTTAGTTATTAGTAGTCAAAGATCTGGCCCGGCAACGGGAGTTCCAACCTACAGTGGTCAATCTGATTTACTCTTTACTATTAATTCAGGACATGGTGATTTCACTAGGTTTATCGTTGCCCCAGGAGATGCTAATGAGTGTTGTTATTGGGCAGGAAAACTGCTTAATTTAGCTTGGAAGTATCAGAGTCCTTCAATATTATTAGTTGATAAAGAACTATCAGAGAGTACTTTTGAATTTGATAGTAAAATTCTAAAACAAATTAAAAAGGAAAAAGCTGTTTTGTGGAACGGAAAAGGAGAGTATGTGAGGTACGCGAATAAAGAAAATGGAATATCTCCCATAGCTTTTCCGGGAGATAAGGCAATAGTAAAGGGAACTAGTTATGAGCATGATGAAAAAGGGTTATCGGCTGAAGAAGCTAAAGTTATTGTTTTAATGCAGGACAAAAGATTAAGAAAGTTTAAAGAAATGGAAAAAGAAGTTGATGTTCCTGGGGCAGTAAATGTTTTTGGGAAAAAGAGTGCTAAAAAAGCAATTATTGCTTGGGGCTCAACTAAAGGAGTAGCGTTAGAAGTAGCTGAAAAGTTGGGTTTTAAATTAATTCAACCATTGGTTCTTCAGCCTTTTCCTATTAAGCAATTTAAGCTAGCTTTAAAGGGGGTTAATAAGATAGTGTTAGTCGAGTGTAGCGCTATGGGTCAAATGGAGAAGCTTCTTAATGGTTATGGAATTAAGATTGATAAGACTATTCTCAAATACGATATGAGGCCATTTACTGTTGAAGAATTAGAAAGGAAATTAAAGAATATTTAATATGGAAAAATTAGAAACAAATGTTATTAATACATGGTGTCCTGGTTGTGGGAACTTTGGTATTCTTCAAGCAGTTAAATTAGCGGTTAATGATTTGATTGCCAAAGGAACACCACGAGAAAAAATTGTTATTGTTGCTGATATTGGTTGTAATTCAAAAATAGCCGATTATTTAAACTTAAGCAGTTTTTATTCTTTGCATGGTCGGTCAATTATTACGGCGATGGGAATAAAAATGGCTAATCCTGAATTAAAAGTAATAGTTTTTACGGGAGATGGAGCAGCATTAGATGAAGGAATTTCTCATTTGATTCATGCTGCCAAGAGAAATTCAGATGTTACGGTGATTATGCATAACAATCGTTTATTTGCTTTAACTACTGGTCAATTTACGGCTGTTTCTCCTAAGGGGTTAAAAGGTAAATCAACTCCTGAGGGGTCAATTGAAGAGCCAATAAATCCTTTAGAATTAATGATGGCGGCTAATTCTTCTTTTATTGCTAGAGGTTATTCAGCAAAAATTGATCATCTAAAGAACTTAATTATTGAAGCAGTAAGTCATAAGGGATTTTCTTTTGTTGAAGTAATGCAACCTTGTGTTAGTTTGTTTAATAATATTGAATTTTTAAATGAAAAAGCTTATGAAACAAAGAATACAGAATTGGGATCAAGGGAGAAGGCCTTGGCTTTAATTAAAGAATGGAATTATAATGAAGAAGGCAAGATTCCTTTAGGGTTATTGTATAAAAAAGACAGGCCTTGCTATGAGGAAGAGATGAATAAGAATATTGTAAAAGATAAAAATCCAGAAATAGAAAAATGTTTACAAGCCCATTTATAAAAAAGAATATTGTTTGTATTGGGGGTGGCAATGCTATGCCCAAGGTTATTTTGTCTGGATTAAAAAATAAAAATGTTAATTTAACTGTTGTTTCTGCAGTTTTAGATTCTGGTGGATCATCAGGAAGACTAAGAAAAGATTATGATGTTATTTCTCCAGGAGATGTCAGAAGAGCTTTTTTAGAATTATGCAAATTATCTAAAGAAGATAAAGATTTGTTAGATTATCGTTTTATTGATGGAGATTTGCATGAACATAATTTATGGAATATTGCTTTTGTGGCGATGGCTCTCGAGAAGGGAGGATACAGGTCCCTTTTTGAAAAAATAAACTCAATACTGATTGGAAATCATAAAATACTTCCTTCAACAACTCACAAAGCTGATTTAGTGGCGGTTTTAGAGAATGGAGAAGAAATTGTGGGGGAATCAAATATTGATGTTCCTAAGCATGACACCAAATTAAAAATCGAAAAACTATTTTTGAGGCCTGCAACTAAGGTTTGTCCGCAAACTGTTAAAAGAATTATGAATGCTGATATGATTGTAATCGGACCAGGAGATATTTATTCTTCTTTGATGCAGGTTTTACTAGTTGAAGGGACGGCAGAAGCAATAAAGATGAGTAAAGCTAAAAAGGTATATGTTTGTAATCTGATGACTAAAGATGGAGAGTCAAATAATTTTACTGTTGCTGATTTTATTTCAAAAATTGAAAAGTGTTTGAACTGTGAGCTTGATTATGTTATCTTTAATACAAATATTCCTAGCGAACAAAGAGTTGAGGAATACAGGAAAACTCATCCGCAATTTCTTGAGATGGTAAAAGCCGATAATTTACTTAAAAGTAATAAATATATTGGTTTGGATTTATTACCAAGCGAAGGAGGAATTGCTCATGATAAAGAAAAAATAGCAAAAGAATTATTAAAGATATGCAAGCAATAATTTTAGCCGCTGGAAAAGGAATAAGGTTTTTACCTTTATCAGAAGTAAAGCCAAAACCGCTTTTTTCAATCTTTGGAAAGAGTATTTTAGAATACAATTTAGATGAATTAGATGGATTAGTAGATGAAGTTATTATTATTGTTGGCCATAAGAAGGAAATGATTATGGATTGTATTGGGAAAAAACATGGTAAGATGAAAATAACATATATTGAAGACGTGAAAATCGAAGGAACTGGATCAGCAGCTAAATTAGCTCACTCTCATTTAAAAGATAGATTTTTACTTTTAAATGGAGATGATTTTTATTCAAAAGACGATATTAAAAAAGCAATTGATAAATATCCTTCTATTTTAGTTAAGGAACATGATAATCCTTCTTGTTTTGGAGTGATTGATGAAGAAGAAGGATATGCTAAAAATATTATTGAAAAACCAGCACAGCCAGTTTCTAAATTGGTTAATTCAGCTTTGTACTGTTTGCCCAAAACAATCTTTAATTATGAAATTGAAAAATCAGCTCGGGGCGAATATGAATTTACAGATTATGTTAGGAAGTTTATTCAAGAAAAAAAACTACATATTTGCGAGGCTTCTTTTTGGTTTCCTGCTTCTTATCCTTGGGATATTTTCGATGTAGTTTCCTATCTATTTAGCAAACAGAAAAAAGAAAAAAAGGGAAAAATAGAAAAGGGAGCTGTTTTGAATGGAGAGGTTATTGTTAAAGAGGGAACAATTGTAAAGAGTGGGGCATATATTGAGGGGCCAGTGTATATTGGTAAGGATTGTATCATTGGACCGAATTGCTTTATTCGTGCTGGAAGTGTTATTGAAGATGGATGTAGGATTGGGCAAGGGGTTGAAATTAAAAATTCTTTAATTGGAAAAGGAACTTTTGCTAGCCATTTGACATATATTGGAGATTCAATTGTTGGAGAGAATTGTAATTTTGGAGCAGGAACAATTATTGCCAATTTAAGGCATGACCATGGAACAGTAAAAACATTGATAAGTGATTCTTTAGTAGATACAGGGAAGAAGAAATTAGGAGTGCTTATGGGTGACAATGTTAAAACAGGAATTAATACAATAATTTATCCTGGGAGAAAGATTGGAGCTAATAAATCAACTTTGCCAGGAGAGAAGATTGAGAAAGACATATAAACGCAATTCTTATGAAAAAAAAGGTCTTATCGCTTTTGGTTGTTGTAATGATCGTTGTTTTAACTTTATCCGTTTCTATTTATTTCCTTGAAAATAAAGACTTTTTACTGTTAGCATTGTTTGGAAAAGATGAGAGTAATAAAACTGTAGTTATAAAAGTAGAAAAGAAGAATTTATTAGCGGTTTCACAGGAAAACATTATTAAATATGATGGCACTATTTTTAATATATTTTTTCACAGTTTAATTATTTATCCAGAAAAAGCAATAAAAGATATTTACAATATTGATGGCTATCGCAATAATATGCTTACCGTTAGCCAATTTAATCAGGTCTTGAAACAACTTTACGATAATAATTTTATACTAATTGATATTAACCTTATGTACTCTATTGATGAGAACGGAAAAATTTATCCAAAAAAGCTGTATTTACCAGAAGGCAAAAAACCACTAATTCTTTCAGTTGATGATCTCAACTATTATTCGTATATGAAAGATGGTGGTTTTGCGCAAAGATTAATCGTGGAAAACAATGATATAAAAACAGAAGTAATTAATCCAGAAGGAAATAGAATTATAATGGATGGAGATGTGATCCCGATAGTCGATTCTTTCATTAAAGAACATTCCGATTTTTCTTTTAATGGAGCCAGGGGGATTATTGGAATTACTGGTTTTGAAGGTATTTTAGGTTACCGTACTCAATTAAAAGACGAGAAAGGAAGTGCTGAAAAAGAAAAGGTAAAAGTTGTTGTGGAAGAACTTAAAAAGCATGGTTGGAAGTTTGCCTCTCATAGCTATGGACACGACATTGATTTTTATCGGGGAATAGTTGATTCAAGTTTTTTGGAAAAAGATATCCTATCTTGGAAAGAAGAAGTTGAATCGTTTGTTGGGCCCACAAATATTTATATCGGTCCATACGGGCAGATATTTGAATTCGGCGATTCAAGAAGAGATCAGCTTATTAAGGCCGGATTCAATATTTTTTATGGAGTAGGAATGGGAGATTTTAAGAATTTTTATGACAATTATTTGATTATGGATCGTACCAATATAGATGGTTATCGTTTAATAAATAATACAAAAAGGCTATGCGAAACATATGGTATTTCGGTTGAAGAAAGTTTTTAGTGCCGAGGGTGGGATTTGAACCCACACAGAATTGCTTCTATAGCGTTCTGAACGCTACGCGTCTGCCAGTTCCGCCACTTCGGCATCAAAAAAAGCACAAATGTGCCGAAGGAGAGACTTGAACTCTCACGGGGTTGCCCCCATAGCATTTTGAGTGCTACGCGTCTGCCAGTTCCGCCACTTCGGCATATGTTTTATTTATCATATTATTTAATAATTAGAAAGTATTGACAAGTATAATTTTTATTATATAATGATTTTATCCATTTTCGAGGGAAAGATAATGGACTTGAGGGTTTATTATGACAAGCGGAAAAAGAGAAATAGCAAATTGGATAGTTCTTTGGGTGGGACTACTTATATGCTTTATGTCCATATTTGGTTATTTTGCTCAGCCAATGAGCGAAAGTAAATCTATTTGGACTCCTGATTCGTATAGATATGTGAATGCTGTGGGACAGGAAAATATTCAGATCTATGCAACTCAATTCGGTAGTAAGGTAGTTTACATTTCTACTGAAGATTTTCAAAGATCTTTTAAAAGTGACGTTATGATTATTTCTTCGACCGAAGGAACGGAACATAAGATTTATTATCTTGCCGAGAAAGAAAGTGTGACTTATGTAGCCAAAATAAGCTATGGTAATAGCTTATTTCTTTCAGGAGATAAGGCAAGTCTATTAAAAGATGGACAATTACAGTTGTCTTATTCTACAAGTTGGACAGGTATCATCCTGGCAATTCTTGTTAGTTCTCTTGTGAGCATGATCATAAGTTTGTTATGTGTCAGTAGAGTTGAATCTGCAATAAGTAATTTCCAATATTGGTGGAAATATAAACGGGCTCCTTCGGGATGACCCTTTTTTCTTTACTTTTATTTTCTATGTGATAAAATAGTATCAATGACAAGAGTAATTGCTATCGCTAATCAAAAAGGTGGAGTTGGAAAAACGGCAATCGCTGTTAATTTGCCCGTGTTTTTGACGGCCTTTGGAAAGAGGGTTCTTTTAGTTGATATTGACCCTCAAGCTAATGCGACATTTTCTTTAGGAATTAAGCCTAGAGAATTATCGATTTCTTTGTATGAGGCATTATTAGGGCAAGTCTCTCCGAGGGATATTATCAAGAAGACTCCTTTTTTAGCTTTTGATATTATGCCTACTTCATATAATTTAGCAGGAGCAAATATCGAATTAGTTAATATGGAGAACAGGGAATTTAAATTGAAAGAAGTCTTGGATTCAGTAAAAGATCAATACGATTTTGTTTTAATTGATTGTCCCCCTAGCTTAGGGTTATTAACTCTAAATGCTTTAATTGCGGCGGATGAAGTTTTGGTTCCAGTGCAATGTGAATATTTAGCCATGGAGGGATTAGGTCAATTATTACACAATGTTAAATTGATCAATGAGAATTTAGAAATGAATATTAAAATATTAGGATCAGTAATGACGATGTATAATAGAAAGAATAGAGTATGTTCAGCAATATCAAAAGACTTAAGAAGAACTTTCCCTGGCTACGTGTTTGATACTGTTATTCCTCGTACAGTTTCTTTATCTGAGTCTCCAGTAACTGGAAAAACAATTTTAAGGCATTCTCCTAATTCTCGTGCGGTTCATGCTTTTAGAGAATTAGCTCGTGAAATAATAGCAAGAAGTTAATAAATTAAAATATGATTGGAAAAGGAATTGAATCGTTAATCCCTAAAAAAGATATGTCTATTCCGGAAGATAAGATTCGTAAGGATTTTATCTTTTGGATTGAAATAGAAAAAATCAAGCCTAATATTTATCAGCCCCGCAAGGATTTTGACGAGGAGGCTTTGGAATCTTTAGGTGAATCAATTAAAAAATATGGTATTCTTCAACCGATTATTGTTAACAAGATTGAAAAGAGGACCGAAAGAGGAATTAGTTATGAGTACCAGATTGTAGCTGGAGAAAGAAGATGGAGAGCAGCGCAAAAGATAGGTTTAAGGCAAGTTCCAGTTATTATTCGTGAACAATCAAATCGGGAAAAGTTAGAAATAGCCTTGATTGAAAATGTACAAAGAAAGAATTTAAATCCTATCGATAAAGCGGAGGCTTTTGATAGATTGAGGGATGAGTTTGGTCTTCTCGAAAAAGAAATTGCTAGAATTGCTGGAATGAGCAGAGAAGCGATTGCTAATAGTCTGAGAATTTTAACTTTACCAGTAGAAGTTAAAAAAGCTTTGAGAGAGGGAAGTATTTCTGAGGGTCACGCCAGAGCTTTGTTGGGAGCTAAAGATGTTAAATTAGTTAAGGAATTATTAGAGGAGATTATAACAAATGGTTATTCAGTTAGAGAAGTAGAGCGAAGAGTAAAAGAAAGAAATGCTGGAGCTGGACCCAAGAAGAGTTTAATTAAAAAAGTTCCTTCAATGGTCAGTGAATTCCTAGAAAAGAAAGTTAGGCAGATATTGAATCTAGAAAATATTAAAATTGAAAAGAAAAAAGATAGTATTCAGGTTGTAGTTAACTTTAAGACAGAGGACGAGATGAATGATTGGTTGAAGAAGTTAAAAAATTAAATTATATGGTAAATAATAATTCAAAATTTCCTCTCCCTTTCTCGTATAGGATAGCCTTTACGTTAATTGAATTATTGGTCGTGATTGCAATAATCGGAATTCTTTCTGGAATGATTGTTGTTTCCATGAGCGGAGTAACACAAAAAGCTAACATTGCGAAAGCACAAGTGTTTTCTAATTCTTTGAGAAATTCCTTGATGACTAATATCGTTGGAGAATGGAAATTTGAAGGCAATGCTAATGATTCGTGGGGATTAAATAGTGGGACGTTGTATGGTGATGCCACCTATTTTTCCGATTGTATTTTTGGAAAATGTCTTAGTCTAGATGGATCTGGTGACTATATATCCGTAAATGCAACTTCGTTATATTCTTCAATAACACAAACAGTATGGGTAAAAACAAATAATGTTACATTGTTGCGACAATATATTTTTACAAATCAAAAAAATCCACCAGATACAGGTTACTATACTTATCAACAAAGACAAGGAGTTATGTTGTCTGACGATGATGTGCAGGTACAGTATTGGAAAGGAGACGGTGACGCATTTTTAAAAAAGCAAAATATAGTTTTAAATAACGTATGGATGAATATTGTATGGACGGCGGGCCCTAGTGGAGGCAAATTATATATTAATGGAGTTCTTGCTGATAATATAGCCACAGTTCCCTTTACGAATATTGTTCCGAACCAAAGCTTAATAGGCAGAAGAGGAGATGCAAACGGAGAAGATTATTTTAACGGTTTTATCGATGACCTTCGGGTTTTTAATGTGGAAATATCAATCTCCCAAATTAAAGAGGATTACTATCTTGGATTAAATAAGCTATTTGGTCGTGGACAAATAACGAAAGAAGATTATGGGGAAAGATTAACTGCGCTAGAAAACAAAACTGCAAGAGAATAATTACTTGCAGTTTTTATTTGAACATTTTGGATTCTTTCCTTTTTGTACCATTAGAGATCCACAGGTTGGACATTTTTCTCCAGTTGGTTTGTCCCATAGGGCAAAGTTACAATCAGGCCAATTAGGACAACCATAGAAGATTTTACCTTTTTTTGTTTTCTTTTGGACTATATTTGCTTGATTACATTCTGGACAAAGAATTCCAGTATCTTTTTTTTCGTCTTTGATATTTTTAGTGTGTTTGCATTCAGGGTAGCCAGTACAAGCTAAGAATTTACCAAATCTTCCTGTTTTAATGGCTAATGGTTTGCCACATTTAGGGCAAATTTCATCAGTAAGGATTGGTTCTTCTTTTTTCTTTTCTACTTCATTGTATTTGTTTTCAAGATTAGCATTGAAGGGGGTGTAGAAATCTCTTAAAATAGTTTTCCAGTTTTCGTTACCTTCTGCGATTTCATCTAGTTCTTTTTCCATATTAGCAGTGAATTTGATATCTACTATCTCGGGAAAGTGTTCAATAAGGATTTGATTGACTGTTGTTCCTATTTCCGTTGGCTCAAATCTTCTTTCTTTGTTTTTTTCAACATAATTTCTAGCTTGAATAGTTGAAATAATTGGAGCGTAAGTTGATGGTCGGCCAATCTCGTTTTCTTCTAGCTCTTTAATTAAGCTGGCTTCAGTATATCTAGCGGGAGGTTGGGTGAAATGTTGTTCTGGCTTTATTTCCACCAAATCAACTTTTTCTTCTTCAATTAAATTAGGAAGAATTTTTTCTTCAAATTTCATTGGGTAAACTTTTAAGAATCCATCGAATTTTAAAGTTGAGCCGTTGCTTTGTAAGGTATAGCTATTGTCAGTTTTAATTTCTACTTTAATTGAATCAAAGATAGCTTCCTTCATTTGAGAAGCAACAAATCTGGTCCAGATAAGCTTGTAGAGTTTTTTGTACTTATCCTCCATCTTTATATTATCAGGTTCTTGCTCAACATTAGTCGGTCTGATTGCTTCATGAGCCTCTTGAGCTCTGCCCTTAGCTTTAAATCTTCTTAATAGATGGTAATTGTCTCCAAATTTATTATTGATAAAGTTTTGAGTAGATTGAATGGCTTGTTCAGAAAGATTTAGAGAATCAGTTCGGTGGTAAGTAATCAAACCTTTTTCATAAAGGGCTTGAGCAATACTCATAGTCATTTTAGCGGGGTATCTTAACTTTTTAGATCCTTCTTGTTGTAGAGATGAAGTTGTGAAAGGAGGAAGAGGGCTTCTTTTTGTTTCCTTTCTTTCAATTGAAGAAATAGAATAATTAGCTTTTTCTAATTCTTCTTTGATATCGTCACCTTGTTCTTTGGTTTTTATACCCATCTTGGAAAAAGCTTTGCCGTCTTTTTTGGTTACAGTTGCTTCGAACTGTTCCTTAGATTCTTTTGCTAGTAAAGCAGTAAGACTCCAGTATTCTTCTGGTTTAAAGTTTTTGATTTCATTTTCTCTATCTACAATTAATCTAACGGCAACTGATTGAACTCTTCCCGCCGAAAGACCTCTCATTACTTTTTTCCAAAGAAAAGGAGAGAGTTTGTATCCCACGATTCTATCTAATACTCTTCTGGCTTGTTGAGCGTCGGCTAAATCAAGATTTAATTCAGTCGGATTTTTTAAAGCTTCTTCAATGGCTGGTTTGGTAATTTCGTGGAATGATATTCTTTTGTATTTATCTTTGTTTAAATTTAGAACTTCAATTAGATGCCAAGCAATCGCCTCTCCTTCTCGGTCAGGATCGGTAGCGACGTAAACAATATCAGCCGTTTCTACTTCTTTCTTAAGAAGATTAACATTTTTTCTAGCCTTAGTCGGAATAACATATTTAACTTCAAAGTCTTTTTCTACGTCTACTCCCAAGGTACTTTTGGGTAGGTCACGAATATGACCATATGAAGAAAGGACGCTTGTGTTAGCGCCTAAGAATTTCTTTATAGTATTTGCCTTGGTTGGACTTTCAACAATTATTAATGACTTCATGTATTTTTAATATCATTTTTAAAAACTAAAGGCAAATCATGTTTTGTTTTTAAAATTAAAGAAAAAGCTTCTTCAAGATTTTCTTTTGTTTCTTTAAGAGTTTTTCCTTGAGTATTAATGCCAGGAATTTCTTTAATCCATCCTAAATAATATCCTTTATTTTTATTGTATATTTTTGTGTATTTCATATTTTATTGAAATATATATCATGAGCCGATAAAACAGGAATAGCTCCATTCAAAATTAGATAATCAGTGCCCTTAGAGCCAGGAACAGCATAGATTGTTTTTCCTTGTTCTTGAGCAAATTTTACGGTATGCATAGTTCCTGATTTTATTTGTGCTTCTATTACTAAAAGAGCAGAAGATAATCCAGCCGTAATTCTATCTCTCTGAATAAAAGAAAATTTAGTTGGTTTAATTTTGCTAGGATATTCAGAAATTAAAAGACCATTTTCTTCTACTATTTTTTGAGCTAGATTTTCGTTTTCTTTGGGGTATATTTTTTCAATTCCTGAAGGAAGAACGGCAATGGTTGTTTTTCCTGTTTTGATAGCGGCGAGATGGGCAAAGGAATCAATTCCTCGAGCTAGTCCTGAAACAATGACAAATTCTCGAGGTAGATCCTTGATTATTCTCAAACAAGTATCTTTATTTTCTATCAAGCAGTCTCTGGAACCGATTACGCCTAGACAGGGATTGTTCCAGGTAATTTTTCCTTGGTAATAAATATTTTGAGGAGGATTTTTGATTTCCTTTAATTTCTTTGGATAATTTTTATCGGCAAAAGAAATCATTTGATTCATACAATTAAATCAACAACCTTACTGATTATCATTTCTACTGCTTTCTCGATGACACCTAAAGCGATAATTTCCTCAGCCTTACTAAAGTTTTTTAAAACTACGTCCTCAAGAGGTTTATTCTTGAATGATGAGTCTTCAGAATTAATACCTAGTTTTAATCTTTTGAATTCATTAGTCTTTAATTCGTCAATTATTGATCTTACTCCATTGTGTCCGGCAGCGCTTCTAGCTTCAACTTCTTTTATTTCTCCTAAATTAGTTTCCGCATCATCGTGAATGATAATAATATCTTTAATGTTTACTTTGTAGTAAGCGGCAATGCTTTTTATAGCCTTACCTGATTCATTCATATAGGTTTGTGGTTTAACCAAAAGAACATTACCTTTTTTTGAAATTAGAGCGTTGTGAGCCTTTTCTAATTTAAAAGCAGGAAAGTTGTGTTTCCTTTGAATTTCATCAATAACCATGAAGCCATAGTTATGCCTAGTTTTTTCATATTCAGGCCCGTAGTTTCCTAGGCCAGCAATTAATTTCATATATTCATTATACTTTTTTTCTTAAAATAGTAAACCTTGCTTTAAAATTCCTTTTACCTTATAATAAATTTATTATGACACAGAAAGAAGTATTAACCTTTTTATTAGACTCTTTAAAGATATTATTAATCGCTTTGGCGATTGTAATTCCCGTAAGAATGCTGTTGTTTCAACCTTTTATGGTCAAAGGGTCTTCAATGGAGCCTAATTATCACTCGAGCGATTATTTGATTATTGATGAGTTGTCATATAGATTAAGAGATCCTCAAAGAGGAGAAGTTATTGTTTTTCAATATCCTCTAAATCCATCAGTAAGATATATTAAGAGAATTATCGGATTGCCAGGGGAGACAATAGAAATAGTGAATGGAGAAGTTTTCGTTAGCAGGAATAATGGAGAAAAGCAGAAGATTGATGAGAGTTTGTATCTTTCTGCTAAGGTTCAAGAAGAGTGGAAGAATACTAACTTTAATCCATTAATTCTAAAACAAAATGAATATTTTATGATGGGAGATAATCGAAACAATTCCTCTGATTCTAGAAAGTGGGGAGTTCTTCCTCTTAAATATATAACGGGGAGAGTATTATTAAGACTTTCTCCCTATGAAGTATTAGTCAATACTTTAAGCCAAGAAGTAACAACATATTAAAAACATGAGTAAACCAAAATTTCAAACAGTAACAGGTATGCACGATATTCTTCCTCAAGACCAAGCGTATTATGATAAAATACAGGAGGCCGCGAAGAAGGTTTTTGCTTTTTACGATTTTGAGAAAATAGACACTCCTATCTTAGAAGATGCTAATTTATTTATAAAAAGTGTAGGAGAGAATACCGACATTGTAGAAAAAGAAATGTTTACCTTAAAAACTAAAGGTAAAGATTCTTTAGTTTTGCGTCCCGAAGGAACGGCTTCAATTATGCGTGCTTATCTTGAACATGGTTTTGTTTCCTTGCCTCAGCCAGTTAGACTTTGGTATTATGGGCCATTTTTTAGATATGAAAAACCTCAAGCAGGTAGATATCGACAATTTAATCAATTTGGAGTAGAAATTATTGGAGAAGCTGATCCGATTATCGATGTACAGACTATTTTAGTGATGTATAGTGTTTTGAGTGATTTAGGGTTAAAAGGATTGATGGTTAAAGTTAATTCAATTGGTGACGATGCTTGCCGTCCTTTATATAGGAAAGCTTTGATTAAGTATTTAAGAGAGAAGAAGTCAGGGTTATGTGCGGAGTGTCAAAAGAGATTAAAAGTTAATCCCTTAAGAGTTCTAGATTGTAAAAATGAAAAATGCCAGGAAACATTAGCGACTGCTCCTCAAAGTGTTGATTATTTGTGTGAAGAATGTAAAAAACACTTAAAAGATGTCTTAGAATATCTAGATGAGCTTAAGATTCCTTATTGTTTAGATAGTAGACTTGTTCGTGGGTTAGATTATTATTCGAGAACAGTTTTTGAGATAGAATTGACTAGGGAGGGAGGAATCTCGGGAGGAGCCTTGGCAGGAGGCGGAAGATATGATAGTTTATCAAAGATGCTTGGAGGAGCTGAAACTTCTGCTTGCGGAGCAGCTGCTGGTGTTGAAAGAATAATTGCGGAAATGAAGGAGAACAAAACAAAGGTTAGTTTTTCTCCAGTTCCAGAAATATTTTTTGCTCAAATTGGACCTCTAGCTAAAAAGAAGAGTCTGCCCATTTTAGAAGATTTAAGAAAGGCAGGAATTAATGTAGGGGAAGCTTTTGGAAAGGATGCTTTAAAAGCTCAATTGGGTAAGGCTAGTAGGTTAGGATCAAAGGTTGTTTTGATCTTAGGACAGCGAGAAGCCTTAAACAATATGATATTAATAAGGAATATGCAGACAGCTAAACAGGTCGAAGTAAAACAAGAAGATATTATAAAAGAAGTCAAAAATATATTAAAAGAGAAATAGTATGAAAATACAAAAACAATTAAGAGAAACTTCTCAATCTTTAGTATATCGTTTCACCAAAGCCGTTCAAAAAAGTGGCGTATTGGTTGAAGCTAGAAAAAGAAGATTTACCAAGAGAACCAAAAGTGAAAATATGCAGAAGAGAGCTGCTTTGGTTAAGGTAGAAAAAAAGAAGGAATTTGACAAAGCTAAGAAATTAGGAAAAAGTTTAAATAAAAAATAATATGATAGTTGAAGAAATTAAAAAAGATTTAATTTCTGCGCTAAAAGAAAAGAACGAATCGGCCGTCTCTACTTTGAGAATGGTGACTTCGTCTATCTTTAACAAAGAAATGGAAAAGAGAGTCGAAGTTTTGAAAAGCGAACCTAGTTTAACTGAAGAGCAGATAAAGGAGAAAGTTAAGTTAACTGATGAAGAAGTAATTGATGTTCTTTCTTCTGAAGTTAAAAAAAGAAGAGACAGCATTGTTCAATTTGAACAAGGAGGAAGACCAGAATTAGCTGCTGGTGAAAGGGCTGAATTGGAGATTTTAATGAAATATCTTCCTAAAGAATTAACTGAAGAAGAGATTAGAGTTGTTGTCAAAGCTTCGATTGTTAAATCAGGAGCTACAACAATGAAAGATATTGGATTAGTAATGAAAGAAGTTTCTCCTCAAACCAAAGGGAAGGCAGATGGAAATATGGTAGCGAAGATTGTGAGAGAGGAGTTGGGTAATTAATTATAGCACCTCTTTGGTGTTTTATTTATATGTTATTTAAAGAACTGGCCAATCATTCTTCTAAAAAATGGGAAGCTGTAATGAACAAGCCGACAAAAGTATTCAAAGAGTATTTTAAGAAAGAGAAGATTTTTCTTCTAAAAAATATTAAAAAGAATTCTAAAGTTTTAGATATGGGGTCAGGAACAGGAAGAATTGCTCAGTATATTTATAATCGAGCTAGTGAAATACATAATGTTGATTTTGATGAACGGGCAATAAAAAAATTAACTAAAACTTTTAAAGAAAAAAATAAAGTTAAATCATATTTTTGTAATATGAAAAAAATTTCTATTAACGATAATTTTTTCGATTATATAATTTGTGCAGGGAATACGATTGGAAATATGAAGGATATTGATAAGGTGGCAACGATTAAAGAAGCAAAAAGAGTATTGAAAGGTGGTGGTAAAATGTTTTTTTCTTTGTATTCCGAAAAAGCTTTACCTTTTAGGATTGAGCAGTATGAAAAGATAAAAGTAAAAATTAACAAAATAGATAAAGAAGGAAAGATTATAGTTGATAATAATACAATTACCGAGCAGTTTTCAAAAGAAAAAATTACTGATTTGTTCCAGAGGGCAGGATTAATTTCAAAAGTAAGATCTTTAAATGTTGCCTTTTATATTGTAGAGGCTATCAAAAAATCATAAAAATAAAAAATACAATAATTATATAGGTCATAATTTAGAAGAAAGAGAAAATTCTAAGGAATTTATTAATAAACATAAAAAATATTATTGTTTCCTTGATTTTAGAGCTTTAATGGGGCTCTTTTTGATTAAACTTGCAATTACTTTCTATATTTAGTAAAATAGAAGAAACTAAAATGATAGAAATAAATAACCTTTCTAAAAAATACAAGAAAATAGACGAACTTTTTTTAAAAAAAGTTGCTGCAAAGGTTTTAAGGGCGGAAGGAAATAAAAAAAAGATTGAATTGTCTATTGCGATTGTTAATCCAGAAGAAATTAAAAAATTAAATAAGGAATATAGGGAAATTAATAAACCAACAGACGTGCTTTCATTTGGAGAGATTGGAGGTGATATTTCAGAAATTGTAATTTGTCCTGAAGAAGTAGAAAAGAACGGTGAAGATTTTAAGAAGCAATTAACATTGGTTTTAATTCACGGCATTCTTCATCTCTTTAGATATGATCATGAAAAAACAAAGCAAGAAGCTGAGAAAATGTTTCAAAAACAAGAAGAATATCTTTCAAAAATTAAATTTTAATTAAACAAGCAATATGGCGAAAACAAAAATAATTACCGGACTAGATATTGGAACAGATACAATCAAAATATTAGGAATTAATAAAGATTCTGAATCTGGAATGGAGATTTTATTTTTTGACACAATTGCTTCTTTTGGAGTTCAAAAAGGAAGAGTTAAGGATTCAAATGAAGTTGGCAAAAGAATAGCAGAACTGATTGAAAGGGTTGAAAGAAAACATAATTGTCGAGTCGAAAATATTTTTGCCAACATTAATGGAACTAAATTGCAGCTTATTTCTAGTCATGCGTTGATTTCAGTAGGTAGAGCTGATCAGAAAGTTTCTTCTGAAGATATTGAAAGAATCTATGATGAAGTGAAGATGATTAATCTTCAATCGAATAATAAAACAATTCTTAATGTTTTTCCTAAAGAGTGGGTTTTAGATGGGGAAAAGGAAATAAGAGATCCTTTGGGTTTGCAGGGAGTAAGATTAGAATTAGATGCTTTACTTCTATCTTCTTTTAATTCAGATATTGAGGGAATTATTGATTCAGTGGGTTCTTTTGGATTAGAGGAGGAAAACATCATTCCTGGATTAATAGCTGATTCAAATGCGGTTTTAACGCCTAACCAGAAGGAATTAGGAGTAGCTTTAATTAATATTGGAGCGGGAACTTCTAGTGTTGCGGTTTTTGAGGAAGGTAAACTTTTGAATATGATTGTTTTTCCAGTTGGTTCAGCAAATATTACCAATGATATTGCTATTGGTTTTAAGACCGAAGTAGAAGTAGCTGAGCGCATCAAGAGACAATATGGTTCTTGTTTGCCTAGTGAGGGAAAGAAGAAGATAGACTTTAACCTTTCTTTAACGGAAGAGGAAGATGAAGAAGAGGAAGAAGATATTTTTGGTAAAAAAAAGAGGATAGTAAAGAAAAAACCACAAAACATTTTATCTTTTTCGGAAAAAGAATTAAGCAAGATTATTGAGGCTAGGGTTAGTGAAATATTTGAATTAACTGATAAAGAAATTAGAAAAGTTTCTAAGCAGGGATTGTTGCCTGGAGGAATAGTAATTACTGGAGGAGGATCTAAACTTCCAGGAATAGTTGATTTAGCTAAAAAAGTATTTAAACTTCCTTCTCGAATTGGATATTGTGCTGAATTTAAAGGATTAGATAAAGATAGTTCTTTTGCCACGGTTTGCGGATTGGTTATAAGTAAAGTTGAAAAAGAAAATTCTCGTGGAGGGAATGGAAATGGAATTGGGAAAAAGATTAAAAAATTCTTTGAGAACTTTATTCCTTAAAATATATGAGCTTAACAAAAATAAAAGTTATAGGTGTTGGAGGGGCTGGTTCAAATACGGTTGATAGATTAATCAAAGCTAAAATTAAAAATGTTGAACTAATTAGTATTAATACTGATGCCCAAGATTTAAAAAAGAAAGAAGCGCACTTAAAGTTAAGAATAGGAGATAAGATTACAAAGGGGTTGGGAGCAGGAATGAAACCAGAGGTGGGAAGATTGTCAGCTAAAGAAAGTTATAAAGAGATTGAAGGTGTTTTAAAAGATAGTGATATTATTTTTCTAACATCAGGACTAGGAGGAGGAACGGGTTCGGGAGCAATGCCAATTGTTGCAGAGATTGCTAAAAAGTCAGGAGCATTGACAATAGGAATTATTACTCTCCCGTTTTCATTCGAAGGAAAGAAAAGAAAAAAAATTGCTTTAAATAGTTTAGAAGAAGTAAGAAAAAAAGTTGATACGATGGTGGTAATTCCTAATGATAAGCTTCATGAAATGATTCCTTTAAAATCATCAGTAGAAATGGCTTTTAATAAATGTGACGAGCTTTTAAGAGAAGCTGTTGAAAGTATTTCGAATGTAATAATGAATCCTGGAATATTTAATTTAGATTTTTCTGACATTAAAGAGATATTAAAAAGTGGTGGATCGGCATTCTTTGGAACGGGGAAGGCACAGGGAAAGGAAAGAGCGGTAATAGCAGTAGAAAAAGCATTACAATCTCCAATTAGTAAGTTTCCATTAGAAAAAACAGAAGGAATTTTATTTAATGTCGCTTCGGGCAATAAGAATTTTTTATTGTCCGAGGTTAAAAAGATAGCCGATATTATTAAAAAGAAAACATCAGGTTCGGCGAAAATAATTTTTGGAGCATCTTTTGATAATAGTTTATTAAAAGACGAAATAAGGGTAACAGTGATAGCTACTAGTTCAGAAAAATCGTAAATTATAACAGCTCTTATACGAGGAGCGATAAGAAAATCTTCTATAGTTTTGTCAAAATTGACAGTAATTTTTTAGGAGTATAGAATATCTATATATGAAACTAACAAACCACATTACAAAAGTTCAAAAAAGAAATGGAAACATTGTAGAATTCCAACCAGAGAAGGTTTTCAATGCTGTTTTTAAAGCAATTACTGCAACTAAACAAGGCAATGGAAAGAAAACTCAAAAAATAGCTGATGGAGTTGTTAAAATTTTAAATAGAAGATTTAAAACTGAAGAAATTCCTAATGTTGAACAAATTCAAGACATTATTGAAGAGGTTTTAATACTTGAGGGAGAGGCAATTGCCGCTAAAGCTTTTATTCTATACCGAGAACAAAGAAGAATTTTAAGAGAAGCTCAATCAGTTGCTGAAGAAGCGGTTGATAGAGTAGATGATTATTTGGATAAATTAGATTGGGAGGTTCAAGAGAACTCAAACATGACTTTTTCTTTACAAGGATTGAATCATTATGGAGTTTCTTATATCGTTAAAAAATATTGGTTGAATAAAGTTTATCCCGAAGAAGTTAGAAGAGCTAATGAGTCAGGTGATATGCATTTGCACAATCTTGATACATTATCTTGTTATTGCGTAGGGTGGGATTTATACGATTTATTATTAAGAGGATTCGGTGGAGTAAACGGAAAGATTGAATCATATCCTCCAAAACACTTTAGAAGTGCCTTGGGCCAAGTAGTTAACTTTATGTATACTCTTCAAGGAGAAGCTGCTGGTGCTGTTTCATTTTCAAACTTTGACACATTACTTGCTCCTTTTATTCGTTATGATAATCTAAGCTATGCTCAAGTTGAGCAAGCAATACAAGAGTTTTTGTACAATATGGCTGTTCCAACTAGGGTCGGGTTTCAATGTTTGTCGCAAGATACAGAGATTTTGACTTCTGATGGGTGGAAGGGATATGAAGACGTTAAGGTTGGTGATGAGATTAGAACATATAATTTAAAGACCGGAAAATTAGAAGATAAGAATGTTTTGAAAATGTTCAAGAAAGAATATAAAGGAGAAATGTATAATTTAAAAAACAGAATTCAGGATCAATTAATTTCTCCAGAGCATCGCGTGGTCAGGAAAGCTTTTAATGGCAATAATTTTATTTTAGAATCAATCGAGGATGTTGTTAAGCTAAAATCACCTTTTATTATTCCTGTTGCTGGAGAGAATGGAAGAAAAGATTTTAATATTTCTGACGAGCAAATTAAATTAATGGCATGGATTATTGCCGAAGGAACAATAGAGAAGCCAGGGGAAAATTATAGATCTTGTTATCGTGTAAGTATTTATCAATCAAAAAAGAAAAATAAAAAAAACTATGATGAAATAATTTCATTATTAAATCATTTTAATCTTAATTATTCCGAATATAGCACAGCGTCTCTAGGTGAGAATGTGGAGAGAGAAAGACTGGATGCTAATAGTTCAAAAAAAATACACGCTTGGTTTAAAACAAGAGATAATGTTCATTTTATCCCTGAGTGTTTATCAAGGATGAGTCAAAGACAATCAAGGTTATTCTTGGAGACATATTTAAAGGCTGACGGAACAGAAGATTGTAAAATAGCAACAGCTGATCCAGAGTTATTAGATGGCTTACAAATAATAATAGTTAATGCTGGATATGGTTTTACTGTTTTAGAAAGAAAACCAACAATTGGGAAAAAGACATTATATATATTAAGATTAATAAAGCATAACGAAACATATATTCAAAAAGTTGAAAAAGTTAAGTATGATGGAGTAATTTGGTGCCCGACAACTGAAAATGAAACAGTTATTGCTAGAAGAAACGGAAAGGTATTCATAACTGGTAATTGCCCCTTTACAAATATTACTCTTGATTTAAAGCCGTCACCAGTGTTTGCTAATCAGCCAGTAATTATTGGTGGACAGGTTCAAAAAGAAAACTATTCTGAATTCGGAGAAGAAATGAAAATGCTAAACAAGGCTTTTTATACCGCTATGATTAAAGGAGATAAAAGTGGCAGACCATTTTCTTTTCCAATTCCAACGATCAATATTACTAAAGATTTCCCATGGGATGATGCATCGTTGGATCCAATGTTCGAAGCTTCAGCTAAATACGGTATTAACTATTTTGCTAACTATATCAATTCAGACATGAAGCCTGAAGACGTTAGATCAATGTGTTGTAGACTAAGGCTTGATATGAAAGAATTATCAAACAGAGGGGGTGGAGGATTGTTTGGTTCCGGTTCTTTAACGGGAAGTATTGGAGTAGTGACTATTAATCTTCCTAGGGTTGGCTATTTATCCAAAACGAAGAAAGATTTCTTTGAGAGATTAGGCAAAGTAATGGATACAGCCAAAGAAAGTTTAGAAATCAAAAGAAAAACAATTGAAGAATTTACTTCTAAAGGATTGTATCCATATTCTAGATATTATCTAGCTGGAGTTAAAAAAGCTAAAGGACAGTATTATGCTAATCATTTCTCAACTATCGGTATTTGCGGAATGAACGAAGCATTATTGAATTACATGGGAGAGGATATTGGTTCAAAAAAAGGAAGGCAGTTTGCATTAGAGGTGATGGATTTTATGAGGAGTAAATTAGTTGAGTATCAAACATCGACTAATAGTATTTATAATTTAGAAGCTACTCCAGCTGAATCAACTTCTTATAGATTGGCTCAGAAGGATAGAAAACTTTATCCAGATATTATTACTTTAGGAACAAAGAAAATTCCTTACTATACTAATTCAACTCAGTTGCCCGTAAGTTATACTGATGATATTTTTGAAGAGTTAAAATTGCAAGATGATATTCAGTGTAAGTATACTGGAGGAACAGTAGAACATTTGTTTATTGGAGAAGAAATATCAGATATTCAAACAGTAAAAACTTTAATTAGGAAAGTATTTGAAAAGAATAGATTGCCATATATTACTTTGACTCCAACCTTTTCAATTTGTCCAACACATGGATATATTGCCGGAAAACACTTTACTTGTCCTAAGTGTGCGATTGAACAGCCTTGTGAAGTTTATTCTCGAGTTGTTGGATACCTTCGTCCAGTTTCACAATGGAACGAAGGTAAGCAACAAGAATTCAAAGATAGGAAAGAATTCAAAGTTAAGGCTTCATTAGCAAAGCTAAACAAGAAATAAACATATGGACATTCAAAACGTTTGCCACGACTGTGGGGGGAAAATCATTATTTCCGAGAATAGCAATATTGTTAATGGTCAGCTATTGAAATATGCTTTGCCTGATGGAAAGGAAAAGATGGTTTTCAAATGCAATGAATGTTTTAAGGAAAACAAGAGCCTGAAGAATTATCAGGAAACAGAGGTTTATTCTCGAGTTGTTGGATACCTTCGTCCAGTTTCACAATGGAACGAAGGTAAGCAACAAGAATTCAAAGATAGGAAAGAATTCAAAATTTCTTAATTATGGATGTGCGGGTTTCCGCACATTTTTAAACTTATGACCATAGGAGGATTACAGAAAGTTACTTTAGTTGATTATCCGGGCAAGCTAGCTTGCACGGTTTTTCTCTCAGGCTGTAATTTTCGTTGTCCCTTTTGTTATTCTAAAGAACTAGTTCTTGAAAGAGAGATTAAAAATCATCCGCAGATGTCCGAAGATTATTTCTTTGATTTCTTAAAAGAAAAAAAAGAGTTGTTGGAGGGTTGTGTTATTTGTGGAGGAGAACCAACGATTCATGGAGAACTTTTAATTGATTTTATAAGAAAGATTAAAAAGGAAGGATTTTTAGTTAAGCTTGATACTAATGGAACTAATCCAGAAGTAATCAAAAGATTAATTAATGAAAAACTTATTGATTATGTTGCGATGGACATCAAAGCTCCATTAATAAAAGAAAAGTATGAAGGAGCTTGTGGTGTTGGATTTGACATTGAAAAGATTAAAGAATCAATTTCACTAATTAAAAATTCAGAAATTAATTATGAGTTTAGAACAACAGTGGTTTCAGGGATTCATACCGAAGAAGATATTATTAATATTGCTAAAGGAATTGCTCCTGCCAACAAATATTTTATTCAAAGGTTTAGAGGGGAAAAAGGAACAATTGATAGTAAATTTGAAACAGCAATTCCTTTTTCGGATCAATTTTACAAAAATATAGAAGATGCAATTAAAAACCTTTTTAAAGTATTTAAGATAAGATAATGATACCGCTTTACGATAAAAGAAAAATAAAGGATGGTTTTCCCTTGGTTACAATCTTATTAATTATTCTTAATACAGTCTTTTTTCTTTGCGCTATTTCTAATTTAGATCATTTTACTGGTCTTTTTGGTTTTGCCATAAACAATCTATGGGATGGCAAATTCTTTACTATTTTTACTTCAATGTTTTTACACGGTAATGTCTGGCACTTAATTCTTAATATGTGGTTTTTGTGGGTATTTGGAGACAATCTTGAGTCTCGTTTAGGTAAGATTAATCTTTTAGCCTTTTATATCATTTGTGGGGTTGGTGGGGCTATTGTTTATGCTTTAGCTATGACAGACCCCACTGTTGCAGTTATAGGGGCTTCGGGGGCTATTTCTGGAGTGTTAGGAGGTTATCTAGTGCTTTTTCCAAAGAATAAAATTAAGACTTTTCTTTTCTTTTGTGCTATTTCCATTCCGGCAGTTATCTATATCTTTATATGGTTTTTACTGCAGCTTTTTTCGACTCTAGCAATAGAAACATCGGTTGCTTATTTTGCTCATATCGGAGGCTTTGTAACAGGAATACTTTTCGTTAAAAAGTTTAAGAAGAAAAAATGACAAAAGCAGAATCATTAATATGTTTTTGCTTAAGTTTCGTGGGAGGTATTTGTATTACTTCTTTTTTTATTGATTCAATTATTGTTGAGGTTATATGGTTAATTATTGGGTTAACTTTAATTGGTGCTTTTTATGAAAATAAGACGGTGGTTATTGTTGGTTTTTGTCTTATGTTTTGTTCGATGGGCATGTTTTTATTTGGTTTCAATTTATTAAAGATAGAGAATAATGAATTAATTAATTTTAATAATAAAGAAGTTATTATCGAAGGAGTTGTTTTGAATGATCCAGAAAGAGGGTTTGATAAAACGCAAGTAGTAGTAGATGTTATTAGTAAGAGTAAAAAGATTGGTAAGATTTTAGTTTTTACCGATAAATATTCTCCAATTAGATTTGGAGATACTATTGAAATTAAAGGGATGATTAAAGTTCCTGAAAAACTAAATGATTTTGATTATCGGGGTTATCTTGCAAAAGATGGGGTTTCGGTCATTGTTTCTTTTCCGGAAATAGAAATAGTTAATAGTAAAAGTACTTTTTTAGGAATGATATATGATTTTAAGAAAGAGTTGGGAGAAAGAATAAGAGATAATCTTTCGCCGAAATTAAGCCCGATACTAGAAGCAATGATACTGGGCAATGATCAAAAAATGGATAAGGAATTGAAAAGCAAGTTAAGTATTAGTGGATTGAGCCATGTGATTGCTATTTCTGGTTCGCATATTGTTCTTTTTTCGGCTATGTTATTTGAAATTTTGCTTTTTTTAGGATTATGGCGAAAACAAGCCTTAGTAGCATCAATTTTGTTTACCTTGTTTTATGTTTTTTTAGTTGGGATGCCAGCTTCGGGAGTAAGGGCGGGAATAATGGTTGGTCTTTTGTTTTTGGCGCAATTAGTCTCTCGACAATCATTTAATTTGAGAACATTAGTAATTGCCGCTTCAGCGATGCTATTTTTTAATCCGTTGCTATTAAAATTTGATTTAGGATTCCAATTATCTTTCATGGCAGTTTTAGGGATTATTCTAACTGGTCCAGTTTTTAATAAATGGTTAGATGTTATTTTTAGAGGAAAAGTAAAATGGCTTCAAGAAATAGTGGCTATGACAATGGCGGCTCAGGTTTTTACTTTACCCTTATTGATTTCTTCCTTTGGATATTTTTCTATTATTTCTTTATTATCAAATATTGTTGTTTTACCGATTACTCCACTATTAATGGCTTTAGGTATTTTAGTTCCTATTTTAGGTAGTATTGTTGCTATTCCTTGTTCAGTTCTTCTTTTTTATTTGATGTGGGTGGTAGATATTTCTTCGCAAGTTTCCTTTGCGGTATTAAAAGTTAATTTACCTTTTGTTGTTTTAGTTATAATATACATTCCTTTTTTGTATTTAGCTTACAAGGGGAAGAGAAAAGAATTGGAATTTTTTGAGTAGATAATGTATAATTTGTTTATATGAATAAAACAGCTTGGATAGTTTCTATAAATATGGGATATGGGCATCAAAGAACTGCCTATCCTTTAAGATCTTTTGCTGAAGGCAACGAGATTGTTTGTGCTAATGATTATCCCGGAATTCCCAATAGTGACAAAAGAATATGGGAAAGCTCAAGAAGTTTTTATGAGTTTATTTCACGTTTTAAGAAGTTTCCTTTATTAGGAGAATGGGCTTTTTCTCTTTTTGATATGACTCAAAAGATCAATGATTTTTATACCAGTAAGGACTTATTGAATCCTGGTTTTACTCAAAGAAAAACTTGTGCTTTGTTTGAAAAAGATTGGGGAAAAGATTTAGTCGAGAAACTTAAAAGAGATAAATCGATTCCCATTGTTTCTACTTTTTATACCCCCGCATTTATGGCAGAGTATTTTAATTATCCAAGTGATATCTTTTGTGTTATTTGTGATGCCGATATTAGTCGCAGTTGGGCCCCTCTTTCCGGTAAAGATTCACGAGTAAAGTATTTTGCTCCTAACACAAGAGTAATTCAAAGGTTGAAAAGATATGGAGTTAAAGAAGATAATATTATTTTAACTGGTTATCCTTTGCCGATGGAAAATATTGGAGGAAAGGACATGGAGATATTAAAAGAAGATTTGAAGAATAGGATTATTAATCTTGATCCGACTAAAAAGTATCGAGAAAAAAGTGATTTTATTATTCGAGAAAAGTTAGGTAAATTACCCAAAGAGTCAGATCATCCATTAACTATTATGTTTACGGTGGGTGGTGCTGGAGCACAAAAAGAATTAGGAATAGAGATAGTTAGAAATTTAAAGAAGATAATTTACAATAAAAGACTTAAGGTTATTCTTGTCGCAGGAACAAAAAAGAATATTAGGGATTATTTTGAAAAAGAAATTAGGAATGGAGGATTAGGAGATTTTTTAAATGACGGAATCGAAATTTTATGGGGAAAAGACTTTAAGGAATATTATGATAAATTTAATTTAGCCTTAAGAAAGACAGATATTCTTTGGACTAAGTCATCAGAACTTTCTTTTTATACAGCCTTAGGTCTTCCAATCATTATTGCTCCAACTATTGGCTCTCAGGAAGAATTTAATAGAAGCTGGCTTTTAAAGTCTGGATTTGGAATTGACCAGAGAGAGACAGAAAAAGTTAAAGATTGGTTCTATGACTGGCTTCATTTAGGATATTTTGCTGAAATGGCAATGGAGGGATTTATTGAGGGAGAACAAATGGGAACAATTAAAATTAAAGAAGAAATACAAAAATGCTCTGGCTCATAGCGATAATCTGTTCATATCTATTTTTTGCTTTAGCATCTTTGGGCGACAAGATAGTTTTAGCTGGTCCTTCTCGGCCCAAAACATATACTTTTTTTGTGGGAGTTTTAAGTCTTTTGTCGATTATTATAATTCCTTTTGTTGAATTTGGATTCCCTAATTATATTGGTTTGGCTTTTATAATCCTTGAAGCTATTGTTTATATCGCTGGTCTTTATGCGATGTTTTATGCTTTAGAGCATTTTGATGTTTCAAAAGTTATTCCCACAATTGGAGCAACTCAACCGATTATTATCGCTGGTTTATCAATTTTATTCTGGGGATATCAAAAAATAGAGGGAGCTGAAATACTTGCTTTCGTTTTTCTTTTAATGGGAAGCGTTTTAATATCTGTTGATAAAAGTCCTAAGATTACTAAAAAAGCTTTAGAGATATCTTTAGTTACGGCCACTCTTTTTTCTTTAGATTTTGTATTTTCTAAACTTGTTTATATGGAGATGCCGTTTTGGCAGGGGTTTATTTGGATGAGGATATTTAGTTTTGTTTTTGTTTTATTTCTTTTCCTTGATAGGGGTTTTAGAAAAGAATTAAAAGAGAAAGATGGCGGGGTTAGTAAAAAAACAGGTTTGATTTTTATTGTCGCCCAAATGTTTGGTGGTTTAGCTAATATTCTTCAAAGTTTTTCTATTTCTATCGTTCCAATTGCTTATTTAGCAATAATGAATTCAATGAAAGGAATCCAGTATATATTCTTGTTTATTTTGGTTGTTTTAATTTCTTTATTCTTGCCTAAGGTTTTAAAGGAGGAACTGAATAAAAGGATAATAATACAGAAAATAATTTCTATTATTTTTATTGGTCTAGGTTTAGCTATTTTAGTTGTATGATGAAAGATTGATTATTTGGCTAATTTTTAATATAATGTACTTGATGATTCCAATATTAAAATACATTCTATGGTTTCTTTTAGGATTAGTGATTATTTTTGTCACATATTTTTTTGTTGGGTTTGCTAATCAAGCAAAGAAGATGACTTGGGGGATTAATTTTTCCGTTAAGCAAACAGATTTTTTAAAGTTAGAGTCTAAAGAAACATATTTAGCTATTCTAAATGATTTAAAACCTAAAAATCTTAAGATATCAGTTTACTGGGATTTAATTGAAAAAGAAAAAGGAGTATATGATTTTAGTGAATTAGATTGGCAGATGAAAGAAGCAGAAAAAAGGAATGTTAGTGTTATTCTAGCTATTGGAATGAAGGTTCCACGATGGCCAGAATGCCACTTACCAACTTGGGCGAGAGATCTTAGCAAGGAGCAACAGCAAGCAGAGATTTTAAATATTCTTAAGGAGGTGGTCTCGCGATACAAGAATTCTTCAGCATTATCAATGTGGCAAGTGGAAAATGAAGCCTTTCTTAAGTTTGGAGCTTGTCCTTGGATTGATGAGGGCTTCTTGAAAGAAGAGATTTCTTTTGTTAAGATAAATGATCCAAAACATAAGGTTTTGGTTACGGATAGTGGAGAATTATCTTTTTGGTTTAAGGTTTCTCAAGTGGGAGGCGATGTAGTTGGAGTTACAACCTACAGGAATGTTTGGCAACAGCAGATACGTGCCTATGTTTCTTATCTTTTTCCACCTGTTTTTTATAATCGCCGAGCAGATTTAGTAAAGAATATTTTTAATCAAAAAGTAATTGGAGTTGAGCTACAGGCTGAGCCTTGGTGCACAAACTCAATTATGAATTCTTCTTTAGAGGAACAAGAAAAAACTATGAATTTGGCACAATTCAAAAAAAATGTTGAATTTGCTAAGAATACGGGAATGGATACTTTTTATTTTTGGGGAGCAGAGTGGTGGTATTACATGAAAACAGTTTATAACAATTCAGAGATTTGGGATGAAGCTAAAAAATTATTTTAAAAAATATGCTAAGTATAATTATACCAACATTAAACGAAGAAAAGAATATTAAGACTTTGCTCGCCGCTATTAAGAAGGGTGGTTTTGATGATTATGAAGTGATAATTGCTGACGCTGGTTCAAAAGACAAAACAATTGAAATTGCCAGAGAAAATAATTGTATTATTACTAAGGGGGGGTTGCCAGCTAAAGGAAGGAACTGTGGGGCTAAAGTGGCAAAGGGAGATATTATTCTTTTTGTTGATGCGGATATAAAATTTTCTCCTAAGAATTTCTTAAAATTAGCAGTTGATTGTTTTATAAAAAATGACTTATCGGTGACCTCATTTCATATCTTGCCACAAAAGAATAATGTGTATATGAATCCTTTTACAATGAATCTTTTCTATAATTATCCTCAGATTCTTTTGAAAAAGGTGTTTCCAATGGGAGCAATGGCGATAATGGTTAAAAAAACCATATTTAATAAAGTTAAGGGGTTTGATGAAAGCATTACTTTAGCTGAGGATCATTATTTTGTTCAGCAAGCTGAGAAATTAGGGAAATTCGATATCATTAAAGGAGTTAATATTTATATGCCTTTGCGAAGATTCGAAACTGACGGATATTTAACAACCGGTTTTAAATATCTCAGATGCGCCCTTAATATGGGGTTATTAGGAAAGCCGGAGAGAAAAATAAAATATGATTTTGGACACTATGATAAAAAGTAAATTATCAAAACTATGTCAATATACCAATTACCAACAATAAATTTTAATAAAATAAAAGGGCCAGAAATAAAAAAGTTACTTCCTGGGAAAATGCCTTTTTCTGGGTTGTTTTTAGTTATAGTTTTTTTAATAGGCTTAGTTGGCGGATTGTCTTCAAGTTATATTTTTTATCTTAAATTAAAGCAGGAAATAATTACGGCGGGAGTGCCAATGGTACACTCAGAAAAAATCATTGAAAAGGATTATGTTCCTCAGACTACTCAGGAGCAGAAAGTGATAGACGTAGTAAAGGAAAACTCTCCTTCAGTTGTTTCGGTAGTTATAACAAAGGAGGTTCCAATATATGAACAACAATATTTAGATCCTTTTGGAGGAGGAGGTTTCTTTTTGTTTCCTCAACAAAAGCAAACTGGAACTGAAAAGCAGCAGGTGGGAGCAGGAACAGGTTTTATTGTTTCGACAGACGGCTTGGTTTTAACTAACAAACACGTTGCTTCTGATGATGCAGCTGAGTATACGGTTATTATGAGTGATGGTAAAGAGTATCCAGCTAAAATACTATCTAAAGATCCAGTTCAGGATTTAGCGATTATGAAGATAGAAAGTAATATTAAATTTAAGCCATTATCTTTAGGGTCATCTAAAGATATTCAAATAGGACAGAGTGTTATTGCAATTGGTAATGCTTTAGGTGAATTTCAAAACACAGTTTCGGTTGGAGTTATTTCTGGTTTAGGAAGAACAGTTGTTGCTTCAGGAGGAACGTTGGGAGCAGAAACACTAGAGGATATTATTCAGACTGATGCGGCAATAAATAAAGGAAATTCTGGAGGGCCGTTATTAAATTTAAAAGGTGAAGTTATTGGAATAAATACGGCTGTATCATCTTCTGGTCAGAATATTTCTTTTGCTATTTCAATTGATAAAGCCAAGAAAGATATTGAACAGGTTAAAAGTTCAGGAAAGATATCTTATCCGTATATGGGTGTTAGATATGTGGTGATAAATAAACAGTATTCTGAAGCTAAAAAACTATCAGTTGATTATGGGGCAATTGTTACTAAAGGAACTAATCCTGAAGATGAGGCAGTGGCTACCAATTCTCCGGCTGAAAAGGCAGGAATAAAAGAAGGAGATATTATCTTAGAAATGGGAGGAGAAAAGATAACTGAAGATAATACCATTGCAAAGATTATTTCTAAATATAATTCTTATGATTCGGTTGATCTGAAGATTTTAAGGGATGGAAATGAAATGATAATTACGGTTGTTTTGGGAGAATGGGAGCAATAGCTCTTTTTCTCTTTTTATGTTAGTATTTGAATACTATGAACTCTGATATTGAAGAAATAAAGTCTCGGCTGAATATTGTCGATATCGTAGGAAGCTATATTAAACTTGAAAAAGCGGGGATAAACTATAGAGCCCGTTGTCCTTTTCATAGTGAAAAATCAGCTTCATTTTTTGTTTCTCCTTCGCGTCAATTATGGCATTGTTTTGGTGGTTGTAATGAAGGTGGGGATATTTTTAAATTTGTTATGAAAATAGAAGGAGTTGATTTTGTTGATGCTTTAAAACTTTTGGCTAGTAAAGCGGGGGTTACCTTAAGAAATGACTCAGCCGATTATCAGAAGATTAAAAATGAAAGACAAACATTAATTGATTTAATGGAAAGATCTTGCAAGTTTTACATTGCTCAGTTAGAAAAAAGTAAAACTGGAAAAGAAGCTATTAGTTATCTTTTAAAGAGGGGAATGAAAGAAGAGACAATGAAAGATTGGAGAATTGGGTATTCTCCTGATGCTTGGACTGGCTTGGCAGACTATTTAATTGGTCAGGGTTTTGAGAAAGATGATATTGTTAAGGCAGGGCTAGGAATTAAGAAAGAGTCTCAAAAGTTTTTTGATCGCTTTAGAAGTAGAATAATGTTCCCTATCTTTGATCTTAATTCTCAAGTCTCCGGATTTACTGGTAGAATATTTAATGCTGAAGATGAAGCTAAATATTTAAATACGCCCAATACTTTACTTTATGATAAGAGTCGAGCTTTGTATGGGATGGATAAGGCTAAAATGGAAATTAGACAAAAAGACTTTTGTGTTTTAGTCGAAGGAAATGTTGACTGCATCATGTCTCATCAGGCGGGAATAAAGAATTGTATTGCTGTCTCAGGGACAGCTTTAACTCCATTGCATTTAGGAATCATTAAAAGGTATTCTTCTAATTTAGTTTTAGCTTTTGATATGGATTTAGCGGGTAATAACGCAACTAAAAAAGGAATAGATTTAGCTATTAAGAATGGTTTTAATGTGAAAGTTATTTCCATGGTAGCCGAAAAAGATCCCGCTGATATTATTCTCTTGGAAGGAGAAGAGAAGTGGAGAGATTTAGTGAATACTGCCAAACCAATCAATGAATTCTATTTCGAATTAGCTTTTAAGAATAGGAATCCAGAAATATTTGAAGATAAGAAAAAGATTATTAACGATCTTCTGCCTGTTTTAAAGAAAATTGATAATAACATAGAACATAGCTACTGGATTGAAAACATGAGCCAAAGGCTTAAAATAAAAGATGAAGATATTAGGTCTGAACTTAAAAAGGTTAAAACAGAGGAGAGTGATGTTGAAAAGAAGGGAATGATAGTTATTCAAGAAAAGAAGACGAGGAGAGAAATGCTCGAAGAAGATCTTTTATCATTAGCTTTGATTGATATTAATAAAGCTAAAGAATTAAAGGAAGAAATACTGGATATTTTAGCACCTCAGATGCAGGAAATCTTCAAGAAAATAAGGAAAAACGAAGATTTAGGCTCGTCCGATGTATTAAATTATGTTTTAATTAAGTCGGAATTAATGAAAGAAATCGAAGAATTTGACATAAACAAGGAATGGCAAAAGTGTCTTTCAGAGCTAGAAAACTTGATTAAAAAGGGAGAAAGAGATAGGCTGACTCAAGAGATAAAAAGTAAGGAGAAAGAAGGAGCTTTCGGAGAAGTAAAAGAACTTTTATTAAAATTTAATAAATTAATAAAAAACAATGAAGAAAACAAAAAAGAAAGTAGTAGTCAAGGCGAAACCGAAAAAGCCAGCCAAGAAAGTTTTGAAAAAGAAAGTAGTGAAGAAGGTGCCAGCCAAGAAAGTCAAGACGAGACAAAAGAGGATAATTAATGTTATCACTCCAGAAAAATTAGATGAACTAGTTAGAAAGGGAAAGACTAGAGGTTTTGTGACCTTTTCAGAAATACTAAACTATTTTCCTAATATTGAGGAAAATATGACTGAACTAGATCAGATGTTTAATAAATTAGAACAGTTAAGCATTGATATTAAGGATTCAAAAGGATATTTAGACACAACGGATACAACCAAGAAGAAAGGAAGAAAGAGAGCATCAACAGGTAAAATTGATTCTATTCAATCGTATTTAAAAGAAATAGGAAGAATTGATCCGATCACTGCTCGTGACGAAAAGGATTTAGCCAGAAGAATAGAAGCAGGAGATGAGGATGCTAAAAGAAAATTAGCAGAAGCTAATTTAAGATTGGTTGTTTCAATTGCCAAGAAGTATATTGGACGTTCTCCTAATTTAACTTTACTAGATTTGATCCAAGAGGGTAACTTAGGATTATTTAGAGCGGTTGAGAAATTTGACTGGAGAAAGGGATACAAGTTTTCAACCTATGCTACTTGGTGGATTAGACAGACTATTACTCGTGCCTTGGCTGATCAAGCCAGAACTATTCGTATTCCAGTGCATATGATTGAAACTTTGACTAAATATACTCAAGCTAAAAGAAAGCTATTACAAGAATTAGATCGAGAACCATTGGATGAAGAAATTGCTTCCGAAATGGGGATTGAAGTTGAGAAGGTTAGACATTTAGAGAAGATTTCTCAAAAAGCTGTTTCGCTTGAAACTCCAGTCGGAGAAGACGAGAAGGATAGTGTTTTGGGAGAATTTATTAAAGATGACAAGATTGAATCTCCAGCTTCTCAAGCGGGAAGAACATTACTCCGAGAACATCTCGACGATATATTTAAGGATTTAGCCGAAAGAGAACAGAAGATTCTTTCCATGCGTTTTGGTTTAGAAGATGGTGTTACTCACACACTAGAAGAAGTAGGGCAAGAATTTGGCGTTACCAGAGAGAGAATTAGGCAGATTGAAGCAAAAGCGATAGAGAAGATACGAGGGCACAAGGATTTGAAGAAATTGGAAGGATACTAAAGCTATATAATAATTAGGCATAATATATGCTTGTATTTATTGATGAGTCTGGAGACCCTGGGCTCAAAACAAACAAAGGATCAAGTAGGTATTTTACCGTTTGTCTTGTTGTCTTTGAAGATAATGAAGAAGCTTTAGCTTGTGATCAGAGAATTCAACTATTAAAAAAAGAAGTAGGATGGGAAACTTTTGAAGAATTTCATTTTTCTAGAAACTCCAATAAGATAAGAGAAGCTTTTATGTCCGCAATTGCTCCATATAATTTTTTCTATTATGGTATAGTGATAAATAAAGATGAAAATAAATTATGGGGAGAAGTTTTCAAGAACAAAGAGTCTTTTTATAAATATACTTGTGGTTTAGTTTTTGAAAATGCTAAAGAAAAGTTAAATAATGCCACTATTATTATAGATGAAAGTGGCAATATGGACTTTAAACATAAGTTGGCTAGTTATTTAAGGATAAAAACAAAAAGCGGAGCAATTAAAAAGGTAAAGATGCAACGATCAGAGAGTAATAATTTATTGCAGTTAGCTGATTACGTTTCGGGAATCATTAATCGTTCTGTGAGAAATAATAAAAAACATGCTGATGATTATAGGAAAAAGATAGCCCATAAAGAGATGTATGTTCAAATTTGGCCAAAATAAAACTCCCGAACCTATCCCTTTTGGGGAACGCGACGATAAACGTCACAGTTTAGCTCGGAAGCAATTCCAATCATATGATAACATTGCTATTTAATTAGTCAAATAAATCATCCACAATTACTTGACATTCGTCTATTATTCGTCTATTATTTGTCTATAGACGAATATGTTTAATCCTAAATATACAATAACTATAAGGCTTTTAGCGAACATTAAACGTATCGCTGAATTAGTCACAGAGCTAAATGGCAGACACTTTTCCGATGTTGTGCTTTTTGAATTTGAAAGAAGAGCTAGAGAGGTTTCGGCTCATTCTTCAACAAGTATCGAAGGCAATCCTTTGCCATTAACTGATGTTAAGAGATTACTAAAGAGCGCTCCAGAAGTAGCTCGTGATAGCGAGAAAGAAGTTCTTAATTATAATAGGGCTCTTGTTTATTTAAATAATACTTCCCAAGAGAAAGTTTCTCTTAATTTGAAACTTGTTTTAGGGATTCAAAAGATGGTTACCGATGGTTTAGTTAATAAATTTCATTCAGGAAAAATTCGGCAGGAACCAGTTTTTGTAAATAATCCAAAAACTAGACAAACTGTATATTTTCCCCCAGACCATCAAGATGTTTCAAATTTAATAGATGAATTAATCGGATATGTTGATAGCAATAAAAATAAGATAGACCATTTAATTTTAGCTGGTATTTTTCATAAACAATTTGTAATTATTCATCCCTTTATTGACGGAAATGGTAGAACGACTCGTTTAGTTACTAAGATGTTACTTTCTAATATGGGTTTAAATACTTTTAACCTTTTTAGTTTTGAAAATTATTACAACAATAATGTGACTAAATATTTTGAAAATGTAGGGTTATTAGGTAATTATTATGATCTTAAAGACAATATAGATTTTACTTCTTGGTTAGAATATTTTACCGATGGAATAATTGATGAATTATTAAGAGTTACAGGAGAGTTAAATAAGGTTAAGGTAAATGTTGATGAACAATTACAGTCTCATCATAAATTGATATTAGACCATATTAAAAAGAGTGGATTCATAAAAGATAGCGATTATGCCCTGATTACCAAAAGAGCAAGACCTACTCGTTACATTGATTTTCAAAAATTAATAGCACTTGAGTTGATTGAAAGACAAGGAAAAGGTAAAAATTCATACTATATTTTAAAGATCAAAGAAGAGGGTTGAAAAAAGTTTAAAATTAAGGTATATTGCAAACATATTCCAGTGTGGCGCAATGGTAGCGCGGATGCCTGTAGACAATACTTGCAGCTTTCTTGAGTAATCAAGATCGAAAAACGAGGTGAATTGCGGGAAACCTAAGAGTTTAATACTTATGGCAATCCGCAGCCAAGCCCATAATTTATGGGAAGGTTCAGAGACTATTCCGAAAGGAAGTACTCCTTATTTTAGGAGGAAGCGCCTCGCCCCTAATATTAAGTTAAGGGTGATG
>Ga0265297_10001781_pt1 | contig 47713 bp, 45 predicted proteins | sample Munlanlwell13791_FD_192502 | JGI IMG/M metagenome (GOLD analysis project Ga0265297, IMG submission 192502) | Leachate microbial communities from a municipal landfill in Southern Ontario, Canada - Leachate well 137-91 | ecosystem: Engineered > Solid waste > Landfill > Unclassified | place...
CAAAAAGAATACCTTGCATAAGGAGGCAAAGCGATAAATCTGGCAATGCCACGGGGGCGTGGTGAAATGGCTATCATAGGAATCTCCAAAATTTCTGTTCCAGGTTCGAATCCTGGCGCCCCCGCACTATCGCATTTTGGGCATAAATGACCTCTAATTTAAGTTCATTTAAGCCCATTTTTTTAGGTTCGAATCCAGTTTTTGCCTCGGGAACCATCTTGACCACTTTTTTGATCGCCACCAAAGGTTCCCGGAGTTCAACTAGCAGTTTTTTATCCTTTAAAGTCAGGTTCGAACCTAGGGCTTGCAATATTCCACTTTTCAACTGGGGATCGCCTTTTTCAAACCAGATGCGTGCATAACAGGCGAACTTAAAAGTGTCTTCACCTATTTCCAGCCACCGATTTATTCTTCCCGATGAATCGTTTAGAATTTCTTCAAGCCGAGCTTTCTCTTTCATAAGTTCGGCTTTTGCCGTGGCAAATTCTTCGTATGTAATCACGTTTTCATTGATATTCTCGGGAGAAAGCACTAGGTGGTAAAGATTTTTGAGTTTTCTGAGGCAATTATCATACGCTCGTTTTTGAGAGTCGGAAACATTCTTTCTAAAGGAGAATTCGTTATCTGATTCCTTTCTTGTAACCTTGATCGCCCAGTTCTTGAAATACTCCGAGATTTGGATGCTGGAAAGATACTGGTCAATCTGCATTTTCAGTGTATTTGACTCTATGGAGCCCTGGGTACAATTAGGATTCTTTTGCTTGGTGCAGTGGTAATACAGATAGTACAGTATTTTGGGTTTTTTCATCTTTTCGATCGGAGTCTTGCACTTCGGACACTCAAGCTTATTGTTGGATGAGAACTTGAATTTACATTCGGGGCATATTATCTGGTTCTTCTCCTCAGCGGTTACCATGGCTCCGCACTCGCCGCATCTGATTAGACCGGTGAAGGCGAAGTCGTGCTTTTTGACTCTCGGCTTACCTCTTTTTCCTAAAAGTATTTGGACCCTATCGTATTCTTGCTGGGTTATCATCGGCTCGTGCTTTCCTTCGTACCAGTTGCCGCTCCCTTTCGGATACTCAAACCAGCCATAATAAAAAGGATTAGTGAACGTTTGGTAAATCGTGGAGTTTCGCAGATATCTTCCATGGGGAGATCTAAACCCCCATTTCTCATTGGCTATTAAGGCGATCTTGGGTGGGGTATAGTTACCGGTGCACATCATTTGCCACATTTTCTTTACAAGTACAAACCTTTCTGGGTCTTTGATTATTTCTCTTTTTCCCTTCTCTTGGGTCTTATCATTCAAATAGCCGAGTGGGGCAGTGGTAGGAAGCCATCCTTTTTCCACCTTCGTTTTCAGTCCTCTTTTCACATTCCTGCTCAAATCCAATATAAACTGATTAGCCATTCCGAATTCCATGTTCATCAGCAGAACATTGTCCTCGGGGTAGTAAGCCCGATCGATGGTCTGAATATGCTTGAGTATCCCTCTTTGAAGTAGCCAGATGATCTGGCCGCCGTCGATAGGGTTTCTGGCTAAGCGATCGAGCTTCCAACAGACAATACCATCGGCTTTACCGTGGTTGATCTTGTTAATCATTTCATCGAAGATAGGTCTGCCTGGCTCTTTGGCTGATTTCGATTCTGTAAGGATATTAACTACTGTCAAATTCAGTCTTTCTGCCATTCTTTTCAGCTCGTTCATCTGGGATTCGATTGAGAGAACCTGTCTATCTTCATCCTCGGAAGATTTCCGGCAGTAGATGAAGTAACGGAGCATAAGTTTTAAAGCTCTGAGTTTTTTGGTTTTATGGTTATTTCTAGATTAAATCTAGCGCATTCAGGCATAAAGTCAAAGTCTTTCATTTGGATGATTCCGGTTCCATTCTTCCCTCCATTCTTCAGGGATGGGCCGGTAGATTATCCTGAAAAGCGCAACGAGGTTTTCTCCCAATTCCCGAGCTTTTTCGTCTGATATTCTCTTACCGAATTCCTTAGCGTAGATATCCTTGAATTCTTCAATTTCCTCTTTGCTTAATGCCATTAGTTCAGGATAAACCATCGTCTAGAACTCAAAAGAAGGGAATCTTTGATTCCGAAGGTAATAGGGGAGAAACAATCTGCATTAAGCACTCCTCAAAGATAAACAGTTGACAGATAAATAGAAAGACAGACCGACTCGACTCTTGCCGTTAGACAACCGCAGAGTTACCACAAACGGGATTGGAGATGATTACTTTACCTTTCAACCTTTTAAAAGGCGCTTTTTAATTTCCAGATAGACTAGGGTTATCGCCTTTTTATCCTTTTCAGCTAGGTGGGGAAATTCCCGGATCAGGCCGATGAAGACAGGGTCTGTTATTCCCATCTCTTCAAGTTTCGACTCAAAAACGAGGTCTTTCAGCTCTGAAAGGGGAATAACAAGGGCTTCAGCGATTTCCCCCAGTTTTTCCACCGAGGGTATGAATTTACCCCTCTCCATATCGGAAACATAGCTATTTGTCTGATAGCCGAGCTTTTTTGCCAGTTGCTGCTGGGATACCCCCCTTGACTCCCTTATTTTTTTGATTTTATCTCCGAATCTCATAGATCCGTACCCAGATACTAGCAGAGAAAAAATCAACGTCAAGGGCATGCATAAGACGGGTACATGGGTAACACTCCGAGAAGAACCAACTCCCGAACTGGATGATTATCCACAGTTTTTATCATTGACAGCGGTATCTGAGCATTTACATTCAATATTGTGTGGCTATCGTATAGCTACGATTGACTGGTAGCACATCAATTCACAACTTATCCAGACGAATATTAATATTTTGCCGTAATAAGCAAATTTTCCTTTCTTACCCTGGTCTCTGTATTTGATAGTTTGGACTCAAAAGGTTGTTACATGCCTTTCTATCAGCATGGAGAAGATTCCCAACTCGCTAAGGAAATATCGCAAAGCCGCAGGTCTCAAGCAAACTGAGGTGGCTAAGCTATTGGGATTGAAGAGCACCAGCGCTATCTGTCGCTGGGAGAAAGGCGTTTGTCTGCCCAAGCCTCTGAGTATGTTCAAGCTGGCTATACTGTACCGGACGATGGTCGATACCTTGTTCCACGACCTGCGCCGGTCTCTGATAGATAAACTGCGCAGAAGGGAAGAGAAGGTATTGGGCGACAAGAAGAAAAACAATTATAGCTAAACTATGACCGAAGAAAAATCGACCCCGGTCAGGAACCTGAAAGACGGCGACTGGTACTGGATACACAGGAAAGTTTTGCAGCTTTACGGTAAGAAGCTGAGGTCTCTGGGAATAGCGGTCTACAGCGCTCTGGCCTGCTTCGCCGATTCCGGGACCCAGAGCTGTTTTCCCTCACGTAATGCGATCGCCAAGCTTCTGGGCGTGAGCCAGAGAACGGTAACCAGGAAGATAAGGTTACTGAAACAGATAGGACTCATCCGAGTCACAAAGGTCAAAGGTTTTTATCGCTACTTCCTGCTCAAGCTGCCACAGGAGTGGACAGAGGGGACACCAGGTGTGGACAGCAGAGACTCTCCTGACTGGACACGGGTGTCCACCAGTAACAATAATCAATTAATAAAAATTAATAACAATAACGATACGGGAACTATTAAATTTAAAAAACGGGACGAGCTTCTCGCTGCGGAATTGGCCGAAGCTTTAAACGACCGCAAGGGATTCAATCTTTATCTAGCCTATACCAGAAAATATCCGGAATCGCTTTTAAGAAGGACTCTCAGCGAGGTGAAGGCAGTTCCCGAAGAAAAAATCAAAAAAGGCCGACCAGCGTTATTAAACCATTTAATCCGAAAACATGCCCAGAACACCGCTTAAAATCCTGGCAATCAACCCCGGCACGAGGTATCTGGGAATCGCCTTGCTCGAAGAAGGCGAGCTCCTGGACTGGGAGGTTAAGGTCGTCAAAGGCAAGTGGTCGAAGCGCAAACAGGAAAAGGTGATAAGCATCGTCTCAGAGCTTATCGAGCAGTTCAGGCCGGAGGCCGTGGCCATGAAAAAACTGCATCCGTCGCGCGCCTCACGCAACCTGACACGGCTGGTGGACAGGATAGTCGGCCTGGTGAGAAAGAAAAACCTGAAGCTCTGCTGCTATTCCATAGGCGAGCTTGAATCCTTCTTCTCCCCGCATGAAAAGACGAACCGGCACAAACTGGGAGATCTGGTAGCGTCGGCCTACCCCGTTCTCTGTCACGAGTTGGAGAAGGAGAGAAGCCTTAAGAACCCCTACCGCATCAGGATGTTCGAGGCGGTAGCCCTGGCTGCGGTATGTTTTCGTCAACTTGAAAGATAAAACTATGTTAAAAAATATCTCTAAAATATTAGCTATCGATCCCGGCATCGCATTAATGGGCATCGCTTTCTTCGATAGCGGAAAGCTCGTCTACCACGGGGTCGAGGTCGTCACAGGCAGAAAAACGCCTCAGGAGAAGCTGAGGGAAGCGAGAAAGCGAATTCTCCGGCTGGTCAGGGATTTCAAGCCCCGAGTTCTGGTTATCGAAAAGGCTTCCTTTGCCAACAACCGGACTGCCGCCCTTCTTAACGTGTTGACCAGCGATATAAAGGCCATCGCCAGAAGGAAAAAACTCGGGCTAGTCGACTACGCTCCGAGCACGGTTAAAAAATGGCTCTGCGGGAACGGCCACGCTAGCAAGAAAGAGGTGGCCAAGGCAGTCGTCGCCAGATTCCCCGAACTTAAGGTCTACCTTACCCAGGACAGGGCGTGGAAAGAGGAGTACCACCAGAATATGTTCGATGCAGTGGCTCTGGGAATAATGGCGAAGAAACAGTAAAAGGTTATTACCAATATTGCCCAAGGTAACAGCGGATTCTCCTAGCGGTAGATTTAGAGGATGTGTTGTTACCGCCATAGAAGAAATCAACACGCCATGCTTCGGCAGTACTTGACTGGGTTGAAGACCAGTAATAAGTAGCTACAGCGAATGGATCCCAAGTTGGAGCACATTGGGGATTGGATACAGTACATTTAGCGGGACTCCAACTACAGTTTTCTGCGCCAAAATCCCATAATTGTCGGTTGGGAGCGCAAAAAGAACCATCTCTTCCACAAGCCTCATTACAATATTGTTGACCAGGAGGGATAACACCCTGACTAGGTAATCTCCAGCCTTCGGAAAACCCGGCATAACTCAAAGTAGCGCAGGCGTTGCACGCAGGATAGTTCACTATATCCTCGTCTGTCAGATTGTTGCAGTCGCCGTTGGCGTATTCAGGAAGGTCTGTTTCAGGGCCCCAGGTAAAAGTGCCAGCTAAAGTTGTTGTCCACATGACGTATTTCTCGTCACAATAAACAGTGTCTCCATTTAAAGTTGACACCCCCGGATTGGCAGCACAGTATCCTTTGGCATTGGCCTGGTTTTGCAAGCCTCTGGTTTCATAAGCTTGTTTCCTCGTACCGACGGTAGTAACCAAAACAACAGTGGTTAGAAGCCCAATAATGGCAATGACCACCAGGAGTTCTACCAAAGTAAAACCTCCCTTGATATTTTCTGTTTTATTGAAATAACTTAATGTCATGTTCAGCAACAAAGCTACCTACCCATTCGGGGAATGAACAAACGAAAATCAGTAGAAGAATAGTAATGACTAAAAGGGCATAGCATAATCTACCTAACCAGTTAGGGACTCTCATGGCCAGAATTTGCCGGAGCTTAGAAAAGAATTTCATGTTTATTGAATATTTATTAATATTGTTTCTGGCTGGTTTGACCTTTAACAAATAGCTTTTAAGGCTGGCCGGTTATCGTTAGCTTTGTTGTCTAAGGTGTCCCATCTGATGACGAAGACGATGATGGCAATCAAATTAAAAATGGCGATGATAACCAGCAGTTTTAACAGGGTAAAACCTTTTTGTCTATCTTTAACTGAAAATGAGTTTGATACAATCTTTAGATGTTGAGGTGATGTACAGAGGAGGAGAGCGCAAAGAGCTCTCCTCCAGATAACTTCACTTCAACACTGGCGTCACTGTCACCACTTCCACTACCGGATAAGGGTTCCTGACAAGAACTATGATGGTGGCTATAGAAAGTAAAACCAGGATGATAAAAAGAATCAAAGTCCTTTTAGGCATATTCGTTATGAAGCGCAGTCGTAACCAACTCCATCGCAATTAGCTGTGGTGCCTATATAACCGGTACTGTCTATACACCAATTACCCGACGTGGCAAGTGGAATCTGAAAACAGTAAGCACTAGCGCTAAAGTGCTCTGTAACAGTTCCGGTGCTAGCATCTTCCGCAGCAGCTTTAGCCGCAGTATAGTCAGCCCTGGCCTGCACGTTGGAATAACTGCTGTCGGCAACGTATTGTACCTCGGAAGCCAATCTCATCTGGCTTAAGTTGGCCTTGATAGCCGTGTCCCTGGCCTGGTTTCTGACCGGACCGAAGGAGACCAAGACAATGGTGGATAACAACCCGATGATGGCGATAACCACCAGCAACTCGACGAGAGTGAAACCGGTGCGTTTCTCGGTGATATTCTGAATCATGTATGTTTTATAATTTATTCTCGATAAAAACGAGCGACCTTTTCTTTCATCATAAGACAGAGATAAAAAATGTAAAGGCATTTATCCACATGATAGATAGGCAAATACTTATACTTGACACTCGTTTGCGAAGGCTACATAATTTTAACAAAACTACTTTTACTGGAGGAATAAATGCAAGGAGGCTGACATGTCGGACAAGGTCATGATGCACGAAGAGAAAATACTCGAAGAGTGGTCACAACTCATCCAAAACGGGCAGGGGAAAGCCCAGGACATTTACCGGGAAATAGCCAAGCTGATCGAGGAATCTCGCGCTCCGGGAATCGGCTCGCAGATGGTAACGGTACAGGTAAAAGCTACTTTAAAGGACTTGATTACAAAAAGGGAGACCGAAAGACAATACCTCAGGGTGATCAACGAGAACATGAAGGATTTCAAGTTCTACATCGGGGCCAGAGACTACGGCGACAATCTCGATGTCTCCTGGTATCTGACCTGCGAGCCGGGTTTTATGAAAGAAGTCTTTTCCCCGGTACTGGTCAAAGGTGGATCAACCAATGCTCTCTCCTTCGCTTTGAATCTTTTTGAAAGACAGGATTTAAAATCGTACGTGACCGTCGCCCACCACTCTGTTCTCGATGCGGTTTCCAATGTTATGAAAGGACTGGGGCAAGACCCGTCCACCATTGACCGTAAATCGAAGGGATTCCTGGGAGTCTCATAGATAGCTTTCTACTAAGCCGGAGGGAAACATGGGCTGGAAGGAACGCCTGAAGCGGCTGCGTGACCAGGCATACTTGGACGCCAAAGCCGACAGGCGGCAACAGGCAGGCGAGCAAGAGAAAAAAAGAGAAACCGAGACATCGAACCGTCTCGTCTATTCTCGCGCTCGCAAGGTGTGCGAGGAGTTCGCCCGTCAGCTCGGCTGGGAGTTCAGCACCGATGCCACTAAAGTCGGGGAAATTCCGTGCAATTTCTACATTTATCCCTCACAGAAGAAAGGGGATTCCGCATCTCACTGGCTCGACCGCCAGATAACAGTGTCTCTCACCAACCTGGACAACAAGATAAGGATCATGCCGCCAGGTTCTTTCAAGGAGCGCGAGAAACACGCCTCGCCAATATCCTTCGCAGAGTTCGAAGAAGACCTATTGGTCGAAGAACTCGAAGGAATGTACAAAAGAGTCTGCTTTGGGAATGAGGAAGAGGAAGATGAAAGCCCGAATTTATCTGAGATAGACGAAGAAGACACAGCCAGCCTGAACCTCGGCTGGTATTATAGCGAGAACAAAGACGAGTTACAGATGGCCAAGGTCGCCGAAAGGGATAGGGCTACCCATCTTTACGTTATCGGAGCTACCGGCACCGGAAAGACCAAGTTCCTCGAATATCTCATCCAGCAGGACATCGACAAAGGCAACGGCTTCGGTGTCATCGACCCCCACGGAGACATGATCGAAGACGTAAAGGGTTTTCTGGCCTGCTATCATGGTTATCATCAGGGTGGAGAAATTTTCGACCGGGTAATACTTATCGACCCTACTGACCAAGATTTCACCGTCACCTTCAATCCTCTGGAAAAGCTCCACAATGTATCTGTCGCAGAGCAGGCAGGCGAACTGGTGAGTTCCTTCAGGAAGATATGGTCAGACTCCTGGGGAGTGAGAATGGAAGACCTGATGAGACACTCCCTGATCGCCCTGGGAGAGGCGGAGTTCGCGCTGGCAGACCTTACCCGTTTTCTGACCGAAAGGCGGTTCAGGGAAGCTGTATTGCAAAAAGTGGAGCATCCTATAGCCCTCCAGTATTTCCAGAGGTTCGATGCTATGACCGACAGGGGACAGCTTCCCGTCATCGAGCCGGTGATGAACAAGATAAACGCCTTCCTAGCCGACCACAGGATAAGGCATATTTTCTCGTCATCCAAAAGCTCTTTCAATCTGAGAGAGGCGATGGATACCAAAAAGATACTTCTCATCAAGCTGGACAGGGGAAAGCTCAAGGACTCGGCTGACCTTCTCGGCTCTCTTCTCATGGCCAAGATTCAGATGGCAGCTTTTTCCAGGTCGGACATACCCCAGAGCAGGCGAGTGCCTTTTCACCTTTATATAGATGAGTTTCAGAACTTCGCCTCGGAATCCTTCATGGTCATTTTGTCCGAAGCCAGAAAATACGGGCTCTCTCTGACCATGGCGCACCAGACCCTAGCTCAAATTCCGGAGGAACTGAGGAGCCTGATACTGGGAAACACCGGTCTTCAGGTCTACTTCAGGGTGAATCGCCACGATGCTCAACTCCTGGCCAAAGAAGCTTTTAACTATTCTGGCTACGAGGTGAAGACTTACGGAAGTTCTCATCCCGTGTTCTGGACTTTAGGCGAAGAGTGGGAGCACAAGACCGAAGAGTTGCAAAACCTTCCGCCTAGGTGCTGCTATGCCAAACATAAGACGCAGGGCGGGCTGTTGCCTCTGTTCACCGCCGATGTCGATCCGGCCTGGGAAGTTCTCGGCATGAATGAGGACGATTATCTGGAATACCTGAAAGGTCTTTCTCTTGGGAAGAGATACCTTGTGCCTAGACGGGAATTGGCTACCACCGTTCCGATGCTTATACCGCCTGTCGAAAAGCAAGTCGAAGTGGAAGAAGTAAAAGAGCTTGAAGAAGTAATAAAGGAGACACTGCCAGAACCTGCTCCAGTTCCTTCTGCACCTGTAAAAGAAATAGAGGAGCTGATGGCAGAAGAGCCTGTTGTGCCGGTTACGAAAGAGAAGGCGCCCGTTGAAGTTGTACCCTCAGAAGCCAAAACAGAGCGCCAGCATCGGTATCTTCAGAGTCTTATCAAGCGCATGGCCGAGGAGAAAGGCTATCGAGCCGTGATCGAAGCATCCACTCCCGATGGCGGCAGGGTGGACATCGGACTCGAACAGGAAGGGAAAAGAATTGCCTGCGAGATTTCGGTAACTACGACCGATGAGCATGAGCTTTCCAACATGGAAAAGTGCCTTCGGGCGGGCTACGATACGGTGATTCTATGCTCTCCCGAAAGGAAGATTCTGGAAAAGACACGGGCGCTCGTTTCCCGGAAGCTCGGCGAAGCTGACTGCGAGAAGCTTCTTTTCTTTCAGCCGGAGGAGCTTTTCTCTTACTTGGAATCACAGGCTGCTGTTATGGCAGGCAAGGAAGAAAGAGTAAAAGGCTACAAGGTGAAGGTTCAATATCAGGCATTGGATGAAGAGGAGAAGAAAGCCAGGCGGGATACGATAGCCCAGGTTATCTTACAGAGCATACGGAGACAGAATAGGCAATGATATCGAATGTCAGGGATAAGAGTTGCAGAGTATCAGCATGCAAATACAACATTAAGGGTTTTTGCGGGCTGAACGTCATAGCCGGGAACGACCTGATAGAAGAGCAATGCAGTCCCACGAACAACTGGCACGTCGTAGGTTCTTTCGTTCTCGACCGCATCTTCGGCAAGAATACGGCCAAAGACATTGATCTCGTGATGCCCGAATCCGAAATGCCAGCCAGCTTACCCGAGGAGTTCATAAACTCAGAGCTCGCCATCGAAATGGTCTGGCAATCCCCTGAAGACCCCAGAGGCTTCGACTTCTACAATATCTCGCTGCCGAGAATTACCGAGCGAGGACTTGAAGAACACCAGGCAGCCGAAGAGCTTAAAAAGGACAAAATAATCCGTACTTTGCCGGGTATCAGGAAGGTTCATGCGCTGAGTATTTTCACTGCGGCCAAGACAATGGCCAAGTATGGCCTCAAGCCGGACGAAAAGACCCTTAGAATCTGGAAGCAATCGATACTTAGCCCTCTTGGTTGGAAAAAAGACCTGGGATACTATTTCATGAGCTATATGGAAAGGCTTATGGGCAAAAGTTACCGTTGGGACTACGTAAGAGCCGAATACCTCATTTCCAAAATGGACAGGGTATATGAGACGACCGCAGACGTGGAAAAACCGGAGTACTTGAACTGCGTGAGGGAAATTCTCTTGAACGTGCCTTTAGAAGATGGCGCCTACGAATCTCTTTTGAAGTACGTTAATGCCAAAGTTGAAGGAGATAATGAAAAGATTAACCAGTTGATGCGGGAATTAAGAGAAGCTAAATTCGAGAAAAAAGGAGAGGGTTTCGTCTCATAAATAGGAATGCCTGCATCGAGCCGGAGGTGTAACAAATGAAATCTGTATTTCTGTTAATAATATCCATAGTTCTATTGATGGCTGTACCTGGCTGCCAGCCTGGCGTGGAACAGGAACCGCATTTGCCACCGACGATTGTACCTACCACTCCCGTATCGGATTACGTAGAGATCCCACCTCAACCGGAGTTGACTCCTTCGCTTCCTGCATCAACAACCCCGTCACCGACTCCATCAATCATCAGTACTCCAACACCAACACCCGAACCTACCCCCGATATTGCCTACCAAGTCCACGGGTTGAACTTCGGTCCCTACACCAAAGAAGGGCAAAATCCGGACTATGGCACAGTGATAGACGAGGAGCAAATAAGAAATCTGTTAGAGATTATAGCTCCCTATACTGAGTGGGTCAGAACATTCGGCTGCGACCACGGACTGGAAAAGATAGGCCGGATCGGCCACGAAATGGGACTTAAGGTGGCTGTCGGTGCCTGGCTGAGCAGTGATCTTGCTGCCAATGAAGAGCAAATCTCCAGCCTGATAAACATTGCCAAGGCCGGAGAGGCTGATATGCTAATTGTCGGCAGCGAAGTCCTGTTGCGGGGCGACCTGACCGAAGCCAAGCTGATTGAGTACATCAACAGGGTCAAGAAGGCTATGCCTGGAGTTCCGGTGACTACGGCAGAGGTTTACAGTTCGTTCTTGGCCCATCCGGCACTAATATCTGCGGTAGACGTGGTTTTTGTCAATTACTATCCTGTCTGGGAGGGTATAACTATAGATCAGGCAGTATTCTGGCTTGACAAAAAGCATCAGCAACTGACAACAGCCAGCAAAGGTAAAAAAGTGATTATTTCCGAGACTGGCTGGCCGAGCGGTGGCAAAGAGCATGAAAATGTCATTCCGTCTCCGGAAAACGCCAGTTTCTACTTTCTCAACTTCGTTTCCTGGGCAAGGGACAACAGGGTAGATTACTTTTACTTTGAAGCCTTTGACGAGCCGTGGAAATCAGAAGATTCCTGGGGATCTAACTGGGGCATCTGGGACAAAGACGGGAACATGAAACCCGGCATGGAAGATGTTTTCAACGGGAAAACCGTACCGGACAACTGGAGCGAATCCAAAATTCCCGGAGGTCCTGGAAATCCTGACATTGAGTTCACTCACGTGCCGCGGTACGACAGCCCCGAGAATCTCAAGGGGCAAGTCTGGCATGTCGAACCCGACAAGCACAAGGTAGCGGTTTTTATTAAAGTTCAAGGCTTATGGTATACAAAACCCTATTGGTCCAAACCCTTAACCTACATTCTGCCTGACGGAAGCTGGAGCTGTGATATTACCACCGGCGGAGTTGATTCATTGGCTACTGAAATAGCTGCTTTTCTGTTTCCCAACGAATACCAGCCACCCTTAATGAAAGGCACAAATGCTCTGCCCGCCGGATTTTATGAAGCAGCTATTGCCCAAATATCAGTAACGCGCACGCCCGAATAAAACAAAGAAAGAAAAAGAAGACAGTCCTGAAAACCTGAATTGCCTTCAGGGTCATAAGGTAGGTGGAAACGATGAAAAAAGTCTTAATCGTGCTGTTGATAACGGTCGCTCTATTAGGAGGCTGTACCAGAGCGGATGAAACCCCTGCGATGACAAATCCGGTAGATATTGTTAAAGCAGTTATTGAGGCTTCCAATAGCGATGATATAGAGAAGTACCTCAGCCTGCTAGCAGATGACTTCACCTTTATTCAGAACCCTCCCGGCACCAAGATAGAAGGCAAAGCCAAGTACGAGGAGACTCTCAAAACTTCGGCTGCCTGGAAACATCATAATACGGTTACCAGCGATTACGAGGTTGACGGTGATAAGGTGTCCTGCACATTGCGCGAAACCGGTGATGATTTGCGAATCATGGGACTAAGCGAAGTAAATGCCGGATGTGAATATCAGGTGCGCGACGGGAAGATTCTCTCTCTTACGGTAACAGTGGATAGTAAGGACTGGGATAAAATCATTGAGTTTAGCAGTGGCGGCATCGGGATTAATATCAAGTTCAACGACGAGGGTGCGGTAGTAGAAAAGCTGGCGGAAAATTCACCGGCGGCTGAAGCCGGAATCAAGCCCGGAGATATCATCACCGCTGTGGATGGGGTTAGTTATTCGCAGATGAGGGAAGGCGAGTTAGCCCTCAGAATCAGGGGTAAAATCGGCAGCAAGGTGCAACTTTCCTTGAAACGAGGTGACTCAGCGGAGACTATTGATATTGAGGTAACGCGGGTTGATATGAGCCAGCTTATCTTTTCGAGTAGCCCGGCTTCAACGATGCCGGAAGATAGACCAGGTGTACCAACCCTGGTTGACAGTGGTAAGTTGGAGAGTCCTGGACAATCAGAAAAGCCTGCGAAGTTCGACATTGTCAGGGACGGCCTGAATATAAGATATCTGGCTGATGGGTACAGAGTGGAACTGATACGAGAAACGGCTTTCGGACTGCCAGGACAATTATCGCGTTTACCGAGCGGGGATATAGTCATCACTGATACAGGCATGCCTCGTATTCAAATCCTGTCAGAAGGCCAGATTAAAACAATCGTTGAAGATAATAACATTATACGTCGGGCAGCCACTGCCATGCCTGATGGTCGTGTCTGCTATGGCATGCAGAGCGGCGAAATCATGGTAATAGACCCTAACACAGGGGTAAAAGAGGCTCTAGGAAAACTCGACCCAGTTCACAGCTCAAAAGCGTTTGCCGCCGATAGCAACAGTAACGTCTACGTTGTCACCACGCTGGGCTATTTATACCGCTTTTCTCCTGATAATAAACGCACACTTATCACTGATAGCCTTCCGTTTGCTGATGTGGGCTATAAGATCAGTGATATTGCTGTGGCGGCTGATGGTACTTCATATGTCTCTGGCTGGAATTACTTTGTCTCTGTTTCTCCCGAGGGGAAAATAAAAGTCATTACTGATGATCTTCACAGTGAGCCTACATTCTGTGACATCGATCCTGACGGTAATGTTTATATCAAAGACATATTTTCCGGCACCCGGCGTTATAGTCCCAAAACCGGCATACTAGCACCATTACACGCCGATAATATCGCCATCGGTGATATGCTGGCAGTATCATCCAAGGAGTTTGTTTTCGTTCAAGGCGGCATAGACTCATTCTGTAGTTACAATATAGAAAAGGACACCTATACTCCAATGTTTGTTAATCCTGTAAATAGCTGGGCTTTTGCGGCCGATGGCAATAATTCCATATTCTTGAGCACTCCTTATCTGGATAGGGCTCTTAATCCTTACATGGTACGCATTAGCAGCGACGGAAATCAGGAAGATATCCCGCAGCTTACCTTCGATTATATCTCGGCGGCTGATGTGGATAGTGAGAATCGGCTTTGTATTTTCACTTATGACGCTATTTACCGCCTTGAAAAGAACGGGAATATTACCAGTATTCCCCTTCAGTTTCCAGGTGGGGGTATTATCGAAGGGGTTACCGATATTGCTTCAGGTCAGGGTGAAACGTGGTATGGTATTACCACAAATAACAACGACTCTATAAGGGTCTGGCGCACCGACACAACCGGTAAAGTTGTATTCTTACCGATTTCTTTTAATAAAGATTCATTCGACGGCGTTTATCGGGTTGGCTGCGCTCGCATTGATGTTAACCAGTACGGGCAATTGTTGATATTCGTTGATGCCCCGGTTACGAATGGAAAAGGCCCTCTCATTCAGAGGGTATATCGCGCCAATGACGAAGGCACGGGCTTAACTGAGATTACCGCACTGGATTCTGGACGAATCTGTGGGATGGTCGACGTTGCCGCCGGACCGGAGGGCGATATCTTCGTATTGTCGGGTCATGAGGGATATGATGCTATTCATCATATTGATTCCAATAATGAAATGTCTGATTTCTTATCATTCGATGCAGGCCGTGATTTGAAGAGCATCGACGTTGATCCGCAGGGTAACTTGTGGTTTTGCAGCACTTTGGGTGTTTTCCGTGTCCATCGTGATTAGAATGCACGAGTAATCCCTTTAAATTACCATGCTCAATATCGTGGCTTGGTCTCGAGAGGCCTGAGAACCGTGCCCACGTTTTCCACAGTTGACTTGTTGTTCCTCTTTGTTACAATCCAATAATAAGGTATCTATTTATGAATTTAATCGTATGTATAAAAAGTTCTTAGTAACTGGGATAACTTTATTAGCCGTCTTTGGGTTCCTTTTTGCTGAGAAAGTTCTAGCTGGTCCAGAAAACAATGTCAAAGGTTGGGCCTACTCAGAGAATATCGGCTGGGTCAGTTTTAACTGCACGAATGAAGAAAGTTGCGGATCAATAGATTACGGAGTTCATATAAATGAGGATGGAACTTTCACCGGCTATGCCTGGTCAGAAAACATCGGCTGGATAGATTTCGCTCCTAGCAGCGGTTATCCGGCAGATCCGCAATATTCGGCGAAGGTGGATTTGGAAACGGGAGAGGTTTCTGGTTGGGCAAGAGCTCTGAGTTATGGCGACGACTGGGACGGCTGGATCAAAATGAGAGGAACGAATTATGGAGTATCTATTGATTTTAGCATCGGCGAATTCTCAGGATTCGCCTGGAAGGAGGAAGTTGTCGGATGGCTGAGTTTTAAGGAAGATAATTACGGCGTCACGACTTCTTTTTCTCCCTTTCCCAGTATTACCAACTTTGCCAATGAATTCCCCGCTCCCTGCTCCCAGTCCAGAATACCCACCTTCTCCTGGGAAACAGACGCTGATCTGCCCTATGACTACGAGATAAGGCTTTGCAGCAATTCCAGTTGCACGGGGGCTAGTGATCCTCTGGTTTCGGAACTAAAAGAAAACACTGGCAGTACGTCATGGGCTCCAGCCTGTGCTTATACTTGTGACGTTCCGCCCTACAACAGTATCAATTTTGGTGGCGGTACTTATTACGGTCAGGTAAGAGCAAGAAATCTGGGAGGCTTGTGGGGGAACTGGGTAACCAGCAGCTTCACCACCTACAACCATGCTTATCCTTACTCTGACTTTCTCTGCGACGGCAGCGACTGCTCGGGAATGGGAATATACGAGGACGTGGTGGTAACCCTTTCCAGCAACTCCACCACTTATGACGGCACCCTAGCTTGTTCCTGGACCTTGCCGGATATTGCCGAGGTGGTCGAGGGCAATCCTGCTGCTGACTGCGAGATCCAGGTCAAGTTCTCTCCTCCACCCCCCGGCCAAAGAGAGCAGGACATAGGCTTTACAGTGGCTGACTCCAGTAGCTATTCCTGCTCCACGACAAAAACTGTCGATATTAGGTTCCCTCTGCCCGAATACAAAGAGGTGTCTCCGGTGAGTTGGCTTAGGAATTTTCTTACCAGTCTTTTTGTCAGAGTGACAAATATTTACGCCGCGTTTTAGTCATTCCCAAGGTCGAAAATGTTCGCGTTATGTTTAACATCTATGACCGATATTATATACAATGAACCCAAACGGCAGAATCCCACTCTCAAGTTGATCTTGATGTCTATCGCAATAGTAGTTATCGTAGTTATTCTGGTTTACTATTTCGGTCGGCTTTTGTCTCCAGCGGAAACTCAAGAAGAAAATGGAATCATTACTCAACCGACTATTCCCGAAGCCATGAAACCTGGCGAAGTTGGCGAGATCGAAGAAGGCAAAACCTTGGCAGAGGTGAATCCGGAAGCACTGACGTCTCCCGTCCGTCCTCTGGGCGCTTCTATACCAGCTTCCGTCTTTGACACCAAAGGAGAGATTGTTTTGGTCGAGCGAGACGCTGTCAAGGTAATGAGCTCAGGCGAGAATTTTGAAGATCAAAGAGCCAGAGAGCTGAGAGTCAAATTTGCCAGCCAGACCATTACTTTTGAAAAAGGTCAGCAGGTAAGATATGTTGGACTGGAAGGATTAGAGCATCTTGAAATCGGGCAAAAGATTCTTATCAGCAGTTCGGAAAATATCCGCGGCAAAACGGAATTCATCGCAGCTTATATTAACAAAATCTGAAAGGTCGGTTAAAAATAAAATTCAAAATCATATGTCTATTTTAAAGCAAATAGCATTTATATTATCAGCACTAGTTTTGGCTTCTATCGCAGGTTATCTTGCCTTTGCCTGGACTGAACCTACCCAGGCTCCGCCTAACGGCAATGTTCCAGCTCCGATCAATGTTGGTTCCGTTGCTCAGACTAAAGAAGGAGTATTGCAGATCAACGCCGACTTTACCGCCAATCGGCTGTTAGACAGCAGTAATAACTCTTACTATGTGGACCCGGCCAATGCCGGATACGCTGGGCTCTTTGCGGGCAAGGTGGGGATAGGGACAACGAGCCCGAGTGCAAAGTTAGATGTTGATGGCGGCGGTGTAATAATTCGAGGCTCGTCGCTTCCTACACTACAAGGGCTCAATCTGGGAAAAACAAGCGACAGCGGCTATTCTTATATTTATTCTACTAATAATTCGGGGAACCTAGTAGAGTTAAGTTTATCAGGGATGCCTATAACCTTAATGAACGGCGATGTCGGCATCGGGACATTGGAACCTCAAGTCAAGCTAGATGTTGCCGGCGCTATAAAAATAGGAAGCCAGGATACCTGTAATGCCAATGCTGCCGGAGCGATACGATATAATGCAGCCGAAGAAAAATTTGAAGGATGCAACGGAACAAATTGGAAGTCAATAGCTTTCTGGTCTTGCGGCCAAAATATTACTTTTATCTATAAGGGTGAACAGGTTACTTATGGTACAGTGGAAAGTCAGGGTAAGTGCTGGATGGATAGGAATCTTGGCGCCTCTAGAGTGGCTACAGCATCCGATGATTCTGCGGCTTACGGAGATTATTTCCAATGGGGAAGACTAGATGACGGGCACCAAACTCGTACCAGCGGGACGATATCGACTTGTTCTAGTGGCGATAATCCAGGTCATAGCAATTTTATAACGCGAAGCGCTTCCCCCTACGATTGGAGATGTTCCCAGAACAATAACCTCTGGCAAGGAGTCTCCGGTACCAATAACCCTTGCCCGTCTGGCTGGCGAATACCCACTAGAACCGAGTGGGAAACGGAAAAGGGGAGTTGGAGCGAACCAGGCTTCAGCGGAGCCTTTGCCAGCCCCCTTAAATTACCAAGAGGCGGCTATCGGAGCTACATCGACGGTTCTGTCAGCCAAGAAACCGCTTACGGTAACTACTGGTCATCAACGACTTACCTCACATCATACTCATACTATCTGAAGGTGTATGGCGTCGGTTCTTCTGTGGAGCACGACGGAAAACGCGCCTACGGCTACCAAGTACGATGTATACTGGACCAGTCGTAAATAACCCTTCAATAAAGGGCAACTAAAGCAGAAAAACAGCTAACCTTTCCGCTTATCTTTTCAAAAGTTTGACCTCATTCCTTTCCCAGCGAGCAAGGGTGGTCGGGTGAACGCCCAGGCGATGAGCCAGTTTCTCTTGGGTTATGCCATGAAGGTGATGATAGAGCACGATTTTCTCGCCCAGAGTCCTTGGCTCTTTCTCCAACGGCACATAGCCGAGAAATTCTATAACCTTTAGTGTAAAATAGAGTTCAGGTGTAAAAAAGGGGAAATAACAGCTATGCCTGCATCGAAGATTTGGTATTGTTTAGAATGTGGTGATTATTCCTTTAGTCCCCCTGAAAGACAGTCATCAAAGCTTAGGGGAACTTGGATTTGCGATGTTTGCCAATTGGAAGGAGTGGTGGATTTAGACGCAACTCCCAACAGAAGGCTTACGGCTATGGCTAGAGATATCCAAGATGAATGGCCATCAGGAAGATTTGACGATGACAGGCCATATTACAGACCATTAAACTATCTTTTAAAAACTCTTAGATTGGCAAAGGGCTTTATCAACGTGGCTACCGAGTCTATGGATGGATTTTTTCTTGGAGTTCTTGCTCTTAAGCAAACAGAGCCAGATATTGAGCAACGGGTGATTATTTGGCACCCTCAGCGTTTGTATCAAGATTTTGGTGACCTTATGGATCACTCTACGATCGTTAAAGGATACGAGAGACGTGAAAATTATATTTCTCGCGGGCTCCTTATAGCAACAGTTTCGAGAGTTCACCAAAAACTGTTTATTATAGATGGATGTATAGCTTTCAAAGGTTCTGCAAACGCGAGTTTAGATGCTTGGACCGGCCAGGGGAATCTAATAGAATTCGTCACTGACCCCCATGATATCCAAAAATTGAACCGGAGATATTTTGCACGATATATGGCAAAAAAGAGAACCGGATCAAACGACGTATAAAAGCTAAATCATTTTTTCGTTGAAGAATACGTTCAACTTCTCTAGGCTCCTTGGTGATGGTTGCCTTTTACCTTTCTCCCAATTTGCCAAAGTACCCGGATCAATTCCCAAGTATTTAGCGAGATTCTCTAGATTTAAGCCGCGTAATTTTCGATAGTAAAGGATCTTTTCTCTAAAGCTTTCAGGTTGTAAATTGGTCGGTACATTTCCCAGAAATTGGATAATCTTTGGTATATAACGAACGTGAGGAATAGTCCGGTTCTTTTCCCAGTTATAGATGGATACTTCATCCACCCCTATAATTACCGCAACCTCTTTTTGCCGGAGTTTCAAATCCAGTCGTTTCTTTCTTATATAGTCTCCGAGAGTGTATAATACCTTGGGATATGCAGGAGGCAATGGTTTTGAACCTTTCAGGCTTATATGGCAAAAAGGCAACGCAGGAATGAAGTTGCGTTGCCCAGATGCCATCAATTCAGGAGAAGCGGGAGCGGATGCGGGCGAGGGGAGATAGCAGAGGTTGATGGCAACGTCTTCGGTACCGACGATGATTTTTTCAGTAATGCTTTCAACGATCTTTCGTTTTTCTTCAGCACTGAGCTGTTGCCATCTTGAATAAAGGTCTTTGGCTTCATTTAGGACTTCGTCTCTGGATACGCACTGTATTTTAAGGAAGTCAATTTCACCTTGAAGCTCTGGAATCTGGTCGTCTATCTGTTTCAATCTCAGTTCCAGAGGTTTGTATCTGGTTCCGAAACCTTCTTTGGTAATCTGGTCATCTAGATAAAGCTTGTAGGTCTTATCCATTTCCTGTTTTACTTTACGTTCTTCTTCAATAAGTGCTTTAAGTAGATCTTCCTTTTCCTTGATCACCTTGTCGGCTTTCTTCAGGTAATCGCTGACCTCAGTCGGGGAGAAAAAGAAGCTCTTGAGCTGATGGTGAAAGACATCTTCTAGGTCGGTTTCGCCGATCTTGTTCCGGCACTTGTAGCAGATGTACTTGGGAGAGTTGGAAGGGACGTACATCTTGCCGCCGCACTGGCAAAAAGCCACTCCGCTGAAAAGATGGACAGCTTTCCTGGCTGGCCTTTTGCTTTTCTTCTCCTGCTCGTCCAGAATGGCGTTGCATTGGTTCCACAGTTCCTCGGAAACGATAGGCTCTATCCTGGTTTCAATCCAGTCCTCTCTCGGCTTGAGAATCCATTTCTTTCCCTCTCCCAGGCTTCTGGTGTAGTTGGCCCGGCGGATGCCTTTGGCGGTGGTATCCCTAAGAAGTCTGGTAATCGTGGTATCGGAGAACTTCGAGCCGTTTCTGGTCCGGTAGCCGTTTTCGTTGAGTATACGGGCTACGGTCTTCTTGCGGCGGTGCTCCAGGAACAACTCGTAAAGTAACTTCCTGACAGGAGCTTCTTTCGGGTCGGGAATAAGCTTATGGTCTTCCCACTGATAACCGAGTGGCGCCTGGCCGCCGAGGGGTTTGCCCAGCTTTGCCCTGATAGGAACCGAAGCTGCCACTCTCTCGGCGATTTCTTCCCGCTCCCACTGGGCCATGGCAGCGATCATGGTGTAAAAGAGCCTGCCCGCAGGAGTAGAAGTGTCAATGGATTCCTGTAGCGAGACCAGATCGGCGTTGTTCTCCCTGAAGATTTCGGCAAAGTCGAGAAGCTCCCTGGTATTGCGGGCTAACCTAGCCAACTTTGAGAAGATAAGACCTGAAATATGACCGCTTTTGATATCCTGAAGCATGCGCTGGGTCTCGTCATGGCTCATGACTGACTTGCCGGAAACCGCTTCCAGATGATAAATCTCTTTTACCTGCCAGCCTTTGGACTCAGCGTAGAAGCGCGCCCTTTTCTCGTGATGCTCCGGACTTTCGCCTTTCGCCTGATCTTCAGTCGATACCCTGATCCAGATACCAACAACCTTTTTTGTTTCCATTCTTCCCACCCCACTAAGGTTCTCATCAAATCTATGTTTCTTTACGCCAAAGATTTGGTATCGCCATGACAAGAAGTACTGTACCTAATAGGCACACTGAGACCGAAGACCACAAACGCTATTGTTGAAATTAAGTACACTACACCAATACGCCTAAGTCTGGTCTGATTGTCAGCATTTTGTCTATCAATAAATGCACCTGTGAGAATAAAACCACCGAGTAGTGCTGAAACTGTAGCCAGTTCAAACCCCACCTTCTCATCGTTGAAAACTAGCCAAGTCTTTATTATATATGACACAACAATAATGGCGAACAGTGCCGCAGGTAGATAGGATAGCCCGAATAGGAAACGCCGAACGGATCTCATCTCGGTTGTCACCTCCTCTGGGTTATTATACTTGCCCACTGACTATTTACCCAAATTCTGCCGTTGATAATAAATTTTGAGTAATAGTATCGCTATCACAGTGGGTATTTATTCCAATTCATTATTTAACCAATTGATAAAGTCCACGAAATAAGAGAGGTTACCCGTTATTGTGAATTCCTTCCCATTAGTGGCTCCGCAAGACCATTCCACTTGCCATTCCAAAATATCCTCTCTCCCCGCAAGCGGTGGCTCCCAGACCCAAGCAGACATTGAGAGGGAATCACCAGTTTCAATTCGCTCCCTTCCTAAAGTTTCTTCTATAGTAGGCACTTCTGAATAATGACCTAATGACCCCATTTTCATTGAACCTGATTCGGATATACCATATACAATGCTGGAGGATTCATCTAGAATTTTTATTTCGTAAACGGTTATCGCCTGGGAGGAATCGTTAAAGAGAGTTGAACCAAAGTGAGTAATCAAAGCTCCTGTTGATACTGTTCTTACTGGATAGAGTACAGCAGATACAAGATCTTCAATACTCCTAGTAGTAAATATGTAATCATTTGACACATACTCAACTCCACCTTGGCTTACAAAGATTATTCTAAAGTGGTAAAGCGTTTCAGGTTCAAGTTTCCGAAGTATAAACGAGTTTCTTTCCTCACCTTCAATCTGATTGCTGATACTACCGTAGTGCTCAGTTGTCCCGTACTCTATCTGAGAATACCCTGCTGGTGGTGTTACCCATTTTATATCAGCTTCGGATTCAGTGACAGCACTCACTGTGACTTCAGAAACAGGCGAGGATACTTCATTGAATTGAGCAATTATAGTCTTGTGACGATTCAGAATAAGCCACCAAGACTTGGGCGAGGAAACTTTACTTGGAGAATTACTAGCCCAATAGTCAAATCGGTCACCCTCCCAATATGCAAAGGTAAATCCCTCGGCAGGTGTGGCGTTAAGCATTAGTGGTGTATCTCGCTCATACACACTACCTTCAGGAGGGACAATGGTCATCATTTCCTTTTCATAATCAGCGGATACAACACCTCCACTTAAAGGAGCAACCATTGCGGACACAACACCCGCTCCTTTAGGTGAGACAATTATACTCAGGTTGGTCGGTATTATCTGAGTTTGTGAGGATGCCGTTGGTATTGTGGTTGGTGTTGTCGGAGAGGTACAGGATGAAAGAACAATCAATATCGTTACAAACAGGATTGAAATAATCCGTGCTATTCGCATTTATGCCCTCCCTTGTCAGGCGTGCTTCTGTGGCAAATTGTATTCCCCTACGTGGTCTTATGTCAATGCGTAGGTGCTACCTTAGCGGATAAACAATGTTAGACGATGCAGTCCTGAATATGCGCTAGCTTGAAAAGGTAAGTTGTTTCTGTAATGAAGATTGCCCTTCGACTAGAAGACCCTTGAGCGTTACCGCTTACTGAGCTATTTATCTTGTTGTTTCACAAATATATTTCCAAATTCATCGGTTATTCTAATTTCTTTAATGGTCGCGGTCATTGTTCGTTCAGAGTTATCTAGAGTGAATGTCAGTTGATCGCCCTCAATTTTCCATGTGCCATCATAGCTAACCTTATCTTCCTTCGTATGAAAAGTGCCGTCTTTGTAAAGCTCGATATGATACCGGTCTGGATAATCACGATCCACATATTTTCCGGTGATACCTGAATCGCCGCAGCCAATTGCTGTTACAGGGATAACAATAATAGCCAGTATCAGAGTAACGAATAGTAGATACCTCATCTCTAAGCACCCCCTTATTGATTTCGTGTTACTGCCGTTCGTTCTATCGGTTCATTATGGCTCCTGCCAGGATGGCCACATAGCATTCCCATCGGTTTCGAGCTTAGTGAGGCGACTGCCTGGTCCGAACAGATATACCCGCCTGCCCGATGAGAAAGTGAGCCATCTCCCGTCCGGGGAGTATGATACACTTTCTATAAGCGCCGTATGCGTGAGAAGAAGTGTGACACCAGACCCGTCTCTATTCATTTCGAAAATTTCCTTTTGACCTGAACCAGCGACAAAGACAATCTTTTGCCCATCTGGTGACCATGACGGTTTTGTACCGCTAGCCAGCTTCTGCTCGTTAGCACCATCTAGGGTGATTAGATGGATAAAACCATCCCGTTGAAATGCGATTACGTTACCATCCGGTGACCAAGATGGAAGTGAACCACTTGCCAGCTTCTTGAGTTCGGATCCGTCGTGGTTAGCAATCCATATCGCTTCTTTAATCGAGAAAGCGGTGCTTCTTGGATTAGAAAAAACTAGCCTAAGGCCATCCGGCGACCAGTCAACTGCATCGTATGTTCCATTTCCTGGTCGCGGAACTACTGATTGAGGATTACTAGCATCAGAATTCATTACGCCTATTTCCCATCCCGTCCAAGCAACATACGCAATCCTCATACCGTCTGGAGACCATTTGGGGTGCATGCCCGCTTTCAGGCTCGTTAGTTCACTACCGTCTACATTGACTGCGCAAATCTTAGTTCCACTACTGAAAGCAATTCTTCCAGAAGCATACTCGTACGCCACAAAACCGACTCCGTCGGGTGTGCCGATATACCCTTTCTCGAAATCCACGAGCGGGTGTCCCTTAGTTGAAACAGACTCTTTTCCGATGGGATAACCAAGCCAGCTTGAGGGGCCACCGAGTCCCAGATAAGTCTCCCATACTTTTCCGGAAATGATATATGCTTGGCTGGCATTGGACTGTTTGTCCCAAATAATCACCGATTTACCCAGTTGTGAAACTGCGGGAAACTCTTGTATCAACAAATCACCGCCGTCTTTAGGGCTGCAACCCCCGGCAAGCCAGCGCGGGATGCCTATAGGATTGCCCATTGCTTCCTGTCCGCCTTTCGCTTGATAGGCTGCAACGAATCTGTCTTCGACCTCTTTCGGTCCCTGGCCAACAAGAGGTGGTAATCCGTCTGAAGTCATACTATATAGTTTCAGAACCTGTTCCCCGGCTTTTTTATCGCGTACTAGCAATAGCAACGCTCTAGGATAAGGCGGCCCATCGTCTATCCAGCTTGGAATAGCGAGGGGCAGCTTCTCCAAAGATTTGGATTTAGCGGGCGCACTAAAAGCTGAGTTTGACCAGGAAATAGTGCCGTCATCCAACTGGCTTCCCACCTTCGCTTCAACTGGCAAAGAATTGTAATCTGTATTCTCGATATGGACGGCTAACTCCCATTGGCGAATTGCAGGTTCAATGCCATCCATCGTGTAAGTGAGCCAACCACCTACCTGCACTCCTTTGCCCTTTGTAACAGCAGCATTTCCAAAATCTTTCAAATACTGAGGAACTCCAAATTTAATATCTTTGTAGCTTCTCTCTTTTTCGCCCAACATCACTTTCACTATGGGTGCAGCCTCGGGCATGGTTATCGCCACACTTTCTACATATACGAAACCTTCGGGAATAAGCTTGAATATGGCTTTCATTTCCGCATCAATTGCCAGTTGGCCTCTATACTCATTGTTATGGTCGTCTTTCAAAATTACAGGTAACGGTTGGGGAACAGGTTCCTTATCTGCCACCTTTGTTATAGCAAAGTACAAGATAGCTTTATTTTCCTCGCGCTTTATTTCGGGAATCGCTATGGAAATATCGCCAAGTCGTAACAGCTCGCCGGGAGGCGGGCCCGTTTTCTCTTCTTTAGGTGCTGCTAGCGACCCTCCGGTAGTGGTTTGCACCGGCTGTGTGGCTGCTGGTTTGCTTTCTTGTGATGGTGCCGCCGATTCTCCGGTTGTTGCCGGGGAAGACGAAGATTTACCATTACAACTCACCGTGCCTACTAAAAACAGGCAAATCAAAACGAACGAGATTATTCTCTTCATCATTTTACACCTCCAATGTGCTCTATCTTTAGAATTTTCCTTTCTTGATTATTATCAGGTTATTAACGGCTGCAATGGTAACTTCATCTTCCAGTTTGAACCCGTAATTCTTCAGCCATTCCCCGGATAAGTGGATGGAAGGAACCTGGTCGCCGTCCTGAGAGCCATCCACTACCTTTGAGGACTTTACTGTTATCCTGGTCTTATTTTTCTTTTCTTCTTTCACGGGCTGATTTCCTCAACTCTGGTAAATTTAAAGAGGTATTTGGGATAATGATATTATATATTGTATGTAAAATCAACTGTGTGTTGGATGATTAGCTCACGTATATTCAGGGCTGGTAACATACCGAGTATAGAAGGGAAAGTATATGACCTTTGGTAAAAGAATGCGCAAGAGACGAGAGTCTCTCGGCCTCACTCAAGAAGAACTGGCGAAAATGCTGAATGTCACCTCTCAGCACATTTCCGCCATTGAGCAGGATAAACGGGCACCGTCCCTGGACTTTCTAGCTAGGCTTGCCGAAGAACTAGGAGTCAGCTTCGATTTTCTAATAACCGGGAAAGAGGGTAAAGAGGGCGAGGTTGTAGGGATAATCCCGGCGATCAAGGCTGACAAGAGGCTGAATACCAAGACAAAGAAAATATTGATCTCGATAGTGGAAGCCTTTTACGAAGCGAACTTTCCCAAATAAGAATCTTTCCTTGTTACCAGAGTGGCAGTCGCTGGCTTACGGCCTCTTTCGAATCGCTTTTCCATTCAGAATATTTCTTCCTGGATAGCATGATGATAGCCTGTTTGTTTCTCTGAAGTTGATAATCCCCGAATGGGGGAAGAGTATTGGCGGAAAAGGGCTGGGATTGCTTGCCGTCTATGGCGAGCTTTAGATAGACATGGTATTTATCCTGGGCTATCAGGTCGTGACGGTCAACCTCCGGATAGAACTCGTTCCGCAGGCACTCTCCGTTTTCGGGACCCACCGGAAAAACCACTATAGTACCCACATTGCCGAATATCGCTTTTCTGAGTTCTTCATCCAGTTGTCCCATGTACTGGTGGGCCAGCACCAGGCAAAGTCGGTATTTTCGTGCCTCGGAAAGAATCCCTTCGAAGGTCTCGGAGGCGACGAACTCCTGGAACTCGTCAACATAGAGATAAAAATCCCTTCTTTTTTCTTCCGGTAGGTCAATTCGGCTCATGGCCGCGAGTTGGATTTTGGTGATGATTATTGAACCGAGAAAAGAGGAGATATCCTCGCCCAGCCTGCCTTTCGCCAGATTGACCAGGAGAATCTTGCCTTTATCGATAACTTCTCTAAAATCTATTTTACTTTCATTCTGACCCACGATGTTTCTCACCAGGGGTACGGTCAAAAAAGCTCCCAGCTTGTTCTGTAATGGAGCCAGAGCCTCTCCCTTGTACTGAAATATCAGCTTCGGGAACTCGTTCTGCCAGAAGGTTTTCACTATCGGGTCTTTCACTTCCGCAACCACGGCTTTCCTGTATCGCCAGTCAGAAAGCAGGGTGTAGACATCGACCAGCGTCTTCCGTCCCTGTTGTTCGAGCAGGGCGAGGATGGAGTTCCTGAGAATATGCTCCTGCCGGTGCTGCCAGTGCTCCGTGTAGAGCTTTCGAAAGATGGAAATCAGACTCGAAACCAGCAGATGCCTTCTTTGATATTCGCTCTCGCCGAGAATGTTCAGAGGAACGGGATAATCGACATCAGCCGGATTGAAGTAGATGACATCCTTGAGCCGGAAAGAGGGGATATAGTCGAGCAGGCTTTCCACGGCATCGCCATGAGGGTCGATAAAGCAGATACCCTCGTTCCCGTAAATATCGTTGAGAGCCATATTCAAAAGCAGGGTGGTCTTTCCCATCCCGGTTCTTCCCAGCGTATACATGTGAAGCCTGCGATCGTTCCTTTTTATTCCGAAGGTTCTTCCCTGGTTTCTGAAATCGGTTTTGGCGAAGAGGTTAATGTCGGGCATAACTCAATAATATGTCCGGCATCGGCTACTTCAAGATAGGAATAATTGATATTTAAGAGAAAATATCTCCTTTAAAAAGATATAATTGGTAATGATAGTTGGAGTATAAGGCTAGGTGAGAATGAATTTATATATTGATTATGAATTCAGAAATCTTTTACCGCGTTTAAGCATTGATGAAAGGTCGAAACTGGAAGAGAGTCTCAAAAAAGATGGAAATCTCGATCCCATCATTATCTGGAAAGAAAAACAAACAGTTGTTGATGGGCATAATCGCTATGATATATGCCAATCGAATAATATCCCCTTAAAACCTCCAACTGAAATGAGCTTTCCCGATAAGGATTCCGTTAAGGTCTGGATTATCACACATCAGATAGGCAAACGCAATCTGAATGATTACCTGCGTTCTGTTATGGCCTTGAAGCTGGAGGAACTACTAAAGCCAATTGCGAGAGAGAATCAATTATCTACTCTAAAACAATATAAATATTCCGTTGTGCCAAATTTGGCACAACGGGGTAAAACCAGGGATAAGATTGCCTCTGTTGCCCATGTCTCGCATGGCACGTTAGATAAAGTCAAATTAATCGAAGCCAAAGCCACACCGGAACAAAAGGCCAGTTTGGCGTCCGGTGAAGCGTCCATCAACGAGGTTTATAACAAAATCAAGATAGAAGTTCATTTTTCAAGCAAAACCTGTGAATGGACTACACCACAAAATATTATCGATGCAACTCTAAAAACACTATCAGTAATTGATTTAGACCCATGCGCTGATGGTTTTAAAAATATTCCTGCACAAAGCTATTTATTCCGTAACGGGCTTGAAAAAGTTTGGTCTGGCAGGGTATATATAAACCCGCCTTATGGCGACGTAATAGGCTTGTGGGTTAACAAATTAAATCAAGAATACATATCTGGTCATGTCACAGAGGCAATAGCGTTGGTTCCAGCTAGAACTGATACTGAATGGTTTAGATTTTTGCGTAATTATCCCGTATGTTTTATTAACGGCCGTTTAAAATTCGGCAATACGGCAAATTCGGCACCATTCCCCTCAGCGGTTTTTTATCTTGGCGAGAATCTAAAATCATTTTATAGCTCATTCAAAGAATTAGGGGATATTTGGGTGAGGTTTAAGGCTGATTGATGGTTTAGCTAAATATTGCAATTAGCCGCCGCGCCGCTTATGATAGGCTTTTTGCAATTCATGAACTCTCGCTACAATCTTATCCCAATCGGTATCTAGCCCAGTCGATTCGCTAGTAAATTTACCATCATCGTCAACCCACAACATGAGCACACCCATTATTGGCTCCATATTGGGTGTTTCTATTTTCCATGGTATAGGGATCATACCGGTAAAACGTCTACACTTAATTTCCATGGCCGGTAACACGATAGGATGAGCACTGTTCATCAGGAAAAAATTATCATTTGGAGAACGTTGGAGTATATACCGTCGATATTGACCCATTAAGCCGAAATTTGAGAATTCCTTTGGTAAATCCTCAACATCTTCTGGCTGCCATGGTGATGAATCCCATACTTCTGGATCTCTTGAAGCGTAAGGATAAAGTAACCATGCGTGGGCTTGTAGATATTTGATAATAACCGAACTTCTGTTGAATACTTTAAATAAAATGGCAATGGGATCAGTGCTGCTGGCACTAATATGTGGCCAGATTGGTAAACCATCGCTATCCGTCTCGACAACTATTTCCAGCTTGGCTCGTAAAACCTTTTTGGCAGATTTCGACTTTATCTCATCTAGTACATGGATCACATTTTCCATTAACTCAGCGTTGCCTTTCATCCCTCGGGCTAATGCTTCATGGTGTTGAATCTTCCAATCCTTTAATATTTTAGCGGTGTAAGTTCCTGGATCGGAGTCTACTATTTTTGCGCACTTCTCGCATAGCCAAATCCCATTATCAATAGATTTCCGTTGTTCAGGAGCCATATTAGGATCATATCGTGGGCCACCTGGAGCAGCTGCTGAGATGTGTGATGCAACGCCGGTCATTAATCTTTTTTGAGGATCAGGATGAGGCCCACTTGTGTTTATTCGACATTCTGGATTTGAGCAGATTTGTCCAGCCTGTTCAGCAAGTAACCTTTTTGTCTCTAAAGAAAAATCGTCCCTGCTTTTTTTCAATCCCAACTTTCCTCTAAATTATTCAGTTATAGTAACCAAAACTAGGAATATTGTAAAACAAATATTTTAGTCTAATCAAATTGATCTTTTGCTTCAACCGTCAAATTTACCCTTCTTTTCCCATTTTGCCGTTCAGCTACGTTGGATGTAGAACTTTAAAAAATAAAGGAGGATAAAGATGGACGAGGCAAGAGCGAGCTGGAACACGATCTATCAGTCGAAGGAAGGGTTTGAGTGCCAGATAACGCTGCGGGACGAGGACGAAACGAGCCTGGCCGACAGGATCAAGAAGGTGGTAGCTTCCTTGACCAAATCAGGGGGCGCGCCGGTGAAACGCCGGAACAACCACTCCGGCAACGGGAACAACTCGAACAACGGGGGAACTCCGAGAGAGGATGCCAAATCCGAGAAACCGGAGAAGACCTACATGGACGAGAAGGGCGTTCGCCGCTGCAACCTGAAGCTCAAGAACGGTAAGACCTGCGGCCATCTGGTCACCGAGCGCGAAGGCAGGTACGGTCCCTTCTGGAGTTGCCCCAACTACAAAGAGCACGGTTAAAAGACAACTGAATACGGCTAGGGGCTGGTTTTCCCATCTACGACGGGAGAGCCAGCCCAATTTTTTTCAGAAGGAGGAAAAATGGAAACAGTTTATAACCGGGAGAAAACGGACGTATACCAGAAAAGAGTCAGACAGGGATTGAGATTGGCAGAGGCTGCCCGGCGATTTGACGACGACAGACGGAGATCGGGAAAAACCCTGAAAGTCATCGCCTTATCGCAAGGGAACGATGGTCACGTTCCCTCGATCAGGGTCGCTGGTAAGTGGCTGAGAAAATTCGGTTTCGATATCGGCAACGAGGTGGAGCTTATAGCTGATGAAGGACAAATACGGATAAGGAGGATGGATGACGGAGAAGGTCAGAGTCGAAATGTGTCGTCACTACACATGGGATAAAAACCAATGTGTCATAAGGGTCGTAAAGCCGGTCTCAAATGCCACTCCGAGAGAATGGACTGTTCAAATTACGAGCCTTCCTGGGGTTATCAACCACGGGTATCTACAGAAAAAGGAGGAAAAGAAAATGATTAAAGGGTTTTGTTGCCCTGACGGGAAGGGAAACCTTCCCTTCGAAGAATGTCTGGCATGTGCCGCTTCGCACGAGAATGCCTGTCAGTTCGACTATCCGATATTAGCTGGCATGCACCGCAACCTGAGAGAAGAGGACGGCATCTCGGTCTCATCGCTGCTGAACTGCCTTAGAAAGGTGGTTCTCCAGGTGAGGAACGATGTCTATCTTGACCCCAAGCAGCTTTACTACGCTTTCCGGGGCCAACTCTTCCACGCGGTAATCGCTCAGGCCCAGGAAAAAGGAGCGGTCGTCGAGCAGAGGTTCGAAAGAACCATTGCCGGAATCACGCTTTCCGGGCATCCCGATGTCATCTACCCGGAGCAGAAAAAGCTCGTTGACTACAAGAGCACCAAAAGAATCCCCAAGAAAGATACACCCTATGCCAATCATGGCACGCAGGTGAATCTCTACCGTTACTTGGTAGCTCCCCAGTACGAGGTGAACCAACTCGAAATCGTTTACTTTGACATGAGCGAGGTCAAACGGGTGAAAGTCGAGGTCATGAGCACGCCCGCTCTCATGGGCTGGCTGGTACCCAGACTGAAGAAACTGAAAGAGGCTTTAGAGGGCGGGAAACTGCCCGAAAGGGCTGACAGCGAAGGAGTCTGGCAATGCAACGGGTATTGCTCTTTCTCCGAGTTTTGCTGGCCCAACGGAGTGCCGAAGCCCTGGGAGCTGAAGAGGAGGGAAGAAGCTAAAACCGATGCCGTTCTCAAGGCGCTGGGGAGGAGGCCGAGGTGAGCGGAAAGAAATACCACTTCGACCAGGTCTCCGACTCTCTCATCAAAGAACGCTACGACAGCCGGTCAGAAACCATCGACTGGCTGGCGCAAAGGCTCGGTTACCCGGAGTGGGCTATCAAGAAACGCGCCCAAATTCTGGGACTGACACGTATCAAAGAGAAACCCTGGTCGGAAAAGGAAACAGCTTATCTGGAGTCCAACCTGCACCGGTTGAGCATGGCTGTCCTGGCGAGGAAGTTGGGACGCAGCGTCACCGCCGTGGCTCTCAAAGCCAAGAGATTGAGCATCAGGAAGACTGACGAAGGATACACCGCCCGCTCTTTGGCTCAGGCTTTCGGAGTGGACGATCACAAGGTGGTGCGCTGGGTAGAAATGGGATTGCTGAAAGCCTCAAGAAGAAACTCGGGAAAACCGAGAGACATGTACTATATCTCAGACCAGGAGGTCAAACGGTTCGTCACCACCTATCCCACTCAGTTCGACCTGAGAAGGGTTGAACAGGTGTGGTTCATCGACCTTCTGGCGGGAATCAGGAGGTGAGACATTGGTATTAGCGACAAAGGATTCAAGAACGATAACCCAGATTCTGTTTTCTCGGAAGCGGGAGATAGACATCTTTCCGCAACTCAGAGGCGGTCAGGAAATCAAATATCCGGCGAAGCGCAACCCTAAACCGGTAGGCTACCTCTCGGCCATGCTCTGCAAGGCCTGTGTGGTGGCTCTCAAGGGCGATGTCATCGGCATTACCAGGCTTGAGCCACCAGGAATCGTGATGGTGAGATCGCTCTCCCAGTCAGGAAGCGACTTCCATCACTGCTACATGGTTGGCGATAAAGTCTGGCTGCCCAGAGGCAATGTAACCTACCACCTCGGGCTGCTCGCTCTAGCCGAAGCATTGATGCACAAGGAAGAGGCTACCGACCTTCTCGATGCGCTCCAAGAGTTGCTCATTTACCGCGAGACCATGGCCGGAGTTGATGACGAGTATCTCGACCTGCTGGCGCACCTCTCGGACGAGCTTTACTACTGGACTAGGTTTCGTGACAGAGACCCCAACAAAGACAAAGAAAGGCTCGATTCATTCCAGGTTTTCGATTCTGCGACCCCGCCCGAAGTCATTCTGGCAGACTCCATTGACCCGTCTGTCCTGACCGACGAAAGGAAACTGGATGCCTATCGGGAAGGGAAGAGGATCGAGGTCGTCCCTGTGGAGCTGCCCGAACCTGTTATCAAGAAAGGGCGATTCCAGGGACCTCAGCTCGCCGAACTGGTGGAAAGCCTCGACCTGGGGATGCACTGTCTCCTGGTCGGCCCCACTGCCACCGGCAAGTCGCTCTGCGCCTTCGAAGCATTCGAAAGAACAAAGGTCAGAAAAGCCGTTTTCGTCATCGAAGGACACGAGTCTCTCCGAGAGTTGGATCTGCTGGGAGGTTACACTCCCGATGGCAGGGGTGGCTTCCGCTGGAATAACGGCATACTGGTCAGGGCTATGAAATCGGGAGGCTACCTGTTTATCGACGAGGCCAACCGCATGCCCACCAGAACGTTGAACATCCTTCTCGGCGTACTTTCCAGAGGAGCGGTGGTGCTCACCGAGCACGGCTCGGAAGAGATCAAAGTCAGGAAAGGTTTCCAAGTAGTCATGGCCATGAACCTGGGCAAAGGCTACTCGGTCAACACCCTGGACACCGCCCTACTCAATCGTTTTTCCTGCGTGCTGGAGTACCGCTATCTTTCTCCAAAAGACGAGGAAGACCTGCTGGTCAAGGAGACCGGCATCGACAGCGAGGTCGCCGGTATCATGGTCAAGGTGGCCAACGAGACGAGAAGGCTCAAGAAAAACAAGGAACTGTCCGGCGAGATAACTCCCAGAGGTCTCTTCGCCTGGGCGACCAAGCTCAAGGCGAAGAAGGCCAAGTCCGTCCTCTCCAGACTGAAGGCAACTGCCAGAGTCACCTGGATGCACCAGGTGGCCGGCACCGATGCTGACGGCTATCTCAGAGAGGACACAATGAACATGCTCCTCGACCTCATCGAGGCGCATACGCCGAAAGACGGCACAAAATAGTTCTTTACAAAAACAAAAAGGGGCTGTCCAGAAAAGGCAGCCCCAATTTTTTAACAGGAGGTAATTGAAATGGCAATTCCCTGGTACGAATGGAGAAACATAAGAAACAGGCTGGTAGTTTTCGGCAGGGCGCTACAGGGCGTTTCGCCCTACCGGGTGCTCATCGAGCCGGACTATGCCCGATGTCCCAGCGGTTACTGCAACTTCAGTAAAAGGGAGATCGCCGCCAATCCGTCCCTGTTTTTCAGCGAACTGCCCAAAGACCAGTATCATCTCACCAAAGCCATTCTCGTCCATGAAGCCGGACATCGCAGGTTCACGACCCCGCACAAGGTATCGCCGCTCGTTCATCTGGTATCCAATATCCTGGAAGACGAGAGGATAGAGAGGCAGATGTGCATGGAGTTCGCCGGGGTGAGATGGCTGATACGCAGGCTGTCCCAACAAATGTACGAGGAATCAAATTCTGTGGAGGTAGAATCCGATTCGCCTGGCCAGGTGGTGTCCTACTTTCTCCAGCTTCGCTGGGCGAACAGGATAGGTCAGCCGGTTAAGGGCGGGCTTTCCCCAAAGAACCAAGAACTCTGGCAAAAGGTAGAGCCTCTGGTCTACGAAGCCTGGGAGGCGGAAACGTCAGAAGTGGTTGACCGGAAAGCCCAAGAAATCGTTGACATCCTCGGTTTCAAAGAATTCGAAATACCCTGGTGGATCAAAGACATTCTCGACAAGCTCGGCTCGGTCGAGGGTGAAAGAACCGAAGAAGACAAGGCGGAGAAGGTGACTGGCGGGACTTTTCAGGCGAAATCGGAGGAATCTGAAAAAGAACCCAGACCCTTTGACGGAGACATTCCGCCCAACGATAAGAGAGAAGGAAAAGTCCATGAGGCGATTGAGCCGAAGCCCTACATCGAGCTTGAGGAGAGGGTTAAACCCCTCGTTCAGGAATTGATTGACGAGCTTGCTTGGGATGAGAAGCCCGTGAAACCGGAACCGGTGGAAAGAGGAGGCAGGCTCTCGCTCAGGGAATACCGGAGAGACAAGAATCGTCCTTTCCTTGCTGAAGAAGAACAAACAAAAGCTCCTGCGACGATTGCGCTTAAGGTGATAGTCGACCATTCTACCTCTTTGAATTACAGATCCGGTAGCAAGACCAGAATGGAGTCCATTGCCGAAGCGGTGATGACTGTACATCTGGTATGTATTGAACTGAAAATACCCCACGAAGTGTTAGTTACTCCCCAGGCGCTAAAGATCGCTGATACTGACTCAAATGAGAGAGGAAAAGCACTTGTTGCCGGTCTGGTTCCGGCTCTCTGCGGGTATGAAGACATGGGATTGGCGCTAAAAACCTACGCTGTACCCATGAAAAGCTGTCCGCAGGACGTAAAGATGGTGCTCTGTCTGACCGACGGCGCCTGCAATGATGCTACGCTGGGTAAGGAAATCTGTCGGTCACTGCGGGGGAGAGTTGAAGTTATCGGTGTTCTGCTTGACCCGGATGATGCAACAAAGGGATTGGTTGCCGATATGTTCGGTCAGGACAGGATTATCGCCTGTCGTTCCGGGGAACTTCCCAAGAAACTGGGCAATATCCTGAGGGCAATCCGGGGCATCTAATAGTTCTTTCAACTAGACTAAAAAGGAGCTTTCTTTTGAAAGCTCCTTTTATTGCCTATACTAGCTTTACACTGACAAAGATTTTAAGGACGTAGACTTGTCATCCGCACCCTTAAAAGAGTAGATATCCTTCGCTTATGACCCAAGATGTAGTATGTGAGTATCCCTGGTCACACCATATATTGACAATGTTTTCGGTATTTGGTATATTATAACAGAACGAGCATATCAAAAAGCCGTTTCGTTATCGCCATGGGTAGAAAAAGACTTTTTAACCGAGAGCAAATTATGAGGGTCATCCAGGACTGGGTGGTCTATCGTGGCATGGCTCCCACAGTCGAAGAGTTGCGCCAAGCAGTGGGTGCAGGTTCAACTAGTACGGTTCTCAGATATCTCCGTCAACTTGAAGAAGAAGGGTACATTGAAAGATGGCATGGAGCCCGGGGGCTGAAACTATTGAGGGGCGTAGAGGGCACGCTGAAGACCCGTCCAGTCCCTCTCGTTGGTGTGGTACCCGCAGGGCCATTGATGCTTGCTGAGGAAAACCTTGAAACATGGGTCAGACTTCCAGAAGCAGGTCTTACCCCTTCATCCGCCCAATTTTTCCTTTTGCGAGTAAAGGGCAACTCTATGAACCGAGCAGAGGTTACCGGAGGAAAGATCGAAAACGGGGACTTGGTACTTGTCCGACAGCAATCATCTGCCGATCCTGGGCAGATCGTGGTTGTGTTAATCGATGGAGAAGCTACGATCAAACGCCTCGCGGCGGGACCTGACTACTGGGTCTTGAAGCCTGAATCTACCAGCAAACTACACCATCCTATCGTGTTGGACAAGGAGACGCTGATACAGGGAGTGGTCTGCCGAGTTCTGAAAAAGGGCTCAGCCATCACGGAAGAGGTGATTTTGAGGTAAAAGGTCGCTTAATCCGTAATCCATAACGGGAGGATATATCTATGACAGAGAATGAATATCTTGAAGCCATTTTACTACAACAGACTCTTGCTCCGGGAAGTCCTGAATTAAAGGAACTCCAGGAACGAGAGGAAGAGGTGAAGTCGCTTCTCCGCAGCAAGTTCGGAACCGCGAGAATCAGGGAAGCAGGATCAAAGAGAAAAGGGACAATGGTTAAAGCATCCTACGACCTAGATCTAACCTGCTATTTCCCACATGATGACAACTCTGCGGGGGAGACCCTGAAAGAAATCTTTGAAGGTATAGAAGCCGCACTTCGAGAGAAGTACGTAACTTCACCAAAAGGGTCTGCCATCCGGGTTTGGGATGGTACTGGCAAGACCGACTTTCACATAGACGTTGTGCCCGGTCGCTTTGTGGATGGTAATGACGGGGACGTATTCCTTTACCGATCCTCTGGGGACAAAGAGCGACTTAAGACTAATCTAGATGTCCACATTGATCACGTCCGGGACAGCGGCGTGTTGGACGCCATCCGTCTCACAAAGCTTTGGAGAGAGCGCAATGGCGGTAACGTCAAGACATTTGCGTTGGAACTCCTGGTAATCAAACTCCTTGAAAAGAAGAAGAACGAAGCACTCAGCGAGCAATTACGTCATGTCTGGGAGCAGTTCAAGGAGGATGGGGAGAATCTGACGATTGAAGACCCTGCTAATCCATCAGGCAATGACTTGTCCGAGCTTCTCAACGACGGTATCCGATTTTGGCTTTCCTCTACAGCTACGAACACCTTGGATGCCATTGAACAGAGTGGCTGGGACGCAGTTTTCGGGGAGGTAGAGTCGGACAAAAGCCAGCGCGTGGAAGCGCTCAGGCGTATCACCGTGGCAACTCCGATTCGTACCAAACCTTGGGGAAATGGCTAAGCCGTGGTATCGAGAGAAACCTAAACCCTATGAGGAAATGCGCCGAGAAGTCGAGGACGCATACCCTGAGTTGCGTTTCATTGATGATGGAAACCGCATAATTCTTCAAGGATGGTATCTCCTGCACGAAGGGTCTCAGGTCTGGGACCGTTATCTCATCGAAGTCACGCTACCTACAGACTCCCCGCGAGGTTTTTCAATCGTTCGAGAGGTTGGTGGACGAATTCCATGCATTGCAGACAGGCACGTCTATGACAACGGCGTTGCCTGCGTTGCGCTAGAAGACGCATTCTGGTTTGAGTATCCAAACGGCTTAAGTCTTCTTGAGTTCCTCAACGGCCCGTTGCGGAGTTATTTTGCGAGCCAGAGCCTCATAGAGATGGGAGAAACTGAACCCTGGCCCGCAGGGGAATGGGCCCATGGTGCAGAAGGCATTTTTCAGTTCTATTCAAACGCCCTCAGCATAAAGGATCCCTTGGTTATTCTGGATTTTCTCAAACTGCTGGAGCGCGATGAAGTCAAAGGTCACTGGCCATGCCCGTGTAAGAGCGGCGAGAAACTCAGGAAATGTCATGGGGATTCTTTGTACAAACTGAGGTCGCGGATTCCTAAGGATGTGGCAGCAAGATCCCGTGTACGCTTTCAAAAACGGTAGAGAAGGTCGCCTCAGAATATAAATATAAGGTGAAGACATGACAACGCAAGCGCCGGACAACTACAGCCCCACAACTCTCTTTCACTGGCTTTGGTGGAGGGTCTGCTGCCTAGAAGCTACCCCTACCGGATTCCAAAGCCTATTTGAAAAGGTTGCGCAACGTACAAGGCCAGATTTTATAAAAGTCCGGCCGTATGGCCGCCTCGGGGATCGGAAGTGCGATGGGCTTTATTGGGGCGATGGAACGATTTTCCAGGTGTACTCCCCGGATTGGCTTAAACAGAGTGAGACAGTTGCCAAGATCAAAGAGGATTTAGCTGGCGCTGTCGCAGAATGGGGCGACGACCTCAAGAAGTGGGTGTTTGTGTACAACACTCGGTTTGGGGTAGGACCTGATGTTCCGCAGATATTAAATGGCCTGAGACGCGAATATCCGAACATTGTCATTGAATCCCTGAGCAGCGAAGCGTTGTGGGAGACAATACGGGAAAACCTCAGTGTTCAACAACGAGCCGAGATTCTTGGAGCGCCCCCTGGATATGAACATCTCTTCATGCTCCCAGGGACGATGACACACGATGTTGAGGAACTTCTCAAAGAAGGCCGGTTTGTTATCATCCACGATATACTTTCGCCTATTAATATTCAGAATGCTATAGAAGCATTGAAACCGGAAAAACCTTTCGGCCCTCCTCTATATGTTAGGACTCCTTCCTACGAAGAGTCTTGGGAGCTGGCTGCACAATTTCAGACGGAGGTCGTCGAGGATGCACTGCGAAAGGGACGAGATTTACTCCCCAAGTTCGCGGTATTCAGCCTTGCGCCTATACCATTGGCTATCCACCTGGGCTACTTGCTGTCTGATCGTGTAGAGGTTATGCCATTCCAGTATGACCGGGAACGGTCAACATGGTGTTGGGATGAATCGCGAGACAAGTACGACAAGGACTTTCATATACAAGGGATGCCCTCTGTTCCCATAGACAATCCTGTTGATGTCATCGTGCGTGTTTCGCTCAGTGCTTCGATTAATCCTGGGGATTCAATCACGGCCGCCGGCGACTGCTCAGTACAGGTAGACCTTTCCGTCACTAACCCCGATGTTATGTGGCTGTGCCATCCAGAACAACTTACCCTGCTCAGCAAAGCATTCCGAGGCATACTTAAAGAGATAAACCGATTTGTGCCCAACTGCACCGGTTTGCACCTCTTCTACGCGGGTCCGACAGGCGGGGCAATTACACTTGGGCAAGCCATTAATCCTAGGATGACACCTCAAGTTACTTTGTACCAATACGAGAGGCGACAAGAACCACGCTACAAGCGTGTATTGACGTTGGAGTAGAGAAACAATGGTTGAAGCTGATCTACAAGAGTTTGAGAATGAAATATTTGACCAGTAAGTCCAAGAAAAGACCCGCTGGCTAGTTAATTTCCTCAGGGTTGTAATGAAAAGAGACTCCAGGAAAGGAGGCTCAAATCAGACAAAAATTATGTTTGCTAGTCCCGACTCGCCAACTGATTTTCAAAATAGCCGTGGAGATCTGATCACAGGTGCGCTAATTCAAGGAAAAGGTCAAGATGATTGATAAAATAACGCCAGCAATGTTAGCAGAGGCTGTGCTCTGCCCTTTATGTGGGGGTGTCCGTCCGGCCTATTATGTGGAAGGCAGGAGCGTGAGTTATATTATAGCCTGCTGCAAGATATGCAAAAAAGACAGTGCTTGGCGACGTGAGCGAAAGAAAGAATGGCTTAGCTGTTCTTTCGAGAAGGCAACAAAGGCTATATCCGCACGGCGAACCCTGATTGAATTATCGAAATAGCAGATGATTCGATGATCCGAAACTTACTATGGGAAATCCTTAATCAACAATCCGGAAGATTAAGTCTCAATCTGACTTACAAAGAAGCATCTCCTATTTTCCCTTCGTATCCACAATTATTGTATAATTGCAGACAGATTTGAACACTTTAGACAATTGAGTTACAATGAAACCAAACCTATGAGCGATAAGTTACTCACCGTGAAAGAAGTAGCAGCTTACCTGCGGGTCAGTGAACGTTCAGTACTTCGTTACATCGAAGCAGGCAAGCTTAAAGCCTCAAAGGTCGGGTGGTGGCGTGTTAAACAATCCGATCTTGATAATTTTTTAAAAACAACAAGTAATCTCAAAAGGAGAAAATCCTGATTCTCATGGCAACCCTAACGACAACAGGTTTAAAAAGGGAAGTCACACAAGTTCTGCGTAAACAAGGCTATACCGTCCGCCGGAACGGTTTGTTTTCTTTGAAGAAAGACGAGCTTGAGCAAAGAAGAAAATTGCACGAGCTTGCAAAGGCAGAGAGGGCTGTCAGCCGGGAAGATTTTCTCTTAGATAATATCGAACTAATAAAGACACACCTTATCGACGGCAGTAAATTAGAGATAGATAAAATTGACCCGGAAATCATCGAAGTGCAGCCCGAATCAAATGAGGAAAAACTTTTCCGTTGGTGGAACATCATTTGGTGGAGCTTGCCTTATGAACGTGCATATGGCCGTCAGATGCGTTTCGTGGTCTGGGATAAATACCATAAAGCACCTATCGGTCTCATTGGCCTGCAAAGCCCCATTCTCAGTTGGGCGCCACGGGACAAGTATCTTGGCATTGAGCCGGATGTGCGAGATTATTGGGTCAATCAATCCTTAAGTGCTCAACGGATCGGCGCACTTCCTCCCTATAACGATGTGCTTGGAGGCAAGCTAGTTTCACTTCTTATGACTGCTGATGTTGTGCGCGATACTTTCCAACGCAAGTATGCAGATCAAAAAACCGTTATCAAACAAAGACTGATTCCGTCAAACCTCTTATTTATTACAACGACGGGGGCTTACGGAAAAAGCAGCGTCTATAACCGGCTCAAATTCAATAATGAAACCGTAGCTAAGTTTATCGGCTATACGCAGGGAACTGGGACTTTCCATATCCCCAACTCACTTTATCAAGACCTGGTTAAATACCTTGAGAAAAAGGGGATTAATGTAAAGCGCGGATATGGTAGCGGTCCTTCACGCAAACTGCGCTTAATTGACCAGGCTTTACAGTCGTTAGGATTCGCTAATGGAATCACTCACGGGGTCAAAAGGGCTTTATATCTGTTTCCCTTGGTGAACAATCTGAAGGAAGTGATAACGGATAATGAAGAGCCAGTATGGACACATAGAGATATACGGGAAATGACTGACTTCTGGAGATCGAAATGGGCCCACCCAAGAGCCACGAAAGACGAGTCTTATCTTGAATTCTCAGGTGATGCCTTTATCGAACAGACCTACAAAGATTTAGAGAAGTATAAACAGCTCTGTCCAGGCGCATAACTATGGAAAATATAAACGTTAATCCATTCGGTGATCTGCCTCAGGCTCTTGTTGAAGAGATGCTTAGCAAGAGTCAAGAAGTTGGCGACGCACTCCTACACGTCTCAAGGGAAGTGCAATCAAAGAGGGCTGCGTTAAGGAAAAATCTGGAAGATCACAGACTTCTTCGGAGAGATTCGGAATTTGCAGTTGTCATGCCGCCCACGACTTGTGGAGTGGATGGGGCGTGCGCTAAGGAAGAGTTGTTGTCCGTTGATATCTTAGCTGCTGCTGCCGTTGCACTTGAAGGATTAACTCCGCCATCAGAAAAGCGTTATTGGGAAGATCCTCATCACCATGCTTACGTTAAAAACGAGAAGCACGATGCTGAAACATATACGATTCTCCGGGGAATAATGATTGGCATGGAGCAGATTTTGGCGCAGAAAGCCCCTCACGACGTGATATTCATTGATGGCTCTTTGACAACTCCGCTCATTTTTCTTAACCAGGCGATAGGGAAGGCATCTGTAAGCAGGAATACGGACATGGCGGTTTCCAAGAAGTTATTTGAAATACTCCCGGAAGCTCTCAAGGCTTATCAGGAAGTTCTTGCCAGTACTCGCACAGACAAGTCATGGGTAGCTATGCCCAAATATACTACTCATAGAGAGATTGGGATACAGCTCGGTTGGGATCAATCGTATGACGACCGAGCTTTACTGACTTTCTTATTGAATCCTGGCGAACTTACCAAGCCAATCGAATTTGAACAGCCAGATGAACCCTGGCATTTAACGTACGAGCCGTGTGAAAAAGAAATTGAAGCCATTAAAAATTCCCTTACCAAACTCAGAATTATATATTACAAGCCACATGACTGGGTGCCTGCTTTACGCATAGAGATGGGACCGAGTATTGCTTCAAACGATTATCAGGTCGCCACTATTCTGCAAGCAATAAAATATCAGTGTTCTTCTCCCAGCATCTTTGAGCCTTATCCTTTGTTTATTGCAGATAGGATGGTAAAATCACTTGGCGGTGCTCTCCCGACGTTTCGTTCGGTAGTGACAAGACAAATGGCTGAGAATTACGAAGGGGATATGGGCGAGATATTTCTAAGCATGCATGGGTATCGTACAGAAAAAATAAAGTAAACCGATTTTTAAATTATGACTATAAATAACAGTAGTAAGATCAATAAAGTGCTATCGGGAGCGGAAAGAATCGGAGTGATCGGCTCGCCGTCGTCTACCAATGAATTGACGCTCGATATCCTTGGTAGCGCAGTTCATAAGAGGTTAGTCGGGGAACTTGCTCTGTTTTCCTTTAATCAAGAAGGTAACCAGAATTTTGCGATGGGACAAATTACCGAGATAGAGCTTCAAAATATCTGGCATCAAGACCCGACCATACGAAGCCTTATTCGACAGAAGGGAAGTATTAATCCTGTTAGCGAAAAACAGGACACGCATCTCGGGAAAATGGCACTTAGCGCTGTATTCGAATTGAGTGCTAAGGATAAATTCCAACCGAGCATCCTGGGCACAATTCCGGCAACCGGTACGCCGATAAATTTAGTTACGGACGAGATTCTAGACAACCTGCTCGAATCTCAAAAGGATGAAATATTCTATCTTGGCCATGTTTATGGTTCGCGACCAAAACTTCCTCTCTGGTTTAAGCATTTTGGCACAGGCCCTCGTGGCGCAGGGGAAGCTTATCATCTCGGAATATTCGGCAAGACAGGATCGGGAAAATCTGTGCTAGCCAAGATGTCAGTTGTCGCATACGCGCGCCATCCAGAAATGGGCGTCTTTATTATTGACCCGCAAGGAGAGTTCAGCAAAGACGTTATCACTGGTAGACCAACAGGCGGTTTCCGGTTACCCTTGAAAGACGTCTTGGAGAAGAAGCTCAAGAGAAATTTGGAAGTATACAGTATTCGTAATCTTACACTGGATACCTTTGATCTTTTCAAAGAAGTTCTTCATGAAAGTGCTTTCTTTGAAGAGTTGTCTATGCCAAAGGGGGAAAACCGGGAGATTGCAGCGCGACTAGTAGCTGATGCTCTTAGGAAAAATACTAAGATTAAAATATCCACTCTTCATACCAAGGACGCTTTTGATGTCGCTTGGGACTTGTTAGGGAATGAAGATACTCAGAGAATATTCTATCGTAGCGATGCTAGTAGGGAAAGATTTAACAACGCGTACCAGGCCGCCGACAAGGATCACTTCTACAAAGATATCTGGCTGCCGGTGGCCAATCTATTTAATGCTAGCCGCCTAGGGGCGAAAAATATTTCTGAACTCGTAAAAACCGCAGTCTTGCCAGGACAAAACAGGCCAATTGTTATTGTTGATTTGAGTGAGGAATCTACACTTAGTAATGGTCAAGACAAGATTATCTGGACTGAAAACATACAAGCCCTCGTGATAAAGCGCTTTATCGATATGATAAAGATTCACGGCGAACTCGCCTACAGGCAAGGCAATTTGATGAATGCCCTGGTTGTTATTGATGAAGCCCACCGTCTTGCGCCTGCCGGAGACATAGAAAATGAGCAACGAGCAGCCATTAAACACTCACTTGTTGATGCTGCACGTACTACCCGGAAATATGGACTCGGTTGGATGTTTATCAGTCAGACACTCGCCAGTCTTGATAAGGAGATTTGGGGGCAGATGGGCGTATACTTTTTCGGCTTTGGTCTATCTGCCGGTTCGGAATACCGCACCCTGCAAGAGATTGTCGGTGGAGATTCCACTGCTTTTAACCTCTATCGGGCGTTCAGGCACCCACAGAGCGCTTTTGATAGTGACTCCAAAGAGTATCCATTTATGACACATGGCCCCGTTTCACCTCTTTCTTTTTCTGGCACGCCACTTTTTCTGTCTGCTTTTACTTCTGTAGATGAATTCTTGAATGAGAACAATCTTAAGTAGCAATGAGCTTTAAGGATGATATTACCCAAGCCACTTACTATAAAAAACTTGGGGATAAGGCATTCACGGCAGGGAAGTTTCAAAAAGCTGCCGAACACTACTCGAAGGGATTGCAGACATACCCTTTTATTGCTGTTATCAGAAATGCAAAGGTATCTCTCCGACATGTTCGAACAGAAGAACTGGGGAATCTATTAGCTAACATTGAAACCCTCAAAAAGTCCTATCTGGAAACCAAATCAAAGAACTTAATCGGAAAACTGGACAGCTCGAATATCCAAGATATAAAAACCGAATTTTTTAAGTATCCCTATAAAAACTATCCTGAAATCGTCAGTAACATTCAAACTCATATCGGAACCCGCCTTTCCGGGAAACGAAACTCTGAGTTTGCACATCTCTTCCTCTATCTTGGAAAATACAATCCTAATGACACACAACTAAAGCCCTTAATTCAGGCTATTTTGGATAGTTTACCGAGCAACGAGAATATCGAAAACGCTATTTTCGATTTTATGGAATTGGTTAAGGAGTATGGCAATCTTATACAGGACAAATTACCGGAGTATTCAAGGCAACTTACCGATATACTCAAATTTTCAACTGAGTTTAATGAAAGACGATTCAGCGCATTTGCGCTAGAGGTCTTAGGAGAACGGGACTTTAATCTCGTAGAACCAGCTTTACCTACTCTTTACGAGAACATTAGAAACCCGATAAGTATTTTAGCGGGGATGCAAAAGAAAACGACGGTTTTTCGCACCTCATTTTTCGAAGTGCGAATGGGTGTTGAGACCCCGAATCCTCATATTTGGGTACTTGATGCTTCTATTGATGCAATCAGTTCCCTTGCAAAGAAATATCCGAGCAATCTTGAACATTTTGTACCAGTTCTCATAGAACGACTTATAGATGGAAATATTTACACCAAAAAGAAATGCGTCCGAGCATTGATAAATTGTCGTGAAGCCGGGATTGATATCTCTAAATATTTTCCTCGAAGGAAAATCGAAGATATTGCCAGGCTCCTGGAAGAGTAAGTATTTATAAGTTTAGTAAAGTAGTTTAAAATAGCGGGAGGGTGGTTGATTAAGAAAAGAGGATGTCTTGATGAACGGTCGTAGGTCTTTCAAAACCGATGAGAGTTTTCTCGAAAAAATATCCATAGGCGCAGTCGGAACTCTTAAAGTATTCAATGACTTGGTGAAGCAGGGTCACAACCCCATTGAACTCGAACGCGGGTCAATGAGTTTCAAAATCTGGAAGGGGATAAAGATAAAGAGGGTAAGAGTTCCAGATATCCTATGTGTGAATTGCGGGAAAAGAGTCGAGTCACGAGGCAAGACCAAGTTGGAAATCACTATGTCCCATTCGGTTTCGACTCCCGAGAGAGGCTGGGACTTCGGCCTCAACGACGACGATTACATTGCATTGGTCAAATGCACGAAAGCAGGAAAGAGCCCGACAGATTGGATTGCGGAAGACCCTGTACAGTACGTGCAGGTTAGTTCCATGAGGGATGCTTACCAAAAGAACTTGGCAGTCTCGGAGAAACCCAAAGGAGCGACTGAGGGCTTTGAATTGCGGGTCACCTGGCCGTCGTGCACGGCTAGCGATGGATGCTCGATAACTATCGCAGATTCCGAGAAGATCCAATATAGAAAGCTAGATAATAACAGAGCGGTAACACTCAGACTCACCAAGCGAGGTATCAAACTCGAACCACAAGTGAAATTAGGCGAGAAGGCACAAAAGAATCAGATAATAGCTTCATCCGTTCCTATTCTCTTGGGTTTCGACTGCCGGAAAACCACCTCGTCCAGCTCTTTCATAGACCTGTTGACCAGTCCGTCTCTGAGCGACAGATACATGGCATCCAAAGCCCTGACGCGTTTGCCTTCGGAATCGGCGACCGAGGCACTCGTTCAGACTGTCAAAAACGAGAAGGAACACATATATGTGCGGCTTGAGGCCGCGTCCACCTTGGTCAAGACCGGACATTTGGGATATCTGTCTTTCTTTAAAGGTTTGCTGAGCGACCCATACCTGGAAAACAGGCTAGAGTGCGTTATCGTGCTCGGCGAAATCAATGCTCCAGAATCGTGCGATCTTTTGGTCAACGTTCTGCTCGACCAGGATCAGCATCCCGAAATAAGAGCTGGAGCTGCATGGTCTCTCGGTGAGTTGAAGAATAAAAAGGCGATGGACGCCCTCATCAAGGTGTTCGACGAGACTCAGGCAGATGTTCGAGAAGAGGCCGCCCGGGCGCTGATGCGATTCGGAAACGACTACTCTAAGGAAATAATCGGCTTCATCAATACCAGCTCCGAAGACCAGCGTGCCGGCATCGCCTGGGCATTGAGCAAGAGCGGTAAATTCACGGTGCGGGACCTGCTAGGAGCGATGGCCGATGACGATGCCAGAAGATGGGTATCTTGGATAGTCGGCACTCAGGATGAAGCCAAGTATATCAACCAAATCGAAGAATTGAAAAAGAAAGACGGAGAAGTGTATTTTACCGTGACGGTGTTGTGGAAGATATTATCCAGTTGGATAGCCGATCTTGAAATATACTGAATGAGCTGAAGAATGTTGGAAAAGATAACGCCACTGTATTCTACCAAGATGGGGAAAGCCTTTTTAGGCGATTCTCTCCAATTGCTCGACCGATTAGATGACGGTTCGATAAACCTCGTGATGACTTCGCCTCCGTTCGCTCTTCAGAGGAAGAAAGAGTACGGAAACAAATCGCAGGAGGAATATGTCGATTGGCTCGCTCAGTTCGCGATCAAAGTCAAACGTGTTCTTGCCGAAGATGGCAGCTTCGTGTTGGACCTCGGGGGAGCTTATGAAAAAGGCAGACCTGTCCGGTCGCTCTATAACTACAAGATACTGATAAAGTTCTGTGACGAGATCGGATTCAATCTGGCAGAGGAGTTTTTCTGGTTCAATCCGGCGAAATTGCCGTCTCCGATAGAATGGGTCAACAAGAAGAAGATTAGGGTAAAGGACGCGGTCAATACGGTATGGTGGTTTAGCAAGAGCGATTACCCGAAAGCCAATGTCAGTAATGTACTGGCTCCATATTCCGAGCGAATGGAGAAATTACTCAAAAACAGTCAGAAATACTATTCACCCAAGAAACGACCGTCCGGCCACGATATTTCGCTTTCCTTCGGGAAGTCGAACGGAGGAGCGATACCGCCTAACCTGCTCGAAATCCCCAATACGGAAAGCAACTCCAAATATCTCCGATTCTGCAAGCTGGTCGGGGCGAAAGGGCACCCGGCACGTTTCCCTACCAAGCTTCCCGAATTCTTTATCCGCTTCTTGACGGATGCGGGCGACGTGGTGCTGGACATCTTCGCTGGTTCAAACGCGACCGGCCAAGCTGCCGAGGAGAACGAGAGAACCTGGATCGCTTTCGAGAACGAGAGAAAATATATGGCGGAGTCTGCATTTCGCTTCTGCGAGAGCGAAGACGAAGAATCCGTCAAGTCCTTATATCAAGGACTCATGTCTCCCGGAGCGACAGATTTCCAGATAACCTCTAACCAAACCCGTATGGACTTCTTCCTTCCTCAAAAAGAGCCAAGATTGATAGCTTAGTTGTAATTTAGCTACGAGATGGGTTGGCATTTGCCTCATAAGGCAATATTTCCCATCTTATCATTTACTATCGTTATCATAAGATAAAGATGACTTATGATAGATATTGGGCTTTGTTCCAAAGAAGGGGGACGCTTATATTGGACTGACGAAGGTTGGCCAGATTTATCAAGCCCTCTGCCGAATATCAGTTTTCAAGTATCGCTCTTTCCATCAGTGCTCATTTTTGCTAAGATGGGGGAGAGAGAAAATATAAGCGTCTTCAAGATAATTCTCCATAATCCAGGTTCGAATTTTATTCATTTCCCGCCGCACCAAGACATATGAGAAAATTGAGATTCATAAAACCGAAACTAATCAAGCCGAAGAAATTGTTCTTGGGAATGCCTTTGGCGGTTTTTTCTCTGG
>Ga0265297_10001782_pt1 | contig 47696 bp, 27 predicted proteins | sample Munlanlwell13791_FD_192502 | JGI IMG/M metagenome (GOLD analysis project Ga0265297, IMG submission 192502) | Leachate microbial communities from a municipal landfill in Southern Ontario, Canada - Leachate well 137-91 | ecosystem: Engineered > Solid waste > Landfill > Unclassified | place...
TAGATGAAAGGTCAAGTTTTACCTTTGTGGCCCCTGCCGTTACCGCTCCGACAAAGTATCTTCCGCTTCTGTCGGTCACAACGGTCCTGCTGCCGACCAGGATCCTGGCGCCGGGGATGCCTTTTTCTCCTTCGCTGAAAATGCCGTCGCCGTTCTGGTCGACAAAAACATGGCCGCTGACATAAGACAGGCCTTTCCATTTGGACCCGGTGTCAAACAATACCTTTAGCCCAAAACTGACATGGTTCTCGCACCTGTCCGCTGTGCTGCCTCCGGTTCCGATATAGTTGGCCACCTTGCCCCTGACATAGGCTTTTGCTCTTTGATCAAGCTCATAGCCCAGTTCCGCATCAGCCCACATCTCGGTAAGTCCTGTTCCCGAGGCAGAAGTGCTGTTGTAATACTGTGAATTGACGGAAGTATATAAAGGGGTCCTTCCAAGCTTTGAATTGTAGTTGAGCAGCATCCTTATGAAATTGGTATTCTCCTGGCTTAGGTTGTACAACAGGGTCCTGGTTTCCCATCCTCTTTCTATATTCAGAGAAAGCGCCTGGGAAACTCCGAGCCTCAATCCCATCAGCATTCTGTCATTGACATAATCGGATTCAACCGTATTGGACTGGGTAAATTTGGTCGGCTCATACCTTGCATATACAGTATTTGGGACTATAAAGTTAAAGTCATGGGACAACTGTGTGATAGAGCCCTCGCCTATGCCGCCGCTGGCAAAGCCTCTTCTGTCCTCTTTCCACGGAGAATATGTGAACACGGTCCCGGAACCGGCCCTTACCCTGAGGCTCCCCTTGACATCCGAATTGTAGAAAGTGCTGGACGGCCCCTGAAGATAAGTATTGATGTACCTGTCAGAGGAAAAGCCGATATCTACATTGGAAAGCGGACGGTAGGAACCCGACAGGTAGAACCCGTCGGTACCCCTCCAGTTAACGGAGTCAGAAGGCGTAATGTAGTCCGCTCCTATGCTCCTGTAGGTCCCCTTCAGGTAAAGGTTGTCCCCCGTATAGGCAGCCTCGGCCTTGTAAGCTCCGCCGCCGGAAGCCGCATTCGCAGCTTCACCTTGAAGGGTAAGCCGGTCAAAAGGCCGGTACATTGCTCCCAGCGCAAGTATGTTGGACCCCTGCCCGGTGACCTCCTGCGAAGATGTTACGGCCGAAAGACTGAAGTTCAGGTTTCTTCTCGGGCGCACCAAAAGTTTTACCGCACCAAAGGTCTGTTTGGGCCGTGAATCGTTCCAGACCGATTTTCCCCAGAGCCCGTTGGCGCTGGCCCCTGTTGCCGCGGTCAGTTCAAAGTACTCGTTGGGAGTAAGATTGTAGTAAAGTCCCTGATAGTTGAGGAACGGCAGCGTCAGCTCGGACAGGTCGGCAAAAGAATCGCCCAGGTTAAAATAATACTTTTCTGTTTTGAACCCAAGCGCCATCTTCGTAATGCCGTAACGACCGTTGTAGCCTTCGTACTGTATGTATGAATTAGTCATGCCAAGCGGAGTTTGACCCGAAGCGTTCAACTGATGGAACAGTCCGCTGTAGCTCCACCGGTTAAAATCGTATTGCGACACCGAAGAGCCGTTGTAGGTAAAAAAGTTGTACCCGAACTTCAGGCTTTCTTCATCAGTCTTTGATAAGGAACCTTCATCTTGAACAGCGGGAGCCGGATAGGACACATTGACCTTGATAGCTGCTTTTTCCCCCGAATAGTTCCAAAATATCAGGAAGGTGGAGCCTCTGGACACACCGGTCACCGAATATGCCCTGTCAGAAAGCTTTTTTACCTGGGCGACATCCGGATTCAAACTTATGACTTTGTCAAGCTCAAAAAAGGAGTATTCCTTTGTTTCGGCTATGTTTATCGCAATATCAAGATGCGCAGCAGCGCCCGCCCCGTAAAACGCGGCAGATATTAACAAAACCGTTAAGAACAAAAAAAACTTCTTCATTTTTCCAGTTATCCTCAGCGTCCCAAAAAAACATCCTTTACCTGATCAATATATTCCCGGTACCTAAAAGGCTGCCGGAAGCGTCTTCCAGCATTACTTTAACCGCATAAGTTCCTTTTGCAAGTTTGCCGGTCCAGTTATAGCCGAACGCCCTGCTTAAGGAGGGCTGTATCTTAACGGGCCCGATCTTGAAGGTCTTTACCGCAGAGCCCTTGGGCCCGTAGACCTCTACCCTTCCCGAAACGGAAGTTGTGACATTCCCTTTGTTGACATAAACGAACGAGACCTTATTTGTCCTGCCGGGAGTAAGCTTAATGCTGGAAAGCTGCCCTCCCGCCCTGACAACAATTTCTTTTTCCGCCACTGTCGGAAGCCCTGCCCCGTAATCAATTGAGGTAAGCACTTTATAGGTCCCCTGGCCAAGCATGCCGAACCATACCGCTTTTGCAGGCGCGATGTCTCCGGGAAGCAGGTAAAACTTGGGAATGCCCACCCTGCCGTAGATCTTGCCGTCTTTGTCCATTATCACCGAGGTCCCTTCGGCAGAGAGGATGGCGCTGCCCTCGTTTTTAACCATAAGTTTAATATTAAGCGGCCTGTCCTCATCCGGCTTTGACACGATGTACTCCGTGGCCGAGACCTCCCTGTGCGAAGCCCCTTTTACGTTAAGATAGACAATCGTTCCTATCCTGCCCGCAAGGATCACCTTGGAACCTAAAGAGCTTGAGGTCCCCTGCACGCTGGATTCAAAAAAGATCACAGAATTGTAGCCGCCCGAAGCCCCATCCGGAACGGTGATGCTGTACTGGACCTGCCGGGAACTTCCGCCGGCAAGAGTGAACTCTTTGGGGTATATCGAGATCCATCCGGAACAGGAAAATTTTGTAGTGCCGGCCCTTTTGAATTCTTTGCTCCTGTCGGCTGCAAAGGTCCAATCCTCGGCATACGCTTTTACTGTTATCGGCTCATCTCCCCTGTTCTCGACAAAAATAGTGCCTCCCGCCGCCGAGTTTGCAGGGGACTGCACCCAGACGCTTGGAGGATCTATGTTTATAGAAAAGCCAAAGGAAGCCGCCTGCATAAGCATCGCTAAAGCAAGTATCGCTGTGGTCTTTTTCAAGCTCCATCCCTCCTTATTGTGTTACGGTATAGCGAACAGTGGTCGTATAGGTCCCCGCTGTCTGGCTTGACGGCATCGACATCCCCCATTTGAACTGTATCTCGGTGCCCGCGGGAAGGTTATTGTTGTCATCATAAGAAGGCTCTTTGCCGGAGGTGTAGACAAGTTCGTCTATGGTAGAAAAGTTAACATATCCCAGTATCGCAGGATGGTTGAGACCCGCTCCAAGATTGGTATAAGGAGCGTTCTTGTTGCCCGCGTAGGTGGACATCCACCTGAAGTTATCGTTGGGAATGGTGACCGACGGAAAAGCGCTGTTTGTAAGGGCCTGGAGCACGCTTATCTTTACTTCCCAGGGAGAGGCTGTGTCAGAGATTACGACAAGCGTATCGTGGTCCCTGGTAAGGGGGGCTTCCAGCCACGAGCCGGGAGCAACCGTCCCAAAACTTATGGAAGAGGTATCGATCGATACGCTGAGCGCCTGCCCCATCCCGGAGGATAAGATAAGTAGCAACAGGCTTATGAGTATTTTTTTTATCACTTCTGCGCCTTCCGCATAACCCTATATCATTCCGTCATCGTGAACTTGACGGTGGTCATATAATAGCCCGGGGCCTGGTTTTCGGGCACTGCCAGTTTGAACTTGAAATGGTTGGAGGTGCCGTTCGGCAGGTTGTTCTCTTCCCCGGCCGCGCTGGCATACACTATCTTTGGGGCAGTCGACATCTGGTCGTTGGCGGTGCCGTACCACTTGCCCGCGCCGCCGGTCCAGCCGGTCCAATAAAAATTGCTGTTTGGAATGATGTAATTGGCCGAGTTGAACGGGGAATCGTTGCTGAGCTTAAGGTACCAGGGTTTTCCGCTGTTGGTCTTGGCCACAACATTTACCGCGGATGCGGGGATGTTCCACTTGGTCTCCCCGGGCCTCATCCTGCCAAAGTCTATCACGCCCTGGTCTATGCTCAACTCAAAGACCGAGGTTACAGTGACCGTAAAGGTCGTCTGCTGTGTTGCGCTCAGCGCCCACGACGCCCCTGTCAAAAAGATAACTACCGCCGATCCAGCTAACAGTTTTTTTATCATTCTTTTTCTCCTTTTTCCCGTTGTTTATTATTCCGTCATCGTGTAGCGTATCACCGTCGTGTAAGCCCCCCCCAACGGGGCGGGGTCGCTGGGCACCTGGAGAGAATACTTGAACTGGATCTCGGTCCCTTCGGGAAGATTGCTGTTATCGTTAAGCAAAGGGTTGGTCCCCGAGGTATAAACCAGTTCGTCCGAGGTCGCGAGCTCAATATAGCCCTCGGCCGGTTTATGCCTGAGTCCGCTGCTCATGTCCTGATAAGGAGAGGCCGCATTGCCCGCGTAGGTGGACATCCATCTCAGGTTAGAGAGCGGGATACTGTCATCGGAAGAAGAAAGCGGCCCGTCGGCCCTGATCATTACCTGCCAGGGGTTGCCGGTGTTGGATTTGCACACGGCACGGTTGGCGTATCCTGCCCCCGACGGGACCTCTTTCCATTCTCCGTATCTTACCGATCCAAAATCTACCGAATATGGATCAAGATTGAGGCTGAACACCGAAGGCACCGTTACGGAAACCGAAAGGTCCCCGGTGCTGGAAGCCGCGCTCATGTCTTTGATCAAAGACGCTGACATCATTATAATGATCGCTCCTGCAAGGAGCAGTTTTTTGCGCGCGACAGCCATTCAAGCCCCTTTCCTTATGATCCTTTATTCCTCGTCGTCTATCATCGAGATCAGCTTGACATTGTCTATGTTCATGTTGGTCTCGCCGTCAGCCGAATTTGCCAGGACCACCATCTGTATCTGAAGCAGGCCTCCCGAGCCGTTCAACTGGTTAAAGTTCCTTTTCCCGTCGCCCCTCTTGGGGTTTGTCAGCACAAAATTGGAGAACGGGATGTAGACCTTTTTCCAGCCTCTCCAGTCAACATTCTGCTCGGTAGACCAGATATCATCCTTGAGCGGCACCCAGTTCTTGTCGTACTTGGTCTCCCACGAGCCTTTGTCGTCGTCATAGAGCTCGATCTTGAGCTTTCCGCTCCCCGCTCCGTTGCCCCAGATGCACATCTCCAGCCCCGTAAAAGAAGAGGCGTCCAGCCCCACATAGGTCCCGATGCCTCCGCAGTACCAGTCCTTGGCGCTGCCTTTGATGTTCAGCGAATACTTTCCGCAGGACTTAGCCAGAGAGTCTCCGGGCCTTGCCGGCGGGTTCTTAACAACCGTTCGGGTGACCCTGTCAAACACCCACCATTCCGGGTTTTTGAGGTCCAGGTTGTTCTCGAAATTATCCACCAGTTTAGAAAGGCCCGCGGCGTATGCCGGAGCAAGGGCCAAAAACACGAACAATACGATAACTCCCACAATTGTTTTCTTGATCACTTTATCCCTCACCTCCTCGCTGCTTAAGACTATATCACCGCCATTTTTGAGCGTCAAGGCAAGCAACGCTTACTGTATTATCGCAGATGTTTTGCGCGAATTTCACTTTAATGGGAGTCCGAGGGCAAAACAACATTGTCAAGAAAATAAGAAGTGTCGGCTACAGCCGCTTTGTAGGCGGCCTCAAAGGAAGAGCTGTCCGTCACTGTCCAATCGCGCTCCTTGGTGATGTTGAACCAGTTAAACAGCTTGATGCCGGAATAATCAGACTTTATTTTTGAGAACGCATCGGTTATCCAGGCCGCTTTGTCCCCTCCGTCCGGAGCGCTGGCAAATTCACCTATCATGACAGGTTTGGAAGGATAAGCCGCTCTTATCTGAGAATAGACGGAAGAAAAGACCTGGTCAAAGGTCGTCCAGGTAGAGCCTCCCCAGTTATAGCCGTCAACTCCTATCCAGTCCACATAGGCATCGCCCGGATAATAACTCCCGATAGAATTCCATGTCTCGTCCGGAACACTTTCCGAATTAACGCTCCAAACCCAGGTAACATTAAGCACCCCGGACGCACTGAACAAGCCGTGGACATGCTTCCAGGCAGCTATGTATTTTGCGGGGGCTTCGGACAAGCCGTTGTGAGATCCGTCCCAGGGGTACCAGTTGCCGTTCATTTCGTGGGCAAACCTTAGAAAGAAGGGGTGGCCGAAAGCTTTTGCGTCCAGCGCCCATTTTGAGATATACGCGTCAAATTCTCCGTCTATGATCTTCTGCAGCGTATAGTCGCTGTCGGGAACGGTTCCCTTCCAGGGCTCCCAGGTTATGCAGGGCACGCTTCCCCTTGCCCACACATGGCTGCATTCAAGGCTGGGGAAATCCTGGGTAAAATTATTGAACCACATCACCACGGCCAGTTTCCTGCCGGTGGCGTCCTCAAATCCGGAGATATAATCGCTGCCGTCCGTAAAGGCCCCCGTATAGCAGCCCAAAAAGTCCCCGCTTATCTTTTGCTCAACAGGCTCGCCCCCGCCTCCTCCGCCGCCTCCGGTCTGTTCTATACTTGTGCAACCCAGACAACAGGCAAGAAGCAGGCAAAGGAGCGCAGTCTTGTAATTTATTTTACGAACTCCAGTTCTCCCCAGACTCCCGGGTCCTTATAGAAGAGAAAGTCCCCGTTCCAGACCATCTGGACCTGTCTGCCTGCGCTTGAATCCGCGTCGTCCAGCGCGCAGTCAAAACCTATTTTTGCTCCGTTCCTCGGTTTAAAGCCTCCCAGGTTGCTCCAGGGGATGCTGGCCTCTATAATATAGCCTTTGGCCCTTGGCTTAACAAAGATCTTTGCGCCTTCGGCAGGAGAGTTGTTCTTCCATATCCAGATCGAAGCAGGAACATTCTTGTTGTTGCCGGCAGAAACGCCTATTTGGAAGTCCTGTGTTTCCATATTGGCCCTGTTCTTATCCAGTCCTTCTCTGGCGCCCAGCACTATCTCGACCGCGTCCCCGTTCCAGATGTCCCCGTTCTTTTTGGAATTGTTGAAAGGTTTGTCATCGTTTATGTCCGCGGCAAAATAAAGGTTGTTTTCGTCCCACTTGAGATAGACCCTGCCCGACAGGTCCTGGGGGCCTTTCCAGAGAGCGCTGCCCTCATGGACCTGGCTTGCCTTGTTGATCACAACATGCTCGCAATCCAGCCACTTTGACAGGTCTCCGTTGAGCGCGGGGGCTTCGTCGGCATAAATTGCACGCGCTTTCTGCTTTTTCACTATAGAGCCTTCTCCCCCCGTTTCCATATAACCGGAGGAAGAGGCCGAAAAATAAGGATCGCTTATAAGGGCCTTAAAGGCCGACAGAGTTGAGGGGCCCGATTCTATCCGCCAGTCGGTTTCCTTAAGTTCGTCAAACCAGTTAAGAGCCCTGATATACGGCATCTTTTTAAGTTCGTCATTTATTTCCCGTATCCATTTGGCCTTGTCTCCGCCCTTGGCCGCGCTGCCAAACTCGGCTATCATTATGGGTTTGGAAGGATGCTTTCTCCAGAGGCTGCGGGCCGCGTCCCGGAAAAGTTCCTTAAAGCTGAGCCATCTGCTCCACTCGCGGGAGGTCCCCCAGTTATATCCGTCAAGCCCTATCCAGTCCACATAGTCGTCGCCGGGATAGGCTTTGTCCATTTCGTTCCAGGGCTCCTGCGGCCAGGATTCGTTCATCGGGCACCAGACAAACTTAGCGTTCCTTGCTCCCTCTCTCCTGAAGATATTTACCACTCTTCTGTAGGCTTCCACATACTTTTTGGGATTGCGCCCGTTGTTGACCGTGCACCAGGGATATCCTTCTATGTTGAATTCATGCCCCCATCTCAGGAAGACCGGCTTGCCCCAGGCTTTTATGTCTTTTGCCCACTCTTTTATGTGCGAGTCCCATTCTCCCGCAATTATGTTGTCGAGTTTGATCCTTTCCTTATCGCTCCAAAGCCACGGCTCCCACACTATGTGAGGGATAGCGCCGTTCTTTATAGCTCTGTCCGCAAGGTCCGGATTAAAAAGGCTGCTCCAGTCCTGGTACCACATCACGGAAGCAAATTTCTTCCCCGTCTTTTTTTCAAGCGCTTTTACAACGCCCATGTTAGCCGGCGCGCCCTCTCGGAAGACCCCAAAATAGACCTGATCGCCTGAGCCTGAAGCGGCGCTTCCCATCCCAAAACACACCCCGGAAACCGCGACCCCAAGCATCACCACGGCCAAAAGGACCTTTTTCATCATTGCTCCCTTTCTTTTATGACGCCCCGGAATTCTTATCGGGGCATGCTGTCATCCCTTTACCGCTCCCGCGGTAAGGCCTTTTACTATGTGTTTTTGCAGCAAAAAGAACAGAATCATGACCGGTATGGTGGCAACGGTCGCAGCCGCCATCATCAGGTCAAAACGGTTCTGGTAATTTCCCACGAACAGCCTGATCCCTACCGGGATCGTCATCGTATCTGCGCCTGTTAACACCCAGGCAAACATCAATTCGTCCCAGGCATTAAGAAAAACATAGATGCCTGTCGCAATTATGCCCGGAAGAGCCAGGGGCAGAGCAATATACCAGAACACCTGGAACGGTGAGCACCCGTCTATCCTTGCGGCTTCTTCCAGTTCCACGGGAATCGCGGCAAAAAACCCTCTCAGTATCCAGATAGAGAACGGTGTAAAGAAAGCGGTATAGATAAGTATAAGCCCCACATAGGAACCTTTTAGCGCGATGCCCGTTAAAAGAGCGAATTGCACGAACATTATATATATTGGTATTAAATACATTATAGAAGGGATCATCTGGGTCGCTAGGACCCCGATGCTGAAGAATTTGCTTCCCGGAAAGTCGAACCTGGCCAGCGCGTAGGCGGCCAGCGTGGCAAAGATCATGGCAAGGACCATTGTTATGCCGCAGATAAAAAAGGAATTTTTAAGGTAAAGCGCAAAGTTTATGTTCTTCCAAAGGTCAACATAGTTCCTCCAGCGCACCAGGATATGCCCCTGCGGAACAAGAAATGAGGTCTTTACCTGCCCCAGCGATTCGTCAATAAGCGAGACCCTGCCCGCGGTAGTTCCCAGATAAAGGCCTTTCCCCGTCTTGAGCATAGAGAACACATCCGAATTGATGAATCCCTTTTCGCTTGAGCCCCGGGCAGGGGAAAACAGAGCCTCGTAGTTCCTTACTTTTCCGGAATCCCTGTCTATTACAGAAAGCCCGAGGTTGCTCTGGGCATAGATGGAGCCGCCCTGGTAAAAAGCCTTGTTTATCCTGTTAGAAAGCAGCCCGCTTACAGTGTCATATCTTTTTACCGCCTTAAGGCCGGAAGTGGAAAATTCATAAATTCCGCTCAGGGTGGATATGAGAAGAGTTCCGCTGCCCGAAGAAAGATGCCTGATCTCGTTAGCATCTATCCCCGCTTCGGCAAAAGCAACGGCTGCCGATGCCCTGCCTGTAGAAAGGTCTATCCTTATGAGCCCTTTATTGGTCCCTGCCCAGAGCGTTGGGCCGTCCTTTACAAGGGAAGACACCTGGAAAGGCGATAGAGCCTTTGACAGCTCCAGTTCCCTGGTAAATTTGCCGGTTTCCTTGTCAAACTCAAGGACCTTTTCTATGCCCCTCTGTTCATAGGCGAGCCAGAGCCTGTGGCTGTCCCTGGCAAGCGAAGTTGAAACAACTTTATTGACATCAATGCCTTCCAGTTTTGTATCGAACGATCTTTTCCGGGAGAGGTCCTGCATCGAGACCCTGATCAGCCCTTTGTCGGCTGTCAGGACCCATAGGTCCTGACCGTCGGCAAGATAATTGGTCGCCATCGACTTTACCGATACATGCTGAAGTATCCTGCCCGAGCCCTGATCATATTTTGAGATCCCCCCGTCAGAAGTGAGAAGGTAAAGATTGTCTTTTGCAAGGGCCATAGAAATAACATCATTGCTTGCCCTGCCAAAAGGTATCCTGCCCAGCAGTATCTCGGTGTTGTTCTTAAAGGAGGAAAAAACCATCCAGGCGATCGGAAAAAGGGTGACAATGAGAAAGGCCACCATTATCACATCTATGGTCCTTTTTACTATCCTCTGCTTTATGTAATAGGGAATTCGTATCATTTACATCATCTCTTCGGACTTTTTATAGAACTTGAACCAGACATTGACTATGGCTATCATGACTATCATAAGCAGGACCGAGGCCGCCGCTCCCGTGCCAAAGGACCACAGCTGGAACGTGTTCCTGAAGATGTTGGTCATCATCAGGTCGCCCCACTCCCCGGGATACCCCGCGCCAAAACCGAACATCATTATGACTATGTTAAAGGAATAGGTGTTAGAGATAAGGCTGAATAGTATCAATATTGCCCAGACCGGTGTAAGCATGGGGAAGGTTATCTTCCAGAACTTTTTCCAACCCGAGGCTCCGTCTATCTCCGCCGCCTCGTAAAGTTCATCCGGTATCGACTGCATCCCGGCAAGGAGCATCAGCATGGAAAGCGGCCAAAACCTCCAGATGGTAGGGATCATTATCGCCCATAATGTATTGGAGCCCAAAAGCCAGAACGGCTTGTCCGGCAGTATATGCAGCCAGTCCACCAGGAACATGTTGATGATACCGATCTCCTTTTGCCACATGAACGCCCACAAAAGACCCACAACATAGGTAGGCACCACCCACGGGAAAAGGTAAAGCGCTCTCACGATATTCTTGCCACGGAACTTGCGGTTCACCATCAGGGCCACCAGCATCCCGACCCCGATAGTGCCCACTGTTACCACGACCGTATAGATGACGGTGTTCCTGATAGATTCAAAAAGGCCGATGTGGATGGGGCTGTTCATGTTAAAGAGAATATCAACGTAATTTTTGAACCCTACGAACGGAGCAAGAAGGTACTGTGAGATGGTGAACTGGTTAAGGTCAAGAAAGGACATGTAAAAGGCCTGGACAACGGGAAAGATATGGAGCGAAACCATGGCAAGAAAGGTCGGAAGGACGAACCAGTAGGCGAACTTGTATTTTTTTATCTGCGCCAGCAAGTCTTTGAACACAAAATCACTCCCGGAAAGATCTTTGCTTGGATCTTAAGTTCCTGCAGGAATTTCAAAAGCATTCGGCCGCAAAGCGGCCTTCTCACTCTATTGTAATTGAATATACATTATCCGCAGAGCGTTTGCAACAGCAGTAAGCAGCATCTTTTCTGCAAATACAAAATAGACTGAAACCAGCAACAAGAACGACCGATATACTTTTACCAAACCATCGAAAGGAAAAAATTTGAATCTGAAGATAAGAGACGCCGGGTTGGTTCCAAAGCTGTCTGCTGCAGTAAGTGCTGATCCGCTTCTTAGGCCATACCAGATTAGGCTGGCAGACAGGGTCAGGGCCTTTGCATTAAACACCTCGAATCTGTCGATGCATTACAAGATCCTTTGGCACAGGGACAGGGTTGGTGCGGCATTAAGGGGGCTGCCACAGGAGATCATGCCCGTAACGATGGAATTTGTGCCGTCGCTGGAATGTGTTTACCAATGCCCTCACTGCACCTATAGCGGCTGGAAAGAAAGGACGATCGCGGACCTTTCCAAAAGGGTGATGCCTTACGAGCTCATGATGACTTTGCTGGACAAGCTTGAAGAAGCGGATGTCAAAGGGGTCATCTTTACCGGGGGCGGCGAGCCTTTTGCCAACCGTGACACTCTGAAAGGTCTTGAGTATGCCGGCGGCAAAACGGGGACTTTTCAAACCGGGCTTTTTACCAACGGCTTTTTGCTAAGTGAAAGGTCCATTCAAGTTTTGGCCGGTCTTCCCCTTGCCTTCATCAGGCTTAGTCTTAACACCGCAGACCCCGGAGATTACATGAGGTTCCACGGGCTCAATAGCCCGCGGTATTTTGAACAGGTCAAAAGAAATATAGCGCTGCTTGCAAGGGCCGGAAGCGAAAACCCCACAGAATTCAATTTGAGCGCAATTATCAATCAAACGAATGTCGACCGGATGACCTCCATAGGGACTTTCTTAAAAGAGCTCATGGATAATGATTCGCAGGCCCGCATAAACACGGTCCAAATTAAGCCTGTTATCAATTACGGGCAGATAGACCCCGACACGGGAAAGCAAATATCCGCTGACATCGCAGAAAGGGCCCGGGAAGGGTTTGAGGCCATCAGAGCAATGCTGGATCCGTATCCCATCGATCTTGTCTTTGCGGCCTCCCTGTTCGAGGAGGCTGTCGAACGCTCGGCAGAGGATCCCGACACGACAAATAATTGCCTGTCCGTTAACCTGGCAGGAAGCATCGCCTATGACGGCGGGGTCTATTTGTGCTCCGAAAGGGACGGAGACCCGCGCTTTATGGCAGGGGATCTTAGCAAAGATGATCTTCGAACAATTTGGTCCGGACAGCAGAGAACGGACCTGTTATCCGAAAGGACCCCGTGCCCACCATCATGCAAACTAAGGGCAATGAACGGTCTTCTCGGCGAATTGACCGGCCTTTCCCCTCTCAGCCCCGCGCAAATAATCGAAATGCAGTCCTTTTTGGACATCATCAGAAATGGCATCGATCCTGGTGCGGTTAATTTTATTTAAGTCCGCATACGGAGTGACCTTCCTCCTATAAGCAATTGTCAACGCATGCTCAGCCTGACCTGACCTCAAACCCGCCATCCTAAGACTTTTGGGCACCTTGCTTCTACACCTTATTAGTTGTATTATAATTGACGATACAATAGATATGATGTATTATTGTTCCAATGAAATCCATAGAACAACAGCAGGACTCTATCCTTGATCTATTATCAGGCAAAATAGAAGGCTATTATCTTGCCGGGGGAACGGCTCTTTCGCGGCATTATCTTCATCACAGGGAGTCTATTGACCTGGATTTTTTTACAAAGAAATTTGATATCAACCAAATAACCGCAGTAATAAATAGTCTGTCCGATAAACTTGGAAAACCCGTCGACACAAGCATGATCCAGTCAAAAAGCGGTCTTACCAAGGTTGCGGTCTATTTTGTGCGTTTTTCTCCAGATTCCTCATTAAAGCTGGATTTTGCCGAAGACTTCTTTGCCCTGATCAAACCGTTAAAACCCGTGAACGGCATAGATATCCTGTCAATAGAAGACATCTATTTAAGAAAGCTCTACGCCGCCGCCGGAACGATCTCAAGAACCGATGCGACAGGAAGGTCTCTTTTGATCGGAGGCAGAGCGGAAGCAAAAGATTATTTCGATCTTTATGTGCTGTCAACCGTGTTCATGCCTCTGTCTGATTTTATCTCCAAATACGCGGACAATTCTCTCAAAGAAGGACTTATAAGATGGTTTGCCACCTATGACCGCCTTGATATGAAAACCGGGCTTCTTGAAATAAAGGCCAATTCGCCCTTTGATTTTTCCGCAACGGAGAAACACTTTAAAAAAGAGGTCGACATCATCATCGAAAAGGAGATAGATCTGCCATGAACAACGATTGGCTCTGGGATAAGAACTTTTCCAAGGAAAAAGCCGCGCTCATACTTAAAGACGAAGAACACCCGTCCTTCGTCAAGCTGGCAGCAACTCTTCTTTTAAGGAATAATTCTGCCAAAGAAGTGTTCTCATCTTGCTTGGATCCGGTGGTTTTTTACAGGAACTGGCACCTAATAAAAAAAACCATGCGCAAAGACAGTTGGGGAGACCCGAGGATAGATTACTGGCAGGCTATTTTCAAGAAACTCAACGAAAGATATAAGGACAAGGGAATAGTTTTGAGAAGATCAAGGAAAGAATTCAGCAAAGCCAGTCTGGACATAGGCAGCCGGATCAAGAATGCGAGGCTCGCAAACAACATGACCCAGCGGGAGTTCGCAAAAAAGGCGGGCATCTCCCAGCAGATGCTTTCAAGGATCGAGAAAGGCAGAGAAAATGTCTCTGTTTCCACCATCGAAAAGATCGCGGAGAAATTTGGCCTCAAGATCCACTTTGATCTGAAACCTTAAGCATTCCACTACGGCCCCAAAACAAACTGAAATCTTCCAAAACTCTACTACTCTAAGCTATCACCAAATCGGCGGGAGGAACTAAAATAGCACCGATAATAAAAGAAGAAATCAATATGGCAAGCAGCACATTTGCCCAATAGTCCTAATTGAACTTTCGATATTCAATTTGACAAGCCAGTCCTCGGGGTGTACAATTCTTTTGAATGATAAAACGGTTTTTGGCCAAACACTTAAAAAGAGCCGCATCAAAGCACCCCATCGTAGCGGTCACAGGTCCGAGACAGTCGGGCAAAACCACACTCGCAAAGCAGGTGTTCAGCGCTTATAGTTATGTTTCTCTGGAAGACCCGGATGTCAGAAAGTTTGCTGAAGACGACCCCAGGGGGTTTTTGTCAACTTATGGCAACAAGGTGATTTTGGATGAAATTCAGAGAGTCCCCGAACTATTTTCATATTTGCAGACAGATGTTGACAACGATCCGACACAAGGCCGGTTTATTATTACGGGGTCCCAGCAATTTCTGATGAGCCAAAAGATATCACAAAGCTTGGCGGGCAGATCTGCCATTCTCCGTCTCCTCCCGCTCTCTTTGTCTGAATTATCAGGCAATAAATCCCAAACATATTGGAATACGGAAAAAATCGCGGAAAGGCCAAAACCAAAAAGGGATCTTTACCGGGCCATGTTCGAAGGCTTTTATCCAAGGGTTCACGATAAAGAACTTGACCCAAAGCAGTGGTATAGGGATTATTTTGAAAGCTATATTACCAGGGATGTAAGGGGACTGCTGGATATAGGGGACCTGAGGGGCTTTGAACAATTCATAAGGCTTCTTGCGGGCAGGTCGGGCCAAATGTTGAATCTGTCGTCTTTGGGAAATGATTCCGGTGTTTCGCACACTACGGCAAAGCGCTGGATCTCGATCCTCGAGGCCAGTTATATAATTTTTCTCTTGCCCCCTCATTTCAAGAATTTCCACAAACGGATCATCAAGGCCCCTAAGCTCTATTTCCTTGATCCGGGATTGTTGTGTTATCTGCTAAGGATATCTTCCCATAAAAGCCTGCCAACACATTCCCAACTGGGGGCTGTATTCGAAACCTTTATAATTAGTGAAATATACAAATCATATACACATCAGGGGCTTGAGGCGCCGCTTTACTTTTGGAGAGATAAAAGCGGCATGGAAATAGACCTTATAATCGACAAAGGAGAAAAGCTTTTTCCAGTAGAGATAAAAGCTTCCCAAACCATTTCCTCCGCTTATCTAAAAGTAATCGGCAAGTGGCTGAAACTTCCCGGGAATACCCAAAAAAAGGGTGCATTAATATTTGGCGGGGAAAAATTCCAGAATAGAGAAAACGCGGAAATTTTGCCATGGTATGCGGCAAGTTGAAAGCAAAACAATCCTGAGTCCTGCCCTCCCTTTGCCTATTAACCCTTCACGGGCTTTATTTGGCCCTTTTTTTCCTTTCTGCATTTTTGCATTTTTAAAATAACCTGAAATCCGCCAAAATCCCCTCCGATAAACAATCACCAAAACAGCAGGAGGAACTAAAATGGCACCGATAATAAGAGCAGAGATCAATTTGGCAAGCAGAACCCTGGGGACTGTTGGCGCCCTGGTCAACAGAATAAGAAGCGGCGTCTTTGCGGCTCCGTCAATTGCTCTTGCACAGGCCTGTGCAAGGCAGGATATAAATGTCGGAATAGAAAGAAGCGGGCTATTTGTACCGAATGGCGATGACAAAATATCAGTTTACGGCTCTGCGGCAGCCGGTTCTATGCTTTCACGGGCAGGGGTATCAAACCTCTTTCTCGGAGCGGATTCCGCACCCGTTGACATACATAGGACCATGTATACACTCGCAACAAGGAATCCCATCTTTGCACAAAGGGCCCTTTCGGGCATAGCAGACATTGGGATCGAAGTCTCCGAAGGCGTCAAGATGCCGTTTACTTGGGGGGAGTTTTATCAAGACAAAAATCCATATGTCCCGCCAAATATAGGCAGATATGCGGGACTTGGGTGCACCTCCTCAGCAGCAACAATTTTAGGTATCGCCCTTATGTGTTCCGAAACGGTCCGCAATGATCAGGAGACCCTGACACCCATTATCTTGGCACTTGCAACTGGACTTGTCAGTTTGCCTATACTGGGCATGATTGCTAACTCAGCAATAAAGAAAACGATCTGGCATATTATGAGCATTTATCCAATTTCTCCTTCGGCAGTCAGAAATTCGTACGACGACCTGACAAGAGATTGGGAAAACTATGCAGTTGGAAAATTATCCGAAACTGAAACAGCAGAAATGATCTTCGGCTTACCAAAAACAAACCCGACTAAGATTACATGGCAGCAGTGCATTGTTGGAGAAAGATATAAAGGGGAAGGATATATTTACCATCCGGATTATTCAACAGAAAAAGGACCTATTTATGAGTCAATAATGGGTTATAGAACCGAAGCGGAATCTAGATATGCCGAAGAGGATTTTCAAAGAGCGGGCACAATCATTAACATGGCACCTCTAAACACAAGAGCTGATATCTTGCTTGCATTGGAGCACTTGGATTTCTATCTAGCCCGTGGGGCAAGGCCACATGTAAGATTGTCAGAAGGATAACTGAACGAAATCAAGGAGCAACATTATATGAAGTTGGGCCAAACAAACATTCGAGAATATCCTATGGCCGAGAGAAGCACATAAAGATGGCCTCTATACCTCAAATATTGACCGAAGGAAGAGGCCTCTTCCCTGTCAGCGATTATGGTTACGGAAAATGGCTGAGACATCCAGGGGCAAGGATCTTTGCTCCCAATATGGGACAACCTCGCAATCTAGTTCTCTCATCGGGCATCCCCAGACAGATAGAAAACAGCCGCTATGTGGCCGGCTGGGATTGCGTTGAATCCTCTTTTTGGCTCATGAACAGGTTAAAAGCGGACGGGTTTAGCGCCCGTTGCATTGGAGTAAGCACTCCACTATATCCTCAAGATGTTATCGTACTCTCTACCACTGGAAGCGGCATCAAACCCCTCTCCCTCACACCTGGGGTAGAGGCATCCGTCATATCAATGAAGGTAGATATCCCCGATGATCAAATCAGGCAAATGTACGGTCTACATAGATTTATTGACTCCAAAGGTGCGGTAACCGGGGTCATGAACTCAACCCATCTGATCGAGGTCTCTCAAGGATTTCTAAAATGCGCTTTTGGCATTTATTTTGATGACCCTTCAGCATTAGAACTGTCAATAATGACCACTTTAGCGATAGAAGGCAGGCCGTTTGGCAAGCACGAGATAGTTTTCAGCAGCAAATTGAGAGACTTAGGACAGATACAGGAAAGGATAATCAAAGGAGACACCTGTTATGAAGATATGTTCAGAATAAAGGATTGGTGGCCGATCGATGATTGCAATGCTTCCGGATTAACTGCCCTGAGATTGAAACACACAAGAATGAAGTACATAGATACCATGGAATCAACATCAAGCCTAACTGCTTCCGAATACATTCCTCTCATCTTTTCTATTCTTGATCCGGAATGGGCATGGCAATTTTCCGGCACGGCCGCAAAAACAATTGCACAAGTACCGACTGTTAAAGAGATAGGTATTGTGGATGCGGAAAAAGCTGTTGACAGCATTAAAACAAGGATCGACAAGACTGTGCCTATTGGAACAAAAGCAGGTTTTAGGCTCACATTGTTAGAAATTAAATGTAATATCGAGGGTATCCCAACTGACCGTTTTGTCTCTTTATTGAGAGAGATGGGATTTTCAGAATCAAATGGAATATGGCATCGAGAGTAAGGCTTTAACAGCTCTTCGCACATCGCAGAAGATATTGACCCCCTTTAGTTTCGCACTCCAGAAATTATTCTGCTCACGACCTGACGGACATCTTCAACACTGTCAGGCATGTCCCCATACTTTCCTATAATTGCCCGCAAAACATTGAAATCGCTGAGAATTGCCTTCGATAGACTTTTATCAAAGGTAGAGGTTTTATGACTTGGAGAACCGGTTAATGAAAATAATCAGTTCCGAACATGATGGCGCAGTATTATTGAGGCCTACTCTTATTTGTTCAAGAGCCGGGAGCTGGGCAAACAGCATTAATGCCTCCGGCTGTGAAATCCTGTCTGGATCCGGTCGATATATAGGTGAAGGGGCATAACAGATGTTGGCTCTTATATTGTGGAAAGGAAATAGATAATGGCGATCTCACTATCAAGACCAGCAAGAATTCTGGGAACTATTTCCAATCACGCCATAAACTTGGGACTTGTAGGCGCCTCGGCCTTTGGCGCATATAGCGTTGCTTCCCACGACATGACATTTAGGAATCTGGCCATAGGCACAGCATTGACTATGACCTCTGCCGCGGTTTCAAAACTAAACCTGGTAAATCCTGACAACTGGATAGCAAAAGGCATACGGTTTTTTGGCAGCTTATCTCCGCTTGCCATAGCAGGAGGCGTTGCCTACGGTTCTTATCTCTTCTATCAAGCGGACAACCAGTTCGGCAATATTATGGATCACCTGGGGCTTTGGGGTACGATAGGAGGTTTTTCTGCTGCCGCACTGGGGATCAAATCATATTTCGGCAGGCAGTCAAAGGCATTTGAAGAGGCCTATGGCGGCCTTCAGAACCCAGGGGCAAAAGGCTGGATGAAAAGCCAGATGTACGCGGCAGGAGCAGCCCTTTTAAGCGAGGGCAATTACCTTCTTGCCCGTTTAATGCTCCTTTCTTCTTCAATAATGTATATGGGCAAGAATCTGGCTGAACGAGCCATGGCCGCGATGCCGGAATCACTTACCGGCCACGGCGCGGCATTGGATACTATCTCGAGTGTAGGATTTGCGGCTCTTCCCATTGCTCTGCCGGCCATCGGTTTTGCCGCTGCCTGGGCATTAAGAAGCAAAGGTGTTTCTTTTGATGAACCCGGCACAAAACAATACAGACAGCGCAGAAATCTGCAGATCTGGACTCCTCTGGCAGGGATAGCCGCCGGGACCGCACTTGCCGGCGCACAAGCCTATTTAACCGGTCATCCCGAACTTATGCAAACATATGGCATCTTTTGGGCTTCTATGATGTACTTCTTTGTCGCCGAACTGCACAGCGAAGGCGCTGCCATGAACACCAATAGGGGCGGTCTTATGGGTCCGAGGTCAAACCCCAGGGTCGTAATGAGCGAGGAACAAATGGCCGTCCATTTAAGGGATGTGGTGGTGGCTTATAAGAGGGCCGGCATGGGAGCAAAAGAAATCTCCTGGGGGATCCTATTCAACGGCTTGATCGGAGTCGCAAACTGCACAACATTTTATTTTTGCGACAGCCCCATGTTCACGCAAGCCCCTGTTGACGATTTTAACTTGGTAAGAACCCATATTGCTCATGTCAACGGACTAAAGCAGAACATTTTTGATGCCATCTATGCTCCTGTCAGAGCAAGTATTGACGGGTCCGCCCCCATCGAGGGAAGATATAATTCATTGATACAAGGGCTTAATGCAGCGGCTGAGCGTCTAAAGACTTATGCCTTCGAGATCGATCGTGAGTTTTCGGATCCTTCTGTCACAAGACAGATATTAACTCCGGGCGTGACTTTTGACCCCGTAGAAAGGGAATATATAAGAGCAAACATTAACAGGATCCTTGCCAAAGCGGCGGAGCTCGAGGCAAAGGCAAATGCGCTGCAGGCCAAGATATCAGAAGGCTGGATGTCCGAAGATGACCTGCATGACGAATGGAAATCCGTGCTGGACGAATACAATCCAGAAAAAACTCCGATCATTCCTCATGCCAGGAAAGCCGTCAGGGGAGACCCTCACGATGTTCAAAAAGGCCAAAATGTGGATTCTTTAAACTTATTTTATGGCCGGACTTTGTATACATTTGAAACTGACGAGGAACTATCCCCGACTTATTCCGGAGCTCCTACTCTTGACCTCATATGCGGGACTTATAAACGCGTGCCAAATCCTTGTCACAGATATGATGCCCCCGCCGGTTCATTTGAAGCATCCGAATACATTTGGATCGAGGATTTTATAGGGCTTGCCCCCGAACAGGTATCTAATCCATCCACACATCCCACAATAGAGCGGGTCGATAACACACCTGCAGCTGGAGAGGGATTCAGATCTGTATCTACAGGCGGGGTAATAACTGTAAGATTGCTAGGGATGGATTATGAAGTTCCCTTGGACAGAGTATTTTACCAAAGCGACAGTTCTAAAGGACAGTCCGCCGCCCCCGCAATAAAAGACCTTATTGCGAAGGACGGGAGCACATTGCCTTATACGGCAACAGGCACTTTTAGGCACGGAGAAACTGTTTGTTTGCCTCAATATGAACATTCTACGATCGTTGACAAAAATGATGTTATGCTGAACCGGCCTTCCGTGGCAATGCTAGAAAGCGCCAGAGAGTGTTCGCCGGTCGATTTTGCTCAGGTCTATTGGGATTATCCATGGGGCACTGCTCCTGCGGTCCCGGGTGGAAGTACCGAATCGGTAATTGATGCCAACATCATGCTTAAAAGAGGGGGCCGTTTGATCCCGTATCAATTCGAAAGGACAATACTGGGGAAATATGCTAACGAAGTTCATGGATTGAATGTTAGCAATTGCCGATTCTTGGGTTGTTCTGTGCAAATAGAACCAACAGACACTATTGCCGGAGTAAGCATCAGGTATGAACAAGGAAACAGAGAGATCGAGGTCCCTCTGAGGAGATCGTTCTGGCCAAAATACATTGATGTTTTAGTTTCTGTAGATGATGACTCTTCGGTCACACAGAATCCGGATGGCTCAAGAACTATCAGGTGTGATGGCTCGGACTTCCCCGGGGTACAAGGCAATCCCTGGTTTATCAAGACGGTTTCTGATGATGGCAGCATTAGCTTTGAGTTGGGCAGAGGGGACAGAGCCTCCTGGAGAAACAGATGATCGAAAGAGGTAAAATATCATGGCTCCTCTATTAGAACGGGCCTCATTACCGGTAGCAAGGACTTTTTCGTTCAGCCGCGGCTGGCTGAGTAATTTAGGTATTTCTCCGTCAGGATTATCGTCTTTAAGGATAAATTGTGTCGATAATCGCGGCATCGCTTACATTACCCCGGACGGCAGATTTTCTCCAAATTATGAGAGCGGAGCAAGATTGCTTAACTGGTCGCAAAATGTCGGATTGATAGCCGGAGATCCGCAAAACCGGGTTGTCGAACTTCCTGTTCTGGGGCATGGGATCCATAATGCCTTTACCGGTATGGGCAATATCTGGAGGGATAATTGGCTTCTTAGGGGAATATCAAGCATCTCTCAATGGTTCGGACAGCGCTTGCCTATTAATCAGCAATTCCACGCCTCAAATGTGATAGAAATTTGCCAGCATCCTACGGATATGTCAAAACTGCTTGTTTTTGAAAGGCGCCCTTCTACAGTAAGTCAGAATCCGATCGATACTTCTAAGTACTTTTATCGCGTACTTCCGGACAAAATGGACGAAGCAACAAGAGAAGCCTTCGACAAAATACTGGATTTTGGAGCCGTGACCCGGGTTAGAATAACAGAAGACCGATCAGTTGAAATAACCTATATGCCTCCTTCGGCCACAAGCCCGACAACAGTGTCCTTGCCTGGAAGTTGTTTTGCAGATAACTTTGGAAGGGCTCTCCTGGACAATCCGAATACAGGCATGGAAAATTCGTATGATGTATATCAAAGGGACTCCTACACATCGAGCACGGAGGTTTTTCGCCCGGCAATAGGTCATTATGGAGGTACTCTTCAGCTTTGTGTCCACCGAGTACATGCATACGAGATAGATAAACCCGGGGCGATCGGGGGAGTTGATCTTTCTGCACCCGACCTCCAGATATTGCCGTCTTCGGCTTATTCGGCCATAGAAGTTTCTTTGCCGGGCAGCGACCAGCCGCAATGGATACCCCTGTTCGAAAGACTGGGAAATGCCGAAGGTGTAAATCTTGATCTTAGCGGAGTTCTTCCGACCCGCATTCTTTCTACAGTTGACACCCAGAACAGAATAGGAAACCTTGGAACGATACTTTTTCAGTTAAGGGACCTGTATTTTTACGGTTCAGCGCTGTATGCCGGCTTCAGGACCGAACAGAGATACGGAAACCATTTCGGGCTTAATTTTTTCAAAGGTCTGGATTTTTCGGGCATCTGCGCCGGCAGGTCATTTACAGAATGGGCCGGCAGGATGTTCCGGTCCCCGTACAGGAACTTGCTTGAGACCAACAGCCCGCACTATAGCAAGTTAATGCTTTATGGCCATCAGGTCGAAGCGCCGGGGGTCGGCGAGGACCATCAGGGAAGGACCAAGGCAAAACTTGAAGGTACGGACATGCTTGTCACAAACGATCCCACAACTTCTATAATGGCCGCCGAAGGAAATGCCGCTCCCAGCGGCATTGGCCCAAACGAAAATCAGGATTGCAATCGCTACAATTTGAGCGAAGTTCTTGGTTATGTTGTGGAAAGATTTTCATCAATGGATATTATCAGGGGAGGATTGCTAAAAGTTGATCAAAAGTTCACTACATGGGGCGATGTTATGCAGACAATGGCGCTCAGGTACTGGTATAAATGGCCCTTTGCGGAAACCCTTAAACTCTTGGCTGCTCCTTCATTTCTATTGTCTGCGGCCTTTCTGCCGTTCCTGCCCGTTGACAGAGAAGTTTTTATCTGGGCCTGGAGCGCATTAACAGCAACTTCTCTGGTTAATTATTCCCTGCAATGGAAAAGCATGGGGCTTTCCCCTATACTCGGGCTCTGGAATTACCCGATATTGGAAAGAAGCAAGATATTTTCGTACACCACTACTGCATTGACCCAATTTTATGATCGTTTTCAATATGCCAAATTTATCATGACTTCCGCTGGAAGGGGCGGAGTTGTAAAACTTTCCAACCGGGTCACAACAGCGGCTCTGGCCGGCTTGTCTGGATTTGCTTCTGCTGTAGCAGTTAATGATGTTTTATCCGGCAGACTGACCCAGATGGACGAATCCATGTATACCTGGGCATTTATGGTCAATCTCGTGTTCTGCAGCCTTCAAGCTGTTCAGCTTGGAGTGGCATCATCGTTTCTCATTCAAGCAAGTGAAGGAAAAGTCCGTCAATACACCTTAGAAGAATATGATGGTACGACCCCCTCGGAAGGAGCCATGCCTGCCGATGCCAAAATTTTAGCGGATTGCATATCAAGATTAAGGAATAGCAAAGACAGTCTTGGATACGATGAACTCTTCGAAATAAGAGCCGGTCTTCTTACTTTGGCCAGAAACATTGGAGCCGTCGACAAAGTGGGGAGGGCACGCCTTGAGCCGGACAACCCATACGGAGAAGTAGCAAATAAGATTTTCTCGGCCTATTCGGCAACAGAGGCCTTGATCTGTGTGAAGGCAAGCAGAGAACTCGCGCATCCCTCTACCAGAGATGCGGCTTTCGAGAGCCTGAAAAGGATACTGGAAGGAACCGAATACATTCTTGATGCGCCGGAACCTGCGACAAGGGATTTTGTCGTCAGGAACACTGCCTCAAGACTCTACAGGCAGTACAGGGATCGGTAGGAGGAATAACCATGGCAACTAGCGGAATATCGGGGATCAGCTCCTGGAGCAGGGCCCACATTGCACCCTACATCAACAGATCAGTGCTCTTAACAGGACTTAAGGTCGGGCTTCCGGCAGCAGCTGCCGGATACGCGGGTTATCAGGCCTTTGAACACGCGCCTTTAATGCTTTATGCCGGGACCACTGCTGTTGCCTGGGGAACAAAGATGGTAATGTCAATGTATGATCTTCCGCAATATGACGGCAAACCCATACAAAGATTTTCCCGGATCACGCGGAGCATAATTTCAAACCTGATACTTCCGTTAGGCATAGGATCCATATTGGGACATGAAACCGGAATGCTCTTAAATTTGTATCCTCAGCTTGAATCCGCATATTTGTCTTCGGTCAAACCGGGGCTGTTTGCTGTTGGCTCGGGGCTTGCCTTAACCTCTTTGCCGTTTTTTATCGCAAAGGGTATTATCAGATTTATTAGAAAAGACAGCACTCCTGGATTTTCAATATCTAACAATTTGGGCCGCTGGGGCAGTTTGCTGATAAGCCTTGGCCTTCTGTCTTTGGGCTTTTCCGTGGCCTCTTTTTTATCCATAGGACACAATCACCAAGTTAACAATGCCGTAAGAATGCAACATGAAATCATTTTTAGCCCTGGGAACGATACTAGGGGAATGCTTCCCTCTCATACTAACAGCCCTCGTATAATAATGGACTCCGAGATAGCTGAAATAAAAGCAGGTCTTGGCAATAGATTGCTTGCGCATGAAGGCAGAAGAGACGCTCAACTTTTACTCTCCCTCCGGACAGCTCAGGATTTTATCGCTATCGGTGACATGGAAAACGCTATTAAATGGGGAAAAAGAATAACAGAATTCCCTTATTCCGGTTCTACCGAATTGCCAAATTTTTATCACGAAGCTACATTCATAATTGCTGATGCCCAAAAGAACATCGGACAAACAAATATGGACAAAGAGGACTTTCTTTCCGCTGTCCAGAGTCTTCAGCATGGTCTTGAAAGACTCAAAGGACTTGAGACCGGATATAAAAGCAAATATTGCATGGAAATCCTGTCAATCGCAGCACTCCACAGGCAACTGTTCGGCTCTGATATTTTAGCCTCTGATACACAACCTGGATCCTATCAGTATTACCTGGACGGAGCTACAGCATTATTCAATTCACATGAGGGAGGATTTGATGACAATTTTATTGCTCTCAGAAGCATGTTGTCTTTTGCTGAATATTCCACCTGCTCAAACGATTTCGAGTCGGCCTTAAACAAATACAATACGGTAATAGCACTTGTAAAACTTTTCTCTGGAAAAGAATTGACCGAAGAGGAAAATCAATTAGCCGGCAAATATGTAAATATGAGCAGATATAGAATAGAAGTTAGCATTAGAGAAGTTCTGGAAAGAGACCAATTTGATGCTTCACTTCTCCAGATATTTGAGGCAAGAGCCTATGTTGGCAAAGCGCGACTACACATGCAACAGAGCGCAACCCTTAATGGAACGGAAAAAGTCGAGCAGATATCCTTGGCTGTCAACTTATATAAAGACGCGTTGTCGATTATGACATTAATAAAGGCTTCTTCAAATTCCGATTTCTACCGCACTTCCAAGTGGGAGGAACGTCAATTATATTTCATGATTCTGGCAGAAACAGCAGAAAGCATGACAGCAGTCTACAGGGCTACTGGGGATAACACTCTTAGAACCCTTGCCCTAAAATATTCCGAAGAAATCAGATCTTATTACGAAACTACACATGATGAGATTGTTAAAGGACCCTATTTAAAAGCTAAGAATTTGGGGATTTGAGCTTTCCAATGACAAACATTCTTGGGCTTCCATTAAGTGAAATCCAAGCATAAATGTAGCGATATACATATAGCAGAGGAAGAGAAGGCCGAGCAACCGGGTTTTTGGGAGTCAACAATGGGGTTCGTATCACAATCAGCTAATGTTGGACTGCCGAACCGAACACAAATGGTTCGCCCATCAGCTTTTACTCGTGTTTACAACCTTGCAAGTATCCCAGCCAAGTACATTGGCATTTCATTACTGCCTCTTTTGTCCCCGAGCGTCGCCTTAGCAGACTCTCCGGCCATGTCTGATCATGCTATTTCCTGGACTTCGATTGCCGTTTCCTCTGCCGTTACCGGCATAGGGCTGCTTGGTCAAAAGGCCTTTTCTTCCAAACCAATAATAAGAGATTTATTTAAGCGAGGGGTGCTGCCCCTTGGATTAGGCGGCGTTCTCGGAAGCACGGTGGCGGGGATTATTAGCTCTAATCCCGCTTCCGCACAGACTTTTGAAACATATTTCCCCGCAATGGCAGTAGGAGGATTAGCGATTGCAGGAATCGGGGCTTTTTCGCTGTTTTTAAGGCTTCACAGTAAAATGTTGCCTTTCACAAAAAGATTTTTGATCCCGACAAGCTTAATCCTGACAGCAGCTTTATCTATGGTAAAATTTGATTTGCCATCCATCGATCAGCATGAAACTGGAAGCCAAGAAGTAGTTGCTCAACAAACACCTAGCACATGGCCGCAACATACAACAGGCCAACCGGAACCAAACACTCCAAGGACTTCGGTTTCATTCTTGGCTCCCACCGACGCTCTTATTAGGATAGTTGAAAACAATGACGGAACATACGGGGACGATGCCGAAAGAGCTATGTGCGTAGAAAGTTCCTCAAACCTCTATTTCATATATCTAGATAAAGCCATTGAAAGGGGATGCTATAGAGAGGCCTACTCGAACCTTGTCAGACTGTTCAACTCGACCACTCCTTCCGGGACTTCCTTTAGAGATCTGATCGAAGCAGGGGCAAAAAATAATAACAATATATGGGGAGCAGCAAATTACTATTCCTACAGAGCCAGGGTTGCCGAACTATTAGCTGTAAATTCTGACAACGAAGCTGATAAAGCCAAGTATTTTGGTGAAAGCGCGGAATACTATTCTTTTGCTCAGCAGTGCGTCTTCAACTTTTTGGGCTCTCAGGTCAGGCTCGGCTCAATTACAGATGTCTCTGCCAGATTATCCGCCATAGACAGTTTGATAGCTGCAAATCCTGGATCTGATGCCGAAAGAATCCTGACGCTGGCTTTTGCCGGCTGGGCAGGCTCCCGCGCAAATTCAATAGCCAGCTCAAGCATAAACCTGGATGATGCCTCTATAAGTTCTCTGCGGGACGCTCTTTCTCAGCTGCGAGAATTGACGCAATTAGAAATTGGGGGCGAAAATATTTATACAATGCCAAAGACAACACCTTTCCTGTTTTCAAATGTCTATGGCTACACCGGCAATGCCATGGTCAGGCTTGTACAAGAAGAAATGCCAGACAATTCCGGCCTTTCAAACTCTCAGAGAACTGCGTTTCTTGAAAAATTGGGGCAAGCTGAATCCCAATATATTTTGCCGGCTATCAGGCACCCCTACTCATACTATGGGAATGCATATAATGTGCAGCTTAACGCAGATCAAATATGCGGACTTGATGATCGCTATACTTTCAATATGACTAGAACATTAGCCTCAAAAATACATGCTTCTGGAAATACCGGCGGCCTGAAAGATTTTTACACACTGCTATATTGGCGCCAGAATGACCTCGCGCAAGCTTATGCAACAAGAGCTTTCGTTACAGGGAACCCAGCTGATGCGAAACTGTTTGATGAGTTGCATGCACAACTTGTTCCCGGAAGCCCGACAGAATTGATCTTCACCGGTCTGATGGGTAAAGCCTCCTGGGAAAACTTATGGTAATATCCACAAAACGGCTATTGAGATTGCTTGATGCAAAGGACAAAGTATAGGGAGAAAATAATATGCCTACTCCAGCTGAACAAAATAGAGCCAATCTAGAGAGATTGGCAGAAGCAGTAAGAAGGGCTACTTCCCGCCGCCCCTCCTCCCCCCGCCGCTCTTCTCCTTCAAGGTCTCAGGCCGCCGATCCTTCCGGCTGGGGCGGGGACAACTCCTTTTCGCCGCCTACCGTCTGGGACTATCTCAGGACGGCCCTAGGGGACGAAAAGAACGAGGGCGCCTGCCAGAGATGGGTAAAGACAAGGTCTTCGGCTGACTGGAGCTCAGCGGTCAACAACCTCATCACGGCCGCGTCTCTTGTGAGCGGAGAAGCCGACACCTCAAAGGCCTCTCATCTTTCCGCAAGAATTGCCCTGTGGCTGGGAAACCTCATCAACATGGCCTCGCCTGCCGAACTAAAGCGCTGCATGGGCGGCACGGGATATAAAGCCGTTAAAGAGTTTGCGGGTTATAAGGATGACGACGCGTCTATTTTGGCAAAAATGCTTTTTGAAAGATCAATAAAAGAGTTTGAAGGCAGCGGCAAAACCCCCATCAACCTTGAGTCTTTGTATCCCGGGAATTCTCTCTGGGCCGTGGCCGAAAAGGCCCTTGCCTACAAAGGCCTGGCCGAAACCTGCCTTAAAAAAGCCCGGGACGGCGTCAGGTACTCAAAACCCGACCTGGCACTAGAGTATATTGGACTTGCGGAAAAGAACCTTTTAAAGGCCTGCGGGCTTTATGACGCAACTATCAAGGTCGTGCAGAATATGGACGACGCTGCTTTTGCAAAGAAGAACTCCTACATAGCCGCGGACTATGCCTCCGCACTTTCTTCTTTTGGAACGATCTGCCTGCTAAGGATAGAGCTGGATCCTGTCTCTGTGAGCAAAGCTGAGGTTGAACTGGCGGACAGCAGGCTTGGCGCTGAGGTTGAACTGGCGGACAGCAGGCTTGGCAAGGCATACAAGTTGGTCTACAAAAAGATCCCCTCCCCCGCCCTTCAGGTAAAAGTGGCGGCCGCGGGCATCCTTTGCAGCAGGGCAAGGCTTGCCCTGGAATTGAGCTATAAAGAAACGGATGACGCAAAGAAACACGCTCTTATAGAACAAGCGGAAGCTTATTATGAAGATGCCTTAAAAGAATACGGACCGATGAGCGGCTTAAAACAGGAATACATGAGAACGGCCCGGGCCGCCGCACTAAAGGATCACGCGCAGCTGCTTTATGCAAACTATGTCGGGGATTATTACTGCACTGATGATAAAAAACAGGCCGCTGCAAAAGGCAAGCTGGAAGAGGCCCAAACACTGCTGTTTGAGGCCTGCTCGGCCCTGTCCTTTATGGACGATAAGGGCCGCAGTTATGATGATAAAGTCCAGTACGCGCAGACGCTCAACCTACGGGCCGAGATAGAGATGGCCCTGGCAGGAAATGATCCGGCTTCTCTTACAAAGGCGTACGACCTGGTAAGGGCTGGCGGCGCCTATTTCCGCAGAGGCATAGATGCCACGGTCCTTCCTCTGGGCGCAAGGGTGGAGCGCGCCGCTTCAGAAGCCAGGCTGCTTTCTTCTCTGGCCTTTGTAAAGGACGCGGAACCGGAAACCGCGGACCCGGCAGCCGATCCGGCGCAGGCGCCCCGCGTATCGGCCGTGATCTCCGGTCCCGGCCCAATAGCCTATTCTGTCAGGCAAAACGGTGAAAAATGGGAAGTGCATGCGGGAACTTCTGTCATTGCAATAGTAAAAGACCAAGGATCCGCGGAAAAAATATCTTCCGATTTTGAACGCCTAAAACCGCGCTCAACAGAAGCAAAGCTGGTGGGCGGAAGGTCCTGTATCGTAGATGCGGACTATTACGAAGCTCTGACAATGGCGGGGGCTGATGTTTCTCAAGCCGTTCTGCTTTACTACGAAGAGACCGAGTACCCGGAAAGCTTTGCCAGGCTATGGGGCAGGGCCTCCGACACAAGGTTTGCAACAGAGCTTAATTATGTGCTTTGGGGCGGCAGGACAATGCCGGGCAGGGCAAAAGAACTGACCGTGGCCAGAAGGCAGGTAGACCATTTTATCAGGCATAACGGCAAGAACCCCGAAAAACTCTCGATTGACGGAGCTCTCAAGGCGCTTGATTACCTGGTAAAGTATCTAAGATCATTTGGAAATGAGGAAGCGGCGCTGGCCATCTGCAGCAAATTCAAGGCCCAGCCTGATATCCTCAAAACAGACAGAACAAAAATAACCGGACAGGTCGATAGTATTATCTCGGGGACTTTTGCTGCGGCAGATGCCGTCACGCAGGCAGCCGCGGGAAAATGGATCGTGCGCGTTTACATCAACGGGAAAGGCTTTTCTTTTGAGTTTAACGAAGAGTCCCCCGCCCAGAACGCGGCCGCTTATCTGAACGCTCTTGAGCAGGGAAGTTTTAAGGCTCAAGGAAGGTCTCTTATCGATACCGCTTCCGGCAACGTGATCCTTGATTGCGCAAGCGAAAAAGAAGCCCTTGATCTTGTAAAAAGCCTGAACAGCGCTTTTGGGCAGAACGCTCCCGCAGAAAAACCTGCGGACGCTCCGGCGCAGGGAGCCCCTGTTGCGGTGAACATAGCCGCTTTCAAGGGAAAGATAGCTGATCTGGAAAAACTTGAAGGGCTTCTTAATGAAGAACTTGCCAATGCCAAAACGGAAGGCGAAAAAACCGCGATAAAAAGATATCTTGACACGGCCCGGGCGGCTATCATAGAAGCGCAGCTCTCAATCGCGCATCTTACGGCAAAGCAGAAGGGAGAAGATGCCACAAAGCTCGATACATTAATAGATACTTGTCGGACTCTTCTTGGGACTGTTTCAAAGGCAAGTATTCCATTGGTTGAGTTTACTAAGATCAAAGATATTTTTGTGGACCCGGCTGCGGACATTCTTACATTTAGGACGGAGATAACCGAAGCGGACATCAACAAACTTACGGCTGCTTCTGAAATAAAGGACATATTGTCACGAGCCCTTAATTACAGAGACTTAACAAAAACAAAGGATTATCAATATCTGGCCGTTAAGATACATCTGGCGTTGGTAGAGCTTTACTCGGAAAATAAGGACTATGCCTCTGCCCTTGCTTCATGCAAAGCGGCCTTTGCCGCGGTACCGGCCGGCTCTTCTTCGCTGTGGGATTGCGCCATAGCGCTGGGGAATGTGCTGATAGATAAAAGTGGCGCCGATGCCGCAACCGCGTTAAATACCTTTAATACTCTGCTCGGTCATGATGATAAAAGAGGCTTTACGCCGGAAGAACTGAACGCATATCCTTTGATCGGTTCTGTTGTGCCAATATCTAATAATAATAATGAAGAGAGATTGTCACAGGCAAGGGTTGGGAGGGTCAGAGCACTTTTTGCAATGGAAATTGACACCACAACAAATACATCAGTTAATGCGTGCAGAATGCATCATATCCAGGCGAGGAAAGAGGCGGTGGAGATTATCAATAATGAAAAAACACCTCCTGATATCAAGGTGATATTGCTAGATAAGATATTAGAGAGTTTGGATCACAGATGGGAAGATGAGTCTTTAATTGCCAAAGATAATGAGGTTGGCTTAGATATTTCTGGCCAATGGGAAAAGCTTGACAAGACTGACAGCATTGTTCTTTCTGAGAACGCAAAGACTGTTCTGAACACCGAAGAAAATGAACTGAAGAATATTCCTGTTATGAGCTTAACAGAATAACAGCTACAGAATTTTTGGTTCTTGTCATTGAGTTGTTTCACTTTTCGCTAAAATATTTGACCTTTGCGGTCTGCCGGAGTGGGTCACCACTCCTCCGCTCCGCCATACGGAGCTACGGCGGACAGGCATGTCCCCATACTTTCCTAACCCTTTTCAAAATAAAGTGAAATCCACCAAAACACCCTTCGATAAAGCATTAACCCAAAACAAGGAGGGTTTTAAAATGGAGAAAGTAACTCTCGTCGGATCCGCAAATATTTCGAAGGTTTACGAGCGTTTGCGAAAGATCGATTCAGTTAAAGACGGAAAAGTTGACAATGTTATCTCCCGGGAAGAGCTTGATGAAGCAAGGAAAGAAGGGGTAGACACGACCATTGAATTCAAAGAAGGCAAAGCATCCTCCCTTGACGCTCTCCAGCGGCTTTATATAATACTTCAGGGGCTTGATAAAGAAGACGGAGCATTTGATGGAGATATTAAAGAATTAGAAGAGCATCTGAGTGTAGCATTGACTGCGGAACAAAAGGCCGGAGTAGCAGTTTCATTTGAGGTTATTGTTCTGGACAAGCCGCTTACAGGATCGGAGATTGTGGAAAGGATGGAAAAAGGGTTAGCAAAAGATATCAGCGGATCAGGAGAGAGAGCCCCTCATTTAGATACTACAGATATATTACGTCTTGACTCATACCGCAAAGTTGCAGGCAGACTCATCGATAATCACAGAGACATCGATCCATACTATTTATATAGCCTTTTCTATTGTCTTGATTCCGAGAAAAGGATGGAAGCTGTTATGCACCTTAAAGAGAAAGGGGTCTTTGAGACGGTTGAGAAGGAGCGGGCCCAATATCTTATGGAGGAGCTATTTGGAAAATCTTTTGGAGATGACATAAATACAAAACTGATGAAGCTAATAGATGTAACAAGGTTTAAGAATTTTGGATGGTTATGGGAAACTAGGTGTGATTACGCGGAGCGTACAGAACAATTTCAAACTCGTGCTAATCTTATCGCCCACCAAGAGGATTTTATATCTGGGATTGAAAGTCTAAAGATATTAAGATTTGAAGACTTGTGTAAGTTGCTAAGGATTTTGGGGGAGCCGGACCATTACTTTATTTCCTGGGTAATAACAGATGCTGGGAATTATGCTGCACATTTATTGGCACGAAGGATTAAGTACCAGGCATTAAAGAATATCAACTTAAATATATTATTAGATGGGCAAAAAGAAATTTCAAAAGAGTTTAGAGATAGATATTCCAACGAATTAAATCTAATCTCTGCCATAAGCCCCGAACTTTCACAAATACTGTTGGGAATCCCTTCCCTCATGACAGATAAAACGGGGGATGTAGGAAAGATGTTAGAGGGGTTGAAGTCGAGTGAAGATTTTGAGCGTTTTATGACGCTCGGGAATAAAGCCTCGATGGCTATTCTAACCGCGTTAGGAAGCGATAATGAAGGGCTCAGAATAAAGGCTGAAAGAGCATTGTTTGTATTGGTCTCAAATACAACAGATATCAACAATATTGGTTTTTTGAACAACAATACTTTTATGCTCAGCTTAGTAAAGTTTAGGGGCGCATTTTTGCAGTTTGCCAGTGGCTCACTTAAAAAAGATAAAGCAGCTGTACTCTCTGCAGTCAAACAAGATGGGAGATCTCTGGCATTTGCCGACATTTCTCTTAGAAAAGATAAACAAATTGTGATGGCAGCAATTGAACAAAGGTGGGACGCACTCCGATTTGCTGATGACTCTCTTAGAAAAGATAAACAATTTGTGATGGCAGCGATAAAACAACGGTGCTGGGCACTGCAATATGCCGACGATTCTCTTAAAAGAGACAAAGAATTCGTGTTGGCTGCAATTAAAGAAGGCGGGAGAGCACTACAGTATGCAGATGTGTCACTTAGAAAAGACAGAGAGGTTGTGCTTGCTGCGGTAAAACGAGATGGGAGAGTTCTGCAATTTGCCGATGACTCTCTTAAAAGAGACAGGGAAGTTGTTCTGTCTGCTGTCAATCAAATATGGGACGCTCTGCAGTATGCCGACATCTCACTCAAAAGAGATGAAGGGGTCATTCTTGCCTCGATTGCAAAAGAGGGGCGCGCTCTGCAATATGCCGACGATTCTCTTAAAAGAAACAAAGATTTTATGCTCACTGCAATCAAACAGTTCGCCTATGCACTGCAATATGCCGACGATTCTCTTAAAAGAGACAAAGAAATCGTGTTGGCTGCAATTAAAGAAGACGGGAGAGCACTACAGTATGCAGATGTTTCTCTAAGAAGAGATAAAGAAGTTGTGTTCGCTGCAATTAAACAAGATGGATACTCTTTAGGATATGCCGATCTAATCTTTAGAAAGGACAAAGAGGCTGTGTTCATTGCGGTTGCCGAATCAGGTTTTGCGTTACAATTTGCTGATTATCCCCTCAAAAGGGATAAAGAAGTTGTCCTTGCTGCGGTTAATCAAGCCGGGAATGCACTACACTATGCAGATGAGTCACTTAGAAAAGACAGAGAGGTTGTGCTTGCTGCGGTAAAAAACAGTGGGCGAGCTCTGGAATATGCAGATGTTTCTCTAAGAAGAGATAAAGAAGTTGTGTTCGCTGCAATTAAACAAGATGGAGAAGCCTTATATCTTGCCGACATCTCTCTCAAGAAAGATAAAGCTTTTATTTTAGCTGCGGTTAAACTACGCTGGTGGGTTCTGCAATATGCGGATGAGTCTATGAAGAGAGATCCTGACATTCTTGCAGTTTATAACGCAGGATTGAAGGAATTTGAAACTAAGAATAGTAATAGTCGATAGTAATCCGTTACTCATGTCCGCCATACTAGCGACTTGCGACCAAATAGTGAAATTTCTCCCATATTCTATCGATAGATATACGAGAGGGATGAGGGGTCTTAAAATGGCCGATAACCCCTAGGGGTCCCAATGGGAGGTGAAAGAAAAAAGCAGAATAATCGGGATAAGACCAGGAACAGGATACAAATAAATATAGGAAAGGGAGAAAGAAAATGAGTATAAATCCAGTTGGGCTTGCGGGATTAACAGCATTTGTTGTTTTGGGACAGGCTGCGCCAGCACAAAAACCTGGCATTTCGTCCCCGTATTTCAGAGCACTTAAATTCCAGATAGACACGGAAGTAGACAATTTGTTCAAGATAACTGATAACAAGTCTTCTGAGTTCGAAAATACTGCGAAGACAGTCGCCAAAAAGATTACGGATCTTTTTGATTCTTATTCGCTTCAGCCATGGATGAAAGGCCATCTTCTAATGAAACTCTTTGAGATCGGCCTCAATTTCCCCAAAACATCTAGTCTTGTATCTGACATAAGGAAACAATGGGGAGATATACCGAAAGACAGCGTCGGGAAGGTGGTAATCAGCGCGGATATATGCAAAGCCTTAGGTCTTGGGGATGCTGCCAAAGAACTAAATGCAATGCCTGCCGTTCCAGGAACAGATGAAGATCTCGGATCATATATTAGGGAATGGTTGTTTGCTCTATGTGACATTAAGTCCGCTTTAATAACAAAGGACAGGGATGCCCATGTAGCCGCCAGAAAGTCTTTGGCAGGAGTTATTAACAAAGAAGGCTGCAAAGAGAAAATAACAAAACTGGCGCTTGATGCAATACTTGAGAGCCTTGATGTTCAATGGGATGATGAGGCTCAAATAGGAATCGACCGGGCAGCAGGACTTGACATATCAAATAAATGGATTGCGTTATCTGCCAAAGGTCCCATTCCTCTTTCGGAGTCAACAAGAACAGCCCTGGGACTTGACGCTAACATTACGCAGTTAATGAACATACCTCCTATACCGAAATCTGATCCCAATGCCCTGTAGTGAATAATTAGGAGGTTAATCGAATCGCCTTTACAGGACTTGAGAAAGCTAAGGCACAGCTTCAGGAGGATTGTTTTGTTGGGCTCGTTGGAATCGTGCTGAAATTATTCCGGTATATAGGCAGCAGGAAAAATAAGGGAGACTATAATGTCTGATTTATTGAGAGCTTTTAGAGCCGATAGAAACAACGGCAGCACAGCTTTGCAAGGCGAGTCACAAGAAAGGGCTCGTCGCCATTCGCCTTCCGCCCGCCGGAGGAGACCTTCTGAAACCTCGACATCTCCCACTCCGCAGAATGATGTTCCTTTACCTAGCAACCTTATTGAGAGCTGGACTCCATATAAGCAAATTATAAGCAACAAGATTGACCACTCCACTGAAATAGAAGACCATCTCTCGGCAAGAAAAGCCATAGCATTTTTTCTTCAGGCAACGAGGGGAGATATAGTAACTTTCTCTCTCTCAAAACTTACAAACAGTTTGTTTGCCTTTGATATAAAAAGAGAAGTCGAATTGGCTAATTTAATCTGCTCTCAGTGGAAGCAGATTATCGATGGAACAAAGACCGATGGGATAATTAGCTTGTCGGCCCTTACCATTGATGACCTCAAATCGCTTGGCATTTTAGACGCCTCAATAAGCAGCTACACAAAAGCGACCGAAGCAATAGCTAAATTCAACTATGTAAAAGCCAATCACGACAGAAATACCTTCTCTGTCGATCTTAAGACTCTTCCTAATATTGCCCTCTCCGATACCGCAAACCACTACATCTATGAACTCATCACACTGGGGCCTATAGATGCCGTGCTTTCGTCCCCGAGAACGACCCAGGACCAGGTCAATGAGGTCATTGCTTCCTTGGAGGCTATAGTCAGAGAGTCTTCCGGGGACAGGGAGTTTTTGGCCGTGCCCGCAAAACTTATGCTGGCAGAAGCCTATTCAAGGTCCGAAGCAACCAGGAGTAAGGCGCTGGACATATACAACGAATTAATAGGCGCTTTGACAGACCCCAAGCAACTGTTAAAAGCCAAACTCGGCCTGGCAAACGCGCTTGTTTCGTATAACAGGGAGCTTGATAAGGCAAAAGGGCTGTTCATGGAGGTTTTATCTGACCAAAGAGGCGACAAATTCTCAAAAGAAATGGCCGCTGTTGGGCTAGCCAATCTCATGCAGAACGGCAAAACAGAAGAAGGCAGGGCCTTTGCCAGGTCCGTTTTTGAGGCGCTGCTTGATCCCGACAACAAAAAGAGAGTCGTTGATATGCCTGCGGGGCTGGAAGGGGTTAAAGATGCTCTGACTTCCTTAGGAAGGACCGATAATGCCTATGTAAAAGCCTGGGCAACAGTAAGTCTTGCCAACTACTTTATCATGGCCGGGGATATGAAAAGCGCCTCCGATTATTCAAAAATAGCTCTTGAGCTTCCTGCCGTTGCCCCGCATCTAAAGGCGCAGGCTTTTTCCAATCTTGGCATCATCCGCATCGGGGACAGCGATTTTAGGATAGCGCACCAATACTTTGAAACGGCCGCAAGGCTCCAGCCAAATGACCCCGCGCTCCACATATATAAAGCCAGAGCCATGTTCCTGACAGAAAGATTTTCTGCCGACCGTTTTATGGAAAGCTACCAAACCGCGATAAAGCTCATCTGGCAGCGGGTTGATCCGGAAGAAAAGTCCTTTGATCTTGAACAACTGCTGTCCTGCGCCATGGCAGGGAAAGACAACGAACTCTTTGGCAGGCTTTCCGCAACAGGACAGGGACGGTTCCTTCTTTTGACCGCGCTCGAAGCCAAAGCCAAGGTTGTTTTTGCCGGCGGCGACACTGTTCTTGCCGCACAGTATCTTGAAAAAGCAAGGGACCTTTTTGACGGCTGGAAAAAAGACAGCCTTGAGGTCGGGGCGGACTATCTGTTTGAACAGCAGCTGCATTATGACCTTGCGACTTTTTATACGGCCTGGCCCATTAATCCCAGGTTCGAGGACGCAAGAAAAGAGTATGAACTTCTTAAAGAACTCGGAGCCCCATCCTGGTGGGTAAAAGACCAGCTGGCCTTCCTTCATCACACCGTGCTTGGGCTCAACGCCTCAAGCGGCTCCCTTTCGGCCTATCTTAGAAAGTATTTTGAGAACGGCCAGCTTACCGTTAATTTTGACAAGAACGGCGGTGCGGCAGATGCCTTCTTCTTTACCGACGAGGAAAAGACCAGGGGAATAACGCTTCATCTGGGCATCTATTCCGGAGGGGCCTGGAGCGCGGCAGCGGGACTTTCCCAGGCCAGGGGGCCGGTAACGCTTTCGGCAGGGCTTCATGCTTCCTCAGACGGCAACGGCGATAAAGTGCTTGGTTTTGATGTCGAGGCGTCAAAAAGATTTGACAGGTTTTTTAAGGCCGGGTTAAGGGGCCGATTTGACCAGCACATAGGAGAATACAAATACAGCGAATGGGAACTGACGGCTTTTGCATATTATGCCAGGAGCATAGATAAAGGGACCACTTTTTTTGCCAGGCTTGAGATCGGGGTAGGACAAAAAGCGCAAACCGCGTGGAAAACATTTTTTGAAGCCGCAAAACAGAAAAGGGTCCCGGGCTGGCAGTGGAAAAGCGAAACCGTTTCTTTTACAAGAATTTCCTCTCATCCAAATGACTTAAGCGGCCAGCACTACTGCGACAAGATCTACTGGCGCACTCAGCCGCTTTACGATCAAAATCATGATGAGATCTCTTTGTGGCATGTAGACACGATGCTGCGGACCTCGCTCAAACCGATCGAGCTTGTTACAATTGATCCTGACGATTCATCAGCGGAGCCCGCCGAGATCCAGCTGATGAGGATCGAAAAAAGAAGTGTCGGGCTCCCGGCTTCGGGACCGTTCTGGGACCCCAATGTCAGCACTGTATATCCCTATATAAGCACTCCCAGGACCGGCAGGCCGGATGATTCCGTAATAGACGCGATACCTTTTGATTCCCTTCTTAGGACAGAGATCGGCCCGGACGGCAACGCGCTGCCGACCATACCTGTCACGGTCTACGAAGAAAGGATCTCAAATACCGAATACAGCCGAAGCAACGGCACATTAACGACCACCATTACTATACAGGGGAAGACCGAAACGGAGGACTGGCGCGACAGCTACCAGCTTATCTACGAAAAGACCTCGGAGTCTCTGGTAATTTGGAAAAAAGACCTCGTGACCGGGGAAAGGGAGCAGGTCTACAGCGGCGCCTCCGTAAGGGACGGCAGCATTGCCGTGCAGAATTATCTCAACGCCAGGCTTTCTGTGGGGGTAGAAAAACGCCTCCCCGGAGGAATGGTGGGAATAGAAGGCTTTGGCCAGATCACCAAGTTTTGGGGTGGATCGGATCCTAACGGGAATCCTTCCCATGTATTGGACCCTGATTCTTATGACTATGGGGTTCGCCTGTACGGGACAAAGATCATGGACGATCACAGCCTGCTCACGGGAGAGGTCGGATGGAGCCGTTCCAACGGCATCAATTGGAGATTGGGCGCTCAAGTCCTTGTGGGAGGAAAAGCCGGCAGGGCGGATATCAATGTCCCCAGATTTGAACTCGGCCTTTCCAGCCCAGGAGGGGTATATGCCGATTTTGGCACCTACAAGTACCGCGTAGGTTATAACGGCAGAGGATATGGCGCTTCTCTTTGCCTGGGAGAAGAGCTTGCGCTTTCGCTGACCAACAGGGGATTTGGGCTATCGGGCCCGGCTGGTCTTGCTTTTGGCTCAGGCGGGTTTTCCTGGAGCCCTGTCGTAGCAGGAATTCAGTGCCTTACCTCCTACTTTTTTGAGATAAAGCCACTAAGGGACAACAGGCACGAACTCGAAGCAAAGCTAAAGGACGAGCAGGACCTCTTAAAGAGAGCCCTGCTTAACCACCATCTGGACCTTGCCAGGATCAAAGAAGAATCCAGCCGCGCCAATATAGGCGGGGACCTTACTTTGCTGCGCTTTTTGGGCAACAATTCGGACAAAGCCTTCGGCGTTATTAATGCCGAAATAAGCAAAGCTATCTCTTCAATGAAAGAAAAGCTTGATAAAAAAGAGAACGCTCAGGAAGAAATAACCTATCTTCTTCTGACGCTGTCATCCCCCGGCATGGGAAGGCATATAAACAAGGCGCAGATAGCGCTTGAGCTGTCGGCTATTATCAAGGCCGGCGGGGATAATGCCAAATTCATCACAGACCTGTGGGCAGCTTTTCCTGCCGAACTGAAGCCAAAAGAAGATGACCAGGCCGCTTTAACTATCTTCGAGGGAAAAGATAAATACGCGGTCTCGGTAAGGACAAAAGACCTGGTAGAAGCGGTGCTGGGCGGCAAGTACGAAGAATTTCAAAAAGACCTCCTGCTGGGCGAAAAAGCCCTGGATCAAATAAAGAAGGTCCGGGACCTGTTAAGAAGGGACGATCTAAGGTCTTCCTTTGACAGGAGCAGTGCCATGTCAAAACAGAGCAGGTCAAAACATGACTTTGACACCATGGTTTACGACCTTACAAAAGCCACCAGAAAATTGATAGAAGAAAATGCCGATGGAAGCAACAACGACCAAATATATGTCAATTCGCTGGTCCTTTTATCGCTGGCAAACCAGGTAGGCAGGCAGACCATAATCCCTATTTTGAGCCGGGTAATATCAGATGTTCCCGAAGAAATACAAAAAAGGCTTGAAGCCCGCTTTGAAGGCTTTTATCAGTCCCGGGCGCTTGCCGTTTTGGACCTCAAGGATACAGGCATAGATTTTACCGTTAGCGAAAGGACCGGGGAAAAGGATAGCAATCAAAGGTATATCAGAATAGAAAGAACAACCCATTACAGCATGACAGAATTTGTACACCGTTCCATCAGCAGAACGATCAGGGAAGAGACAGCTGATGGGGGAAGCACGGAAAGGCAGTAAGAATTATGGTAGGCCCAATTGGACCATCAGGGACGGGATCTGCAAGGGCTGTATATTGGCCTCACAGAATTAATTTATCCACTAACGATACTTTCATAAATTCCTGGAGGGATGCAATTCAGGGATCACTGCAAAGTTTTTATCGCGGCGGTTTACAAAGGACCTCTTTTCAAGGTGTTTCAAGAGACCTGCATACTATTGGAGCATATCCTAATCTCAGATTTGTTGAACGTATGGCAATGGACGGACAGATAAAGATTATTCCTCCTACGATCGGGCAGAGTCATGAGCAGGCTGTATTTAATATGTTCTTGCAAGGGCACTCTCTTACCAGACACGATGCCGCCGGAGAAGCAACAAGGCTCGGGTTGGGGACCAAATATGTTCTGACCCCTCAGCAACTTGTTGATTCTCTCCTTGCTGACAGCGCAATGGCAGCACAAGTAGAACGCTTACGCAGCGAAGGGATCATTACACCGGACAATGGAACAAATTTGTACCCGATTTCCATGGGTGAAAGGCATATGCTTCAAACAGCTTTAAAGTTCCGCAATATGGGGCTGGAAACAGGAGAGGATATTCTTGGAAACCAGTACAACCTTGTTATAATGAATGAAGCTACCTCGGACGAAATAGTCCAAGGATTTGCAGATCATTCATATTTTGGCTTTGATCCGGAAAAGTGCCTCTTCATGACCCAGTCCCCCTACCATGGCTTCAATATAGCTGATGGTTCGGTATATTATGACTATAAATCCCCGAAACATCTTTATAACCATGGCGCAATGGTAATGCAGCTTATGATGGACGGCCAGGTATTCACATTCTTGAACAGTGAACGGTGGCACATGTCCAGGGCTGACTTCAGGTTAATATTAAAACAAATGATGCATATGATCGCTTATAACATAGAAGATTATGGCTACCTAATTGATGAAGGCTTTGACAATAATGCCATAGCATCTGCGCTTGATGCCCGCAGGGCCGGATATTCTATGGTGATGGAGCTGGTAGGGCAAAAAAGCCCTCCTCAATCGGGCGGTTTTTGGGGAAGAGATTCGCTGGCAAATGCTGATATCGTAATTGAAAGCGATTCCGCCGGGATATCAAAAGCTTTGTACCCGGATGAGTTTCAAGCCTTTATTTCTGGAATAAGTCTTTTGAACAAGAATTTTAACCAATACCTGAATCCTTTGGATGTTATGGACGCTGTTTTAGCTTACGGTTTCCCTATTCACCTGAAGGCCCAAGATGGGGCTCTTTATCCACAACCTCCTCAAGGGGATATTAACTTCCTGGTCCCAACAGCCTTTTGTAGAAGAACTATAATTCCGCCGATAACCGGAATTAAGGAAAAAGCTGATATTCCGCCGGGATTAACGGCTTTTGCCGCTCAAGACCGCATGCCCGGTTTTGCAGAATTGGCACAGGAGTATGGATTCATACGCTAGATAATCAACCGAGCTCTGCTTCAACCTTTACGGTTTTATTGCCCTTGATGGGAGGAACGATGTTTCCCTTGATTTCTTTTCCGTCTATCAAAAAGCGTTTAACCCCTTTAGAAACATGGTCGGGATTTTTTACCGTGATGTGATAATTGCACCCGCGGAAGGTCCTCTTAACCTCAAATCCGTCCCATGAGGAAGGTATGCACGGGTCTATCATAAGGCCTTCGTACTCCGGCCTGATCCCCAGTATCCACTGCGACACGGCTATAAAGTTCCAGCAGGCCGAGCCGGTCAGCCAGGCATTTTTGCCCTCGCCAAAGTCTTTGTGGTCTTTGCCCGCTATCATCTGGCAATACACATAGGGCTCTATCTTTCTTACATCCGGATCTTTGCTGGGAGGAAGAACGGATTTGTAATACTCAAATGCCCGGTCTCCCCTTCCCATAATGCACTCGGCTATCACTATCCACGGATTTGGATGGCAGAAGATCGCCCCGTTCTCTTTGAGCCCCGGAGGATAGATCGATATTGAGCCCAGTTGGTGGTAGAACTTGGAAAAGGACGGCTGAAGGATAAGGATGCCGTGCTCCGTTGCCAAAATATCCTTGACCGAATCCAGGCATTGCAGAGCTCTGTCTTTGTCCGCCACGCCGCCCATCAGCGCCCAGCCCTGTGTTTCAAGAAAGATCTTTCCCTCGGTGTTCTTTTTGGAGCCGACAGGTTTCTTGTTGTCGTCAAAGGCCCTTACATACCATTTGCCGTCCCAGGCAACGGCATTTATCTTGTCCTTTACTTTTTTGTGCAGTTTTGCGTATTTTACCGAGTCCGACTTCTTCTTTAAAAGGGCGGCCATCCTGCTGACCTCAAGCAAAGCGCCTGAGAGCATCTGCGCCACCATCACGGATTCGGCCTGTTTTTTCGGACCTATCATGTTGAGGCAGTCGTTCCAGTCAGCAAAGCCGGCCAGAGGCAGCCCGTGCGGACCCGCGTGTTTAAGCGAATAATTAACGGCCCTTACCAGGTGTTCGAACATGGTCCCCTTGACCTGAGCCTGTCGAAGGCCTTTTTTGCCCGTGTCATACGGCACTTTTTGCAGAAGGAATTTAATGTCACCCGTCTCTTTTATGTAAGCGGCCACCGAGTAAACCAGCCACAGGTGGTCGTCCGAATAGCCCCTGCCGTTGCCCTTTTTTGTAAGCGGCGAATACTGGTGGTAGGCGTCCCCTTCCTCGAACTGCGTCGAGGCAAGGTCTATCAGGCGCTGCTTAACGCCTTCGGGTATCTGGTAGACAAAGCCCATCGTGTCCTGGTTGCTGTCGCGGAACCCCATGCCGCGGCCGATGCCGGATTCATAATAGGAGGCCGATCTTGACCAGTTAAAGGTGGTCCTGCACTGATACTGGTTCCACACATTAAGCATCATGTTGAGGTCTTCGTCCGGGGTCCTTACTTCGAGTTTGCCAAGGTTCTCTTCCCAGGCTTTGTTAAGGCCGCGCAGCTCTTTTTCGGCCTCCTCTTTTTTTGAATACTTTGCGGACAGCGCTTTGGCCTCTTTTTTGTCCTCGCTGTATCCCAGGACAAAGATAACGGTCTTTGTCTCGCCGCTCTTTAGCGGCAGCTGGATATTGTGGCTGCCCACAGGGGCCCAGCCGCAAGCGATAGAATTGTTGGACTTGTTCTCCACCACGGCCCTGGGGCCGGAAAGGTCCCCGTACCTGCCCAGAAAATCCTCCCTCTGGGTATCAAACCCGGCCAGGGGCTGGCTTGCCGAAAAGTAGGCAAAATAGCTTTTTTCCACCCGGTATCTGGACATGTTGTAAATGACCTGTCCCTCAACTTCGGTCTCGCCTATGTTCAGATTGTACTGATAATCGGTCATGTCGTTAAGCGCGTCCCAGAGGCAGAATTCCACAAAAGAGAAGATGCTAAGCTGCCTTTCCTGAAGGCTCTGGTTCTTTACTTCCATCATCCAGATCTCGCAGTTTTGGTCAAGCGGGACAAAATAAGTGGTCTTGGTCTGTATGCCCTTATAGGTTGCGGTTATCGTGGTATACCCGAGGCCGTGCCTGCATTCATAGACATAATCGTCCTTTTTGCCCTCCTGCACAGCGAACAGTTTGGACGAATCGTCGCTGTATTTTGCAAAAGGCTTTTGCACCGGCTGCCAGGAGGCCGACCAGAACTCGGAGGTCTTGTTATCGCGGATGTAAAGATAGCGCCCTCCCCTGTCATAGGGGATGTTGTTGTACCTGTAGCGCAAGAGCCTTCTTTCTTTTGGGTCTTTGTAAAAGCTGTAGCCTCCGGCCGTGTTGGACATAAGCGCGCAGTATTCCCGGCTCCCAAGGTAATTGATCCACGGCAGCGGTGTATCCGGCCTCGTTATCACATACTCCTTTTTTTCTTTGTCAAAATAGCCGTATTTCATCTCTTTTCCTTTCTTGTTTTATGAAAGATGCAGCACTAGGACCCCTCTTCCGGCAATGGTGATGGGCAGCTTGCCTTTTTCTATCTCAAAACCCTTATCGGTCAGGGCATCCTCGGCTTTGAGATACTTCTCGGGCACATCTATTTCGAATTTCTCTTTTTTTGGACTATGGTTGATCACATACAGGATAGGAGTATCGCTGCCTTCCCATAGCACCATCTCGATGCTGTCCTTGTCCTTTAAAAAGAATTCCGGCAGCGGCAGATGCCTCCTTACATAGCTTGCAAGCCTGGAATTGCCTATCTTGCCTATGCTCATAAACAGAGAAAAAGTCGCGTAAAGAACCCTGCCCCTGCCTATCTTTTTCTCGATAAAAGCCGGATAACCGTCTTCATACTCCATCAGGACCTCATCGGCTCCGCTGATGAGGTCCCTGAACCCGTAGGCATAGCAGCGTATCTTGGGGATTGCTATCCTGTCCCCGATGGTCTCTATATGGTCGCAGGTTATATTGAGAAGCTCCCCTAATAGCCCCTTTTGATGAATATGAGCATTCTCGTTTTTTGCCCCGAACCTGGATTCGGTTATTAACACTCCGCCCTTTTCGACAAACTTTTTAAGGGTTGCGGCATGGTCTTCCTTAAGGAGATAAGGATTGGGTACAAGCAGCACTTTATATGGCAGTTCCCCATCCTCCAGATGCCTTTCAAAAACAAAAGCCGCCGGGTTGTAATAATTCCAGAGCACCTGATGGGCTCCCTGGCAGCTGTCCAGGCCGTGTGTGTGCCCCAGATCGGCCCTTACCTGCTCCCACTGTCCCGCAATAGCCCTTGGAGGCCCCTGTTCCTGATAGGTCTGGATGTCCGAAGACCTTAGATAAGCGACCGCGGCTTTAGGCTTTAGTTCGTGCGCGTGCAGCGTCTGCACGGCCTTTTTTATCTCCTGACCGGCCTTTTCTATGGCTTCCAGCCTTTTGGTGCGGCTTCCGTCCGCGTTCAGAATTCCGAACCCTCCTGCCTCGCCCCCAAAGATCGCAGTCCTCCACTGATGGTAAAGTATTGACTTTGCTCCGTGGGCAACTATCTGGTGGGTCCAGGTCCTTATTTCCGGACCTTCTATATATCCCGGATAGCCCCATCTTACATTGGGCCCGCCTTGCAGTTCGGTCACATGGAATTCGGTTTTCCTGTGGCTTGAAAAACTTCTCCACCAGTCAGCCATCTCCCCTATCTGCTGGGGGCTGTTCTTCCCGCCCATCGGGTAGATGTCCCAGCCGTACCAGTCCATTTTTTCGGCCAGTCGGTCGTGGTCCGGCACTCTGGGGCAGATGCCTAAAAAGCCGTTGGTGCCGATCTTTCTGCTTTTGTCATATTCAAGGACCAGGTCCTTTTCCCACTCCAGGAACGCCTTCAGCGAATCTGTCTTAAAGCGGTACCAGTCAAGAAAGATGTGCGGATTGCCGGCATCCCAGAGCCCCGTTTTTGGAGTCGTGATGTCCTCAAGCTCGCCGAATTCGTTGGTCCAGAATTTTGCCCCCCAGACCTCGTTTATCTTTTCGAGGGAGCCGTATTTTTTAAGCGCCCACAAAACAAAAGCCGCCCTGGTGTCCGGACAGTGGCAAAAATCCTCGTTGGTGGTGGAGTCCAGCGGCGGATACACCGGCTCGTTATCTATCTGCCAGTAGCGCACTGCGGGATGACCTTTGTACCTGTCGACCAGTTTCCTGATCATGCGCTCCGCGTATTTTTTATAAGTGCCGCTGTCTCTGCAGATATTGGGCCGCGGCCCGTATTCGGGATAAAGAGTGCCCTGGTTAGAAACGGGCCTTGTGTCAGGATGCTTTCTTACCAGCCAGGGAGGCGCCATAGAGGTCGGTATCCCGAGCAGCACTTTTAGCCCGTACTTATCGGCAAGTTCCAGAGCCTTGTCAAGGTCTTCAAACTTGAAATCGCCCTCTCTGGGTTCTATCCAGTTCCAGGCCATCTCTCCGAATCGGACAAGGTTGAACCCGCTTTCCGCTATCTGCGAAAAGGCGGTTTCCCAGTACTCTTTTGGCCACTGGTCGGGATAAAAAGTTACTCCAAATGGGAAGTCCATCGCTTGATTAATTATAACATAAGAAGAGAGGACTGCTTTTTGTTCGTATATCATAAAACCCTTAAAAAAGTGAAATTTGAAAAATTCGCTGACGATATATTGACAAAGGCTCAAAAGTTGAAAGGAGAACAATATGAGCGGCAGAACAATGGGGATGATACTGGCTGCAGGAGCGGGGACAAGGGCAAGACATCTTACGGACATAAGGAGGACCGCTTATCCGGTAGCAAAACCGATGTTCAGGCTGCTTGACACCCCAATAATGCATCACACCGTGCTTGAAATGCAGAGGCAGGGAATAACGGATATTTTCTGCAATGTCTGGAGCAACCCAGATACTCTTGAATCATATTACTCCAACATCGCTCCCGGGGCCGTAAAGATGTATAGAGAATCCCAGCTTATGGGGACAATGGGCTCGGCCGTTCATTGGACCATCGAGCATGGTATCGGCGACGCAGACAGGGTATTCGTAATAAGCGGGGATATAGCCTCTAACGCCGACCTTGGCAGGATACTGGCAGAACACGAAAGGGTCGGGGCGGATGCGACCATAGCCTTTAACCCGGTTGACTGGAGCCAGGTGCCCAAATACGGCACCGCTTATCTTGAAGGCATGCCGGAAAAAAGGCCTCAGAGATCCGATGAAACCGTTGAACAGTACGCATCCTATCTCCGGTCCTATATAGCCGACATGGACAGATATATTAAGGGCACCTCTTACTCTGCCGTGCAGGTCCATCAGTTCCGGGAAAAAGCCTCGATAGCCGACTGCTGCAGCAATGCCAACAATTCTTCCATCTATCTATTCAACGGCAGCGTAATAAGGGCTCTTTACGAAAGGGGGATAACTCCCACCACAGAAAAGACGGATCCCTTTTATGATTTCGGGGCGCATGGATTCAGGCACATACTTGAGCAGGGGATGAAGTTCTTCGGCGTTCTCTTGCCTCATGAAGTATACTGGGCCGATATCGGGGATATGGGAAAGTACTGGCTGGCAATAATGGATACCCTTGACGGCAGGTTCGACAGGTCCATGTGGCCTTCTATTATCCCTCAGGCAGACAAAGAATCCGGAGTGATCAGTTTTATCCATCCATCAGCAATGATACATGATACAGCGGAGCTGATACCTCCGTATTACATAGGCCCTGATGTACATATAGGCGCAGGCGCAAGAGTGGAGAGGGCTTCTTTGTCCCGCGGAAGCCTGATCGGTCCTAACAGCACAGTGTATGCCTCGGCGGTCCTGGAGTCATCTCATTACCATAGCGGCGATACAATAAGGCAGCTTCGCGGCGACGGGACCAGGGGATCTATCCTTCAAAGGTCATTAATGGCTTCGGGATTTTTGGCTCCCGGGCAGATGGCAAGCAACAATGTGGTCCTTACTACTCCCGATGGCTATGTAAGGTTTGCTCCCATCGGAATGGACAAAGACCTGTCGGAGCAGAGGGCGCGGGGCGCACATGTCCCTGCCGTAGAGGCCATTTCGCTTGATGCCATAGGCCAGGCCGTGGTACACAGGAACTAAGGACAACTATCCCATAACGGCACGGACCCTGTGGGCCCTGCCGTCGCCGTGGGGTTTGATAAGGTTTCCCTGGACCTTCTTTCCGTCAACTTCCAGCAGAGAAACCCCGTGCTCAACACCCTTGGGATTCTCTATCTCTATCTCGTAGACAGCGCCTCTAAAAGGCCTTGTGATCTTGCATTTTTTCCATTTTGACGGGATACACGGATCTATAAGCAGCCCTTCATGATCCCTTCTTGCTCCCAGTATCCACTCGGTGGCAAGCATGTAGGTCCAGCCCGCG
>Ga0265297_10001783_pt1 | contig 47695 bp, 39 predicted proteins | sample Munlanlwell13791_FD_192502 | JGI IMG/M metagenome (GOLD analysis project Ga0265297, IMG submission 192502) | Leachate microbial communities from a municipal landfill in Southern Ontario, Canada - Leachate well 137-91 | ecosystem: Engineered > Solid waste > Landfill > Unclassified | place...
TCTACATTGATCCCCCATTCAATACCGGCGCAACGAATTGGAAATATAACAATGATTATGTTGAGAAAGAAGACGCTTTTAGGCACAGTAAATGGCTTAGTTTGATGGAAAAAAGATTGAAACTGGCTAAGGCTTTGTTAAAGAGAAGCGGAGTCCTCATTTGCGCCATTGATGAGAATGAGTTGTGGCATTTGGGATGTCTTTTGGAGGATATTTTCCCAGGGCATGAAGTGCATTTAGTTACAATAGTCCATAATCCTAGGGGAGTACAAGGGAAAAATTTTTCTTATACTAACGAATTCGCTTATTTTGTTATACCCAATGGGCAAAAGGTTGTAGGAAATAGAAAGCTGAGCGAAGACGAAATATATATAAGTAATTTGAGGAACTGGGGAGGGGAATCATTAAGAACAGATGCGCGAAATTGCTTTTATCCTATAATTGTAAAGAATAATAAGATAATAGGTTTTGGAGATGTTCCCCCTAAAGATTTCCATCCTAAAAAGCAAACCGAAGAGAAAAAAGGCAGCTTCTATGTTTGGCCTATTGATGTAAAAGGAGTAGAGAGAAAGTGGAGATATGCTCGGCAAAGCGTAGAGTCTGTACTCAAGATATTGAGAGTAAAAGAGAACAAAGATAGGATCGAAATTGAAATTGGTAAAGACTACGGCACCGTGAGAACTGTCTGGCAAGATCACAAATATGATGCTGCCGAATATGGTACGAAGTTGGTTCATGCTCTTGTCCCAAGTAACCATTTTGATTTCCCCAAGTCAGTTTACAACGTATATGACTGCCTAGCTCCCTTAATTACTGAACAAAAAAATGCAGTTGTCCTAGATTATTTCGCTGGTTCTGGAACAACGGGACACGCGGTAATGATGTTAAATAAAATGGATGAGGGAAACAGGAAGTTTATTCTTTGCACAAATAATGAGGGCGGCATAGCCGAAGAAATTTGCTATCCCAGAATAAAAAATGTAATTAAAGGCCACAAAGATTATCCCGACATAACAGACATTCCTGCCAATCTTAAATATTTCAAGACTGACTTCGTCGATGCAAAGCCAACTGATTTGAATAAGAAAAAGCTTGTTGATAAATCAACAGAGATGCTTTGCCTGAAGGAAGATTGCTTTTACGAGGTTAAAAAAACGAGAGATTACAGAATTTTCAAGGATAATAAAGATAAGTATCTTGGCATAGTTTATGATGACGATGGAATTGATCCATTTAAGAAAGAAGTCATAAAATTAAAAAAGGATTTTGTTGTTTATATCTTCTCCCTTGATGAGAGTGCAAGAGAGGAAGAATTTGAAGATGTGATTAAGTTTGTAGAATTAAAGCCAATTCCGGCAGTCATACTGAACGTATATAAGAGGATATTTAAATGATAGAGCTAAGAGATTATCAAAAAGAGGCGATAAAAAGTCTTCATGCCAAAGTAGTAAAAGCATTAAGGACTCCTGAGAATAAAGTTGTTATATTTCAAGCGCCTACTGGTTCTGGTAAAACTCTTATGGTTTCGGAAATGCTTAAAAAGCTCGTAAGAGATAGAAAGAATGATCAGACATTTTCTTTTGTTTGGGTTTCAGTAAGAATGTTGCATGAACAAAGCAAAGAAAAGCTGGAGAAGTATTACGAGGATGATAGATTGATTCAATGTTCTTATTTCGAGGATTTGGAAGACAGAAAAATAAACGAAAATGAGATTCTTTTCATAAATTGGCACAGTATAAACAAAAAGGACATTAATATTTTCGTGAGAGAAAATGAACAGGATAATAATCTCAACAGCATAATTCGAAATACCAAAGAAGAAGGCAGAGAAATAATCATGATTATAGACGAGAGTCATCATACTGCAAGTTCAGAGAAGTCCAGAGAATTGATAGAGGTCATTTCTCCAAAGGTTACCTTGGAAGTTTCTGCAACCCCTCATCTAACAGAGAATGTTTTTGAGATTGAGAGAGTATCTTTGTCAGAAGTTAAGGATGAAGAGATGATTAAATCGGAGATTTCCGTTAATCCAGAATTCAGTAAGAAAAAAATTGGAGATAAGAGCGCAGATGAATTAGTTATAGAATGTGCTTTATTAAAACGAAAATGGTTGCAGTCAAAATTAAAAGAAGAAAATACAGATATTAATCCTCTCGTTCTTATTCAGCTTCCTGATGCCAGAGAAGGAATGGATGATAAGAAAAGAAGCGTTATTAATATTCTAGAAGAAAAATTCGATATTACAGAAAAAAATGAAAGATTAGCCATCTGGCTTTCTGAACAACATTCAGATGCTCTCGCTAATATAGAAAAATATGATAACAAAGTTGAAGTATTGATATTTAAACAAGCAATAGCATTAGGTTGGGATTGTCCAAGAGCTTCTATACTGGTAATTTTCAGGGAATCAAAGAGTTTCATTTTTACCATTCAGACAATAGGCAGGATAATGCGGATGCCTGAATTGAAATATTATAATGAGCCAGAATTAAATAAAGGGTTTGTCTTTACTAATCTGTCGAATATAGAGATTACAGAAGATTATGTAAAGGATTATGTCACGATATATGAAGGCAAGAGAGATGATAAGTTATATAGCGACTTGTCTATTCCTTCAATTTACCTAAAGCGACAAAGAGAGAGAACGAGAATTTCCGGGAAGTTTGTTAACATATTCTTTGAAGCCGCCGAAGAATATAAACTTGACGATAAAATTGACGTGAAGCCGTCACGAGTTATCAATCCAATTATGAGCGACGGAAGGATTATCGACGTTGATAAAGCTGGTGAAATAGAGTTCAAGGGTACGATAGATATTGAATTAAATGAGAAGGAGTTATCAGATAGATTTGATAGGTTTATAGCGCAGGCCTGCTCTCCTTATGCCCCGGTTGATTCAAGTGATAGAATGAAGACGGCAATTTACTTATACATTAAGCAAAAATTTAAAATTGATAAATATGATCCAAAAGCTCAAATGATTGTTTTAGGAAAAGAGAACTATCAGACTTTTATTAATGTTATAAACTTGGCGAAAGAAAGATTTAGGACGAATGTAATTGAGGGACTGAGCGAAACACGGGAAGTGCAACAAGTAGAAAAGTGGGAAGTACCGCCTTTGATTAGTTACAATAGCAAGTATAAGAAGATAGAGAAAGATAAGTCAATTGTGAAACCATTCTATGTTTCTCAATTAAGCGAACCAGAACAAAGTTTCATAGAATTAATTGAGAATTCTGATAAGGTTAAATGGTGGTTTAGGAATGGCCAAGGGGAAATCAAGTATTTTGCTGTTCCTTATAAAGATAAAGATGGTTTTGAGAGAGCTTTTTATATCGATTTTATCGTAATGATGAAGGATGGGCGGATAGGTTTATTTGATACCAAAAGCGGATTTACTGCAGAATTGGCAAAAGAAAGAGCAGAAGCTTTAGCGCGATATATCAAAGAACAAAATAAAAAGAAAGAAAAGAAGCTTTGGGGCGGGATCGTGACATTTAAAGATGGAAGCTGTAGGTATAATGATTCTGAGAGCTATGGTGGCGCTATTTCAGAAAGCCAAGCCCCTTATTGGAAAATTCTAACGTTATAAATGGATAAGAAAATATTACTAAAGCGGATTGACGATTTTATTGCTAATTACACTGAGGTTAGAAAGAAATCTCAGTATGATGATCTTTCTGATTTGCACGATGATGCTTTGACTGAAAGACTTGATACTCAGGCTTTGGCCATAATAGAGTCTATTGCAGAGAAAGGATCTGCTTATGTAATGAATTCAAAATGGATAGACTCAGCAGGTCATCCTCACGCTGTTCATATTCAACGACTAGTTGGTATTTTACATGCTCTAAGAGCAGATATTGATGCCGGTTATTTATGGCGAATGAGTGAACTAATTAATGCTGGAATTTTTGCAGATTTCTTAGAAATGGCTCGGTATCTGTTAGAAGAGAGTTATAAAGATCCCGCGGCAGTATTGGTAGGTGGAGTTTTAGAAGAAAACTTAAGAAAATTATGTTTAAAAAATGGTATAACAATCGAGATTAATAAAAATGGTAAGATACTATTCAAAGAATCATCTTTGATGAACGATGAGCTTAAAAAAGCTAATATTTATGGAAACTTGGAGCATAAGAGTATTATCGCGTGGCTAGACTTAAGGAATAAAGCAGCTCATGGAAAGTATTCAGAGTATAGCAAAACTCAAGTAGAGAATATGTTGTCTGGTGTAAGAGATTTTATAACAAGGTATATTGCATAACCTATTTCCGCCATTTGAACTTTTTGTTCTTTGAACGGCAAAATTTGCCCGCACCAAATTTTGCCGGAGCCAAACGTAGTTGTGGGGCGGGCGTGCCCGCACCACGCCCGCCCCATGCTTTTGCTTTGAAGCACTGCCCGCAAGAGGCGGGGCAGGCCGCTAACCTGTATTTTTTATCGTTGTAAGCGGCACGCGGCCGAGCTCTTTCCTAAAAAATTTTGTTTTTAAGGTGTAAAGAGAGCTAAAGCGAGGACGCTCGCCGCGACCCTGGATTTTTTATTGTTGTAGAGCGGCGAGCCACGCCGAACCCGCATTGCATTAGCTCGAAGCGAGCGGCCCAGCGAGCGCCATTGCACGCTCAATGTGGGAGCGCCCCCCAGGGCGCGGTGCATTAAAAGCTGTTTCCTTAGAGACTATGCTTTACCCCGCCCTTAGAGACAAAAACGACAAAAGGCGGGGCATAGCGTAGGCATAGTGGGAGAGAGGCTTTCCGGGAAAGATTTTGTTTGTCAGGGGGCGCGGGGGATAGAGTTGTTTCAGTAGGGGTTTACCCCGGGGGAGAAAAAATTCGAGCGCTTCGCGCGATCAGAATTTAATTCGATTTCTAGAGTATCTGGACCCCATTTTTCTGTTTCTCGCAGTATTGGAGAGTTTAAGGCCTATGACCGCAGTAGCGGTTATAGGCCTTTTTGCCGAAGAAGTTGGCACACGCGCGCAGTTCAGTTTAGCGCGGGGTGTATTCTGTCGCTGTCCGTAGGAGTAATGAAAATACCGGCAATATTACTGCCCGTCCGCACGAAGGTCACCTTTTCAAATTTCCCAATGCCTGTTTATAAAGAGATCGTTCCTCTTTCAAATATTAGTACCCGTTTTTATGGGGAATATCCATAAATATTACTTTTAACCGGATCTTAACCGTTTATTTACGGTGTGGTTTATGCTTATTGTATCGATAAATCGGTGGTATAATAATTTATTATGTATAGATGCTTGTAATATGGCAGTCTGATCATGATGAAATTCCTATCTCGTGTGATAAAACCTTCATTGGCAGGCGGCTGGCGAAGGTTTTTTGCTTTTCCGATAATGGATCCCGGACAGGAAAGGGTGAAAATATAGATAATTTGTTATAGGAGGTGATGGTATGTCAAAGTTTATTAAGAAGGCATCAAAGACAATTGGTCAAGCCCCCGGCAGCATTATCTATGTAGGTGAAAAGAAGATTGAGGAGCCCCGCATATCTATTATTGATTATGATGAAAAAAGTTTCCAGGAGAAAGAAGTAAAAAATGTGGAGGAATGTTTTCCATTTAAAGAATCCCCTACAATAACATGGATAAATATCGATGGTCTGCATGACACAGACATTATAAGCAAAATCGGTAATTATTTCGGCATCCATCATCTTATTCTCGAAGATATAGCAAATACTTCGCAACGCCCGAAATTTGAGGAGTCAGGCAAATATATCTTCGTTGTTTTGAATATGTTATATTTTGACGAAAAAGACAATGAGACAAAAGCCGAACAGGTAAGCTTTGTTTTTGGGACAAATTTCGTCATTTCGTTTCAGGAGCAAGAGGGAGACGTATTCAACCCTATTCGCGGAAGGATTAGAGATAATAAAGGGCGTATAAGAAAAAGCGGGGCGGATTATCTGGCCTATGTTTTAGTGGATGCTGTTGTCGATAATTATTTTATAATACTGGAGAAGCTTGGTGAGAAAATAGCAAATATGGAAGATGAATTAGTGGCTAACCCGAGCACCAGAAAATTACAAACAATCCAGGATTTAAAAAGAGATATTATATTCTTGCGTAAATCCGTATGGCCATTGAGAGAGATAATCAGCGGGCTACAACGAACAGAGTCGGATTTGTTTCAGGATTCTACAGCAGCATATTTGCGGGACCTGTACGACCATACTATCCAGGTTATCGACACTATAGAATCTTTGCGAGATATGGTTTCAGGAATGCTTGATATTTATATGTCCAGCATAAGCAATAAGATGAACGAGGTAATGAAGGTCCTTACAATTATCGCGACAATATTCATTCCCTTAACATTCATTGCCGGAATATACGGCATGAATTTCAATCCCGATGTTTCTTTTTTTAACATGCCTGAGCTAAACTGGAAGTTCGGCTATATGTTTGCATGGGGCGTGATGTTTTCTGTGGCATCGGCGATGGTGATCTATTTTAAAAAGAAACGGTGGTTTTAGGATAAAATGCGAGGTGTATAAATGAATTGGAAATGGATACTTGTTTTGATATTATTGCTGCTTTTGGCGATTTTTTCTGTGCAGAATTATGAAATTGTTAAGATTCAATTTTTATTCTGGTCATTCCAGACCAGCCGGGCTATCGTGATATTCTCGGCGCTTTTCATAGGTATAATCATTGGATTGATAATCTCCCTGATTAAGAGAGGTTAGGATTAAAATAAATACTGCCCTATGTTAACGCTGATAATATTAGTGATAAGCATGCTTTTTCTTCAAAGTTAAAGCGGATCCAAAATGAAGTTATAATTCTGAATGTATAAAAAAAGGGGGGGGGCTTATGAACTTATTGCTTTTTATTATGGCGATTATTATATCGTTTATTGTGGTAAGAATCGGCGCTATTGCATTTGAGCTGACAGGCCTTGAGTGGTCTTTGGCAAAATTCCAGGCCTTGTCTTGTTTTTCCGGCATGGGTTTTACTACAAAAGAGGCGGAGTTAATTACGGGTAATCCTCAAAGGCGGCGTATTGCCTCAATCCTTATGGTCTTAGGAAACGCAGGCCTTATTACAGTAATTGCAACATTTGCTAATTCTTTAAGACCGTCCACTATTATGCCAAAGTTTACTATCCCATTTGTGCATTTAGTTTTTCCGTCAAGTTTATTGCCGTGGATAAATTTGTTGATCATCGTAGTCTCTATATATGTAATTTACAGGTTTTTTAGCCACACAAGCATTACTAAAAAACTGACGGATGCATTACGGGCAAGGATTGTAAAGAAGGAAATTATTAAACGGGTAACTTTTGAGGAATTACTGGTTGCCACCGGCGGTTATGGCGTGTCGAGCATCGAGGTCTGTAAAGATAGTTTCATAATCGGAAAAACCTTATTTGAATCCGATTTGAGAAACAATGATATAACAGTCTTAGCAGTAGAAAGAAAGGATGAGATAATTCCTAACCCTGCATCGGAAACAAGAATTATGCTAGGTGACACCATTATATGTTTTGGTAAATTAGAGAATATTAGAAACAAATTATGCGTAATCTCTAAATAATGATGATTTGCCCTCCGCCCAGCCGCCAGCCGGCCGAGCCGGACACGCTCTAAAACTGGCAAGAAGCGAGCGGCCTGGCGAGTGTGCCTGCCGGCAGGCAGGCGCCCAGCGAAGGCCTTGCCCCAGCAGGGCCGAAGCGGTGCCGCGGGGCACAACGAAGCCCGCGCATCCCTAAAGGAACTTCCTTGGCTCGCAAGCGGGCGTGGTTTAGGGCCGCAAAGCCGAAAGTCCGAGCCAAGTCTTGCCCTCGCTGTTACTTTTTGCCTGTCCCGCTTTTTTATATTTATGATGCTCGTTATATAAGGAAAGCAGCTGTCTGCCCAGAGGCCGTTTTCTTATTTAATTTTTCTTTAATTGTGGTATACTGAATTTTAGGATGTAATCAAGTGGTCTGGGGATAAGTAAGCAGCTCCAGAGGGGTATTAGATGGTCGGGCCGCCGTCTATGTTCGGGTAGAGGGCGGTTTTTAATTTTAAATCGGCTGGGTTTTGTGGCGCACGATCCCGGAATCAGGAGGCAATAGTGGATATGCGAATCGGATTATTTGGCTTCGGTAGAACGGGCCGCGTGGTCGCGCAGGAGATTATGAATGATGAAGATTTGTATCTATCGTGGGTAATAAGGAAGACCCATAATGACGAGGGTGATTGGGCAAGCCATTTTTTCGGCAAAGAATCGCCGCAGGGAAAAATATATAGCGCGGGTAGCCTGGATTTTAGCACATTTTACGAGGAGAACCCTGTGGATGTGATCATCGATTTTTCTTCATCCACGGCAGTGAATGAATATATCCAGGCTGCTAATTGCGGGGTAAAGATTGTTTCGGCAATCTCGCGGTATCAGAAGGATGAGATGCTTAAGTTAAAGCGCATGGCCGCAAAGACGGCAGTTTTGTATTCTCCGAATATTACTTTAGGGATCAATTTTCTGCTCATTGCTTCCCAGATCCTTCAGCAAATAGCGCCTCATGTAGATATCGAGATCGTAGAGGAGCATTTCAGGGGGAAGAAGGAAGTGTCCGGCACCGCGCTTCGTATCGCCCGGCTTTTAAGCTTGTCCAAAGAGCACCACGTAAATTCCATCAGGGTAGGCGGGATCGTGGGAAAGCACGAGGTTATCTTCGGGTTCCCGAACCAGACAATACGGCTTACCCATGAATCCATTAACCGGGCAGCTTTTGCCAAGGGCGCGATATACGCGGCTAGATGGCTTGTTGGGCAGAAAAAAGGCATGTATACTATGGAACAGGTTATGGCCGCGGATTTCATTCGGCATAGTAAAACCATACATAAAAACAGCAGGCGCGAACGTGCCCGGCTCATGGAAATTTTGGGCCTTTAGATCACAGGCAAGTAACAAAGTGAAAAGTTTGCAAAGGAGGCTTAAGTGTATACGGAGATACTTAATAAGGTTTTTTTAGGTAACAGGGTTTTAGATTATCTGATATCCTTCGGTGTTTTCTTGTTCGGTTTTCTCGCGATCAAGATCATCGCGCTTGCGATCATCAGGCACCTCAAGGAGATCTCCAAGAGGACAGCGAACACTTTAGATGACTTTTTCATGGAGGTTATCGATAGAATAGGAGCGCCTTTGTTGTATCTGGCGGTTTTATACCTTTCTGTCAAAACCCTTACTTTTCATCCGTATTTTGCAAAAGGAATGAATTATTCGGGGCTGGGGGTCCTGGTTTATTTTGCTGCCCGCGTAACGATCATGTCTATTACGTATGGTTTTACCGTATATTTGACTCGGCGGGGAGAGGATGCCGGTCTTGCGCGCAGTCTCCAGGGGATCCTTGTTGTGGTAAAAGTAATAGTTTGGACAGGCGCTGTAATTTTCTTTCTGGATAATTTAGGCTTTAAGATATCGGCAGTTATTGCCGGTTTGGGCATAGGAGGTGTAGCGGTTGCCTTGGCCGCTCAGACTATTCTCAAGGACCTTTTTAGCTATTTCTCTATCATTTTTGACCGGCCTTTTAAAGTAGGGGATTTTATCATCATCGGCGATTTTATGGGAAATATTGAGCATGTCGGGATCAAAACTACGCGCATACGGTCTTTAGGCGGAGAGATGCTTGTTTTTTCCAATTCCGATCTTACCGATTCGCGCGTGCGTAACTATAAACTTATGGAAAAAAGGCGCGTCGTATTTAAACTGGGCGTTACCTATCAGACTACGCTTAAACAATTGAAGGAAATCCCGAAAGTCATTGAAAATATCGTTAAAAACACCAAAGATACGGTTTTTGACCGCGCCCATTTCTTTAGTTACGGCGATTTTAGCCTTATCTTTGAAATTGTTTATTACGTCATTGGCCCGGACTACAACAAATATATGGATACCCAGCAGGATATTAATTTCGCGATCAAGGAAGAATTTGAGAAGCGCGGCATAGAGTTTGCCTATCCTACGCAGACTCTTTACGTGCAAAAAGCGGGGTAAATGTTTGTTTTAAGGTTTATCGGGATATTTTGGGAACAGCAGCGGGTATTGCCGGCAAATCCGCCAAATGTGGGTTTGCGGAACTAACCTTTAATTAAAACCACGCGCCATAAATCCTCCCTGATTGTTAGTTTGTATTCTTATTTACTAGTGCTATAATGGAACAAAATGGGCAGCTTGATATTGTTATCGAGGCATGCGCGGTAAAGGCCTGAACAAGTATGGAGAGTTTCCCGCCCGCTTAGTATGGATCCTGTCCGGCCTCCGATATCTCAGGCATATTAGTTCAATGATCTAAAAATCCTGCGCAGGAATAAAAATAGGAGTGCGATTTGCATTGGCCGTTTATTGATGATTATATCCGTTTCGTAAAAATGCGGCTGTCCGCTTTTTGCGGCAGTAAAAAAATCGCGGAGGAAAATATCCTTCGTGCCGAGCTTTTCAGTATTGAGCAGTTTAAAATATACGCGAAGCGTTTAGCGCGAAAACAGCAGGTAAGTTATAAAAAAGGGTGGGGCCGTCTTTTGCTCCGATTGGAGGAGAATGAAAAGGTCCTTTGCGCTATTAACGAATTGCTCAACGAGACTGAGAATGGAAAACGCCGGGTTTCGCCGGCCGGCGAATGGATCCTGGATAATTATTACCTCATTGAAGAACAGATACGACTCGCCCAAAAATGCCTCCCCAAAACATACATCCGTGAATTGCCTTATTTATTGAGCGGCCCGCTTGCGGGGTGCCCGCGCGTCTACGAGATCGCTATGGCGCTTGTTTCTCATGGCGACGGCCTTTTGGATATCCGGGTGCTTACTGAATTTGTCGCCTCATATCAGAAGGTCAGCCATTTAAAGCTTGGCGAATTATGGGCAATACCCATTATGTTGCGATTGGCCCTTATTGAGAATTTGAGGCGAGTGGCTTCCCGGTTGATCATATCACAAAAGGAAAGGAACAGGGCAGATTATTGGGCAACGCGTATTTTGGCGGTCTCAGATAAGGATGCGAATGGGGTTATCCGCGAGATCGCGGCGATGGACAAAGGGGGAGGGGCGTTGTCCGATGCTTTTGTTACAGAGTTCACCCGCCGTTTTAACGGGCAAAGCCCCGCGCTGAATCTTCCTTTTGCGTGGTTGGAAAAGAAACTTGCTGAACAGGGCGAAACGCTTGACCGGATCATACGATCGAGCAGCCAAAGGCAAGCGGCTGATCAGGTTTCGATCGCGAATACGATCGGGAGCTTGCGCCTTCTGGACGTTACCGATTGGCATGATTTTGTAGAAGATTTGAGCGTGCTGGAGAAAGTTTTGCGCCAGGATCCTTCGGGCGATTACGCCGGGATGGCGTTTGCTTCCCGCGACCGGTATCGGCATGTCATTGAAAAGCTTTCTTTGCGAAGCAAGATGGTTGAAGAGGAAGTTGCGGCCCAGGCGATCGTGATCGCTAAATCCGCGAAAGTGGCGCATGGGCCTGATCATAGCACTGCGCATGTGGGGTACTATCTTGTTGACAAAGGGCTGGAGCTTTTTTACCGCCACTTGGGGCTGCGACTGCCTTTTGGTCAGTATGTGCAAGCCCAGAAAACATTTTTTTCATTCCTTTTGTATGTGGGATCTATCGGTTTGGTCAGCTTGACTGCGACAGCGTGTGCATTATATGTGATGTCAAATGTGGGGATAGCGGGCCTGCCCTGGCTTCTGTATTTCGGGTTTTTGTTCCTTTTGACAACAAGTCAGACCGCGGTTTCACTCGTGAACTGGGTCTCTTCACTGTTCGTGTCTCCCCAGCCGCTTACAAAAATGGATTTTTCCGAAGGGATACCGGAATCCGCGCATACACTCGTTGCCGTTCCCTGTATGCTGAGTGACGAGCGGACGGTTGCCTCTCTTCTTGAGGGATTAGAGGTCCACTATCTGGCGAACGTTGACGCGCATATTGATTTTGCGTTAGTGACTGATTTGTGCGATGCTGCGCAGGAGACGATGCCCGATGACGAAGCCTTGCTGGCTCAGGTCACAGAGGGGATTGAGCAGTTGAATTACAAGTATCGCCTGCAGAAAGAACGTATTTTCTATCTTTTTCACAGGCCGCGGCGGTGGAATGGCAGAGAAAAAAAATGGATGGGGTATGAGCGCAAGCGGGGCAAGCTCTCTGACCTGAATGCGCTCCTTCGCGGAAAAGGAGAAAACAGGTTCAGTTTTATTCTCGGGGATCCGGCGAGCCTGCGGGATGTAAAATATGTCATTACGCTTGATACTGATACCCGGATGCCGCGCAACGCGGCGCGCGGCCTTGTTGAGGTTATAGAACATCCTTTGAACCGGCCGGTTTATGACGAAACAAAAAAACGGGTGGTTTCCGGCTATGGCATTCTGCAGCCGCGCGTAGAGTCAAGCTATCCCGGTGAAAACCCCTCTTTTTTCGCCACATTTTTCGGCGGAGATTCGGGGATCGATCCGTATACGAAAGCGGTGTCGGATCTGTACCAGGATTTGTTCTATGAAGGGTCTTTTATCGGCAAGGGCCTGTATCATGTCGATGCGTTCGAGAAGGCGATCGAAGGCCGTTTTCCGGATAACCTTATTTTAAGCCATGATCTGCTGGAAGGATGTTATGCCCGATCGGGCCTTGTGACGGATGTGCAATTCTACGAGCAATATCCCTCGGGGTATCTGAAGGATGCTAAACGGAGGCATCGTTGGATCCGCGGCGATTGGCAGATCGTGTCGTGGTTGTTCGGTTCTGTCAGGGGGGGCGGTAAGAAGCGAGTAAGGAACCCGATCTCCGTTTTATCTCAATACAAGATAGCAGATAACTTGCGGCGGAGCCTTGTCGCTCCCTCAACGGTCTTATTGTTGTTGTCAGGCTGGGGGATGTTCCAGTTGTCCTGGATCTGGTCGGCTTTGGTGATCGCGCTTGTCGGTTTTCCCCTCGTGCTGATGTCCCTTGTAGAGACAATGAGGAAGCCGGACGACCTTTATGTCATATCCCATTTGAGAGCGGTGATGGCGTCTTTCAAAAAGAACACGGTTCGGTTGTTTTTTTCGTTGGTCTTTATGTTACACGAGGCCTCCTATTGTATGGACGCGATTGTCAGGACACTGTGGCGAATGTTCGTATCCCGCAGGCGTTTGCTGGAATGGGTGGCTTTTAGTGAGTCGAAGGCGTCTGCGCGGGAAGATGTTGCAGGCAGCTTCCGGAAAATGTTACCGGAATCCGTGTTCGCTGTTTTATTCTTGATTTATTTCGGTGTGGTATTGCGCTGTTTTGACGGGCTCGCGTTGATCCTGTTAAGTTTATGGATAGCATCGCCTTTTATCGCATTCGTGATCAGCCGCCCCGCATCTCCCCGTAAGATCAAATTATCTGATTCTCAGATCGTTTTTCTCAGGATCTTTGCGCGAAGGACATGGGCTTTTTTTGAAAGGTATGTGACTAAAAAGGATAATTGGTTGCCTCCGGACAATTTTCAGGAAGAACCCGTCAGCACGGTTGCCCATAGGACATCGCCTACAAATATCGGGCTGTCGTTATTGGCGAATTTGACGGCGTATGATTTCGGGTATATTTCGATGGGGGAGATGTTCAATAGGACGGAAAAAACATTCGATAGCCTTAACCGCATGGATAAGTTCCGGGGGCATTATTACAATTGGTACGATACTGAAACTTTGAAGCCGCTTATACCGTTGTATGTGTCTTCGGTGGATAGCGGTAATCTGGCCGGCCATGTATTGGTCCTGCGTTCGGGGCTTTCGGAGCTGTTCGGGCAGAAGATCGTCTCCCAGAAAATAGTCGACGGACTTTTAGATACGCTGCATATCCTGTCCCGGAGCGTGGGAGAGCTTGATAAAAAACAGGCAAGCGGCGTCGCGGTGATGCTCCAAGGGGTCTTTACGCGAGTCGGGTATTTTCAGCATAAGATATCGGCGTCTTCGATCAGCCTTTTAGAGCTTCATACGCTGTTGCGTCAGCTGTTAACTGATATTTCCAAGGTTCTGTCGGCCTCGGATCAAAAAAATTTCGAGAGAGTGAAGCAATGGGCGCTGGCTTTTGAAAAACAATGCTATGATTTTCTGGAGGATATGTATTTTATCGCGCCCTGGATCCAGCTGCCGCCGGAAATGCCCGGCATGTGGGACGCCGGCGATGAAAAACAGAAAGAACGTTTGGTCCTTCTTAGGGAGTCATTACGATGCCTGGATGAGATCCCGACTCTTGGGGATGTGGCGAGACTCGAGCTCAAACTGATCCCTCTCATAGACGATGTTATTAGCGGAATGGTAATTGTGGATGACGAATCCAAAATGAGCAGGGAATGGTTCGAGAAGCTGCGGGATGCGGTTAAGTCTGCCGGCACACGATCCAGCGAAAGGATCAGCGTAATAGAGGCTATCATTGTGAGCTGTAACGAGATATCCGGGATCGAATATGAGTTCTTATACAACAAGACAACGCATCTTCTTTCCATCGGTTACAATGTCAGCGAGCATAAAGTAGATCGGGGCTGTTATGACCTTTTGGCGTCTGAGTCCCGGCTCTGCAGTTTTGTCGGTATCGCTCAAGGCCGGATGGCACAGGATCATTGGTTTAAACTCGGCCGGATGATCTCAAAGTCCGGGGGGGATCCTGTGCTGGTGTCGTGGGGCGGGTCGATATTTGAATACCTTATGCCACTGCTTGTCATGCCGACCTACACGGGGAGTTTGCTTGATATGACGTATAAGAGCGTGGTCCGGGGTCAGATCCGGTACGCGTCAAAAAACAATATTCCCTGGGGGATCTCAGAATCCGGATACAATAAGGTCGACTCGAACATGGTCTATCAGTACCACTCATTCGGCGTCCCGGATATGGGGTTTAAGCGGGGACTTGCGGAGGATCTGGTGGTTGCTCCGTATGCTTCGATGTTGGCGCTGATGGTAGAGCCCGAGAAGGCCTGCGAGAATCTCGAGCGTTTATTCGCGCTGAACGCAGGAGGGACGTATGGCTTCTATGAAGCGGTTGATTATACGCCTTCGCGTTTAGCCCCGGATGAAACGCATGCGATCGTGAAATCGTATATGGCGCATCATCAAGCAATGGGTTTGTTGTCAATTGCCTACGTGTTGTTAAATATGCCCATGCAAAGGCGTTTTCTCGCGGATCCTATGTTGAAATCTGCCGAACTCCTTCTTCAGGAACGGGCGCCGAAAGCCGAACCGTTCCTTTACGATTTCGAAGTGACCGGATTGTTCAAAAAATTAGGAGAAAGAGAAACGCTTTTGCGGCTTTTCACCACCGCGCAAACCCCGGTCCCGGAAATACACCCGTTATCCAACGGCCGGTATCATGTGATGGTCAATAACGCCGGCGGCGGATACAGCCGCTGGAAAAATATCGCGGTAACGCGATGGCATGAGGACCCTGCCTTGGATAATGAGGGGGTTTTTATTTATCTGCGCGATATGGATACCGGTAATTATTGGACATCGGCGTATCAACCGTCGCGCGCAAATCCCAAGAAATATGAAGCCCTGTTCTCTCAGGCCGGCGTTGAATTCAAACGGCGGGATTATTATATTGATACTCATACGGAGATAGCTGTTTCGCCTGAAGACGACATTGAATTACGCCGTGTGACGATCACGAACCGGTCCCGAACGAGGCGCATTATTGAGGTTTCCAGTTACGCGGAAGTCGTGTTGAACGACCCCGCAAGCGATCAGGCACACCGTTTATTCAGTAATTTGTTCGTCCAGACCGAAATTGTCAGGTCTCATCAGGCAATTCTGTGTTACCGCCGTCCGCGATCCGACAAAGAAAAGTTCCCTTTAATGCTGCATCTTATGGCGGTGCATGGCCGGGCGACCGTCGGCGCTTCATATGAAACGGACCGGAACTTGTTTATCGGCCGCGGGCACACGGTCGCCGACCCCATCGTAATGCAGAAAAACGGAAATTTATCGGACAGCGCAGGCTCTATTCTGGACCCTATTGTTTCTATACGAAGCCGTATTGAGCTGGATCCGGATGAATCGGCCGTTATTGATTATGTTACAGGGGTATGCGAAGACAGGGAAACGGCTAAGATCCTAATGGAAAAATACCGGGACAGGAATTTGGCCGATCGCGTGTTTAACCTCGCCTGGACTCATGGGCAAGTCGCGTTACAGCAGATCAATGCGACGGAGGACGCGGCTCAATTGTACGGCCGTCTTGCAAGCGCGATAGTCTATTCTAACCCTGCCTGGCGCGCGGGAGAGAATATCTTGCGCCGGAATTCCCGAGGCCAGCCTGATCTGTGGGGGTATGGCATTTCGGGGGATCTTCCGATCGTTCTGGTGCGTATCGAAAATCAGGATAATATCGATCTGGTCGTGCAGATGATGCAGGCCCATGCGTATTGGCGTATGAAAGGGATCACGGTCGATCTGGTCATATGGAATGAAGACAGCTCCGTGTACCGTGATTTGCTCGGCGACAGGATCAGCGGATTGATTTCTGCGGGCGCTGAAGGGCGGACGAACAAGGATGGTAACATTTTTTTACGGCGTGCGGATCAAATGTCGGAAGAGATCCGGATATTGATGCAAACGGTCGCGCGTATAGTCATTACCGACCGCGAGGGGACGCTCGCGGAACAGATCGCGGATATGACGCAGCCGATAGTGAATTTCCCGCCTTTTGTGCCTACGAGGAAAGATGTTCAGGATGAAGAAGAAGGGCCTCTTGACCGTTCCGATCTGGTATATTTTAATGGCCTGGGCGGTTTTACCCGCGATGGCCGCGAATATGTAATTACTACCTCACGGTCGAAGAAGACCCCGGCGCCTTGGGTCAATGTGCTCGCGAATAAACATTTCGGAACGGTTATTTCCGAGAGCGGAAGCGCCTATACGTGGAGTGAGAATGCGCATGAATTCCGTCTGACGCCCTGGAAGAACGATCCCGTTTCCGATATACCGGCAGAGGCGTTGTATATCCGCGATGAAGAGACCGGGCGATTCTGGTCCCCGACGCCGCTTCCCTCTACGGGCAGTACCCGTTACACGACCCGGCATGGATTTGGTTATAGCGTTTTTGAGCATACTGAAAAGGGGATCGTATCTGAATTGACGATGTTTGTTTCGTTAGAGCACAGCGTTAAATTCGCCGTATTAAAAATAAAGAATATTTCCGGCCGGCGCAGGTCTCTTTCCGCGACAGCATATTATGAGCTTGTTATGGGAACATTTAGAGATAAATATCACAGGCACATTGTTACCGAGATCGATCCCAAAAGCGGCGCCTTGGTCGCCCGCAATCCGTATAACAAGGAATTCCCCGACAGGGCCGTGTTTTTGGATGTCACCGAACAGACGCGGTTTGTTTCCGGGGACCGGATTGAATTCATCGGGCGGAACGGGACGATGGCGTCCCCTTCGGCTATGCGCAGGGATAAGCTGTCCGGGAAGGTGGGGGCGGGAATGGACCCCTGCGTTTCCACCCAGGTAAAATTCCAGCTTGAGGACGGCAATGAAAAAGAAATCGTATTTACGTTTGGTTCCGGAAAAACGCTTGATGAGGCGCGGGATTATGCCCGGCGTTTTGGCAGAATGGACGCGGTGCGGCAGGAACTTGAAAATGTGTGGGAATACTGGAAGCGCACTCTGGGGGTCGTGTATGTGGAAACGCCCGAACCTTCGATAAATTTTCTTGTAAATGGATGGCTGCTGTATCAGGTTATGAGCTGCCGCCTGTGGGGACGAAGCGGTTATTACCAGTCTGGCGGGGCTTTTGGTTTCCGGGATCAGCTGCAGGATGTGATGGCTTTGGTCCATGCGAAGCCGGAAATGATACGGGAGCAGCTGTTGGCATTTGCCTCCCGCCAGTTCATTGAGGGAGATGTGCAGCACTGGTGGCATCCGCCGTCCGGACGCGGGGCAAGGAGCCATTGTTCGGATGATTATTTGTGGCTCGCGCTGGTGACATGCTTGTATGTTGAAGAGATCGGCGATACGGGCGTCCTTGATGAAAGGATCGGTTTTCTGGAGGGGCCGTCGGTTAAGCCGCAGGAAGAATCGTACTACGATATCCCCAGGATCTCCGAGCGTTCCGGGACGTTGTACGAGCATTGCGTGCTAAGCGTGAAGAAAAGCATGGCGCGCGGCGCGCACGGCCTGCCTCTCATCGGAAGCGGAGATTGGAACGATGGAATGAATCTCGTCGGCAGTGAAGGAAAAGGCGAAAGCGTCTGGTTGGCCTTTTTCCTGTGTTATGTCCTTAAATCGATGGCGGCTTTAGCGGCTCGGAAGGATGACGCCGCTTTTGCGAAGTTTTGTGAAGATGCGGTTACGACGCTGACGGCGAATATTGAAAAAAACGCCTGGGATGGGGAGTGGTATCTCCGGGCGTATTTTGATAATGGGAAGGCGCTGGGGTCTTCGCGGAACAGCGAATGCAGGATCGATTCGCTCCCGCAGTCTTGGGCGGTCATTTCAGGCGTAGCTAAGCCGGAAAGGGCCATAATGTCTATGGCGCAGGTAGTTAATCAGCTTGTTGATAAGGACAACGCATTGGTCAAATTACTCGCGCCTCCTTTTAGCGCAGAACGGCCTGCCCCGGGATACATAAGCGGTTATGTCCCCGGCGTAAGGGAAAACGGCGGCCAGTATACCCACGCTGCAGTGTGGGCGGCAATCGCGTTTACGATGCTCAAGGATAAAAAGAAGGCGTGGGAATTGTTGCATATGATAAACCCCGTGCATCATTCCGATACCCCCGATAGCTGCGCCACCTATAAAGTAGAGCCGTTTGTTATGGCCGGCGATGTCTATGCCTCTGTGCCGTTTGCCGGCCGCGGAGGCTGGACGTGGTACACTGGATCAGCGGCCTGGATGTATCAGCTTATTGTAAAATATTTGTTGGGTATCCGGTTGAAAGTTGACCGGCTCTATTTTGAACCGTGTTTGCCTGGCACGTGGACTTCGTGGAAGCTGCACTACCGTTTCAAAGAGACCTTTTATCATATTACTTTTGTGTGTTTAGGTCCCTCGGACCGGGTGACTTCTATTGTTGTTGACGGGGTCGCGCAGGAGGAAATGGCTGTGCGGCTCATTGATGACCGTGTAGGGCATACAGTGGATGTGAAGGTGGGATGATATTAAATCGGGCTGTGATGACGATATTGTTTTAAGCAATTCCAAGAAGAGCAGCTTTTTTTATCGAAAGGGCGGTGAAAAAGGAGGGGGGGATGCCGTTATTAAAGGAGTTCAAGGAATTCGCCATAAAAGGCGATGCCGTGGATATGGCGGTGGGTATTGTGATCGGGGCTGCTTTCGGCAAGATCGTCAATTCTTTGGTCAATGACGTCATTATGCCTCCTGTCGGTATGCTCATAGGCGGCGTTGATTTTAAGAATTTGGCGCTAACGCTAAAAGAAGCAACTATCGACCAGCCGGCGGTTACTTTAAAATACGGCCAGTTCATAAACAATGTAATTGATTTCCTTATTGTGGCGGCCTCGATATTTGTGGTCGTGAAAATAATCAATACTTTAAAGAATAGCCGGGCGTAGCTTGGAGTATTTGAAGGGTAAGAAAAGATCAATGAACCGGGTATATTGTCGGCGGCGGTTCTGGTTCGTTTTTATTCGATCTAAGAGGGAACTATGGATAAAAAGTGCCTGAATTGCAGAGAGTATAAGAACTGCAGGGATTCTTACGTTTCCTGGATAGTCTTTATTATAGGAATGATAGCGACGATAGCGTTAAGAGCGGTAACTGTCCTGATGCACTTGGACCCTGTTTACGGACAGTTGTCCTGGTATATCGGGGTAACGGGTTTTTTTATCTTTTTTGTGTACAAATTCAAGGTTGACCGGGCCCGCTATAGGCTTATAACCCAAAGAAGCCTGATGGAAAGGATCGCGCGCGGCGACCGGATAGAGGAATATGACCGAAGGCTTATAAGCCAGATACTTTGTTCCGTAAGTTCCAACAAAGACAGGATAAATTATTTATTGATATTTGTTTCTTCCGCAGCCGCGCTTATTTTCGCTTTATATTTCGATTTTCTTAGATAAACAGAATAAACTTGCATTTGTTCCGTATGGGTATGATAATAAAAAAAGGCCGTGATATAATAGGATCGTATTTCCAGGACGCCTCTAATCTTAAAGGCGGATACGCATCTGAGGCGGTTTTCCCCGATCGGGAAGAGCAAATTTCGGAACTTCTCGCGGAATGCCATTCAAAAAAGACGCCGGTCACTATTTCCGGAGGGGGCACTGGAACTGCCGGCGCCCGCATACCATTCGGCGGGATCGTGATTTCTACGGAAAGACTTGATAAAATCAACGAGATCTCCGTCGAGAAGATGTCCGCAAGATTACAGCCCGGCGTGCTGGTTGACGATCTCCGGCTTGCCTGTGAACAAAAAGGGCTTTTTTATACGTCTCACCCGACAGAAAGGACCGCTTCGGTAGGAGGCACGGTCTCAACAAACGCTTCCGGAGCCAGGTCGTTCAAATACGGCTCGATAAGGCAATATGTGAACCGCCTTAGGATGGTGTTGGCGGACGGCGAGGTGCTGGAGATAAAACGCGGAGAGAGGTTCATTACGCGCAGTAATAATATCCTTAAGCTTTCGGGCGGACGCAGCATAATCATACCGTTGCCTGGATATAAAATCCCGGATATAAAGAATTCCGCCGGGTATTTCATCAAGGATGGCTCGGACCTTATTGACCTTTTTATAGGGCAGGAAGGGACCTTATCCATAATAACCGAGATAGAGCTGGCTATGGTAAAGAAGCCTGACAGTATATTGAGCGCGTTTGTTTTTTTCAGACAGGAAAAAGACGCGTGGGATTTTTCGGCCCGGGCGGCGGAGTTGTCAAAGGGTAAAACAGCTTATTCGCCCGGGGATATAGACGCGCTATCAATAGAATATTTTGACAGTAATGCACTTGATCTTTTGAGGGGAAAGGTGAATAATATCCCCGGCGGGATGAATGCGGCTGTATTCTTTGAGCAAGAGGCTGGCAGCGGGGATGAGGATGGCCTTTGGCAGGCCTGGGCAAGCCTTATTACAGAACACAACGCCGCACTGGACGATACCTGGGTGGCTATGGGCAGTAAGGACGGGGAATATTTCTCGAAGTTAAGGCATTGCCTGCCGGAAGCGGTCAACGACATAGTTAGGCAAAGGGGATTGCCGAAACTCAGCACCGATATAGCGGTCCCTCCGGAGTTCTTCCGGGAAATGATGGGTTTCTATAGTGATATCTTCAAGAAGAGCAAGATAGCGTATGTTATTTTCGGGCATATAGGCGAATGTCATGTGCATACCAACCTGTTGGCTGCGTCAGCCGAAGAATTGGATAGGGGAAGGGATATCTGTCTTGAAACCATCAAAAAATGCGTTTCGCTCGGAGGAACAATTACGGCTGAGCATGGCGTCGGCAAGACTAAAAATAAATATCTGGAAATAATGTACGGCAGGGAAGGCGTAATGGATATGGCAAAGATAAAAAAAGCCTGTGACCCGAATTGTATCCTGGGCCAAGGCAACATTTTCTCCAAGGAAGTCCGGGACTCTTTGTTATCTTCCTGAAGCGTTGAATTTTCATTGATAACCGGGTTAATAGTTTATCTGCCAAAGCGGAGAATGCAGTAAAGTGCGTGACTGAAGGAATGGCCAAAGATTACATCGTCAAGCCGTTTGCCACGGATGATTTTCTGAAGAAGATAAATACGGCGCTTATGGATAAGACCGATAAAAAAGCAAGGAAGGCTTTGGGCGAAGAGGACAAGAAGTAAGGATCTTTCGATAAACACTAATGGTGTAACAGGCCGCTAAGGATGGTGGTAATATGAGAGAGAACATATTGATCGTGGAAGACGAAAAAGACATCGCCAGGATGCTGGACTATAATCTTAAGAAAGAAGGATTTAAAACATTATGCGTTCATGACGGCGAGGATGCCTTGGAAGAGGCCGGGCGCGGCCATCCTGATCTTATACTTTTGGACTTGATGCTGCCCGGAATGGACGGCCTGGAGGTGTGTAAAACACTTAAAAAAGATACAAAGACCGCGTCCATCCCTATAATAATGCTTACGGCCAAAGCCCAGGAATCGGATAAGGTTATCGGCCTGGAATTGGGCGCGGACGATTATATGACAAAACCTTTCAGTCCGAGGGAACTGCTGGCCAGGATAAAGGCGGTGCTGCGCAGGATGAAGGAGAAAGATAAATTGCCTGAACTGATGAGAATAGGAGAATTGGCAATTGATTTTTCGAAAATCATGGTTCTGGTCAAGGATAAGCAGGTAGACCTGACTGCCAAAGAATTCGAGCTGCTCAAGACCCTGATCAGCGCCAAAGGCAGGGTTTTATCGCGGGATTACCTTTTAGACAATATCTGGGGTTTTGATCACGCCGTGGAGATCCAGACCCGGACGGTGGACGTGCACATCCGGACACTGCGCAAAAAATTAAAAGCTGAGGCCGAACGCATAGTTACGGTCAAAAACTACGGATACAGATTCGTGCTGGATGAATGACATATCAAGGGTAAAATATGCCGGTTAAGAAAAGCTTTAAGCTCCATCTGATCTTTTCCTATATACTCACCATAGCAATATCTTTCGGATTCATAGCGATATTTTTGAGCAGGAGCCTGGAAGATAACTCCCTGCAGGAGATCAAATCCTCCCTGGTCAGCCAGGCCCAATTGATCCAGGACCAAATCCCTCCCGGCAGCTTAACAACGCCGAATACGGTATATTTGTCCGACCTGGTAAAAAGAATAAGCTCTCGGATAAAATGCCGGCTGACTATCGTCGATAAACAGGGGAAAGTCCTGGCGGATTCTCAGAAATCGCCGCAAGAGCTTCCATCAATGGAAAACCACCTTTACCGCCCGGAGGTAAGGGATGCTTTATCCGGAGCAACCGGTATTGATATGCATTATTCCGCGACTCTTAAGATCGAAATGCTTTATGTCGCCTTGCCTATATTGGATAATTCCGGTATCCAGGGCGTGCTTAGGCTGGCGCTTCCTTTGGAGAACGTCCGGAACATATTATTCGCCACCAGGAAAATAATATTACTGGGTTTATTTTTTGCTTTAGTGCTGGCTTTTATTCTGGGTTCGGTAATGGCCGGCAGGATCACGAAGCCGATCAATAAGATGATCCGGGTATCGCGCAAGTTTTCCGAGGGCGATTTCAGCCGGAGGATTATCCAGGATTCCCGGGATGAAATAGGCGAACTGGCCGTCACCTTGAACAAGATGGCCCAGGATATTGAGGATAAGATCCGGCAGATTGAAACGCAGAACCAGAAACTCACGGCTATACTCAATAGTATGATCGAGGGCGTGATCGTGGTGGATAAGGCCGGGTATATTGTCTCAATAAACCATACTATAGAGAAGATATTCGATGTCTCGGAGAAAGACGCCCTGGGTAAGCTATTCCTGGAAACAGTCCGCAATAACGATATCTTAGAAGCGATAACCCGGGTTTTCAAGGATGGCAATTCGGTTTCCGCGCAGTTGGATCTTATATTCCCAGTCCGTAGGATATTCCAGATAAACGCCGCGCCTATATTTTATAACCAGACGGTTTCCGGGTGCCTTGTGGTCATACACGATATTACCGAGATCCGCCGGCTGGAGACGATGCGCAGGGACTTTGTGGCTAATGTTTCGCATGAGTTAAAGACGCCGCTTACCTCGATCAAAGGATTTGTGGAGACTTTGCTTGAGGGGGCATTGGAGGATAAGGAAAACAACCGGGATTTCCTGAGAATAATTCATGATCACGCTGAACGCTTGAACAGCCTGGTTAATGACCTGCTTTCCTTGTCTTATCTGGAATCGAAGGAGATCATCCTGGATAAGAATGATCTTAACTTGAATCAACAGCTTGAAGAAGTGATAGCAGGGTTCATGGCGCAGCTTAAAAAACGCGGCATAGCCATAAAGAACGAATTGCCCCCTGGCCTTACCGTGAAAGCCGATATTGACAGGATCAAACAGGTCTTTATTAACCTTATCGATAACGCCATAAAATTCAATAAAGAAAACGGCTCTATTCGTGTTTTCAGCCAGGAACTTGAAGGCGAGATCAAGATCTGCGTAGAGGATTCCGGCATGGGCATACCGGCAAAGGATATTCCCCGTATCTTTGAGCGTTTTTACCGCGTGGATAAGGCGCGTTCGCGTTCACTCGGAGGGACCGGCCTCGGCCTTTCCATAGTAAAGCACATAGTCGAACTCCACGGCGGCAGGGCAGGCTTGGAAAGCAGCGAGGGCCTTGGTTCTAAATTCTGGTTCACTCTCCTTAAGTAATACCTTAAACCCCCCAAAAAAACTTTACCTGTTTTTAACATCTCTTTGAATTCGATTTAACCCCTTCATTCTATACTTGTCTTAAGAAAGGAGGGAGAGATGAGAATATTCATAAGATCGGTCGCAAGGATAGCCGCGTATTTCAAGTCGATGATCGACGATGAAATGAAGATGATGGATATCTTTTACGGCCAAGCGGCTTAACGAAAGCCGTTTTAAAAAAACCAGCCCAAAAGCGGGCTGTTGAAGTTGTAGATGAGGAAAGGATAATAAAAATGGCAAAACTAAAGTTAAACTTTGCACCCGGCGCAACAGGTATATGCGCCGGTGTTGTGACGACAATTAACACCCGGCGTAATGGCACCCGGCGTTATCTGAATACGCCGGTATCCGCCTTGTGGCGGAGAATATACGCCGGTGTTGTGACGACAATTGACACCCGGCGTAATTGGAATATACGCTGGTGTTGTGTCTCTACACAAGGAGGAAAAAGTGTTTAAGAAATTAATGAATGCGGTTTTTACGTTGTGTTTCTCGGTATTGATCGGTTTCAGCGCGTGGGCCGCTGAGATCGATGTTTTGGTGGATAAACTCGTGGAAAAAGGGGTTTTGACCCAGGGTGAAGGCCAGCAGTTGATAACCGAAGCAAAGGAAGAAACAAGGAGAGAATTGGCCCAAGGCAAGAATGAAACTCTCCCAAAATGGCTGCAGACTACCAAGTTCTCCGGAGATATGCGCATACGTTACCAGGGTGAGACCAAGACCGGGTCTAAGCACCGGGACAGGGGGCGTTTCCGCCTGCGCTACGGGTTTGAGATGAAGCCGAATGAGCTAATGAAAGTCGGTTTTAGGATGGCTACGGGCGAAAACAAAACCAATGGCCCGGAGCAAACTTCAACCAACCAGTCTTTCACCAATTCTTTCCAGAATAAGAATGTCTGGGTCGATCGGGCTTATGTGGAATATAAACCGTTCGGCAATCAGGATCTTTTGCTTTTAAAGGATATGACGTTGATCGGAGGTAAGTTCGCCAATCCGTTCTACACCACTGACCTGGTTTGGGACGGAGATATCAATCCGGAAGGCGGCGTGGTTAAATTCACCCCTTCTTTCGGGACTGCGATGAATCCTTTCCTTACTATAGGGTTCCTGCCTATCGGCGAAAGCAGCTCTGACTCTAATGACCCATTCCTCTTCGCCGCGCAAGCCGGGTTAGGCGGCACGGTTAAAAACCGGCCGTATAAGGCAGCTGTTTCTTATTATGATTATGAAAACGTTAAAGGAAACGCCTGGAATGCCTACAGCGCTAACTATACTCCCACGATCAACAACTCATTGGACGGCACGCTCCTGAAGTATGATTTTAATATACTGCAGGTTGTCGGGGAATTCTCGCCAATGGACCTTACGTTATTTGGTAATTCCATGCCTTTGACCATACAGGGCGATTATGCCAAGAACCTGGCCCCGGGAGCTATCAGGGATGATACCGCCTGGCTCGCCGGATTGAAACTGGGTAAGGCCAAAAATAAAGGCACCTGGGAGGCGTTTTGGAATTACCGCCAGATCGGACAGGATGCTGTTCTTGCTACTATCAATGACTCCGATTTTCATCTTGGGGGCGTTGCTGCTAAAGGCAATAAATTCGGCCTGACTTACGCGATCATGCCTAATTCAACTATAGGTTGCGCGTATTTTATGACAGATCCGTACAGGAGTTATCAGACCGCCACCAAGAAACATATTGATATTTACCAGTTTGACTGGGTAACCAAATTCTAATATGACACCCGGCGTAATAGGCACCCGGCGTTATCTGAATACGCCGGTATCCGCCTTGTGGCGGAGAATATACGCCGGTGTTGTGAAGACAAGTGACACCCGGCGTAATAGGCACCCGGCGTTATCTGAATACGCCGGTATCCGCCTTGTGGCGGAGAATATACGCCGGTGTTGTGAAGACAAGTGACACCCGGCGTAATTGGAATATACGCCGGTGTTGTGTCTTTACACAAGGAGGGGAGAATGAAACGTTTAAGCAGTTTAACAGTATTGTCAATTCTCGCGTTAGGCTTAGCAATACCGGCTTACGCGGAAAAGATCGTGGTTGAAGGTTCGACCACAGTCTTGCCTATTGCCCAGCGGGCAGCTGAGGAATATATGAACGCTAACGCCGGGTCGGATATATCGATCCGGGGCGGCGGATCAGGCGTGGGCATTACTTCTTTGATCGAAGGGGCCTGCGATATCGGGGATTCTTCCCGGGCGATCAAGGATGAGGAATTAGAAAAGGCGGTAGTCCGCGGCAGATCGCCGAAGGCAAATGTTATTGCCATGGACGGAATTGCGGTAATAGTTAATTCCGCTAACCCTATAGGAGAATTAAGCAAAAAACAGCTTAAGGATATCTACACCGGTAAAATATCGAATTGGAGCCAGGTTGGGGGATCAGAGGACAAGATCGTGGTAGTGTCCCGTGACTCGGCCAGCGGTACCTATGAGGCGTTCGGCGAATTAGCTTTGGATAAGGCTAAGGTAAGGCCGGATGCTCTTATGCAAGCCTCCAATCAGGCCGTAACTTCTGTAGTGGAAAAAACCCCGGGAGCGATAGGTTATGTTGGATTAGCCTATATGTCCGGAGTGAAAGTTATCAAGTTAGACGGTGTAGCAGCTTCGAAGGAGACTGTTTTAAGTAAAGAATACAAATTGTCCAGGCCGCTGTTTATGTACACTAATGGCAAACCCTCAGGATTGGTCAAAGAGTTCATTGATTTTATTCTGAGCGATAAGGGCCAGCAATTGGTAGAAGAAGAAGGTTATGTGAGTATTAAGTAGTAAAAGATGGTCATTTTCCTGTGCGGCGAGTGTTTGAAGCCGCGGCACTCGCCGCACTAAAATAAATAAAAAGCGATCGATAAAATTATGCATAAGCAAAAAGAAAAAATATATAAGTGGATATTCGCCGGGTTAGCGTTTTCTTCTTTAATATTCCTTGTGGGAATCGTAATCCTTTTATTTAAGGAAAGCCTGCCGTTTTTACGCAAAATCGGCATATTAGACTTTATATTAGGAAGCAACTGGTATCCTACCCATGAACAGCCGGAATTCGGTATCTTTCCTATAATACTGGGATCATTATGGGTGACTGCGGGAGCGATGCTGTTTTGTGTGCCTTTAGGAGTAGGGAGCGCCTTGTATATACATGAACTTGCTTCCAGCCGCCAACGGGCCTTTTTGAAACCGCTGATCGAGATCCTGGCGAGTATTCCTTCAGTGGTTTTCGGTTTCTTCGGTATGACCATAGCCGCGCCGTTATTACAGAAGACATTTCATCTGCCCACGGGATTATGCGCTTTCACCGCCAGCCTGATACTGGGTATAATGGCTGTGCCTACGGTATGCAGCCTGGCTGAAGACGCGTTATCCTGCGTACCGGTCAGTTTCCGCGAGGCATCCCTGGCAGTGGGAGCGAATAGATGGCAAACTTTGATCAGAGTGGTCATTCCCGCCGCCGGATCAGGCATATCTACCGCTATTATCCTGGGCATGAGCCGGGCTGTGGGCGAAACCATGACCGTATTGATGATAGCCGGAGGAGCGGCGGTGATCCCGCACAGTTTCTTTGAACCGGTCAGGCCGATGACTTCCACCATAGCGGCGGAAATGGGCGAGGCGGTAATGGGAGGGCTGCATTATAACGCTTTGTTCGCCATAGGCCTGGTTTTATTCCTTGTTACTTTAATTTTCAATATTATGGCGGAGATAATCAGCTGCAGATGCCGGTTGAAGTTAGGAGCCTGCAGATGAGCCCCGTTAGGCAAAGGCATTTCGCGAAATACACTTCATCGCCTAATGGGGTTAAGAAGAACATTACTCAAGGCTTGGGGTTCGGACTCATAACATTATGTATTTTAGTTACCTTGATCTTTTTGGGAGCGGTAATTTATTTTGTCGCGGTCAGGGGTATAAAGGTTATCTCATGGGAGTTCCTGACCGATGTCCCCCGCAAGGCGATGACCGCGGGCGGAGTGGCCCCGGCGATCGTAGGCACGCTGTATCTGACTTTAGGGGCTATAATCTTTGCTTTGCCTCTTGGTTTGGCCTGCGCGATATACCTTAATGAATACAGCCCTAAAGGCTATGTGGTAAATATTATCCGGATGAGTATTAACAACCTGGCTGGAGTCCCGTCTGTTGTATTCGGGCTTTTCGGCCTGGCGCTTTTTGTTAAATTTTTTAAATTCGGGGTATCTATTGTTTCCGGAAGCCTGACCCTGGGTATCCTGGCTTTGCCGGTGATTATTTCCGCTTCCCAGGAGGCCTTGATGGCTGTTCCCCATTCGCAGCGGGAGGCTTCGCTGGCTTTAGGCGCGACGCATTGGCAGACAATAAGAAAGATCGTCCTTCCGCACGCGCTGCCGGGGATCCTGACCGGGGTGATCCTGAGTATAGGAAGGATCGCCGGAGAGACCGCGCCGATCCTTTTTACCGCCGCGACTTTTTATTCCAGGGGTTTTCCCCGTTCGGCGTTTTCCGAGGTAATGGCTTTGCCGTACCACATTTACGCGCTTATGACCGAAGGCACGCATCCGGATAAGCAGGTGGCGATAGCTTACGGCTGCTCGCTGATCCTTTTGGCAATGGTCCTTTTAATATCCACAATAGCGATCATTATCCGGCAGAAACAAAGGAGAGAAAATGGCTAAACAGTTATTGCAGGAACTATATTTAAATAAACTATCCCGGGGGCAGCCTAAACAATTATTCCAACCTGATCCTGGCGGGCAGGTAAAGATCAAGGTGGAAGGCCTGGATTTCTTTTACGGCAAGGCACAGGCGTTAAAGAAGATCAACCTGGATATCTATGAAAACAGCGTAACCGCGATTATCGGCCCGTCAGGCTGCGGCAAATCCACCTTTATAAGGCTCTTGAACCGGATGAACGAATTGGTCCCGAATACCCGTATTTGCGGCAGGATCAGCCTTAACGGGGAGGATATCCTTGATCCTCGGATGGACGCCGTGGATATAAGGCGCAAGGTCGGGATGGTTTTCCAGAAACCTAATCCTTTTGCCAAGAGTATTTTTGAGAATGTCAGTTACGGTCTGAATGTTAACGGGGTAAAAAATAAAGGCCTTATAGAAGAAAAAGTTGTGCAGTCGTTGAAAAAAGCCGCGCTCTGGGAGGAGATCAAGGACAGGCTGAATGATAATGCCTTAAGGCTTTCCGGAGGCCAGCAACAGCGGCTCTGTATTGCCCGCTGCATAGCGGTTGATCCGTCGGTGCTTTTGTTCGATGAGCCGTGCGCCAGCCTGGACCCCATATCGACCGCTAAGATCGAGGAATTGATCCTTGAGCTTAAGCGGAATTACACTATTGTCATCGTTACCCATAATATGCAGCAGGCGGCGCGCGTTTCCGACTATACGGGGTTTTTCCTGATGGGCGAGCTTGTCGAGTTCGCCAGGACCCAGGATATTTTTACCGCCCCCAAGGATAACCGGACAGAGGCGTATATAACAGGGAGATTCGGATGAGCCGGAAGAAGAAGGTATTGTTCATATGCGTGGAGAATTCCTGCCGCAGCCAGATGGCGGAGGGATTCGCGCGGTTCTATGGTTACAGGTTCCTGGAGGCTTACAGCGCCGGCTCTAACCCTTCCGGAGAGATTAATCGCGACGCCATAGAAGTGATGAAAGAGGCGGGGATAGATATATCCGGACAAAGCTCGAAAGGGTTCAAGAATCTCGCGGAACGGGATTTCGATTACGTCATCACTTTGGGGTGTCAGGACCAATGCCCGTTCATCCCGTCTAAAAAGAACGTTGAGTGGGATATCGACGACCCGAAGGGAAAATCAATGTATTTTTTCAGGCAGGTCAGGGAAAAAGTCCGCGAAAGAGTAAAAGGCCTGATCAAAACGATCATCGCGGAAGAAGCGGAATTAGGCAGGGACGCTTTAAACACTATATAAAGGTGAAAAATGGAAAGACATTTCGATGAAGAGTTGACTGATTTGAAACGCGACATCCTGCTTATGGGATCTTTGGTGGAGATGGCGATATTTGAATCCATTGAGGCGTTAAAAGAAATGAACCCTGACCGGGCGGCAGATGTGGTCAGGTCGGACAAGGTGATCGATGAGTTTGAGATAAAGAACGCCAAGACCTGTGTGGACCTTCTGGCGTTGCATCAACCGATGGCGGTAGACCTGCGTTTCATCACTATGGCTATGCAGATAAATACCGACCTGGAACGCATGGCTGACCTGGCTGTTGATATCAGCCAGCGGGTCATGGAACTTGCCGGCCAACCTTTGCTTAAACCTCTGGTGGATATACCTAAACTCGCGGTGATCGCCTGCGAAATGACCCGGGACGTAATAAACGCATTCTTGAACGACGACGCCGGCCTGGCGAGAAATATCATCCGGCGCGATGACGCGGCTGATGAATTGCGCAACCTGGTCCAGAATGAATTGATCAGCGATTATATGTTGAAAGACAGCGCCAGTATCCCGCGAGCCCTGCCGTTACTTTTAGTAGCCCGCCATCTTGAACGCATCTGCGATCACGCCACCAACATAGCCGAAGACATAATATATATGATCGAGGCGAAAATGATAAAGCACCACGAGTTTATTTAACACGGATTTAACATGGATTTAACATAGGCCTAACACCGTTGGTCTAATATATCTTTTTAATCAAGGAGGGGATATGTTCAGACGTTTAACTACGGTGTTTTTTTTGTTTTTTGGGGTTGCCTCAATATGTTTCGCGGCCAAGGGCAATAATTGTCTGCAGATCAAAGGTTCGGACACCATGGTAAACCTCGTCCAGTCCTGGGCGGAGAAATATATGGAGGTTGATCCTGATGATTTTCTGGCGGTTACCGGAGGAGGCTCAGGTACAGGGTTATCCAGCCTGATCAGCGGGTCCTGCGATATCGCGATGAGTTCGCGTTTTATTACAGCTAAAGAAATCGACCTGGCAAAGAAAAAAGGTATCGAGCCTTTTGAGATAAAAGCGGCTCTGGACGGATTGGCAGTGGTGGTTAACCCCAAGAACCCATTGAGTAAATTGACCATCGATCAGCTTGCCGGGATATTTACCGGGAAAATAAAGAATTGGAAAGAACTCGGCGGCATGGACGCCAACATCGTCCTGCTTTCCCGGGAAGTGAATTCAGGCACGCATGTTTATTTCAAAGAGCATATTTTGCGCAAAGGCAACCCCGCTTCAACCGAGGAGTTCGCGCCGTCAGCCCTGATGTTGTCATCTTCGCAGGCTATCGCCGATGAAGTAGCCCAAAATACTTCGGCAATAGGTTATTACGGCATGGGTTATATCGGCCCAAAGCAGAAAGCCATTGCCGTCGCCAAAGATGAAAAGGCGGTGTATGAGGCCCCGACAATAGATAATGTGATAAAAGGGTTATATCCTATATCCAGGCCGTTATTGATATATACTAACGGAGAGCCCAAAGGACTGGTAAAGAAATTCATCGATTACGCGCTGTCTAAAGAAGGCCAGGAAATAGTGGCGCAAACGGATTTTGTGCCGATAAAATAACAAACTATACGTGTGCTTCCCCAATTCGTTAACGCATCAAAATCATTTCAAATAATTTTGATGCACTCATTGGGATGTCGCTAAATGCGCAATCCTTTGCGGCTTGCGCGGAATTGTGCTCCATGCGTAAAATAAAAGAATTCATAATCGAGAAGCTGATCCTATTGTGCGGGTTGGCTTCCATTTTTTTTGTCATCCTTATTTTTATTTTCCTTTTAAAAGAAGGATTAGCGCTGTTTAAAACCATCGGCGCGGACAAGTTCCTCTTCGGCCAGAAATGGTATCCTATATCAGAACCGGCGCAGTTTGGGATATTGCCGTTGATCCTGGGTTCGCTTCTGGTGACTTTCGGCGCGGCTGTTATTTCCATCCCCATAGGCATAGGATGCGCTTTATATATCGCCGAGATCGCCCCGCCTAAAACAAAAGAGTTCCTTAAGGCCGGTATTGAGTTGCTGGCGGCCATCCCCAGCGTGGTTTTGGGTTTTATCGGCATGGTTACGCTTGTCCCGTGGGTAAAGAGTGTATTTCATCTGCCTACCGGACTGACCGCTTTATCCGGATCGATAATGCTGGCGTTCATGGCTATGCCGACCATAGTTTCTATAGCCGAGGACGCGCTTTATTCTGTGCCGAAATCCTATAAAGAAGGCGCGTTTGCTCTCGGCGCGACGCATTGGCAGACCATTCACCGGGTGATCCTGCCCGCGGCTTCATCGGGTATCCTGGCAGCGGTGATGTTGGGTATAGGCAGGGTGATCGGAGAGACCATGGCGGTGATGATGATCACCGGAAATGCCGCGATCATGCCTAACAGCATCCTTCAGCCGGTGCGCACCCTGACCGCGACAATCGCCGCGGAGATGGGCGAGGCGGTGGTGGGCAGCGAGCATTATTTCGCGCTTTTCGCTGTGGGTATAGTTTTATTCATCATAAGTTTCGCTATTAACGTCAGCGCGGACATGTTCCTGCATAAAGATAAATGAGAGCCGAGAAGACCCAGAAAATAGCCTTCTTCTTTTTATTGCTTTCCACTTTGCTGATAGTTATCCCTGTAGGCTTGATCGTGGTGATCATAGCCCAAAAAGGATTGCCGGCGATAAACTGGCAATTTCTCACGGATATCCCCAGGCAGGGGATGCGCGGCGGAGGCATCTTCCCTGCTATATTAGGGACGATATATCTGGTAACCGGCGCGATCGTTTTTGCCCTGCCTATCGGCCTTCTGGCGGCGATATACCTGAGCGAATATTCCCGGGATAACCTTTTGAACAGGATTATAAAACTGGCGATCGTTAACCTTGCCGGAGTACCTTCGGTAGTTTATGGTTTGTTCGGCCTGGCGATATTCGTGGTTTTCTTTAAATTCGGCGCGTCCATACTTTCCGGTTCGCTTACCCTGGGGATAATGATACTGCCGATCATTATTACCGCTTCGCGCGAGGCCCTGGAGAGCGTTCCGTATTCTTTCCGGGAGGTAAGCCTTTCTTTAGGCGCGAGCAAATGGCAGACCATACGCCATATAGTGCTGCCTAACGCTATTCCGGGGATCCTTACCGGGACAATCCTGGGTTTAGGCCGGGCTGCCGGAGAGACCGCTCCGATCTTGTTCACCGTAGCGGCGTTTTATCTGCCGCGGCTTCCGCAGTCCATATCCGACCAGGTCATGGCCTTGCCGTATCATTTATATGTTATCTCTACCCAGGTCCCTAATGTCGCGGAGAAGGTCAGATACGGAACTGCTCTGGTATTGCTGGTCCTGGTTTTGTTTATGAACCTGGTGGCGATCATAATCCGGTATCAGTTCAGAAAGAAAAAGAAATGGTGAGAATTGGCGATAATTTCCCGGAGTTTTTCTCAGCGCATGAATCTGGCAGTTTGTTCGCTCAGGGGCGATTTTACCCTTTGGGCCGCCAAAGATCTTTCGTGTCTCGGCGCCTGCAGAACTCGCTTTTTTTGCTCCGGCAAAAAGCGCTCAAACAGCTTCGGCGTCCTCGGCCAATAGGCCTCGATTCCCTATCTGCTCAAGTTGCTTTGGCTAAAATCGACATTCGCTCACAGATCCGCCAGATTCATAGCGGACTAAACTTAAACGCAACGAGAAATTATTCTTTGTTTTCATATTTAAAGGTTTGCGGTTGACGCGGCATGGTGAGATAGCGAGGACTGTGTCACAAAGCGGGTTCCGCAGACCGCAGGTCGAGGACTGTTCGAGCGACTGACACAGTCCTCGCTAATACAATGCCTCGGCATGACTCTCAAAAGGTATAATTATGAATAAAATAAATAAATTCAATATTAATGATCTGAATATCTGGTTCGGCCCGGTCCACGCCTTGAAAGGCGTGAATATGAGCGTTGACGCCAACAAAATATTGAGCGTTATCGGGCCTTCGAACAGCGGGAAAACCACTTTTTTGCGGATGTTGAACCGCCTGAACGAAGAAAATCTGTCTTTCCGCATGCGGGGCAATGTTGACATGGACGGTAAGGAAATACATTCCATGGATAAAGAGCTCCTGCGCAAAAAGATCGGCATGGTTTTTGCCCTGCCTCTGCCGTTGCCGCTATCGATATTCGACAACGTCGCCTACGGCCCGCGCATGCACGGTATCCGCGGAAAAAATGAACTGCGCAGTAAAGTCGAGCGCGCATTAAAACAGGCGTATATCTGGGATGAGGTAAAAGACAGGATGAGTGAATCGGCATTTAAACTTTCCGGAGGCCAGCAGCAGCGCCTTTGCATTGCCCGGACCCTGGCGGTTGACCCGGAGGTGATCTTGTTCGATGAACCCTGCTCCGGCCTTGATCCGATCTCTACGGCTAAGGTTGAAGACACAATGCTCGAGCTTAAGAAACAATACACTATTATACTTGTGACTAATAATGTGAAACAGGCGGCGAGAGTGGGCGATAAGACCGTTTTTTTCCTTTCCGGCGAGTTGGTAGAGTTGGATTCTACGGAAAAAATATTCACCGCGCCGACTGACAAACGCACGGAAGATTATATCAGAGGTAAATTTGGATAATAACGCTGGGAAGCATAAAATATCCGTTAAAGCCCTGAATTTGTGGTATGAGAATTTTCAGGCATTGATCGATGTCCGCGCCGCATTCAAGGCAAACCGGATAACCGCTATGATCGGCCCGTCCGGCTGCGGGAAATCCACGCTGCTGCGCGTTTTGAACCGGATGAATGATCTGATCGAAGGCGTGCGCATAACCGGGCAGGTGAACATAGACGGGATAAATATCGTTGATCCACAGACGGACTTGATCGCTTTGCGCAGGAGAGTGGGAATGGTCTTTCAAAGGCCTAATCCTTTCCCGTTGTCGGTTGCCGAAAATATCGCTTTCGGGTTGAAGATCCACGGTATGGCCGGAAACAGGAATATGCTCGATGAAGTGACTGAGAAAAGCCTGAAAGCAGTGCTTTTATGGGATGACCTGAAGGATAAACTGGACAGGCCGGCTCTGCGGCTTTCTCTGGAGCAGAAACAAAAACTGTGCATTGCCAGGCTGATCGCGGTAAAGCCCGATGTCCTTTTAATGGATGAGCCATGTTCCACCCTTGATCCGCAGGCAACTGCCAGGATAGAGGAATTAATGCGTGAATTAAAGCGAGATTATACTATAATAATCGTTACGCATAATATGCAGCAGGCTGCGCGGATCTCCGACGATACCGGATTTATGCTTTTAGGCGAACTTGTGGAATTCGGCAGGACCGGGGACATATTCACCGCGCCGGCAGATAAACGGACAGAAGATTATATTACAGGAAGGTACGGATGATCGCGTTTAAATTTCTAAAATCCTTATAAAATCGGAGACTGATATGGAACGGCATTTTGACCAGGAATTAATGGAGTTGAACAAGGAAATACTGAGAATGGGGGCTTTTGCCGAAGAGGCGATCTGCAAGTCTATTGAGGCGTTGAGCAGCCGGGATAAGGATTTGGTCAGCGAGGTGATCGATAATGACGCCAATGTGGATAAGCTGGAGCTGGAGATAGACGAGAAATGCGTGGATCTTATTGCGCTGTACCAGCCTATGGCCAAAGACCTGCGATTTATTACCACCGGCATGAAGATCAATACGGAATTGGAGCGTATTGCGGATATTGCCGTGGATATCGCCCAACGGACCCTGGAATTAGTGGACAAGCCGCTTTTAAAACCGCTGGTGGATATACCGAAACTGGCTGTGGTAGCGCAGAACATGGTTAAAATGGCTATAGACTCTTTTGTCAACGGCGATAGTGAATTAGCTAAAAAGGTTTTGTCTTCGGATTCCGAGGCGAACCGGTTAAGGGACCTGATACAAAGCGAGCTTATAACCGATTATCTGGTAAAAGACGGGACTACCGCTCCCCGGGCTGTCCAGCTTTTGTTGATCGCGCGTTTTCTGGAGCGCATCTGCGACCATGCCACTAATATAGCAGAGGATGTGATCTATATGGTCCAGGCCGAGGTGGTTAAGCATCATCCCGAGAGATTAAAAGGTAATTAATAGCTTTAAGCGGGGATTCAAGCCGTATAAACTGCATTTTACAGATAGCCCTTTCCGTTGAGCCAATTTCCGGTTTCATCATAATATCCTTAACACATTGGTATCCCGAAGGTTATAATAAAATTTTATTTGACTTTTATTTTTATTTGAGGTATATTAATTCACGAACCAGTTGTAAATAAAAAGGTTACAGAATACGGGGAAAACGATTGGTAGATAATAAATTCAATATACTTGTCGTTGATGATGAACAGGATGTGCGGGATTATTTGGGCCGCGGCCTGAACCGCAGGGGTTATTATGTTATTGAGGCTTCCAGCGCGGAAGAAGGCATAGAACAGGTCAGGAATAATGATGTGGATCTGGTGCTTCTTGATGTTAAACTGCCGAATATGGAAGGCTCGGATGCTTTAGGGGAGATGAGGAAGATACATCCGGAGATCGAAGCTATTATGATCACCGGGCACGGGACCATAGAATCCGCGACAGAGTGTATGAAAAAAGGGGCTTATGATTATGTGGAAAAGCCCTTGAGCATCGAAAAAATAGTGCTGATGATCGAGAAGGCTTTGGAAAAACATCAGCTTAAAGAAATGGTCGCTTTATACGAGATAAGCAAGGCTATATTCTCAACTATAGAAATGAACGATCTGCTGGAGATAATCGTTGATCTGACCATGCGGGTCCTTCAGGCGGACGATACCTCAGTAATGCTCTTTGATGAGCAGAATAGATTATATATTGCCATATCTTACGGCCTGGAAGAACAGATACAGAAAGAAACCCGGTTGGCAGTAGGCGAAAGGATCGCCGGCTGGGCGGCTGAATATAAACAATCCCTTCTTTTGATCAACGGATTAAAAAATGATTATAGATTCGAAGGCGTGCGCGGCAGGGAAGAGATAAAATCCTCTCTGGTCGTCCCTTTGCTTAAGAATGATAAACTTCTGGGGATACTTACGGTCAACCGCATGCGTATCCCCAACAACTTCAATAAGGCGGACCTTTACAAAGCTAATATATTCGCGTCATTAGTAAGCCTGGCTCTCGATAATGCCAATCTCTATAAGGAATTCAAGAAAGCCCAGGAACAGGTGGTTAAAATCAACGCTGAGTTATTAAGCAGCGTTATTGACCTGCGAAAGATGAACGCGGACCTGCAGAACAGCCAGCGGCAATTGGTGCAATCGACCAAAATGGCGGCTTTGGGCAGGCTGGTCGCTGATATGGCCCACGAAGTAAATAATCCGCTGATGATCATTTCCGGCAGGGCCCAGCTTTCCTTGATGGAAGAGATCAAGAATGAAAAGGTGAGGAATAATATTGAGATCATGCTGGAAGAAAGCCTGCGGGCCAAGGATGTGATGCAAAGGCTGCTGCGTTTTTCCCGCCCGAGTAAGGGCGAATTAGGCCGGGTTAATATAAATACCAGCATAGCCGGGCTGGTCCCGATAATAAAACCTCAGTTTGAAATGAGCGGGATAACGATCCGGACGGATTTTTCCGAAACCCCGCTTTTTGTGTTGATAGAAGAGAAGCATATCCAGGAGGCGTTATTAAATATCCTGAATAACGCCAAAGACGCGATCAACGGTAAGGGGGAGATCGTGATTGCTACCCGCGCCGAAGCGGATTTCGCCCGGATAGACATAAAAGATTCCGGCTGCGGCATGCCCCAGGATGTCATGGACAGGATATTTGACCCGTTTTTCACCACTAAGGAAAAAGGGACGGGTTTGGGCCTTTCCGTGTGTTACAGCATAATAAAGGACTCTAACGGTAATCTGCGATTTTCCAGTTCGCCGGGGGAAGGGACTACCGCGACCATTCTTTTACCGTTAGACGATAAGGGTGAAAAATGAAGAAGATCCTGGTGGTGGACGACGAACTAAGAATAATAAAGATATTAGAGGAGTTTTTGACAATAAAAGGTTTTGAAGTGGTTACTTCGCTGGGAGCGGAGAACATACATGAAATCCTGGATAACGACAAAACAATAGATCTTATGGTCCTGGATATGAAGATGCCCGGGACAAGCGGCATGGCAATACTCCGGGAAATGAAGGATAAGAATATAAATATGCCGGTAATCATATTTACCGGATCGGTCGATATAAAGAAATACCGCAATGAATTAAAAGAAATGGGCTATGATTACCTGGATGCTATTTATAAGCCGGTGAATCTCCAGGAGCTTTTCGATAAGATAAACAGCAAGCTCTCCTGAAATTATGTCCCGCGTTTTTTATCCCTGTTATAAATCTTCTTGTCCGGTAAAATAATAAGTATATAATTAAAGAGAGAGTGTTTTTACAATAACCTTATAGGAAAAGGACAGGCTGATATGAAAACCATAAAATTCGATTTCAACAATATGTTCGATTTCAGCGTCGGCAAAAGCCACGGGGTAACCGCTAAAGATTTACGGTCAGCCGGGGCGGCGGCAAAGAAGGCGCATCAGCATTTGAGCGCTGTCCTGGCGGATAAGGCCAGCCGCGTGAGCCTGGGTTTGGAATGGCAGAATCTTCCGTCTCAGGATAAAAAGCTCATCCGGGATATTCAGAGGCTCGGGAATAATATCAGCGCCAAGTACGATAATGTTATCTCGCTGGGTATCGGCGGATCGTATCTGGGATTGAAGGCTGCCCAGGATGCGCTGGCGCCTGCGTATTATAATGAATTCGCCGGACTGCGCAAAGGCCGTCCCCGGATATACCTGGAAGGCAACAACCTTGACCCGCAGCCTTTGGCCGCGTTATTGAGGAGCCTGAACCCGAAAAAGACCTTTGTTATTGTTATCTCTAAATCCGGCGAAACCACCGAGACCAAAGCCGCGTTCGCGGTGGTCGAGCCATGGTTGAAGAATGGCGCAGGCCCTAATTACGGCAGGCAGATCTTTGCTATTACCGATCCTGTGTCCGGCGCTTTGCGTAAGAAGGTAAATGCCGCGCATGCCAAAGACAGTTTAAGTTTTAATTCTCTGCCGCTTTTGAAAGGCGTGGGAGGGCGTTATTCGGAATTGAATATGGGATTGCTGCATCTGGCTATCCTGGGCGTTGATATCGCCGAGGTCTTAAGCGGGGCAAAGAGCATGTCAGCCAGGTGCCGGGCAGCCGATCCGCTGCGCAACCCGGCATATATGTACGCTTTACTGCATACCATACTTTACCGTAATAAGAATAAGCCGATCGGGATACTTATGCCTTTCTGCGAATCCCTGAAATCCACAGCTGACTGGTACTGCCAGCTTTTGGCGGAAAGCACGGGTAAGAAATACGCCAGGTTGATAAAGAAGGGAAGCGACGGGCGGGAGGAATGGGTTATGGACCGCAAGCGGATAGTCAATCTCGGCAGGACCCCGATCTCTACCCGCGGGACGAATGATCTGCATTCGGTCCAGCAGAATAATATCGAAGGCGTTAACGACAAGACGGTGACTTTTATCCGCGTTGAGAACTTCAGATCCGATATAAAAGTTCCGGGCAAAGGGGATCTGCTTTCCGGCAAGGCTTATTCCAAACTGCTTGGTTTGGCGCAGGAAGCTACCGAATGGGCAATGGTCAGGAACCAGCGCCCTAACTGCACTATAATATTGCCGGAGGTCACCCCGTTTTTCTGGGGGCAATTGCTGTTTTTCTTTGAGATGGCTACTGCCTTTGAAGGGGAATTATTGAATATCAACGCCTTTGACCAGCCCGGAGTGGAAGGCTACAAGAATTATATGTATTATAAGCTGCGCAAACCGGGGCTATCCCGGGATATCTCCTCTGAAATAGAGAAATATCCTTTGGTCAAGCGATCGCGGTTAATAATATAAGGATCATCGCTGCCTGGCCGTGGCAATTGTGTTTATAAACAGGTTGACGGAAGTTTAAAGCGGTTTAAGGGAATTTGAGGCGAAGTAAATGCTGAAACCTATCAATGCCAGTCCGCAGACGAAGATTATCCCCCGGTAGACCTTCAGGGAAATGAATTTCCTGCCTTTGCTGATCACCAGCGCGACCAATCCGTACCATATGAAATCCGCCAGGATGTGCCCCAGGAAGAAAATGATCACTGCCGTTAGGCCGGATTTCTTGGCCGCCAGGGTCAAGCCCAGGCCGATACTCAGCCACCATATCGACCAGTAAGGGTTGGTTATGCTCATAGTAATTCCTAAGAGGATCAGGCTGGATGATCTTACGGGTTTGGTTTGAGTTTCGAGATTGAGCTTGGGTAAGCTGGAGATCATTCCTATGCCGAAAAAGGCAAGTATTAATGCCCCCAGAAGAGAGATGGCCAGCATTAAGGCCTGATTATGCATAAAGTTGGCCAGGCCGAAAATGATGACCCCGATCATCAGCGCTTCCATTACGGCATGCCCGGCACAGATCAGCGGCCCGGATTTAAAACCGTGTTTTACGCTTTGCGAGATCACCGCGGTAAGCAGGGGTCCGGGCATAAGCGCGCCGGAGAAAGCTATGGTGAAGGAAACCAGGGATATTAAAATATATTCGGTCATTTTAAGTGTTGGTCTGTTGGGGTTGTCTGGATTATTCTATCATTGATCCGGTATTTTTCCAGACAATTGATTTTGGTTGAATTGGGTTTTTTATGGTATATAATAATTACATTCAGCGTTAATCGTACCCGGCGTAATTCGCACCCGGCGGTATTGTAACCGCCGGTATCCGCCTCCTGGCGGAGAATGTACGCCGGTAATGCGGTAAGCGTACACTTGCCTATCCGATAAGGCAAGGTGTGTTGCTTTTGATAATATTGACACCCGCTGCAATCGGAAGATACAGCGGTGTTGTCTACGGAGACAAGGGGTTATATGGCGGGTAATTTTTCTTTTGATATTGTTTCAGAAGTGGACCTTCAGGAAGTGGATAACGCGGTCAACCAGGTTAAGAAAGAGCTTAGCCAGCGGTATGACTTTAAAGGCAGCAAGGCATCGCTGGATCTCGACAAGGTTGAAAAAAAGCTGACCATCATAGCGGATGATGATTTTAAACTGCGCTCGATGAAAGATATCCTGGCCACAAAGATGGCTAAACGCGGTGTTTCGTTAAAGTCCCTTGTTTTTAAGGACCCGGAAAAAGCCTTTGAGGGAACTTTAAGGCAGTCAGTGGAAATAGCCACCGGCATAGATAAGGAAAAGGCCAAGGACCTGGTAAAGGTCATCAAGGACCTGGGGCTTAGGGTGCAAACTCAGATAGAAGGCGAGAAGGTCAAGGTTTCTTCGCCCAAGAAAGACGAACTTCAGTCGGTGATCAGCCATTTAAGAGCCATAGACTTTCCTTTAGCGCTTAGTTTCTGCAATTACCGTTAGGCTAGCCAGCGTATGGATAAGATAAAGAAGATCCTGATCATATCCTCCGATGAAAACTTAAGGAAAGTCCTTAATTTCTGTTTTGACGGATGGGGATATGAGGTCTTCCTGCAGGAAGCGCCTTTCAATGATATAAAATACGTTAAAAAGATCGCGCCTGACGCGATCGTAGTTGATGTGTATTCCGCCAGCAAAGCCCATCTTTCCATATGCCAGTTGTTAAAAGACGATTTTATTACAGCGTTCATTCCTGTTATCACTTTGATCAATAAAAGGCAGTTAAGAGAACAGCTTTTGCTTCTTAAGCAGGGAGTGGATGATTACCTGATCAAGCCCCCGGATCCTTTGGACCTGCGGGTGCGCATAGAGATGGCTATAAAAAGGGCGCAGTTCAGTTTTTATACTACTCCGCTCACCGGGCTTCCCGGAGGCAGGATGATCGAAGAGACACTGAATGATAAGGTTGCCCGGGGAATGTCTTTTTCCTTCGGTTACATAGACATAGATAATTTTAAGTGTTACAACGATGTTTACGGATATCAAAAAGGCGACCGGATCATTATGCAGACCGCCTATATGCTCTATACTACGATCAGGAAATACGGCAATAAAGACGATTTTATAGGCCATATCGGCGGAGATGACTTTGTTTTTATCACCAGCGTATCCAAATCCGTGGATATTTGCCGGAATTTCATCTGTTTGTTTGATAACATAATCCCGTTCCATTATTCTTTGACCGACCGTAAACAGGGGTTTATAATTGCCAGTGACAGGAACCATCAATTAAAGAAGACCGCTTTGATGAGCGTGTCCATAGCCCTGATCAACCAGCATACCCCCGAAGATTTTAAGAATATCGTCCAGATAAACGAGAAGGTCGCCCAGATCAAGCACTATTTAAAACAAATGCCGGGGAGCAAATTTATGGCCGACCGCCGTAGTTCCGCTGAAGGCAGGAATGGCGCGCCCCAGGTGTATAATAAGAAAGAAAAGATCCTGAACGCCTACCGGCCGTTGGGCCAGATCCTGGTGGAGTTGAATATTATATCGTTGGAACAGTTGGATGAGGCGTTAAAAATACACTGGCGCAGGGATGCTTTGCTGGGAGAGACGCTTAAGGACCTGGGTTATATCAAAGAAGAGCAACTGCAAAGGGCGCTGGCTATGCAGATGGAAAAGATCAGCGCTTTGATAAATGACCGGCAAGGATTGGTATTGAAAAATTAATTGGATATGTCGCTATCACCCGGACTTATAGGAATGTCCGGTATGCGGTTCCTGCGCGTGTGTTTCTACACAAAGGAGGTTGAATATGAAGAAGGCGCTTACTATAACATTAACGGTAATATTGGGCCTGGCGGTTATTCTGTTGTTGACCAAGAATATGCTGGTGAAATTCGCGGTTACTAACGGGATAAAGGCGCTTACCGGGGTTACGGTGAAAGTCGAAAGCATAAAAGTCGGCGTATTCAAGCAGGTCGTTGCCGTGAATAACCTGCAATTGTTCAATCCCAAAGAATTCACCGATCAGTTAATGGCGGATATTCCGGAGATCTACGTGGATTATGACCTGGGAGCCTTTATGAAGGGTAAGGTGCATTTAAAGGAGCTCAGGCTTAACCTGAAAGAACTGGCGGTAAACAAGAGCGCCAAAGGTAAAATAAACCTGGAATCATTGCAGTCTTTGCAGCCGAAAGGCTCAGGGCCAGCCCCGGAGATAGCCATAGACTTGCTCAAACTGGATATCGACAAGGTCGTTTACCGGGATTACTCCTCCGGGGGCAGCCCTCAGGCAAGGGAATTCAACGTGAATATACACGAGCAATACGAGAATATAACCGACCCTAATCAGCTGGTGATGATCATTCTGAGCCGGGCGTTGGTCAATACTACAATAGCCCAGATCGCCAAGATAGGCGGCCCGTTGAAGAAGGCCCTGGGCAGCACCGTCGGCGCTGCCTCGGAGGCTGTAGGCAATACTATAGGGATAGCCGGCGATACCGTAAGCAAAGTGACGGGCACGTTAAAAGGCCTGTTAACCGGCAGTAAAAGCCAATGAGCTGCTGACGGGTTGATTTACTCTTTACGCTATGATATAATTACTCTGCTTCAGTACGGCTTACATAAGATAAATACCGAAAGGACAAGCGCTATATGCAAGAAAAGGCTCCGGGGGATATATTACAAGGCAGTTCCATCGCTCATTTCGTGATCGACGAGAGCCACGCGGTTATTCATTGGAACCGCGCCTGCGAGGCGATGACCGGCTATTCCGAGAAACAGATGTTAGGCACTAAAGATCATTGGAAACCGTTTTATCCCGTTGAAAGGCCATGCCTGGCCGACTTGCTTCTGCAAAAAGCCACAGAGGAAGACTTATTGCAGAATTACAAAGGGATGAAGATACGGAAATGGGAACTTTTGGAAGGCGCGTATGAGGTGGAAGGTTTTCTGGCTCCGTTAGGAAAGAATGGAAGATGGCTGAGGTTCACCGCCTCCCCATTACTGGACCAGGAAGGTAAGCTTGTAGGCGCGATCGAGACCCTGGAAGATATAACCGAGCGCAAGATAGCCGAGGCGGAAAAAGAAAAACTCCACCGGGAACTCGTCCTTTTCAACAAGCGGCTGCAGCAGTTGGCCCTGCGCGACCCGCAGACAGGCCTTTACAATCATCGTTATTTAGAAGAGGTCATTGAGGCCGAGGTTACCCGGGCTAAAAGATACGAGCAGCCCCTGTCTTTGATCATGATCGACCTGGATTATTTTAAATCCATCAATGATACATACGGACATCATTTCGGAGACCTGGTCTTGAAACAATTATCCAGGCAATTAAAAATGATCGTTCGGCGTTATGATATAGTGATCAGGTCGGGCGGAGAGGAGTTCGTGATAATCTGCCCGGGGACCGACCGGCTTCAGGCGATAATGCTGGCCCAACGGATGCTGGACGCGATCAATCTGTATAACTTCGGGGATAAAAAACAGTCGGTCAAGGTAAAGTTAAGCCTGGCGGTAACATCCTACCCGGAAGAAAAGATAGTGGACAGCATGGATATGGTGGATATAGCCGAACAGATACTCAATAAGGCCAAGGAATACGGCGGTAACCGGGTGTATTCTTCATGCGATGTGAAAAAAATAGGCTCGAAATCCAGGCAAAAGTCCAGCGGGAAGAAGGAGAATATCGCTGAACTGCAGCATAAGCTGGGCCAGGTTACCAAAAACGCCAATGAAAGCTTGATCGAAGCTATCTTTGCTTTTGCCAAGACCATCGAAACCAAGGATCATTACACCGGCGAGCATGTTGAGCAGACCGTTTATTACGCCATTGAAATAGCCAAGATGCTGAAATTCAGCAGGGAAGAGCTTCAGAACGTGCATCAGGCCGCGATCCTGCATGATCTGGGTAAGGTAGGAATAAGCGATAAGATCCTGCTTAAGGACGCCAAGCTTACCGAAGAAGAGTATTCACAGATCAAAAAACACCCTCAGATAGCCGCGGATATCCTCAGGCCTATACGTTTTCTGCACGCGATCATACCGTTCATACTTTATCATCATGAACGCTGGGACGGACAGGGTTATCCCAGCGGCCTCAAGGGAGATGTGATCCCTATGGGAGCGCGGATCATAGCGGTGGCCGATGTCTATCAGGCGTTGATATCCAACCGGCCTTACCGCAAGGCCTTTACCAAGGAACAGGCGATAAAGATACTGAGAGAAGGCAGCGGAAAGCAATTTGATCCCAAGATCATCAGGGTATTCCTGAAGGTGTTAAAAGTGAAGAAATAATCCTATGTTGCCGGTTCAAACATTTCTTTTTTACGGGTTATTGGTGTTTTTATTGCTGGCCGCGGTAATGAGCGGAGTTTCTTTGGCCAGGCATAACCTTAGGGCAGGTAAGTCCGTTGCTGACGAGATCGGCGGATTGAAGTCCCGGATCAGGGGATTGGACGGTATTATCCGGGAAAAAGAAGACAGGCTTCAGAAACAACTGCAGGTTGTCGATAAACAGGCTGCGGAGAATGAGATATTAAAGGCGAATAAGGACGATCTGGGATTGCAGCTCGCTGATCTGAAAGAACGCTTAGGCAAAGAGACAGCTTTAAAAACCGATTTAGCCGCTAAGGTTGTTGAACTTGAAGAGGAATTGGCAAAGGCGCGCAAGGAATCAGCCTTGTCCAACCAGATGCATGAAGGGCTTAAAGGCCAATACGACGAGCTGGAAGAAAAGTTCTCTCAGTTGTTCCAGCAGTTTTTAGAGGAGCAAAAAAAGAATCAGCCTTTGGTCAACCTGCAGACGCCCCCCTCTTGACGCATAACCTGTAAATCCCGAAAGGATAATCTGCTAAAATGGGCAATATCCACAGCAACGCGCTTGGTAATATCGAACAGAAGATCCGGGACAACGCGGATAATCCTCTGCGCCGGCATGTTTTAGAAAACGCCAGGGATTTTAAGCGTTCCTGGATAGAGCTGGGCCGGTCGCTTTACTCGGTGTGGAAGGATAAGCTCTACAAAGAATGGGGCTATCAGGATTTCGACAATTACACGGCCAAGGAGATCGGCATACGCAAGCAGACGGCGATGAAACTCCTAAGGTCGTATTTTTTCCTGGAGAAAGAGGAACCGGGTTATCTTAAAGAGAGCATCAGCGAAACCGCCAAGGCGGTGAACGTTCCCAGCTATGAATCGGTCGATCTGTTAAGGCTGGCTAAAGAGAAAAAGGACCTGGATGCAGAAGATTACGCGAACCTTAAGGAAGCGGTATTCCAGAAAGGCAAGGACAGCCGGGAGGTTAAGAAAGACCTGACCAGCCTGATCCGCCAGCGCCAGGAATTGGAGCCGGAAGAGGCCTGGGAGCAGAAAAGGCAAAGATCTATAAAAAGATTCATCGGAACGCTTAAGTCGCTAAAAGAAGAGATAAAAAGTTCGAAGATGCTGCCTGCCTCGCTTGTACAGGATGCAGACGCTTTTATTCGCAAGTTGGAATCCGAACTTCAATAAACTGAAAGGTCCGAGTGAAAGCTTTTTTAATAAAATGGTTGGTTAATATAACGGCTTTAGTGGCGGTGGCGAGTTTTGTCCCGGGCATCTCCGCGGATAAATGGCAGACGGTGGCGGTTGCGGCGTTGGCCCTGGGCTTGATCAATGCCTTTTTGCGGCCCTTGATCATAAGATTGACCCTGCCGTTGAATATCCTGTCTTTCGGGTTGTTTACTTTTCTGATAAACGCTTCTTTTTTCTACCTGGTTTCGCGGATCGTCCCCGGTTTCGAGGTGGTTGATTTCCGGAGCGCTTTTTGGGGGGCTTTATTGTTCAGCTTCATCAGTTTCATTTTAAACGTATTCCTTGGGCCTCAGGGGCATTCCGACCTGCGTTTCTACCGCGGGCCGCAACCCGGGGGGAATAAATACAAGGACGTCATTGACGTGGAGGGCTCAAGCGACTCCGGGAGAAAGGGCGGGGACAGCGCCGCGAAAGTGGCAAAACCATGGATAAAATAAAAAAATATTTTATTACCGGGATAGTATTGATAATACCGGTATACCTGTCTATATACCTTCTGGCGAGCATCTTCATTTTTCTGGATAATCTTCTGGGCCGGTTCATCAATGTTTACCTGCAGTCGATCCTGGGGTTCTCTGTTTTCGGGCTGGGTTTCCTGGTTTTCCTGATCTTGATCGTTTTGATCGGCTGGCTGGCCAAAAGGTTCATCGCCCATAGATTATTCGTCGAATTCGAAAAATGGTTCGCCGGGCTCCCGTTGATCAGGAATATTTACCCGGCGATAAAAGAAGTGCTCCTTTTCATTACCACCCAGAAAGAGCTGGGTTTTAAAAAGGTGGTATTGATCGAATACCCGTCCAAGGGGCTTTATTCCATAGGTTTTTTGACCAACGACCAGTTTGAGATCGTCAATAAAGCGGCGGGCGGGGATATGGTGTCGGTGTTCATCTCCACGACCCCCG
>Ga0265297_10001784_pt1 | contig 47677 bp, 70 predicted proteins | sample Munlanlwell13791_FD_192502 | JGI IMG/M metagenome (GOLD analysis project Ga0265297, IMG submission 192502) | Leachate microbial communities from a municipal landfill in Southern Ontario, Canada - Leachate well 137-91 | ecosystem: Engineered > Solid waste > Landfill > Unclassified | place...
AATTGAGCACCTAGACATTCCAGACAGCCGAGTAGTATTCATGTACGGCAAATCTCAGGACGCAAGCTTCAGCCTATTAGACCATTACCGCAACATTTCACGGCACACTGTCGAAATTTATGCTGACCCCTACATTCCCCCCGAAGAAAAGCACGGAGCAATGCTAACACGGGTCAAACAGGAAATCCAGCGGCTACTTGCGAAGGGCGGAGAAGATTACTACTTTAATATTGACTGTGATATTGTGAAGATTCCGCCCGAAACAATCAAACAGCTAATGAGCAGACAGAAAGACCTGATTGCTAGCATGGTGTGGACAGAGGGTACGCCTTACCGAAAATTCTTTGACACATACGAATTTCGCATGAATAATTGCCGTTTTCATCCCTTCAACCCGCCAGGCTCTAACGGAGGCGAACCATTCAAAGTTGATTCTGTAAGCACATGTTATCTTGCAACTGCCGAAGCGGAGCTTGCAGGAAAATACAGCAACCCGTATCCGCATATTCCATTCTGCGCCGACCTTATCAAGAAGGGCTACGAAATTTGGGTTGACCCAGAATCAAACGTATATCATTATGACCTTGAACGTGTAGGAATTGGTCGTGCGCCTTTGCCTATTCGGCTTAGTGCTGCGCCTTTCATTGATGTTAAGGGCAATGTTGTTCAGATTCCTGTTGTTGCAGCTCAGGCATTTCACATCAAAATGTTGGAGTACCAGAATTGGCTACAGCAGAATAGCTCCGCAGATTACCTTGCAGAAAAAGCGTTCCTAGACACTAGACCTTTGATTACTGCAAGCTACAAGATTTTTAATGATGCAGACTTTATTGAGTACAGCCTAAAATCTGTGTATCCTTACGTTGACAAAATTGATATTGTGGAGGGTGCAGTTAAATTGCGGAAGGGCGACATTGGAGAGCAAAGCGAAGCCACAGTTGAGAAGCTAAAAACGTTCCCTGACCCTGACAACAAAATACGGCTTATCAGAGGAAACTGGTCTTCAAAAGAGGAAATTCAGCAAAAACTATTAGAAATTTGTACAAGCCGTTGGATGCTATTCATTGACGCAGACGAAATCCTAACCTCAGACTCTATGCAAACTGTAAGAAGCTGGTGCGAAACAAACAAGGAAGGACAGAAAATGTATGCCCGACCAGAAAGGTTCCTGCATTACTTCCACGACTTCTACCATATCGCCTATAGCACAAACCCTATATCGCCGTGGGCGCAGTTTGGGGTTCCGCATCCGTTCCTGATTTGGCGAGACATCCCAGGCTTAAACTTCAACACTTTCCATACCGTGCCAAGAGATGGCTTCGGAACCTTCATTCACAGTGACAGCCCCGAGTATAGCGGACGCAGAGAAGTGCTGGATGGCGTTACAGTGTACCATTTTGGTAATGCTAAAAGTGACGAGGATATGATTCAGAAGTTAACCTTCGAAAGAGAAAGGGGACTGAACTGGGACTGTGACGAAAAAGGCGAGAAGGTTCCTGTGTCTGAGAACTTCTATTTCACAGGAAAACTGCCGAGTGATATGGTTGTTGAGATGGCTGTGCCTCCTAAAATTCTTGAGGGGCATCCACGTTATCTAGAGCAGAAAATCAAGTTCAGGAAAGGCAAAGACGGATACACATTCAAGAAGGTAACAGCAAATGAGTGATGGAGAACTGAAAAAGCGAATATTAAAAGCACGAATAGCGTTTATTAATCAGTATCAAGAAGATTTTGTATTCAATCTTATTAATGAAGCAAAAAAAGATATTCTATCTGAGTTTAATTCAGAACTTCAAACTGCATTTATTACTAAAGACGGAATTGTTGTTATAGATACAAGAGACGCAGAAGCAAAATTAGTGAATGTTTTCAGAAAGTGTATTACATGGTTTGGTGAATAAGAATGACTAGAAAAAAACGTTCAGATTATCGAATATATTGGAATATTCAATGTGACAGATTACAGATAGAAGACAAGAAAGCTAAAACATTTTTGTATATTGGAGCAAGCGATTTAATTGAATATTTTATGGATGTTGAATTGGAGACATATTCTGATGACCCAGAAATGTAAAGGTGATTCTTCGTGAATTGGCATTTTCTTCTCGGAAAAAAAGCTGCAACCCCACAAGGCGACATCCTAACTGAATTGGCTGAGCTTATGCAGAAGTGCCAGCTTGAAGGCGCAAAACCGTTACTGTTCACTCTGTGCCCCGAAGCTTTCTATCAACTGAAAGAGAAATCCGAAAAATATACGCATGGCATGTTCGGAGCCGAATATCATGAAAACTTGACAACTGTAAAATCTGTTTTTGGTGTTCCAGTAGGATACTGTAAAGACATGAAGGAAAGAGCTTCTGTTACTGCGCTTTTTATGGATGAAGTTAAAACGTTCAGCAGAGGGTAAATGTTATGGTAGTAAGAACAATAAACGAAGAGCCTTGCCAAATATGCCATCAGATAACAAATCATTATGATAGGTTAGCTGGAAGAATGTGCCCAAAATGTTTAGCAGAGCATGTTGTAGCAATTTCAGGAATACCTTTAGTTGAATCAAATAAATATCTGTTGACTGACCCCTTGATTGACCACAAAAACGATATAGATGCACACATAAAAATTAAACCACTTAATGGAGGTGAAGACGTGAAAAAGAAAGATTGGGTGTGCTACTGGCAAACAGATGCTTCACCAAAACCGCAAACTAGCATCGAGCATAAGGCTGTGACAAAGAAGTTTGCTGAGTCTTGGCTAAAAAAGCAGAAGCAAGGAGAGCATGCGACACCAAAAATAGGCAAACTAACTATCATCGCAAAAACTGAAGAAAACTTGCCCATAACTGAACCTGAAGAGGACTGCGGATGCACGAAGTAACTGTGCTTGCTTGGGCTTTCCTGTTCGGAGCACTAAACTATTTTGTGTCACTCACAGGAGTGGACAGGATGGTCACAGGAATCATAGACCCCGCCATCAAGGAGCAAGTATTTCATGCGTACGTGCTTTTTATGACTTGGATGAACCAAGCAACCGCTTTCATGGCAACAATAGTTTACGTTTATGCTAGTCCAGTTACTGATTATGTTTTGGCTTTGCTGATTTACTGGACGGTTATCTATTGCTGGGTTGGAGGCGGATTGGATTGCCTCTATTTTATGATGCGAGGCGAAATGCCAGAATGGACTTTCACTTGGAGATGGATGCCATTTCAGCCTAAAACTTGGCAGTTCTGGTCTTACGCTTTAATACATCTAGCCCTATTAGCTAGTGCATGGACTTTGAAGATTGGAGGAATAATATGAAAGTTCCTGTTGCTGAACCTGAAATCACTAAAGCTGACATAACCGCTATGGTTAACCTGCTGAATGGTGGATGGATTAGTGGAATCAGCCCAGCAGTAGAAAAGTTCGAGCAAGAGTTTGCCAGAAGTCATGACTGCGAATATGGAGTAGCTACTGGAAGCGGAACAACAGCTTTGCATCTTGCGCTTGCTTCTCTTGATATAGGTGCAGGTGATGAGGTGATTGTTCCAGATTTTACTATGATTGCTTGCCCCAATGCTGTAAAATATTTGGATGCTGTGCCCGTGTTTGTTGATGCCCATCCTAAGTCATGGTGTATAGACCCTAACCTAATAGAAGAAAAGATTACAGAAAGAACAGTAGCGATTATGCCCGTTCACATATATGGACACCCTGCAGAGATGCAGAAAATCAACAGCTTAGCCATGAAGTATGACCTGAAAGTAATTGAGGACTGTGCAGAGGCTCACGGCGCAGAAATAAATGGACAGAAAGTTGGAAGCTTCGGACACTGCGGAATATTCAGCTTCTACGCAAACAAAATCGTTACTGCTGGCGAGATGGGAATCATAATCACAAACGACAGGGAGCTTGCTGAAAAGGCTCATTGGCTACGTGCTCATGCTTTCGGTAAGGAGGGGAAACATTTCTGGCATGAACAGCTAGGTTACGGGTATAGAGTTTCGGGGATGCAGGCATGTTTAGGTCTTAGCCAATTTAACCGATTGGACACGTATGTTGAAAGGCATAGGCGAAACGCTCAATTGTACATGAATCTTCTTAGAGGCTTAGAAGTTGCAGGCAAAATTGAGTATCCTGTACAGAAGGTTGGAACCAAAAATGTGTACTGGATGTTCAGCATCCTAATCAACGAAAGCTTCGGCATAAGCAGAGATGAGCTGATGAAAAGGCTGGAAGCTGACGGCATCGAAACAAGGACAATGTTCTATCCTATGCATGTTCAACCAGTCTATCACGAAGAGTCTCAGTATCCTGTCGCTGATATGCTAAGTAGGAAGGGCATGAATTTGCCGAGCGGAAACACTTTGACGGCTGACCAAATCTATTACGTTTGCGAAAAAATCAGAGAATATGCAGGAGAAAAAGAGGCAATAGAACAGAAAGAGAAAGAGATTGAGGAAAACACAAGGTTTGTTTCTGGCGAAGAACTAGCAAAGATGGGAGCTGAAGATTCTGGCGGGCTTTAACAGTTTTGAACCTTTGCTCAGAAAGTGGCTAAGAGAAATTTGCCCAACACAAGTCCTTGAATGGGGTACTGGACGCAGCACAGCAATCATAGCCGAAGAATGCCCAACAGCGAAGGTTTACAGCATCGAAACTAACCCCGAATGGTACAGGCGATATTTTGAGGTCTACAAAAACAGCAAATACATATCTGTAATCTTGTGTCCTTCTAGCTTGTCAGCTGACCTTCCGCGGGGCTGGAACAAAATGTTTGACTTCATTTTTGTGGATGGACTCTGTGACATGCGGGTCTCCTGTTTGCGTACTGCCGAAAGGCTATTGTGGAGTCATGGAGTTGTGTTGTTGCATGACAGCGAAAGAACAAAATATAGTGAAGGCGTACGACTGTTTGACCGAGTAGAAGAACAGGATGGAACACTTGTAATGAGAAAAAAGAGGAATGTAAAGATTGGGCATTAAAGTCAGAAACCTGCAAGTGTCTAACAGAAAGCCGAAGCCAGTAGGTGTTATCCGTTATGTTTGTCCTGACTGCAAAAAAATAGTCTACTTCACAATCGACAAGGCTACAGCAAAAAAGATTCTCGTTGACATTAAGAGTGGAGGCAATCCAGTGCCAAAAGACGCTTTAATTGCGCCAATACAAAGGAGAAACTAGGATGCCAGAAATATCTTTTGAGAACTGTAGTAGAGAACGGCTTAATCTTGGGAGCGGAAAATCTTACAAGCAGTACTTCTGGAATGTGGACATTAACCCAAAATTTAACCCCGACCTAGTCTGCGACATGATGAAGCTGGAATGCCAGAAAGACCTGTTTATTGAAGTGCTCATGCATGATGTTCTTGACCATGTGACCTTCCATGAAGCCCATGTGCTGTTACGCAGGGTTTTGGGGTGGCTCAAAAAGGATGGAATTTTATCAGTTCATACTCCGAACTTAGATTTTCTGGTTGAAGTTTTGTACAAGAGTACAGATAAGGAGCTTAGGCATGAAGCAATCAAATGGCTCTATTCTACTGATGGGATGGGAACAACCGACTACAAAAGCAACAGTATTCGCTGGTGCTACAACCGAAAATCGCTTACTGAACTGCTGGAGGGAGTAGGCTTCAAAATATTGCATAGTGACATTAACTGTGACGGATTCGGCTTAACGGTGATAGCGCAAAAATGCTGAAAAAGTTTGAGGATAAAATCGGATGCCAGAACGGCGAAGCAGGAATCCTAAACCATCTCTTTTCAATTATAAAGCCTGAACATAAACGGTTTGTTGAGTTCGGTTACGACAGCGAATTTAACTGCTACAATCTTCTGCAAAATTGTGGCTGGGGCGGGTTGCTGATTGACTGTGACCCATCAGCTTACATGCTTGCGCTTGCCCGATTCGGACACCGCAAAGACCTGAAACTGCTACAAGCTATGGTAACTCCCGAAAACATTGACGATTTGCTTCATGAAAACTTGGATTCGGACGTTGACCTGCTTTCGATTGACATTGACGGCTTAGACTATCACGTGTGGAAACAGATAACCTGCATAAGTCCAAAGGTTGTGGTAATCGAGTATAACAGTTCAATGGGCTACGAAAGAAGCATCACAATTCCTACCATTCAGGGCTTTAACAGAAAAAACTTTACTGGAGTCTACCATGGCGCATCTTTGCGGGCGTTAACTAAGCTGGCAAAAACGAAAGGCATGAAACTTGTAGGATGTGAATCGTCTGGAACAAACGCCTTCTTTGTAACTGAAGATGCTGAAGTGCCAGAGGTAACAGTAAAGAAAGCTTTCGTAAATAATGACCGCCGAGGAAACTGGCGGGACATTATAAAAACGATTGAAATGCTTGGAGTAAAAGAAGTATGACACGAATCTTGATTTCGGGCACAAGCGGATTTATTGCCCCAAGGTTAGCTAGTAAACTATTGGATGCTGGGCACGAAGTTTGGGGAATAGAACGCTATGTTACAGGACGAACAGCATACCGGAAAGACAACCGACTAAACAAGTATTTCTGCGACCTAAACGACCATTCAATGATAAGGCACATAGTCCGCTTGTATCAACCTGAAGTAGTGTTTCATCTTGGTGCATTAAGTCCAGTAAGCTTCAGCTATGACCGACCACAACTTTACATAGACACAAATTTTAAAGCAACCGTGAACTTAGCTGAAACTTGCATGAAAGAAGTTGATGACTTCAAACAGTTTATCACAGCCGGAACTAGCGAAGAGTACGGCAACCAAAAAAGCTTTCCAATCCGAGAAGATGCTGTGCTGTATCCGAATAGCCCCTATGCAGTAGCAAAGGTTGCATCCACAAAATATCTAGAGTACATGCGAGATGCCTACGGTTTTCCAGTCACAATATGCCGACCATTCAACACGTACGGACGAACAGGAACTACACATTTTGTTGTCGAACGCATAATTAGCCAATGCTTAGCCCACGAAGAGTCTTTAAGGCTTGGCGACCCTGAGCCAGTCCGTGACCTCATGTTCCGCAACGACCACGTAAACGCATATCTTTCAGTATTCAATAATCCAAGCCAGAGCATAGGAGAAATCTTCAATTTCTGTACAGGTCAAGGCGTAACCATCAGACAGCTTGTTGAAATGATAACAGAGAAAACGGGCTACACAGGTGAAGTAATCTGGAATACAATCCCCAAAAGACCCCTAGACATTGACACTCTCATCGGCGATAATGGCAAGGCATGGCAAAAGTTAAAATGGGAACCACAATATAACTTAAGTGAAGGTCTTGACCAGACAATCACTGAGTTGAAAATGCATGGGTGATTATGCAGATTATTGCAATGCGTCATACGTTGAATATCTTGCTCAAGTAGATTATGACCAGACAAGCTTCAAAACAGGCGGCACAGCACAATGGAATAGCTTCATAGCTGGCACACTTATTCCTGCAGCCGAAAAATTTATTGACACATTCTGCAATCACAGCTTCGGCACTCCCAGCCTTGGCACTTGGAGGATAGATGGCAACGGAAAAAGCTTCTTGCCTATGCCTCCTGAACGCCAGCCCCTAATCGGAATTGGCGCTGGAAGCGTAAGCGGAATTGCACTTTCAGTAGCTGACATCAAAGTTTCTAACAGTTTCATCCAGTTGGATGGAGGCAACTTTAGCACAGGCAAAAAGAATGTTGTCCTGTATGGCAGCTACGGATATCTCGATAAGGATGGTGTTTCAATTGTTCCATCTGATGTCAGTTTTGTTTGTGCTCAATTATGCGCTAACGTAATCAATGACATGGTGCGAAGAAGGAAGCTGCCTGACACATACATGAGTTTGATGGCAAGCCCAGAAGCATCAGATGTAAAATTCAGAGGCTTATTTAATGTTCCGCACATCTTTCCATCTCAACTGCAAGAAGTCTTAGAAAATTACAGAATCAGATGGGAGGACAGTGGTTGACTAATCAGGGCACACTCATAAACTTCCTGAAAGCCGCATGGACACTTACTGCCCCGCTTGGAACAGCAAACATTTACTGGAGCGAGGAATGGTACGACACTCGAAAAGACGAATATCCTCAAATAACGGTTACTCCTATTACTGAGCCGAATCTGCAACGGTTCAGAGGACACAACAGCATAGGACAGCTTTATAGACCTCTTTTTGCGGTGAATGTGTGGAAGAGATTGCCTACTGGAGCAAACGGCACACTAGAGCTTGACAGGGTAGAACAGATGAGAGAGGAAGTCTGTGAGACTTTTCGCAGAAACTTTCCTGCTTACGGAGGTTCACTAAGTCCTTTCGGTTTTGCCTTAGCATCTGACAAGGGCATTCCACGGCATGAATTGAGTGTTACGCCTCGAACTTTGCGTTATCAGGTTACAGTTGTTGCAACAGAACATTTTGGCTCCTAGAAAACTATCTAAAATTATTTAAGGTTAATCACATACACTTCATATTGTAAATCAAATAGGAGAGTGAACCAACAAAAATGAGCACAGCAAAAGAGGGCTTATATGCCTACATGTATCTTGGAACCGCATGTCCAACAGGAACCGCAAACCCCATCGCACTCTTTACAGGAGTCGAACTATCGTGGACGCAAACAAAACGCAGATTCTATCAAGCAGGAGGCAGCCTACATCCATCGCAGGTCTTGCGGGGAATCATTTCGTGGGAAGGTAGATTCAAGAAAGCATACATCGACAACATGTACCTCGGCACATTCAACGAAGGCACAATACCGTTCTGTGGAAGCATCTGCCCACGTGGCGGAGGCAGTCCATCAATTATGGGAACAGTTGAGCTAACAGGCGGCGCATTAAGCAACATGGAAGCTGAAAACGAAGCGGCAGTCATGGAAGACCAAGGATTCATACTGTATAACCTAACGTTTGTCGGATAGGCGGTTGAGCAGATTGGAAGTTGGAGCTTTACAGTTACGTTTGCCCAAAGAGGCACAAGTTAAAAGGCAGGACTTGCAAGCGAAGCTAAGTATAGGCGTAGTAATTAATAGCCAGTTTGGCAGCTTAATTCAGCTCCGCGAAGCCATAAGTAACCTGTTCACTGACGATTTTGTGTACTGCACAATCAGCGGCGAACCTCTCTATTTGGTTCACTACAACGATTTGAGCGAGGAAAAGAAACAGAAAGTTGGAGGCAGAAGATATGAATAAGGAAGAACTAGAAAAACTTGCGGAGCAGGGTGACGAAGAGGCTAAGATGAGTCTTGCCGAAACCTTAACAGTCAGAGAAAGGCTGCTACGTAGAAAGGAACATAACACAGTTTTTGTGGAATTCGCTGACGACCTAGGCGCATTCAAGATTGAAGTAAAGTTGCTGAGTCCAGCGGAACAGAATGAGGTACTGAAAATGTATGGCGAACTTGTAGCATACCAGAACAGCGTAAAAGACATCAGCAAAGACGACAAGGATGCACAGAAAGAGTTTGCAGAGAAAGGCACTGCTGTTATGGGTAAGCTGTATGGTTGGATAGAAAAGATTTGTGTAGACCCTGAACTGGATGCTGAATACTGGAAGGCAGGAGCAGACTATAACATAGACGTTCCCCTAACGCTGCTGCGTTTTGCTATGAGCGAAAGCCAGAAAGCCTCAGAGGATATTCGTTCCTTTCGCAGCAACAGAGCACGGCAGAGGATTATACCAGTTTCTGACGGCAAACCGTCTGACACCTAAAGGGTTCGGCGCACTCTGCTGGGACGAGCAGGTTTTTCTGCTGGAAGCATGGAACATTCAATGCCGAGAGGCAAACAAGAAAGGTAAAAAGAAGGGTGTGATTTCGAGTGCCGCTGACCTTAGAAGTTTACGGGGCAAACAAGCTGATGGCACGCTTGACTGAACTACGAACAGTAAGACTGAAGCAAAGTACTGAAGAGAATGTTCGCAAAACCTGTGAAGCAATCAGAGATGATGCGAAGGCGATTGTTCCAGTAGACACTGGTAGTTTAAGGTCTAGCATTCGGCTTCAGGTGCGTCCTCGACCAACAGCACACAGCATCAGTTATGGTGTAAGTGCTGGCGGTTATGTGACAAACCCTAAGAGTGGAAAGAAGGTAAATTATGCAAGCTTTGTTGAGTACGGAACTCGAAAGATGGCTGCACAACCTTATATGCGCCCAGCAATAGAACGCCACAAAGAAGAGTTGCCAAAAATGTTTAGGGGACGAAGAATATGAGCGAAGTCTATGATATTCTTGTTCAAATCAACGCTAACGTAGAAAAGGCAGTGCAGGCTCTTGGACAAGTCACAACTGCAACACAGAAAACAGAGAAGCAAACAGACAGCCTAGCTCAAGCATTCAGCACAGCAGCAGGAGTTATGCTCCGAGACTTCGTGAATGGGGCAATGCGTGCAGTCACATCAAGTTTGGGTACAGCAAGCAGCAACTTTCAGGAATATGAATTAACGCTTGCTCGCATTCAAAGCGCAACTTCTGCTTCTGGAGAAGAAGCTGAACGGCTTGCCACTGAATATGCGAAGGTAACGCTAGAACAGACTGACCTCGGTTACAGTGGACGTGAAGCAGCAAAAGCGTTAGAGTCTCTAGTGAAGGCGGGGTTAAGTGGTGAAGATGCTGCACTTGCTCTAAAGAGCGCATTAGGTCTTGCTCGGCTCGAAAGTATTGATACAGGAGAGGCAGCAAACTATCTTGTTCAAACCCTGACACAATTTAATTTAAAAGCTGAAGATGCCTATGAGGCATTAAATCTTATTAGCAAAGCTGCAACTGTTGGAATCGACACTGCAGATGGCTACGCTGCTGGACTGTCAAATACTGGCGCTGCTGCAGCAAACATGAATTTTTCTTTAAAAGAAACTCTTGCAGCATTAGTGATTCTTGACCAAACATATGGAAGTGCAACAGAATCGGGCACATTCATGAATACTATGTTAAAGGACATGGTGACGAAAACTGACAGTTTAGGATTCAGTTTATATAATACCGATGGAAGCATGCGCAGCTTCGGCGAGATTGTAGGCTCATTCAGAGAAAAACTTGCTAGTTTAGGGCAAGGAACAACAGAATATAACGAGTATCTCGCACAGTTTGACGCACGCGCTGCAAAAGCGATAATAGCATTAGGAAATTACAAAGGAAGCCTTGACGATGTCATAGTATCAATTGATGGCGCCCAAGATGTCACCGAAAAACTGAATCTAGTAATGGACACAACTTCGGGGCAGATGGCAACTGTAGAAGCTGCACTCGAAAACGCAAGTTATGAGCTTGGCGAAATGGCTGCTAGCGCGGAGCTTGCATGGAAACAGTTCGCATTGGGTTTAGGTCCAATAGGCGCTTTGGCTGATGCTATGGGTCCAAGCATGCTTCAGGGAGCAATGACTGGCTTTATGGTGATGCTTCCCAAAATCTGGGAAAGTTTAGGCAACGTTAAGGTGTCAATGGGAAACTTGACGTTGTCTGGTCAAACTTTGGCTTTGAGTGTAGGCGCTGCAACTGCCGCATTCACGGGAGTTTATGGTATTCTGCAGATGCTTCCTGAGGATATACGTTTTGCATCTTCGGTTCTTGCTATTATTGGCGGCGCGTTTGTTGCTGCTACGGTTGCGGCTGCGGCATTTTATGGTGTTGTCAGCATGGGTACGGCTGTTCCTATTATTGTTGCAGGTGTTGCTGCTGCGGTTGCTGGCGTTGCTGTGGCTTTGCAGGATGCTGGCGTGTCAGCGGACAAGTTTGATGCAGAAATGTCTGCTTTGGGTAACACTCTTTCGGAGATGGAGCAGAAGGTTGTAAGCGCAAAGGATAAGTCTGCTGAGTCTTTGCGTGAGCTGTTGCTTGCTGCTGAAGACTATAATTATGAATTGTTGGATGCTGAAAGCAAAACTTTTCTTACGTATCATCATATGCTGGATGCACATAAAGCGAATGTTAAATCAATTAATGAGGCAAGCTATGATGAATTGCTGGCAATGTACGAAGAGTATGCTGCTGAAAGCGGGTTGTCAACTGAAGAGTATCTTGACCACATTTTTGATATTACAGACAAAAGCCTTAGTGAACAGTTAGCAGCTATCGAAGCTAATTATGATTTGCAGTTGGCTGAAGAAAACAAACGATATGATGATGCAGGTCAAGCACTTGAAACTTATTGGCTTGGATTGCTTGAAACCACAGAAACGTATCAAGATACTGTTTTGGCTGCTTATGACAGCTATTTTGCTGAGTTAGAGTCTGAAGCACAAGCAAGCTATGATGCTGCTGTGGATGCTGCGAATGATGCTTTTGACCAGCAAATAAACGATACTACAAATTCGTTGAATGAGTTGCTTAGCCAATATGGTCTATTTTATGGTGATGCGCGTTCTGAAACAGAAATCTTCTACGATGATGTGCTTAGTTACATTAACGGCTATTATGATGATAGAGAAGCAGATGCTGATGCTGCATTAAAAGCTGAGCTTGACAGGATTAATGACCATTATAGTGAACTTTTGCAGGATATGAAAGCGGCTTATCGCACAGAATTAGATGAGACAAGAGCATTCTATGATGCGCAGATAGATGCTATAAATCAGGGGCTTTCAGATATTCGGGGCGCCAGAAGTTTTGAGCTTGACCAGATGGAACTTGATTTTCTGAAAGAGAAAGCTTTGCTTAAAACAAAATATGAAGAGGGAATAATTGGCGAAACGGAATATCAGGAAAGCCTTGACTCTTTAGAAACAACTTACAGAAATAACCGTTCTGATGCAAGTGAAGCGTGGCGAATCCAAGAGTTAGAGTATGAGCTTGGGCATAAAGGCGAACTTGAAACACTACATGAAAACAAGGCAACTGCGATTGAAACAATCGAAACAACACATAACACTAATTTAGGTACGCTTGAAGCAAACAAAAATAGTGCGATAGAAACGGCTGAGCAAACACACACAACAGAAATGGAAGGCATTTATGGTGATAGAAATGAGGCTGTAGCTAATGTTATGGATTTGCTTGAACCAATATTGATGAAAATTCAAACGCGCCTTGACACTTCGCTGAAAGATGCAAACACGACATTAACTGAAGAGTTAGAGGGCATTAATGAAGATAGAAATGAGACTATCGGCGATGTTATGGAAGATTTTGAGGGTATCGCAACAACACATCAGGATAATCTTGACACTATAGAAAAAGACAGAACAATCGCGCGCACAACTGCAATGGGTAACGCATGGACGGGATTATTTGGCACATTCAAAACTTACGCTTTTTCAATGGAAGGCGTAATCAACGGTGTTGAGGCAGACGTCAATGCTGCAAAAAAGAACATAGAGCAGGCACTTGCTGTTTTTAATACTGCAGTCGCAACAATGTCTGTTGCTCCTTCTGCTGCTGGCTTTTATCCAACAGGACAGCAGCCACTATTTGATTATATTAAAAGCTTGTATAATAAGGGCAATTATGAGGGGTATCTTGGAGGCTTAGCTGAAGCTCGTAATCGCGGTTACATAAGCCAAGCAGACTATAATACGTATGCAGCTCAGATTCCTCATGGTGCAGAGGGCGGAATCGTCACTGAGCCAACGATTATGATGGTTGGAGAGAAAGGCGCAGAAGCTATAATTCCGTTAGATAAGGCAGGATACGGAAACAAAATTGAGATTATTGTTGATGTGCATAATAATGTTTTCAGTAAAGAAATAGACGTTTCCAGAGTGTTTGAGCAAGAAACAGAAAAGATGGTTAGAAAGTTAGTAAGTCAAGGGATAGGGAGGCTTCCGAGCTAGTGCCTAGTCCTGACGTTTTCGCAAGCGGATTCGAGACAGGAGATTTTACAGAATGGGATACTACAGCAGGAACGCCAACAATAGTTACAAGTCCACTAATTGCAGGAGCATACACAGCAAAGTTTACGAACACAACTGAGTATGTGCAAGTTACCGTTAGCGAGGATGAACTGTATGCCCGCTTTAAGTTACGTGTTGACACTGAACCAACAAACGGTGCACAAGAAACCAACAGGATTGTCCATTTTCTTGGCGATGCAGGAGCAACACCAATTGGCAGATGCTATATTGAAGCAAGATATGGCGCAAAAGCATTCAGGATGTACCGACTATATCCTTCTGCGCAATCATACATTTTCTATTATGACTGGCAAATTAACACCAACTACACTATAGAATTCTATTTCAAGAAACATGCTTCAACAGGGCAATATTGGATGAAGGTAAATGGTAGCCTAGTGTGTGACACAGGCGCGATTGATACAAGCGGCGCTCCAACCTGTGACCGTGTACAGTTTGGGCTTTGCGGATACAAAAGCTTCAGCACAAACGTGTATATTGACGATGCTGTAGTCAGCGAAGCAGAGATAGGAACACATGACACGACATTCTTTAGCGGTTTTGAGACAGGTGATTTTAGCGAATGGGACGCTATTATAGGCAGTCCTTCAATAACTGAAATGAAGCTTCATTGTGGTGCGTATGGCTGCGAATGTGGCGTGTCTCCAACAAACACAGAAGGCATGTACATTAATGTTGGGCATCATAAGAAACTGTATCTTCAGTTTGAAGTCAAATTCTTAGATGCCACGCCACCAACAAGCGGAAGAGTATACTTCACGTATCTCAGAGAATCAACCGACTCCGTGAATATTCTTGGTTTGTTCATTTATAATGATGCTGGAACAGTAAAATGGGGCTTCACATATAGAAGCGCAGGCTCATTAGTAACCGTAAACTCTGCAGTATCTACTAACCCAGACTCTGATACGTGGTACTGTGTTGAAGTTGTTGTAGAAATGAGCAGCCGCGACGGTGACGCTGAAGGCAGCTACATGATGAGCATAGATGAAACAGAACTAAATGATATTACGCAAACAGCAATAGATACTGATTATACTGGAATAGCCATAATACGCGCAGTTACATATACTACCGCAGCAGGCGGAGCAACAGTCTATTATGATTGCGTAAACTTTAGCACAGTAGACGCAGATTCCTGTCATGCAGCAGGTGCAGATGAACCGCCTAGCCTAGTCACAGAAACTGATTGTACGCCCCCAGCAAGCACAGATTGGCTTCAGGTTTACAAGAATTGCCAGCGCGTCTACGTTGAAGACCTGTCGGTTGAGTCTGGAGAACGGGGAATCGGAAGACTAACTTTGCCATACAGTTGCTTTGTAGAACGTGGCGACCTCTTTCATGTAATTGTAGAAGGTTCAACTATACTGCAGGGAAAAGTTGTTTCAATCACAAAAAATAGGGCACAGGGAATAAGGGTTCTTGAATGTCAAACAAAAACTGCACGGCTTTACGGAAGATACATTCTTGAATCTACACACAAAACTTATAGCGGAGAAGACGCAGGAGCAATCGCCAAAGACCTAATAGATTACTACTTTGATGGGTTATTCACTTCTGACAACGTTAATTCTAACACTGGAATTGTAGTCTCAGATTTTGATTGTTACGACCAAAGCGTAGGTTACGCTTTAGAGGAACTTGCTAAACGCGCAAACGCTGCTTTCTATGTAGCCGAAAACAATAGTGTACACTTTTTTGTTAAAGGCGCAGAATCCTCGAATGCAACATTCAACAGCACAAACATTGTCGGCGACCTAATCGTTGATGAAGTGGGTGAAGAAATAAAAAAGGTTATCGTGAAAGGCATCTCAGGAGTTAGTGGCGAGGCAGGTTCAGGAATTCCAGAAGCATTACATAGCGACAGAAGAATAACGACAAACGTGGAAGCACAAGAAGTTGCTGAAGCTCTGCTCGCAAATTATGGAGTTACTACAACAACCAAATTTACGGTCAGAGGCTTCTACAGCATCAAAAAGGGTCAATCCGCAATCTTAGATATGCCGCTTGATGGATATGATAATAGCTCAGTGAATATTGCGCAGGTAAGCTGGAATTTAAGTCCAGGAAGTTGCAGAACAAACATTACGTTAGGAGTTCTTCCAATTAGTTATGAGCATCTGTTACAGCAGGTATTCAAGAACATTCAGGAACAGAAAGTAAACAGAATATCAAATCACTCAGGCAGTGATACAGGAGATGGCGACCCTGCGCTTGAATACAACGACATTCTTGATTTAGCATTATGTGCAGAAGTTAGGGTTCAAGTAGCAAATGTGACTTTGACTAGCGGGAAATGTGGAACAGAACCTGATGCCGCAAATTTTGCGTCTATAATCGTGACAATGCAGAGAGGCGCGAGTGGCGGAGCTGCACATTTTGTAATTAAATTAACTAACTCAACCACAGGAGAAATCTATTTTACCTGTTTGGTTTATATGGATAATGACCATGCAACCTGTGTTAAGCGTGTGGTAATACTTGATGACCTTAGTGACGACACTATCTTGTTGGAAGCTGAAGGGTACGGTTCAACAGACATTTATATTCAATCAAAAATTGTTGTCCGCCAAGTAATCAAACATGCGCATGATGTAACTCAATCAGCACAACATGAGTATGATTAAATATGTCTGTAATTGAGGATGAAAATAGCGTAAACGTAACTCACAAGTTAGCAAAGCCTAGAAAAAGGCGGGCTGCTGTTCCTAATATTAACAAGATTGACAGGGTTACAGTTGTTTCGCTGTCTAACCTTCATGTTGAATTGAAGTGCCGTTTTCTGTTCAAAGACCAGAAGCCTCAGCAGATTCAGTTGCGTATTCCTTTGCCTCGAACACAGTCTATAATTAACAGAATAAAAAGCAGACATCCAAACATTAAATCCGCAAAACTACAAGAGGCAATCGAAAAGTGGATTTGCCAGTATGTGCGACAGAAGCTTAGGCGACACTGGAAAACGTATAAGCAAAATCAGTTAAGTTTTTCTGTAGATGAGGACATAGGAGAACTAGATTAAAGTGGCAAACAAAATTGGCGTAATAATTCTAGAGCATCTTGCTGGCGTTCCATCTATCACAGTAGACAGTAATACAGTGAAACTTGAAGGGTATTTTTCAACGAGAGAGGGGCTTTTGCAGCTTCAGGAAGCTTTCAGAAAGTCTATAGGCGGAACAACAATTCATACTTTGATTGGAGGGATACAGGTTGGGTATGACTGTACAGAAGATGCAGTTCTTACGCAATGGTGTGAATTCGATTTTCCGCAATTACAGGATGGATACTATCTGCTGCGGAGCTTAAGCACAAACTTTGAGCAGTTCCACTCTTATTTTCCGTTTGCTGTGCAACTGTTTTTTTTGGGCACAAAAGCTTTCTGGATGGAAGGCTACTCAATCTATAGCTTAGATGAAGAGTCAGGAGATTGGGATATATGAGCGATTATATTGTAGCGTTTCCTGCAGCATCCAGAAACATGAGTCCTCGTCTTGCCAGTTTTGAGCGTTACGGCAAAGATGGAAATGAAGTAGTTGTTCCCCTGTTTGGAGGCGACCGCTTTGTAGGCGAAGCTCTCTCAGGCAAGTGGAAGAAGTACACTGACGGCAACCTAGTAGGATTCATTGCACGATTGACAAGCGGACATCTTGAGTTGACGGGTGCAAGCCATGCTGCGGGCACAAGCGAATACGGTTTTGTATCCTCAAATAGTCAAATTTACCTGAAAGATGATACGACCGTTATTGTTGAGCTTGAGTGCCCTGCTGCAGTTACTAGCCCTCGTGCAGTTGGAATTGAGTTGGATTTGGTTGCAGTTTATGCTGAAGGCAATGACCCTCAGGATGAAACTGATTGGTTGAAGATTCAGCTTCAGAACGATGATGGTACATACGAGTATCGGGTACGAAAAAGTGTAGGAGGCACAGAATCGGACGTTGTCGCATGGACAGAAGTCACGAACTCGAATGTGATTTTTAAGTTGGTGTTCAGCGAAAAGAAGGACGGTCACACGCATATCTATTTGGATGATGGCGAATCTGGAACTTACGCGGAAGTTGATGATAGCCCCTTTGAGCTTAACCTAAATTTTGACCGAGCGCATGCTGTTCTCTGTCTGGAAACTTCTGATGCTACAGCACGGACTTGCCTCTGCGATTATGTCACTGTCAATTACCCAGATTTTCAGATAAAGTTTGATGCCCCACGAGGCGACAGGTCAGGAACAGAAAGCTTGTATGCTGAAGCTGAAGACTGCACTTTAGGCGGAGGCGCTGACAAGGAGAATCTTGCTGATGACGTGAATTGGTCTGCAAGGTTGAATGCGCAGAATGAGTATGTGACTTTTGACCTGAATCCGGTGACTGATTACTTGAGTCGAGGTCGTTATCTTGCGCTTGTCAGAATTAAGGATACTGCACAGGTCTCAGATGACGTTCAGCTCCGAGCGTACAATGTGACAGATAGCACCTACATGAACATTGAGAATACAACGGTCACTAAAACGGCTGAGGGAACATTCAAGGTTTTTGAATTAATCTTTGACGTAGATGCGGAGGATGCAAGCGACAGTTGCCAGCTACGAGTTTTAAAGTCCACTGCGACAGCGAACACAATCTATGTAGATTGGTTCAGAGTCGTGCCCTATGATGGAATCAACGGAAACTGCGAAGTGTATGATACTAAGATTGAGGAAACAGAAGCTGATTGGCTGGAAGGCTGGAGAAAACGGACAAAATTCACGATTCCCGCAGCACTACTTGATGATAATTTGCTTTGGTTCCCCTTTCTCGTCTATTTGAGTTCTAGCTCTGGAACCAATAGTGTAGACATGACACGGGTCTTCAATGAGTTAGGCGATAATAGATTAAAGATTGCGATAACAACAAGCGATGGATTAACTCAGCTTTACTGCGAAGTGAACTATTGGAGTAGTGCTCAGGGCATCTGTGAGGTGTGGTGCAGCAAAGACGGATTCACCTTATCAGATTCAGTTGACAACGAGTTCTACTTGTATTATGATAAAGAGCATAATGACAACACAGCTTATGTTGGCGTAGCTGGAAGCACACCCGCACAGCAAATTTGGAACACAGATTTCAAGTTTCGTTCTAGCATGAGTGATGACCCTGACACTAGCAGCATCAAAGACTCTACAGCGTACGGGAATGATGGCGCCAAATCTGCGAGTAACGAGCCTCTTGAAGTGGCGGGGCAAATAGGAAAAGCACAACAACACGATGGAGAAAATGACCACATTACAATATCGTCCTCAACAGATTTTGAGCCTACCTCAGATTTTACTATTGAGTTTTGGTGTGAAATATTATCTTCACCTACGGATTGGGAAGGAATATTACAGCATGGTCAATGGACGGGCGATTGGAATTTTCAGCTTTTATCATCAGGAACAATAAACGGTTGGATAGACTTTACCACAACAGGTGCAAGTTACCAGTTTGTATCCCCTGTTGGATTACACTATTATGTTGTTACAATCAAGGGAACGGTTGTAAAATGGTATTATGACGGCAACTTGGTTGAAACAGATGCAGCAGTCGGTACCTACAATCTGGGGGTCGGTAATGATGTTTATATCGGTACCAAATTTCCCGACGCCACCGCAACAAATCATTCAAATATAAAAATGGATGAGTTACGATACTCCAAAGACATAGACCGGAGTCCGTCTTGGGTTTCTGCCAGCTACAAGGCACAAACCGACAGCCTCATAGAATGGGGAAGCGAAGAAACAGCCGACTGGAGGCAGGTGTTCAGTGCTGACCACAGTTTTGTCGGCGATTTGGTGGCAAATAATGGTCAAGCCCGAATCGAAGTGGACGAGAAGGCACAGTATGGGCTGAAGCTGAAATACTGGCAACATGCAGGCTGGATTCATCCACTAGACAGATTAACGTTGTATCTTGCTTCTGACGCTAAAGAGTTGGCTTACCCGTTTTTGAGTCACATCTCAGTTTTGAGTAGTGAAGAGGTTTGTTTTGATGTTCGCTTAGAGGATTCGGCTGTTCAGGACAGCGACTACTACGCAGACCTAAAAATCACAATGAAGCGTGGAAATCCGTACATCCAAATCGAAGTCCTAGAAGTGTATCCAGTTCAGGATGCTCGGTTCAAGTGGCTCAACAGCACAGCCCTTCGGTTCGGGTATATCGGCGATGCAGAAACACATGGAATCGGAGATGACGACCTTGACCAGACAGCAAACAACACCACATTATCAGACAATTTCCTAATCGCTTTCGACAATGCAGGAACGGCAGTGCTTGCGTTTGTTGCAGCTAACATTCAGCCTGACAGCAGATTCCAAGCAAGTGACGGAGGCGACCTAATCATAGAAGACTATACCGTAACTAATCTGGAAACCGCAAAAATCTTTGTAGGATTGCTTCCATTCTCAAAAATTGCGAACCTATTCGCTGAAGCAGAAGACGAAACCATAACTGCAGCCGCGAGACTCTACTTTGATGGGGCAGGCGAAGACACAGTAACCGAAAATGATGGAGTTTGGGCTGCAACAACAAACTGTGCAGTAGACGAAAACAACCTTGTCGAAAACAGTGTAGGGTCTGCATGCGTAGAAATCACAAGCTCAGCAGCAGGCGCAGTTGTGGCAACATGCACACCAGCAGCACCGCTTGGAAAGCTGACAAAATTCGATTTTCTGAAATTGTATCTGCATGGTACACCTGACGGCGGGGCAGTGACAGTTCGGCTAGTGGATGCTGATGGCGACAGCGTTACGAAGAGCCAAGCAATCACAGGTTCGGCTGTTCAGTATAGCCTAGATTTGCCTCATAGTGCAACTGACCTTCAGGGCTGGACGCAAGTTGGAACATACGATTTTGCAACATTAACGGCGATTACAGTTGAGTGGACTGCAGCGGGTGCGGGAGAGCTAGTTTACGTTGACGGACTGCATGAATATATTGGCACAACCACAGCCAGAGGACGGGGCGAAACACTTTCTGGAAGTTCAGCGGTTGTCTTGGATGCACAAAATGAAGAAGTTTATCAGGCAATCTCAGCAATCGAAGCGACTCTTCCAAACGGCAGATACCTTGTGCTTGTGCGAGCGAAAGACACTGACCAAGTAGCAACAGATTTTCTATATCAAAACTATAACACGTCCGATTCTTCATGGCTTAACCAAGAAAACGCCAATACTGCAGAAACTTTAACTTCATCATTTGCTTATTACCAGCAAATCATAGACGTTGTTGATAGCCATCATGGAGACGGAGTTCATGTTCCTAGAGTCGTAAAGAACACTGTTACAGAAAACACAATTTTTGTAGACAGCATCCTAATTGTTCCTTTGGGAGACGGCGAAACATTACCCGCAGACCTTGCACACTCGGTAATGCGGAAGGTTGGGAGCCAGCGGAGACCAGTAGACCGCAGAGAAACCGTTTAAGCTTTTCTTGTCAGCACCTTGTATGCGGAGTAGATTACAGAAGTTACTATCACTAGGATTCCGATTACTGCGCTGAATTCTGCAACCCAGTTTGCGAAAGTTTCAAGAATCATACAGTTTCTCACCTCCAAACGATAAGTTTGCATTGTAAATATTTATATTTTATTAATTTACAGTAAGTATTCTGAATAAACATTTAAGTCTAAAAAATTAAACTAAACAGAATAAAAACTTAGATAAAAGACAGTATATATGACAAACTGCAAACTAACAGTTCCCATGACAGCAAAGATTCCATTCTTAGGCAGAGAACGGGCAGCTATAATCAAAATTCGCAGACAAGGCGTAAGCATGAATGCAATCGCAGAAGCTTTTGGGCGGTCACTTTCTGAAATTCACCGAGTCATCAAAAACGCTGAGTCCTTTGGTGTTCTACGAAGATTCAGCAATAGAAAACTGCCAAACCTACTAAGGCGTAGAAGTTCATCTTTTAAGCGCAGAACATTGTTGAATTTAATGGATTCTTGGATTGCATGGATATGTGGCGAGAGCGAAAAGCCACCGTAATCGATTAATCTCTTTTTTTGATTCTATTTTTAGTGTGTTAGGTTAGTTTTAAAAAGAAAAAGAAAAAGAAAACTAGTACAAACAAACAACAAAACAGTAACAGAACAAACAACAAAACAGTCTTTTATACCTAAGTAATCGTTGCAGTTTTCTTTTCTTAAAAATAATATACCTTGATTCATTTACTGCTAGTAATATACTCTAGTCTTTGTCTAATTTTTTAGAGTATTTGATGTTGTTTTGTCGATAAAAATAGTTAAATGTTGTAACAGCATGTGTTTATGTAGCATGGAGAGAAACAAAATGAATCTAAACAAAAAAACTTTAGCCCTAATCATTTTAGCTTCAACACTTTTAAGCACATCAATTACCTACGCAGCCACATCCCTGATTGCTCAAAGGCAAGTCATAAACACAGTATCCGTAAGTTTGCCACGGGACATTCAGCTCTATTCTGACACTGGATGCACAACCTTGCTAACTTCAATCGTTTGGGGAGACCTACAGCGTGGAGACGTAATCGTTTACGGAGAAACCGACCCATCAATGTACATCAAAAATGTTGGCGAAGCAACAGTAGACCTCAACTACACTGTTTCAGGGTTGCCAGCGGGCTTAAGCTTGTCGGCTCGGAAGCTTCAGGGAACATGGTCAAACTGGAACTCAGATGTGCTCATAACGTTGGCTCCTAATGAGAAGATGCCCGTAGAATGGACTTTGGCAGTTGCAGAGGATGCTCCTGAGTTGACTGCAAGTTTTGAGATACATGTGCTTGGTTGGAAGCCATAGAAACATTTATATAAACAGGCGTTTACTAATATTATGGGGTAAGTGAAATGGCAACAACTTTTAGAAAATTTGAAAACATAGAATTTGATGACTTCGGCGCACACAGAATCGTAAAAACAATAATAGAATGTGACGCCGAAACCTTCAAAGAAATAGAAAAGGCGTTAAAGCCACTCGGAATAATTTTCAGGAGTCCAAGCAGATGAGCGAATTATCATCACACGTTGAAGTTTACGCGGAAACTCACCGATGGAAAACAGACAACGCAGGAAAAAGAAAACTTCACAAAGTCCGCAGCAAACAGGTTGACGTTGAATATATCGGTTCGCCTTGCCAAGTTTTTGTGAACGGAAAAATGGTTTACGACTCGGAGGCACAAATATGAGCTATTCTAGTCCTTGTCGAACTTGTCCAGCCAAAACCAACATTCAATGTGAGCAGATACAGAATCTTGGTCACTGCAACGCAATAGGAGCAATCCACAAATGAAAACATTAAAACAAATATTTGATAATTTCTGTAATAGTAGACCGCAATGTCCAGCTCCAGATGTTGATGATAGTTGTGGAACATGTATGCTAGATGCTGTCAAAGAGTGGCTTCAACATAAACTTGATGCAATTCCTGACAGAATGGAATACTATCACTCAAATGAACCTGAGCAGATGCAGACGTTAGGCAAAGTTAAGTTTGGAAAAGCGCTTTTGGAGGAGCTAGAATGACCGACTTTTATGTTGATGGCAAAAAAGCTGTAACCGCAGAAGCTCATTTTATGAGCGAATCGTTTGTTTGGTTCAGGTTCATTATGGAAGATGGACAAAAAATCGAGACTTTGCCGTTGAAAGGAGAAATCTAAAATGGCGTCTCTTGCTGAGTTAACCGCTAAACTGCGAAGCCTAGAACGGGATGCTGAGGAAATCGCAGCCCTAAAACAGGAATGCGAAACCGCAAAAACATTACGAAGTATGCTCATTCGTACAGAATGGGACTAGAGTGAGGTGAAAAAAGTTTGAAATATGAATGTTCTGATTGTAAAAAACAGTTTATTCATCCAGCAACAAAACAGGTATCAAAAGGAGGCGAAGATTCAGTTGAAGTTACGGAAACTAGAGTTTGTCCACACTGCATGAGCCTAAACTTTGACGAAATACCAGCAGAAACACAGCAAACCAAAAATGTGCTAAAGGTAGCACGAGAATCAACAGTAGAAGGCGTTAATGCTCGGCTTGCTGAGGGCTACACGATTATTCAGGAGTGGGCGAAAGAAACTTTGCTGTATCTCTACCAAAAAGACGAACCAGAGGAGGCAACGGAGTGAAAGCTCAGATTGGATACAGCCGAAAAGTGCAAACCCGGCAATACGAGAACCTGACAATCAGCTACCAAATCGAATTTGACACAGAACAGCAAACAGCCGAAAGCGCATTCTTTGAAGTATCACAATTCGTGAAAGATAAGCTTGAACAGGAACTGCATAGCATGGGGGTGACAAATTGAAAAAGAATCTTGTAGAAAAAGACCAAATGTTAGATGTCAGCGAAGTTCCAGAAGCAACATTCGAGAAAGCGGATATTCCAGAGCCAACAATCACAGACTGTATCATAAAAATTCAGGTGCTCAGCGATGAGGTGCGAACTGCGATTGAGGCAATCAAAGCCTTAGGACAGGAAGTAATCAAAAACAACGAAGAAGTTATGGCGCAGCTAGGAGCCTTTGAAGGCGAAATGCACATAATCAAAGACGCAATCGTATATGGACTCGCAAACTTAACTAAGCCACAACAGCAAGCAACTCGGCAAGTGGCAAGTGCTGCACCACAACAGACACAACCTAATATCACAAAAGAAGAAATTGAAGCTCTGAACTGGAAAGACAACCAGTATGGACAATGGACATTCGCTTACACACAAGATGGACAAGTTACTCAGGGAGCCGAAAAGATTGTATCTGCACTAAAAGCAAACGACAACAAAATCAAGGGACTGTACGGCAGAGACTACCGACTGAACGATAAATTCTTGAACAGAAGTAAGGAGAAACGGAAATGAGCTTTAACCAACAAAAACTAGGCACAAGTAACAGCTTCACAGTTACAGGCGGAACCGTTAAGGTTGGCGACAGAAAAGCAGGATACATCAAATGCCTACAAGACGGACGCTTAGCCTTCATCACACCCCGCAAATACAAACAGCATTTCTTCCGAATGTACCAGGGCTACGGACTCAACAGCGACCTAATACAGTATCTCCGAGAACACAAAATCATGCATGTGCTAATCATAGAAGACCGTAAACGGATGCTTCTCAGCAAAACAGAAGACTGGATGTTTAGAGCCTTCAATTACAACCATCCTAACTATGAGCCACAAAAAATATTGCACCTAAGATTCATGGAGGAAGTAAAAGATTGCATCTAACTAAACAGATTAAGCTCTTTTTCGAGGACATTCAGCTAGTTAGCCTTGTTGGCGGGTATGTGCAATCTGGGCAAATCTCTTCAGCTACAGGAGAAGCTCTCTTGAAGGCGTACGGAGTGAAAACAGCATGAGTGATTATGAGCCTTTACAGATTAAGGTTCAAAAGTTCAGGGGAAAACGGGAAGCATTACATGAGTTACTATCTGCTATTGAAACGACAGTTAACAAAGTTCCTGAGAATCCAAATTTTGTTTTCAAATGCAAGCTAACAGAGGAGGCTTCTAGATGACTGAATCTACGAAGAGAATAATCATCGTTGGAGCGTTCAACTGCATGGGATGCGGGAAGCTGAAAAAGGTCGACCAGTTTGGCAAATATCTTACGGCTCCAACGGTCTGCGAGTGCGGAGCTAGAAGTTGGCGGCTCAATGATATTCAGTCTGAGTGGATTACGGAGAACAATGAAGTGTGGGGCGAAACTCTAGAAAAATTGAAGGAGGCTTCTGGTTGAGTAGAGGCGGACAAGTACAAAGAATCTACAGGCACAACACAACATTACTGAAGCAGCTCGCAGAATCGGCGCACATGAGCACATCAGGAATCAAATATCTTTCAATTCTATTATGCAAGCAGATGGGCACAGAATTTCCTGCATTAACAATTGATGAATGGAAAAGGAGATACAAAAATGTTTGATTGGCTAAGAAACTGGCTGCTAAGCTGCGAATTTCGTAAAGTCTGCCGACTCTATCGCAAAGACAGCGTCACATGCAACAGAGGCTATGGAAGCGGATGCGGACACTACCGAACCCTAGACCATTACAGAAGAAACAAGTCTGACGAAAAGATGGCAGAATTGCAGCAAATGCTAAAACAGCTACAAAAACAGCCAGTAATCGGCACACATCTCGACCAAAAAAACGACATTGCAATAGTCCATTTCGACAAGCTTGTGCTATCGTTCACAGCATCTGAAAGCCATATTTCGACAGTTGAGGAAATACCATGACAGAAATCAAGATACCCTTCCTGCATCAATTCAAGAAACAGCTACAGGACGGAGATAAAGTAGCTACAACAAGAACAAAAAGGTACGGACAGAAAGGAGACACATTCACAATCTTTGATACAAGATTCAAAATTGTGCAAATAATCCCCACACCACTAAGCATTATCGCAGAATTCTTCTATAAGCCCGAAGGCTTCCACACACCCGAACAGTTCATTGAATGCTGGAAACAAATTCATCCCAGAAAAGGCTACGTACCCGACCAAAAGGTTTATTTGCACATTTTCTGTCGGCTCGGCGAAAACTCAAACCCATCTTGTCGCTCACCTCACTTACCCCCAAGTGAGAAAAAGATGGGCTTCCTGAGTCGCAAAGGAGACTAAACAGAAAATGAAAACACTAACACAACTTTTTGATGAAGTGATAGAAGATATCTTCCGTAGTTTTACACCTGAACACAGAAAACATCTAAACTTAATGTTTAGAAGAAAAACAAAAGAGTGGCTTCAACAGAAACAAGAAAAGGAAGGAAGGATTGAGTGGTATGACGGGTTTGATATTGAAGATTTGCTTGAAGAGCTTTTAGAGGAAACGAATTTATGAGTCGCAAAGGAGAAAACAGAAAATGAAAAGTAAAGACCATGAACGATTATATACTGTTCTTGAGGGAATAGAAAACGAAATTGATGATGCTCTTGGAACTTGGGGCGACTTCCAAAGTCTACATGAAGGATACGCTGTGTTACTAGAAGAACTTGATGAGCTTTGGATAGAAATCAAAAAGAAGGTTGCTGACCGCGATTATGACAATCTGTATATTGAGGCTGTGCAAGTTTCTGCTATGGCTGCAATGTTAGCAATGACAATTCTTGAACAAAAAGGTGAAAGCTAATGAGTTGGCGCATTAACTACCAAAACACCGAAACCGTCCCAACAAGCAAAGGCGAAAGAATGCTAGACACTCTCATAGACCGAGACTCAGAACTGAAGCCGTTTGCGCAATTCAAAGACACCGTAATCCTATTCACAGAAAACGGCTACCAAATAACAAACACTTCACGGCTAACAAAACAGGAAGTTATAACAGCAGCAGAATACAATCGCCATCCATTTACGATTCCTGACCGCCTATTCATCAGAAACAGCAAAGTCTACGCCTTGTATGTTGACGGCAAACATCACTTAACCGAGCATAACAGCAAAAGAGACAACGAAATAGACACTCAGCTAAGAAACTGCGGAATCAGTGTGCTTCGGCTAACTTATACGACTACAAAAAGCGGAGTCATGCAGAGCTTCAAAGAAACAAAACAGTTTATTCTAGACCTTTAAAGAAAACAGTCTATGCTAGGCGTTCAGGTTAGCCAATATGGTTAACGATATTCGACAGCACAAAATTGCTAAACAGAGGCTAGTTTAAGCTTATTTTTTATGTTTGAAGCAAACTTTTAAATAGAACCAATATCGTTAATATGATTAACGAATATGGAAGTGAAAAAATGAAAAGCTACTGGTGCTCATACTGTGGAGAACCAACAGACACATCAGACTTCACAAAATCGTGGCGCTACCAGTCACCTAAAGGCGGAAAAATCTTTACATCAAAAATTTTCAAGTGCGAATATTGTGGCAAAAAATTTAGAATCACCGAAACTAAAGATGACCCATTTATAGGAACACAAAAGGAGGCTTCTAACTGATGTTTTGTGATTGCTGTAACGATTTAATAACTGCTGCTTATCCTTGCAAGTTTGTGTACCATGACAGATTGACTGTGAATTTGAACATTTGCATTGAATGTATGGACAAAGGCGTTCTTTTAATTGATTTGGGTCGTAAACGTATGGCAACAAAGATTCTGGAAAGACTAAAGGAGGTGACAAAATGAAAAATAAATTAACTGTTATAGCAGCCATAATTGTTATAGCGTCATTAGTTGGCACAGTACATGCAGCATGGTACACAGTTAACAATAACCCACAATTCAGTTCAACGGTAGATTGGCAAGCTGACACTTGGATGGAAGGCACAGGCAGCCACAGCTATTATATCAGCGGAGGAAACGCCTACACATATCTGACAATTTCGGGCTTCAATAAATGGGGAAACACCGAGTATGAGCAAGGCACAGACCCATGGGCAACATACGGAAACTTGCCTTACACTGTAACGGCAAACCTTCCACAGCGCCTAATCGTTAGAAGCACAAGCTCTGGGTCAGCAAACTGGCTTTATGGTCGCATGAATCAGTATGTCGAGTTCTGGCTCACAAACGGCACTCATTGGGCAGAAGCAATGATAATCCACGACAGCGAAGGCATAATCATGCAGCCAATGGCACTACAGAACAGCTACTGGGCAACTCAACACAGCGGAGGATGGTATTACGTTGGCTACCGGCACTGGGACACAAGCGGATGGACGTACAGGGAAACAAACCTAAATCAGGTCTTTAACCTGTTAGCTTCCGAATTCGGCTGCAACCTCTCTGACTGGACTGTAAGCTGCATCTGTGTAGGAGTCGAAGGAACAAGCGGAACAATGAGCGCAACATGGGATTACGTCATTTGGGATGTGGGAATGTAAAATGCCAAGAAAGCGGGTAATTCAGGAACATCATATCAGATACAAAAGCAGAGATGGACAAGACGAAACAGTAATGCTGTACAAGGGCGAGCACCAAATCATAAGCCTCATTAACTTGTACACCCGAAAGAAAGTCAGCAAAGGCTTTATCTTCACATTGGAAAGGTGGCTAAACGAGAACAGAAACAGAGGCGAGGATATTGGCAGGTCTCAGTAAATCAATCAAACAATTAATCGTCAAACTGTATCTGGGCAACCCTTTAACTGAAGGCGAAGACGAGTTTTGTATAAATCTAAAAGATGAGTTAAATCTTTAAATCCTAATTGCCAATAGTATAGTGATGAACCCTTGATAGTGACTGCAGATTCGGCGACACAACAAGATATGCAAAAAGCCGTAAACATCATAGCATCATCACCTGATAACATCAAAATTGTGCAACTTCCAGAAGGCGACTACGATTTTCTCACAAGTTCATGGAAGCCACTAAAACTCTTTAATGGTGTTCAACTTTTTGGGTATCCAACAATTAGAGACCCGAATGGACAAGTTATAAGTTGGGGAACCCGCATCCACATGCCGTTTGAAGCTCCAGAAAACAGCCTATTTTTTGAGGTAACAGACTCAACAAAACCTAGAATAACAGACATACAGCTTATCGGATACCGAGAAAAGAATTCTGCAAGCAAAACAAAGTACCGCGCAGCATCATTCAACCGATGCACAGACCTGCGCGTAGACCACTGCAATTTCTATAACATTGCAGGACAGTGCATACAAACATTCAGCAGCAATGGAGTAATCGACCATAATCGCCTCATAAACGACAAAAACGTGTATGTCACCGCAGCCTATAATGACTGCACAGTACTCTATGCAGTTGCAGTAAACGGCGACGGTGTAACATGGGAACCACTATCAGAGGTGCTAGGAAAATACACAAAACGCACAGTCTTCATTGAGGACTGCCATTTTGAGGGATGGCGACACGCTGTTATGAGCCATCAAAGAGGACACTACGTTTACAGGCACAACACAGAAGCCAACAACGGCTACGGCACAGTAGACGCGCATGGACGAGAAGGCACAGGACAAGGCGAAGGCACACGCCTAATAGAAGTCTACGAAAACAGTTTTAGTTCACCAAAATGGGGAGACTTCGCAATCCAACTAAGAGGCGGCGCAGCAGTCATATTCAATAACAAGGCTGAAGGATACGGCACAAAAACTAGCCCATCCGATTATTCCGCGTTTGTGGTTATGGCACAGTACACCCCAGACACTTACCCCGAACAGCAAATCAAAGACGTGTACATCTACAAAAATAGCCTACTTCCCACGGACGCCGATATCTATGATGCTTCTTATGGCGACAAAAACCCAGTACGGCTAAACCAAGAATTCTTTTTAACTGCACCAGCAAACTATATTCAATACTCTTATCCTCATCCATTAACGATTGAAGGTGGTGAAAAAGTCATGAAAATAACAAACAATCTTTCAACCCCAATAAAAGTGCATCTAATCAGAGACACAATCATAGAAATCGCCTCAAACAGTTCCGCAGACGTTAACCCCGCAGCAGACGAAACAATCACAATCTCATCATAGCAAATCTTATCTTACTACACATAGAACAGTACTGTAGAGGAAAAAACTTTGATAGAAACTATAGTATTAATTGCCCTATTTGCTGGAATCCTAGTCAGAACCATTATACCCGCACTCAGAAAAATGGCGGAAACCCCAGACTTCCAATGGAACCACCAATACACTGCAACAATGATAATCAGCCTCATAATCAGCTTCATCTCAGCCCTAACACTTTACCAGTCTTTTCATGTTCCAGAAAGCACAGAAATTCAGGTAGCAATAGCTGCATTCTTTGCGGGACTAGGACTCAACAGCGGAGTAGATGAGCTTGCAAAAGTCGTGGCTATAGCGTACAGCAAGAAAACGTAGAAAAACCATATATGCAAAAATTGGACATAAACTATTTGCAGGCTCTAACATGAATAAAACTCACGGCGAAAGACTGGCAGTATGCGAAACCGAAATAGGCACACTCAAAAATGCGATAGACCGCGTCTGCGTATCAGACATTCCTAGCATCTACGACAAACTAGAAACCCTAAGCAACTTCAGCACAGAAACCCGAAGTTTTTTTAAGATTGTAGTCGCAAACGCTGAAACACTCAGACAATTCAACGACAAACTAGACAACCTAAAACTTCTTTTAAACAACGTAAACAACCAAGAGAAACTTGGTAAAACAGAAAAAGCAGGAATCATAGTAGCCGTTATTACAGCAATCGCAAGCGCAGCAGTGGCGTACCTCAAATGAATATTTCTGTTGAAGAACTCAAATCATTACAATCATTAATCTGCAATTGGCTATGCCCCCGAAAAGCTGAATGTGTCGCCTACGAAACAGCAACAGCATGCCCAGTCTACCTGAAATTTAATGAGATGCTACACAAAAAATAGAACAAAACTCTATACTAGAACTCAATCTTTTTGAAGAAAAACATTTAACCCTAAAGCATCTACATTCTTTTGAAGCGTGGAGACCTTGACAGAAATCGTTTTATCTGACGGCACAAAAGCCGAAACAAAAATAGTTATTCCCCCACAATATCTAATAAACGTAGGCTAATATAAAAGTTTCTACAAAAAAACCTAAAAGCACAAAGTCACATACAGTCACATACAAGAGTTGGAGAACAATGACAAAAATTAACCTAATACAGTATGCACGAAGAAAAAGGGTAATCGAACTCAGAGTCCTTGGCATGAAGGAAGAGCAGATAATACAGAAAATGAATGAAGAAGGCTACAAAGTCAGAAGCAGAAGAACAATCATCCGTGACCTCCAATCAACCCAAGCACAGGAATACCGAGATGAACTAATCAGGCAACAGCAAGCAGACATTACTCTCGCAAGCAGAGACCATCCAAGCTTAGCTATGAAGTACCGCGCACACATAATCGAGCTGCTAACGCCTAGGCAAATCGAACAGAAGATTGAGGGCGGAATCAAAATAAACCTTGACTATGGCGGAATACAGCCTAAACAGCCGAAGGCAACAGTAGATGCAGACAGTTAAAGCAGGCAAACAAGCAGAATTCCATAATGACAGATACGAAGTATACGCAAGACTAATATCAGCAGGGACAGGAAGCGGAAAAACAAGGGCAGGAATACAGGAATCTTGGCTGTGGACATGGGAATGCCCCGAATCAGTCGGACTGCTTATGGAGCCAACCTATGGCATGCTCAAACGTATCCTAGTTCCTGCACTAGAAGAAATCTTAGGCGGAAGCATAGACAATCATCCAGCAGTAAAAGAATATAACAAAAGTGACGGACGCATACAATGGATAAACGGCTCAGTCTGGTGGCTGCTCGGACTTAATGAACCTGAACGAGTAGAAGGAATAAACGCTGACTGGGCATGGCTAGACGAATTTCGATTAATCGGAGGCTCAGGGCAAGCAGCAAAACGCAAACAGGAAGTCGCATGGAATACCACAATCCGAAGGCTAAGAGGCAGCAAACCTGGACGATACCCAACAGGACTATGGATAACAACAACTCCTGATGAGCCTGGAAGCCTTTTGCATACAAAATTTGAGAATCCATCCAGCAAAATTCCAGACAGCAAAGTGTACCGCTGGACAATCTTTGACAATCCTTACCTTCCAGCACAATACATTGATGAAGTGAAGCGAAGCCATGTTGAAGGAACAGGACTCTATAACAGGTTTGTTCTTGGACTCTTTGCAGCAGTAGCAGCAGGAACATTCGACTTTGATTCTAGCAAGCATGTAATCAGCAAAGTTCCGCCAACAGACACGTTCAAGCAAGTAATTGGAGGCATAGACTGGGGATGGAGCAACCCCTCATGCATCCTAGCAATCGGCTTAGACTATGACGGCAGAGCCTATGTGCTAGATGAGTTCTATCAGACAAGAGCAACATTAGACCGAATCAGCACAGTCTGCCAAGAGTTTATCCGCAAATATGGCATAACACAATTCTTTTGTGACCGCGCAGAACCACGAAACATCGAAGCCCTCAATGAAGCAGACGTTTATGCAGTAGCAGACAAAACAAAACGGGACGACGGCATACATGAATTAGGAAGCAGATTCGTGTTTCAGGAGGACGGTAAAGCAAGAATTTATGTGCATGAGGACTGCGTAAACCTTATCTCAGAATTGCAGGTATATGATGAGAATGTGAAGCAGTTTGACCATGCAGTAGATGCACTTCGCTATGCAGTAGCATCCGTAAGTGATATAGGCGGAGAAGTACAGATTGGGTTTGGAAGGAGAACAAGAACATGACAGACCTAAAATGGGTATGTTGTCCAGCTTGCAAAGAGTGCACAGACCTTCACAGAATCGGCAAAGTCGGCAACCTGTACGTCAGAAACAAGGACGGCAAAATGGGAATCAAACATAGCCGAAAAGTTCGATGTGGCTTTTGTGGTACTATATTCTACACTGACGAAGCTATTATGACCGAGGCTATGGGTCGTGACTCCTGTAATGAAACTGACCTCTAGAGGAATCTTCTATGCCCCGTTGCCACAACTGCGGTAAGCCCATTCCTAGCCTAGACTGCAAGCACTGCCCATCTGTCATAAATGTTAAATGCTCAAAATGTGGAACAATAGTACAGGTGCAGAACGAGGCAAAAAAAATTGAAAATCGGCAAATATGAACTAAATTTTCCAAGTTTTCAAGAAAAAGTTTTAGAAGCAGACACAGCACGAGGCTTATGGAGTCGCACCTCAACAGTCTTAAAATATGACACCAAAAACATCAGCCAATACTACCAAGCATACCTAGATGACGACAAAGTCAGAAACCTTGTCGATGACTTAACTGACGCTGCTATGGGCAACGGATACTACACAACAGTCGAAGAAGTCACGCCAGTAACACAGAAAAGCAAAACAAAAGACCTTTGTGACAGCTTCGGCGAACACTTCCAACTAGATGACCTATTACCAAATATCGGAAGAAACGTGTTGATTGCAGGCTTTTGTCCGTGCGAAACAATTCTTCAGAAGGGCGGAAGCTGGGATGACTTCAGCAAAATGAGCTTAACAATCATTAGACCAGACACTATTGAGCCGAAGGCAGGAATTGAGGTAGACCCCAAAACACGGGAAATCGTTAAGATTACACAGAAAATCGGCAACAAAGAAAACGTTATCCGGAAGACGGGAAACAGCAAAATCGTAAACTTCAATTATGGGCAGCTAGGCAATGATGTGCGGGGTGTCAGTTTTGTCCGTGGCATGCTCAATCTCCTAAACATTCTGAATGATTCAACTGATAAGGTGAACAAAATCCTTGACCGTTACCTAAGTCCTATCGGCATCTGGAAAAGCAGAAAAAGCGTAGAACTGCTCAAAAAGATGGTTATGGAACGAGAAGCAGGCGAAGACATTTTCTTAGGCAACATGAACGCTGACGAAATGAAAGAAAACCCTGTAGAGTTTCTGCAAATAGACCCACGTATTCCCTTCTGGCAATTCATCGAATACCTTGACCGCAGAGTATGGAGTTACAGCCGAGCAAACGACTTATGGTACGTCCGCAATGCCACTGAAGCTTCAGCGAATGTGCTGGATACGATTGTTGGAAGGCACGTTACTAGCATTCAGCGGTCTATTAAGCGGGGAGTAGAGAACGGATGGTTCAAGCCACTCATAGACGTGTGGTACCCAACAAAAGAGCTTCCATCTTTAGAGTTTGGCGCAGAAAAATCTGGCGTAGAAGAAATCAACATTGAAGGCTTCCTGAAGACGGGCGTTGAAGTTGGCTACATCGACAGAAACCAATACAAGTATCTACTAAAACAGTTGGGGCTGGATGTTGACCAAGCGCCCGTAAGTGAAGAGGAACCTGAAGACGAAGCGCCTGAGGAACTGCCCGAAAAGGACAAGCTGCCAAAGCCAGCCCTTCCAGAGCATCTCCGACAAGAAGAGCAAATGTTCATGTTCGACACTTGCATGGACTGCGACCAGCCACCAACAAACGAGGTCTTATGGCTAGACAAAAGAGGCACAGGACACGCATGGTTCTGCACCCTACACCACCAGAAATTCATCAAAGACCCACGCCACAACATCCTATTCAGCCGACCTGTAGCTGGCAAAGCAACCGAAAGTTGGGCGCAGAACTACAGCAGAAGAAGCGAACTAACTTGACTTCAGTTCCTCTGTTGCATCGGCTTTCTGGAAGACTGTCAGCAAGACTATTCAGCATATACCTTTATGCGGTAGCTCAGAAGCAGAATCCAAGCAGCCAAGCTTTAGCTTTGAAACGGGCGCAGAACACGCTAGTTCAGCATGCACAGCACATTCTACCGATTGTTTACAGAACAAAAGTGAAGCCAGTAATTCCAAACACGAAACAGTTAACGCCACAACAGCTAGACCAGATACTTAACCTGCAACAGTGGATAACCTACTTCAAGGCAATTCTCTCCGATAGCGAAGCAATAGACCTAGAATCACTAATCTTTCATGAGCCTACACTACTCGAAACAACTGAGGAATACTGGAAATCTGCAGCAGGACTAAAACGCAGAGTAGAAATGCTGGGCGCAAACTTCCACTACAACATCATAAACAATGCGCTGCAAGCTTACGGCGGAGACCCAGAAATCTGGGGATGGCTGGGAATCCCAGGAATGACAGAGCACTGCGAATATTGCCTAGCACACATAATCGGGCACTACTTCCGAAAAGGAATGTTTCTGCCTAGTTTGCCTGCACATTTTGGGTGCTCGTGTACATTTCAGCTTATCAGAAAGGATGAACGCTAACAGTTCACCTCAAACAGTCTTTCGCATCAACAATCATTTTGGTTATTCCATGTTTCTCTTTCATATGTGTTTCAAGTGACCACGGATTCCAAAAACTTTTAGGGCATATTGGACAGTGTTTTCTTTTTGTCATTTTGTTTTCTCCTGTGCGACTTTCGGGCTAACAGTTATTTGAATAACTTGCTTTCCAAGACTCTTAGCAAAATCAATGTCTCTTTGAGTGTGTATCCCTATTGTTCCATCCTCTTTTGTGATAGCGATAATGATGTCGGCTTCTCGGATTTTTGGGTAGAATAACTTTTCGGCAAGTTGATATGCTTCTTCTTGATTTCCAGCTTTCCACTCAAGATAAGCCCTTAATTGGTCTGTGTCTGGGATTGATTTGCTTCTTGGAGCAAACACTTCATAAGGAACGTTTATGCAACTTCCCAATAATACAATTTTCATCTCTTTTTCCCACCAACTCGCACAGCATTTCTCTTAACTCCGTTGTCGTAGCTTACACAGAATCCGTCACTTGTTTTTGGAGGATGCTTGTTAGGACAGGGCAACGTTACGATGCAGTCGGCTTTGATGCAACCATTCTCTCTTATTTCCGAAGTCATATTTTTCCCTCTTTATGCCATAGTTGCAGTTTTAGTTGATTAATTAATTGCCGAAGCCAATAAGCATTCATTTTTGTGCCTAAATCAAAAGCCATATCCTGAATTACTTTGAATTTTACTTCACTAATCATCATCTTCTGTTCAGTAGTCAAATCCTCATAGCTTCTAACAATTTTCTCTTTTGTTTCAGAAGTCATTCTCCTTCACCCACATATTCAACATCCATACAATTTTCTTCATCTGAAATTGTAATAGAATCTAAATGACATTGTCCATCTTTGTTATGCCTACATCTTTCATTGTCACAAAAAATATATGTCATGTTGATTCCTCTAACAGTTTTTTGAATAGTTCTCGGCGTTTCTTCGCATACTCGCGCATGTAGGCTTTCTGTTTCTCTTTATTAGCATAGGGCATTATTTTCTACTTCCTAGCCAAAACTTATTGTCTAATTCTTCTAGTTCTTTCATGCCACAATTGTGGCATGTGATTAAGTGACGCATAACGCTATTTCGTCCACAAAGAACTTTCGGGCACTCTGGACATTGGATTCTTTCAAGGTTTTTTGCTCGCATCGTTTTCACCTATGGTTTACTATACCCTAACTAATATATAAGGTTTACTAAACCAGTATTTGTTGTTTGAGAAGTCATATTGAAAGCCTCTCTCCGTTTCCGTAAGCAATACATTCGATTAATTTGCCTTTATAGTAAGTCCAAACCATTAGAACGTCAGAGTTTTGTTGTTCATTGTGGAATCTGTGATACCGAACTTCATACCCATGAACAGCCTTTAGGTATTCTTCATTATTGAAACCCTCTTTCTCTTTTACTTCAGGAACAGTCAATCTTCCCAACACTCCTTAGCATGATGTTTATTTGAAGCGTTTTTCGCAATTCCCCATCTAATACACCTACCGCCTCCACGACCTACACCAATACCACCTCTAGCCCAATGCCTACAAGTTCCACACTTTTTCTGTTTTTTAGAAACAGTCATTCATGCCCCCCACATTGATTGCAAAACTCTTTGTAGCTGAATAGGTACTCAGGATAACGAATAATACCTAAGTCTGAACTCCCACACTTAGGGCATCTTTGTGTTTGTTTTTCATGAACAGACTTACTCATTTCTCTAAGTCCTCCAAAAGCTCGGTGATAAGTTGGTTTCCAACAAAATAATCTCCATTTCTTCGGCGTTCTGTTGCTTCTTTACATTTTTGCTTAAGCCAATTTTTTAGGTCTGAAAGATGGACAAACAAGGCATCTCTATAAGGACAAGCTAGATTACAATCAGCAGCATTTATTGGGCAATCATTGCAGAACTCGATTGATTTATCCACATTTTTATGAACCCATCCCTCGAATGTAGTTATTTTCAGTTTTGTGTTTTGTTCAGAAACTCTCTCAGGCATCATTGTTCCTCTCTGATATGCATTTCAACTTTAGGCCATAATGGGTGTTTCCACTGGGAATCATCAACCCAAATGTTAACGTTAACAGAATATCGTGAACCTGCACTAATTTGAAAACCAACCGTAAAATCTTTGGAGCATTCACCTAAACGTTCTTTTTCTTTTTGTAACAATTTCAGAAAGCCATCTCGAAAATCTTGACTTATCATAGAGTCTATTTCCATTCTCCCTATTGCCTCTTTTAGTGTTATAGTTTTCATTTCCGCGAGTTCTCCTCTAACTCGTTTTTGATAATCTCAGTTGTCTTTCCATACTTTCCGAGTTTGAATAAGACATATTGTGCGACTTCATCAAGTCTAATAGCTTTGCCATACGTGGTCATTGTGAATCGTTTTCTAAATTGCTGGAACTCTTTGATTATTTCTTTTTCTTCATCAATTAATAGGTTTGCAGTTTTCATCATTCTACCTCCTTCTCTTTTGAATGTAAACTAACAAGATGTTTTCTTGAGAAAGCTGTCCATAACACAGAGAAATTATCTAAGGCTTCATAGAATTGTTGTGCGTTATCAGGTAGTAAAGTTTCTACTACCCACGATTCAGTTAATTCAGAATCACAAACTTCAATTTTTCCGAATGACCAAGCAACAACCATTTGGTCAAAAGCAGTTTGTAGTTCTCGAATGTCTGTTTTCATATCAGCTATTTTAAGCCCTAATCTTTCAATAAGTCTGTCACTCATGGTTTTTCATCTCTGTTTTATTACAAGTCTTTTCTATTGTTGCCCGAAATTCCTGCTTCAAATCATACAACATAGCAACCTTTGGAGGCACACGCAAAACATAACTGTTCCCATACTTTTGCAGGCTAGTCCTAAAGGTTGACTGCCCCCAAGGATGCTGTTCCTCAAGCTTCTCTAGCACAAGGTTACACCAGTAATTGCAGAAATCGGCTGAACAGCCTAGATATTCACAGTCTTTGTCTTCACAAAAATCGAGAGTATGCTCTTCTAAGCATTCTGGATACGGAAACGGAGGAGATTTACGCAATTATTCTGTCACCTTAGAAAGTTCTTTATATTCTTTGTATAATTTATAGAATCCGTAAATTACCACAGATGCCATGAAAACAACAGCTCCTAAAAAGATGTATGTCCCTAGCATGCAGATTCCTTTCCGAAGTATTCGTCCAAGTCTTCTATGTCTTTACCCCACATTGCGGCTACTACAACATGCGAAAATGGGGTTGGTTGTAGTATAGTATGCCCGTAATCATCTCCATACTTCTGGTATACCCATTTGGCATTATGCACTCCAACAAGTAACGGGCAGCCTACAAACCTGCTTGCATATTTATATAGGTTTAATTGATTCACAATCGGGTATACTACTGGTGTAAAACCATCTTTTTGCAGTTGAATGCTAGCTTCGGCAATGCTTAACGGTATTTCATCTATGTACTCTTGGGGTCGGCACTCTACAATATATTTGCCGTGCTCTATCTGATGTGCTGTAACTTTTCTTAACCGTGATGAAGGGCTTGTATATCTAATAAAGGGCGGTCTTTTTAAGATAATTTTGTAATCTTGTGCTTTAATCACAAAATCGTTATGTATCATAATGTTTTGAAGTTTTGTTTCAAGTTTTTCAGCTTGAGACGTAAAATTGCCTTTGCGTAATGTTGCAACGGTTTGCAGGATATCTTCTACATTGACAGGTATCTGACTTAATGAACTTTGGGAATTTATAATGAACTCACGAACTTGAGGCGTATGCACTGAGAGTTCCTGTTTTTGAAAATGCTTATTAACAAGACTTTGAATGTTCATTTTCTTTATCTCCACTAGAGTATATGCGCCTACTAATATAAATAGTTTACTATAAGGTAAACATCAAAATAACAGAGTCTACACAAAACATTTAAACAGAAACTACAATAATCTAGACTATAAGAGAGGCAGAAGCCATGAAATATTTTGATGCATTCGGAAAAGAAGTAACCGACCTTGTAGAAAGCCTAATAGCAGAAAACAAGGCTCTTCAAATCGAGAACGGTAAGCTTGTAGCCTCAGCTGAACGTAAAGCCCGAAAGGTGAAAACAGATGGTTAACATGAAAAAGAAAGACCTAGATGCTGAACTGAAGACCACTAAGGTTGTAAAACAGAAGCCAACATAAGTGAACATGCATGCCTTGGGAAGACGGTGAAAAGTTTATCCGAAGCGGACATAAGGACTCAAGCGGAACATGTAGAACCATCTCTCTGTCGGACAGCCAAGGCATAAAAGCTATTTATTGTAAGTACGGCGACAAGTGGCAAATTTCAAGTTACCTTTTTAGCAAAGCATCAGGCTGGACAATGAGTAAAGCAAAATCGTGGTTCAGCAGCCATCGGCAAGAAAAATTTGAATCTGTAATAGTTCAAAATCTTGAGGCGCTTGGCACAGATTTGCATCCTGACTTTCTGCGCATGAGAGCACTTTTTGTTAGACGTTTTGGCGAAGTAGCTGGAACACAAAGATATATCCAGTTTGTGAGCCAGAATGGATTGGACGAAACAAGGCAGTACCATCCTCATGTTCAATTTAAGGAATCTATGCAGGAATCATTTAGCTGGACAACACCATTAATCAGCTATCTTCGACAGGATAAGAATGCCAAATATTACGCAGTCACTTGCCTGACCGCAAACATCAGCATGAACAACAATGACTACACTGACCCTCAGCATCTAGCAGCAGCAGCAATCAGCATGAATTACATGCCCGTAAACCTGAACCATAATCATGGCGCATGGTTCAAGTATCCCGCAACACGGCTTGACTGGGCAAAATTTGAGGATATGAGCGTAGAAGGCATCCTCCGAGTAGACAACAGCGACCAAAGACTTCAACTTATGCTAGACCATGACAAGTCAATCCCAGAAAAGGAATGGATTAATCACCCATCAATAGAAGCTCGACCAATCCCTGAGCACATGGGAGGCGGATACCACTTCACAGGAATCGCAATGCTACAGAAAGGCTACGCATTGCCAGGCGACCCCTTAAGTGAGATTCAGCCCCTATTCACAGAATCAATTCACAAAAGTTTAGAAGAGCAGTTTCTTGTAACCTGTAAAGTTGTAGACAACAAAATCATGTGTAAGGAGAAAAAAAGTTTGAATGAACAATCAAGAAATAATGCTGAACGTACAATGAGCCACTTCAACATAAGCTCTGAAGAGTGGGCGAAACTGTCTGACAAAGAAAAGCAGGATTACATAAGCAAGTTGCCAGAAAGAGGCACAGCAGGACAGGAAAACTCTAATACTGAAAACACACAAACATCAACAACAGAGGAATCAAATGTGTCCGTTGAAGAAGCAGCGTGGATGGCAGAAAAATCTCGGCTAATTAAACTACATTCAGAACAGCTCAGAGAAAAAGATGAAGAAATCAAAGGCTTAAGCAAACAGCTAACTAAAGTCAATAAACAATATGAAGAATCCGCTAAAACGGCGTCTTCTGCACCTAAACTTCAAGAACGCATCGGAAAAATAGAGCAGGAAAAAGCTGAAACCGAAGCCGAAAAAGACCGCTTAGCTGGAGAACTGAAAGAACAGAAACGATTAACTTTGGCTGCTGAAGAAAAAACTGACGCAATCAAAAAAGAAGTAAAGGAACTTAATGAGCAGATAGGAAAGCTTCAAACGCAGTTAGAGTTTGAACGGGAAAAACTGAAGAAAGCAAACATTGAATTAGCAACAGCCAACGGCGAAGTAACCGAAGCTAACAAGGAACGTGACCGAGCAAGAGATGAACTTTCAGAAGCATTAAGCAGCAACACAGACGTTTCAGACCGCTTCAGCAAAATGGTAGAAAAACGGGAAGAAGCAGAACGGGCGCTAAACCTGAAACAGAAAGAACTTGACAAAATCAAAGAAGAACTATCAACTAAAACTAAGGCGCTTGACGCATTAAATGAGGAAGTCACTGGATTACGGCACGACATGAAAATTGCACACAAGAAAGATGAACGCAGAAAACAGGAAAACCTCAAAAAAGGCATAATCCCCGTAAGCATGCTAAAATAGGTGACTATGATTGGAGCCTTATGACAAATACCCAAGAACAAAAGATGTTCCCTACATCTACAACATAGACATAGTAGCAGCGAACACGCAGTACGCGTTAGCGATTCCTGTGAACACCAAATTTATTCAAGTCCAATGCAGAGACAGCACTGAGCTTCGGGTAGCTTTTGAAACAGGAAAAGTTGCAGGCACAACCGACATATTTACCGTAAAAACTGATACAAGCGCACAGTTCGCTGACCTGAAAATGGCTGCAGGAAGCCTCTACATCGGATGCGGAACAACAGCTAAAGTCGCCGAAGTTATGCTGTGGACATAAACCTTTAATTGTTTTAAAGGGCATATCTTTCTGTTATGACAAAGAAACTTCCTGACCTAGACTGCACCAACTGCGGAAACAAAATAGAACAATCCACATGCCGACCATGCCGATTCAAGATAATCAGCTACACTTGCCCTGTTTGTGGAACAAAAGTTTTGAATCCACTCTACCACGTAAGGAGCTAACAAATTGGGCGTTATCCAGTGTCCAAACTGTGGCGGAAATGTGGGCACAGAATCATGTTCTGGATGTTTAAAAGTTATTCCCTATTATCTTTGTAGTCACTGTAAACAAAAGTTTTTCAGCCCCTACTACCATTCAGGGCTAGAATGCCCAACATGCAAAACACAAGTCATAATCCATCACCAGAAAAGCATGAGACCCCAAATATCTCATTATATCTGCCAGAACTGCAAGGCAATCGTACCGTCTAGCCTCTTCGTCAGATATAGTAGCTGCCGAAACTGCACACCAAGATGCACATGCGGAGGATACCTAGCAACAAACAGCGAACTAGACTACTCAGAATGTGTGATTTGCCATAAACAATTTCCGAAAGAAGATTAACCCCAAAATTATTAGGCAACATCCAACAAACCTGTTTCGGCGGAAAGGCATCTTCAGCTTTCGCTTTATCTCCCCCTAACTTGAAGGTGTAATTTTTTCTTTCCGCCACATAAACAAAGGAACAGACAGAACATGATAAATCCAATATTTGAATTAGTTGGTACAATCTTTAATACATTAGAAGGCTACGTGAACAGTAAAGGATTAGATGAAACAGAAGTATCCTTTTTTCTGTATTACTGTTCAATGATATGTTTTTCGCATTGGTGCATTCACTGTCATGGACGCGTAAACTAACAGTAAATGTTTTAAGCAATCAATAACAAATACAAAAAATGGTTTTGACCTAACTGCACGGAATGAAGTGCGGTCGCAAGAAAGAAACTTGCGTCACCCCACAGAGGGGAAAAACAACATAAAAGAATTGAGGAAAAAACTTTGACAGAACAAGAAGAACAGACAATAGACCTATCCAAAATCATAAGCGAAGCCGTAAGTAAAGGCGTGAAAGAAGGCACAACCGCAGCATTAGCAGCTATACAGCCAGCACAGCAAAGCCAAGTCCTACAAGAAAACGTAGACCCTAACACTCCAGACGTTGACCCATACCGAGCATATAAGCCAAAACTTTTGGAAATGCTCAAATCTACAAAGCAGGGCGACAACTTCAGCTGGGCAACACCAGACCAATCACCACTGTTTGAGGCAATCGGAGCAGCATCAGTTGGCAGCGCAGTTCCTGAAATCTGGGCAAAAGACGTGTTCCGTTGCTGCCCATACCCAAGCTCAGCATTTCTTGATGCACCATTCATCAAATGGCACGAGGACATTCATGGAAAAGCAGGCGACACAGTTCACGTTATTACAGTAGGAAAAGCCATTTGTGGAACAGCAGGATGTGCAGAGCCAGTATCAACAGCTCCAGCAGTCAGCGCAGTAGCAATCACACTCGAAGAATACCAATGCAGCATGTATGTTTGCAGAAACGACATCGAAGACATGGTAGAAGACACAATCACCGAAATGAACAACAGCCTAGCATCCTGTCTCGACACCTGCATCGACAACGCTTTCATCGCAAACATAATCGGACTCGGCAGCACCTTAGACAAGGGAACAGCCTACATAACACCAGACGACATAGCAGAAGCAATCGGAACCATGAGGTCAGGTACTTGCGAACCCGTGGTTGTGATTGGACACCCAGCAATCGAATCAAGGCTAATGAGAAACGCGCAGTTCGTAAACGCCGCAACCTTTGGAGACCGCAGCGTAATCACAAGCGGTCACATCGTAAACTACCTCGGCTTAGACTTCATCTTCCTACCCCTCGGCTCATTGGCAACAGACGCGCCTGGAACATACGAAACCCTGATGCTCAGTCGGTACGCAGTTCATGCAGCCAAGAAACGAGACCCCACAATGGAAACCCAGTATCTGGTGCAGACTCAACGCAAATACTTCTATGCAAGCGTAAGATTCGGCAAGTCAGTTGTCTGTAATGATGGTGTGCTGTGGATACGAACAGGAGCATAAGCTTCCTTTCAAATTCAATGACCAAATTTGAACCCGCTTTTTTGGGTTAGACTTGGAGCCGCCCGCAAGGGCAAAAAAAGAAATGGAAAATGGAAAAAATGAGTACACTCGAATTAAATCCCAAACCTTTAGTCCAAAAGGACTTCAAAATATTGTTAATGAGCAATGCGCCTCACTGCGGAAGCGGCTATGGCGTACAAGCAAACGGAATGATGAGTGACTGGCACAAAACCTATGACGCAAGAATCCTCTGCAACTGGGGAATCCAATCTGCAAAACTTGGCTTAAATAATATAATTCATTACCCAACATTACCTGGGGATGAGCATGCTGACCGTACTGCTGAACTGATTTTTAGGAACTGGAACCCAAACGTGTTCGTGACATTGTATGATATTTGGATGGGCGCATATATCCGTCAAGACCCTAGCCGAGCTAGTGGATGGCGAGCACTACATCCTCGTTGGATTCCAATAATTATGGTTGACCATGACCCAATTCCAGAAGGCACTTTAATGAATGCTAAAGAGGCATATAGGGTTGTTACTCCGACACAGTTTGGCGTAGACGAATTCAAACGCTTCGGAGTTGAGGCACAGAAGATTCCCTTCGGAATAGACACAAAATTGTTTGCTCCAAACACTGAAGAGGAAAAGAAGAATCTTAAGAACATGCTTGGAAAACGCAGCGTAGTCTTCAATCTTGACAATAATACTGAGATTGATGAGGACAAGTTTGTTATTATGATGAATGGCGCAAATAAAGACCCGTACCGCAAAGCTTTCATGAGAATGTTTTTGGCATTACAGATTTTTCTTCAGAACAACCCTGATGCTGCACGGGACACCAGAGTTTATGTGCATAGCTGGATGAAGCAAGCCCGCGATATTCCGCATGGCGCAAAAACCTTATATGTTGACCAGTACTGCCGAGGCACAGCAGACTATCACAATCTCTGTTCTGTTCCCCAAACAGTCATGAGCGACATTTATGGTGCAGCAGACGTTTTCATGCATCTCAGTCAGGGAGGAGGGTTTGAGATTCCCATCCTAGAAGCATTAAGTAAAGGTCTTCCTGTTATTGGTTCAGATTTTGTTGGCATGCCTGAACTCATCAAAGACCACGGCTGGCTAATACCCATGAAAACAAAATACTTCACTGTCCTAGATGCATTGCAGGGTATTGCAGATGAATACAAAGCAGCTGATGCGCTTGCAGATGCTTACAATCACCCAGAAAAACGCAGAAAGTTTGGTGAAGCTGGAAGAAGGTATGCTTTAGATTTTGACTGGACAAAAGTTAATCCGATGTGGCATAACCTGTTTGATGAAGTCATTGATGAAATTAGCTATAAGCCGTTGGAGAGCAGAAGGCTTTGACCTGTGCGCAACATCTAGCATTTAAGGCAGCTACTGATAACGTTTCTGTTGGAATAGTCGGTGCAGGTGTTGTTGGGCAAGCCTTGAATGAAGCTCTAGTGCATGCAGGTTTTGATACGCTAGTTTATGATGTGAATCATACAAGGCGATTACATTCGCTGAAATCTGTTGTTGTCAACTGCAAGCTAATTTTTGTTTGTGTTCCAACACCCAGCAAAAAGGATGGAACATTAGACCTATCTTATGTTGAAGAGGCAATACAGGAAATCAACGAAATCATGCAAGTGTGGACAAACAGTAATCCTGTGGTTCTCATCAAATCGACAGTAACGCCTTTAACTACAGAAAAGCTTCAAAAGAAGTATCCGAGGCTACGGTTAGGTTGCTGTCCTGAGTTTTTGAGGCAAGACCATGCAATCGAAGACGCTTTAAGTCCATCCCGTATTGTTGTTGGCATGTGCAACCAAGAAGACCTAAAGGATGTGCGACCAATTATTGAAGAGCTAGATTCTCCGAAAATAGTGTACACAACTCCTGTGAATGCTGAGTTAATCAAGATGCTAAGTAACGCTTTCTTATCTGTGAAAGTTGCTTATGCTAACCTGATTCAGGTATTGTGTGACCGCTTCAACGGAGACCCAGAAACAGTTTACTCTGGAATCATAGCAGACAAACGAATAGGCAAAAGCCACCTTGACCCAACAAAAGGAAAAATGGCTTCAGATAGTCCATGTTTGCCGAAAGACCTTTCAGCTCTAATTCAGTGTGCCGATGGCGAGGCTAAAGAGTTTCTTAGGCTGGCTTACGGTTTGGCTGTAGAGCAAAACATATAAACCCCTGTGAATAATAGATATATAGTTTGGAGAGAGTAAAACATGAGTAAGGAACAGAAAGAATTCAAGTACATCCGTTTCACTTTATTGATGGATGACATTAAAAGCGTAATAGACCCTTCACTATCAAAGAAAGCGATGAAGCAGATTATTCTTGATGAGATTGAAAAACGATTTTCTGATAAGCCATTATATGATTTTGGTGAGACTAGATGTGTTGGCGATGATGGCGGACATCTACAAGGTCGTTATCTTATTAGTAAAAACACACCCAAGGATTAAGTGAAAAACATGAAAGTTTGGCAACAAATTAAAATATTAGACGATATCAAAAAAGAAGATAAAACGTTTCTAAAAGAAAAAAGCAAAGAATCTGCTGCAACTTTTTGTGTTGAATGTCACAAAAATACGCACGTTGGTCTTTATCCATTTTGGCACCTATATCGAAGACCTCTTTGTGAAAAATGTGGTAAAGAATATGTTACTTTTTTAAGACAGATTAGTGCATACGATGACTTTAACAGCAAAGCTTAATATGAACATGCGTTTACATTAATAGCAGAATAGAGATAAAAAAATGGTAAGATACACTTTTGTTGTGGCAAAACAAACCACTGAAGAAACCGACAAAAAAACAGTCTACAAAATAGACCTCAAACATGACGATGGACACAAATTAACCCTGAAGTCTAACAGCGCCTCAATATTCGCTGGATTTCCCGTAGATGAACCAATCGAAGTTTCGGTTAAACCCATGAATACTCTTGACGAATTTGAGGATACCCCTGAATTAACTTCAGAAGAGGAATAAACGCTATGATAACAATAGTTTTTGTTATTATGTTACTGTTTGCTCTTGCAGGCTTTATTGGTGGATTACTTGTCGGATTACATGAAACAATAGGGTTATTCATTAATGCTATAGGAATCATAGCTGTTTTTATTTGGATATTTTGGTCATTACTAAGTGACTTGAATGCCATATCCACAAAAACAAACCTTGAAACACTAATTACTACGGGTTTGAGTATACTCTGTGCTATAATTCTAGCTATTTCATGGCTTATAAGAAAAGCGTTAGGAACACTAATAAAAGATATGGTGACTCATCGTGCCTAGACCTAAGATTGGAAGAACCATAGAGGTACGCGTGTACCCCGAAACCCTGAACAGCATACAGGCAATCGCCAAACAGCGTAGAGAGAAGCGTGCCGAGTTTATACGTAAACTTATTGAGAAAGCGCTTGTGCTGTACGAAGCAGACATGCTACCGCTAGACTGAGGCTTCAACAATGAAATCTGTAATGATTGCTAGTAAAATTCATGAAGGCGCAACTTGGCTTCCCCGATTCCTGTGCCAAATTGAGCAACTAGACATTCCAGACAGCCGAGTAGTATTCATGTACGGCAAATCTCAGGACGCAAGCTTCAGCCTATTAGACCATTACCGCAACATTTCACGGCACACTGTCGAAATTTATGCTGACACCTACATTCCC
>Ga0265297_10001785_pt1 | contig 47641 bp, 44 predicted proteins | sample Munlanlwell13791_FD_192502 | JGI IMG/M metagenome (GOLD analysis project Ga0265297, IMG submission 192502) | Leachate microbial communities from a municipal landfill in Southern Ontario, Canada - Leachate well 137-91 | ecosystem: Engineered > Solid waste > Landfill > Unclassified | place...
CCAAGGTCAACTCTATTTTTTCTTGCGGCTGGGATGCTTGAGCCGGGCTAAAGAAGGATAAAATCAGGGATATGGTTATCAGTAAAAATAGTGCCGGACTTTTTATTTTCATTTAAGCCTTTTTTGCACCCTGGAAAGTGAAACCGCTTTACCGGTAGAATCGTCTATTTCCACAAGCGCGCCGCAAAGCTGAATATCCCCCTGGGCAACTTCAAATTTAACGGGAATAGAGCTTAAAAACCGCGTAAGCACGTCTTCCACTCTCCTGCCTATAACCGAATCATACGGCCCGGTCATCCCTACATCGGTTATATAAGCTGTCCCTTTAGGAAGTATCTTTTCGTCGGCCGTCTGGATATGCGTATGCGTACCGAAAACCGCGGATACCCTGCCGTCAAGATACCGGCCCAAGGCCACCTTTTCAGAAGTAGCCTCTGCATGAATATCCACCAGGATGATCTTGGTATCCTTAGCCAATTCCTCTACAGCCCTGGAAACGGTCTTGAACGGGCACTCCAAAGGCTCCATAAAAACACGCCCGTTGACATTGACTACTCCTATTCTTGCTCCGGAGGCGGATTTAAATACGCCGTATCCTCTGCCGGGCGCCCCGGGGGGAAAATTCAACGGCCTGAGAATCCTGTCTTCCCGGTTAATCAATTCAAAAATATCGCTCTTTTTCCAGATATGATCCCCGGAAGTAACCACGTCCACCCCGGAAGCAAAAAGCTCTTCCGCAACCCGTGAAGTGATTCCCGAACCCCCGGCAGCGTTTTCCGCGTTCGCGATAACAAAATCCGCAGTCTTATCCTTTTTGAAAGACGGTACCAGTTCCTTGATCGCCTCTCTGCCCGGACTGCCTACGATATCGCCTATAAAAAGTATATTCATATTTCACTCCGGTTCAAAACTCCTCTATTTGGCGTATTCAATAGCCCTCATCTCCCGGATCACCGTGACCTTTATCTGGCCGGGATACTCCATGCCTTCCTCTATTTTTTTGCGTATATCCCTGGCCATAACAACGGCGTCGCTATCATTTATCTTGTCCGGCTGGACAATCACCCGTATTTCCCTGCCTGCCTGGATGGCAAAAGATTTCTCGACGCCCTTAAAAAGGTTTGCTATCGATTCCAGTTTATCCAGACGTTTTATATAAGTTTCCAGGGTTTCTCTTCTCGCTCCGGGGCGCGCCGCGCTTACCGCGTCAGCGGCAACCGCCAGGACCGCATACAGGCTCTGGGGAGCGACTTCTTCGTGATGCGACTCGATCGCTCCCACCACTTCCGGGCTCTCATTGTACTTCTTGGCTAAATCCGCCCCCAGTTTGGCGTGCGTGCCTTCTACTTGATGGTCCACCGCCTTACCGATGTCGTGCAAAAGCCCAATTCTCCTCCCCAGTTTAAAATCAAGCCCAAGCTCCGACGACATTATGCCGAGCAAAAAAGAAACCTCTTTAGAATGCTGCAAGGCATTCTGCCCGTAACTGGTACGGTACTTAAGCCTGCCCAAGAGTTTGATTATTTCAGGATGCAGCCCGTTCACCCCGGATTCAAAAGCCGCTCTTTCTCCTTCCTCGCGGATCTTCTCCTCCATCTCCTTCTTTGTCTTTTCTACTATCTCCTCTATCCTCCCCGGGTGTATCCTTCCGTCTGAAATAAGCTTCTCCAGGCTCAACCGGGCGATTTCCCTGCGCACAGCGTCAAAACCTGACAAAGTAACCGCTTCAGGAGTATCGTCTATGATCACATCCACTCCGGTAGCCATCTCCAGGGCGCGGATGTTCCTCCCTTCCCGCCCTATAACCCTGCCCTTCATCTCGTCATTAGGCAAAGTCACTACGCTTACGGTAGACTCTACAGTATGCTCGGCGGAGCAGCGCTGAATGGCAAGGCTCAAAATCTCCCGGGATTTTTTATCGGCAATACTGCGGATCTCCTCCTCCTGGCGCCTGATAATAGCGGCCTTCTCGTTATTCAATTCTTCATTAAGGCGGCCGAGAAGGATTTGTTTTGCCTCTTCGGCAGAAAGAGAGGATATTTTTTGCAGTCTTTCTTTTTCCTCTGCCACCAAGGAATGCAGCTGGCTATCCCTTGCTTTCAGGGATTCTTCCTGCTTTTTGATATTGTCGTTACGGGAATCGATCTCCTTTTCTTTTTTCTCCAGAAGATCGAGCCTGCGGTCTATATTCTCCTCTTTTTGCGTCAGCCTTTTTTCCAGGTTGGAGATCTCTTGTTTGCGCTCCCTGGTTTCCTGGTCAAAGTCCTGCCGCATGCGATGAAGGAGATCCTTCGCCTCCAGCTCGGCTTCCCGGCGTTTATCCAGAACCTCTTTGTTGGCCGCCTCGAGAATATGCTCTGCTTCGGCTTCAGCGCTCCTGAGTTTCTTCCCAGCGATGTGTTTTCTTAAAAAATAACCGGAATATGCGGCGATCAAAGCAACAGATATTACTATAATAGGAATCATTTCCGTCCCCCTTTTATCTTGCTGTCTATTGGGCTTGACAGGAGGTTAGGAGAATATAACCTGATTGACGCTTACGTCGTGCTTGGTGGTGGGAACTGCGGGAAATACCTGGAAATCGAAAGCCAAACCTATTGAACGCGTGCTGCCGGAAAGCGCGCTCAGAAAACGGTCGTAGCAGCCCTTGCCTCGACCCAAACGGTTACCGTGTTTATCAAATGCCAGGCCCGGCACAATAACCAAATCCACGTCTTCGGGATCGAGCAACCCGCCGGATACCGGCTCCAAAACTCCGTAAGGGCCTTTTTTAAGCTTAGATTGATCTTCCAATATAGCTGGCTGCATAATCGTTTTATCTTTTTTGCAAACTGGCACGCATATAAGTTTACCTGTCTTTTTGGCTTCCCTGATCATTCCTTCCGTATTTACCTCACCGCCGAAGGCGACATAAAACATCACTGTCCTTGCCTTCTTAAAAACCCTATTCCTTAAAAGTTTGCTTTGGATAATGCTACTTTTTCGGTTTCGGTCAGCCTCCTCCTGATTTTTTAATTTTAAGAGAATTTTACTACGCATTTGGGCTTTTGTCAACACGGCCTGCTTCATAAACAAGCCTCGCCGTCATGAGAATGTCCCTTATCTTCAAACGGGAAGGCCTTGCCCTGTTTCTTATAATAATCCTTTAAGGCAGAACGCAAAGCCTCCTCCGCCAGAACTGAACAATGCATTTTCTTAGGAGGAAGCCCGCCTAAAGCTTCGACAACCGCATTATTTGTAATATTCAGAGCTTCGGCTATGCTCTTGCCTTTCACCATTTCGGTAACCATGGAACTGGTGGCTACCGCCGCTCCGCAGCCGAAAGTCTTGAATTTAACATCGACAATAATATCGTTTTCTATCTTTAAATACATTTTCATCACGTCCCCGCACACGGGATTACCGACCTTACCGATCCCGTCGGCATCTGCAATCTCTCCTACATTGCGCGGATGCATAAAATGCTCCATTACTTTTTCGCTATAAGGAAGTTGTTCTGTCATATTTCCTTTATCAGTAGTTTATGCGGCTTGGACGACTTGCTGTAATCCTTCCCCTGGTTTATTTCCTTCATCTTGTCCAGGGCTCCGTGCTTTTCCATTTCCCTGTAAATCAAGACCCAGGCGCAATCTCTTTCCCCGTCCACTTCACACTTGCCTCTATTCATACCTCCGCAAGGGCCATTCAAAAGCCCTTTGGGGCAAAGCGTATAAGGGCAAATCCCTCCCGTGCGCGCCAGCATGCATTCTGCGCACATCGAGCACTTTTCATAAAAATTACCCTGCCCGTCCATAACTGCGCCAAAAATAGTGTTATTGGCGGGAATTACCGTCTGCTCAAAACGGTTGTTGCTCTTTACGGATTGCGCCCCCAATCCACAGGCCAAAACCAGTACAACTTCTGCGTTTCTTAACGCGCCCAAGTTCTTCGCCAGCTCCGTCTTGATCGGGGCGGCCAGGCAAGGAGCGCTGGGCAAACACATGCCGACAACATCTTTTCCTGCGGAAATAAGAACCTGTTTCATCTTGTCCAATTCAGGCTGCCCGCCGCTTTTACAGGCAGTGGCGCATTCGCCGCAGCCTACCAGGAACACCTTATCGTATTCTTCAAGACTGGACAGAATTTCCTCTATGGGCTTTTGCCGGCTTATAATCATACTACGATCTTATCACAATTCCATTTTGGCCTCAAGCGAAAATGCCATGCCGTACAAGCAATTACTCCTTAAAATAATCCTCCATGGCCTCAAAAAGCTCCCTGTTCGCCCGGTATTTTTCCCCAATCATATCCTCCGGGCCAAAGTCATCCCAGGCGGCGGAAGGATCTGCAGGCTCTACCTCTACAAACTTTTCAAGCACTCCCCCTTGTTCCAGGAACCGGGAAACCTGGGTAAATACAGAACCGCCCGTATCCATAAAGCTCCTTGGGCTCCTGTCGATATGCGGTTTCAGCAGAAAAAGGTTTGTCTTAGCCCGGGTTGCCGCTACATAAAACAGCCGCCGTTCTTCTTCGATTTGCTCCTCTGTTTCCAGAGAAAGATACGAGGGCAAATGCCCCTCCGCCACATATATCAAGAATACCGTATGCCACTCCAGGCCCTTGGCAGAATGAATGGTCGAAAGGGTCAGCGGATCTTCGTCTCTCCCCCGCCTGTCCGACTCAACCAGGCTTCTCTCCGGGGGCTCCAAAGCCATATCAGCCAGGAATTGTTCCGTTGTCTTATAACGCCCGGCAATCCTCAACAGGGAATCCAGGTCGTTTAAACGCTTGTTGAAATCGTCATACTTCACCTTAAGCAGCGGCTGGTAATACCCCAGAAAAACCTCTATTGTCTTGGCCGGGGGATCCCGCCGGCAGTCAACGTTTTTCAACAGCTCAAAAAGTTTATGCAAATCCACGTTTTTCTCCAATATCCGCTCAAGCCCGGAATTATTAACCACTGCCTCTATTATCTTCCCGGCAGACTTAACCCCTATCTTGGGTATCAACAAGAGGGCGCGCAGCCAGCTGACTTGATCCTGTGCATTATAGGCCAGACGCAGATAGCTCAAAATATCCTTTATATGGGAAGCTTCTATGAATTTCTGCCCTCCGTATTTCACGAAAGGGATATTGCGGCTTGATAATTCGATTTCCAGGTCATTGGAATGCCATCCTGACCGGAAAAGCACGGCCATATCCCGTAAATCCACCCCTTCCTCCCTTAATTCCAATATCTTGTCCGCAACATAACGCGACTGGGAATTCTCGTCGGGACAATCCAGGAAAACGGGGGTATTCCCTTCTTTTCTTTTCGTATAAAGGTGTTTTTCGAATTTCTCCCTGGCCTGCCCGATAACGGCGTTTGTCAAGTTAAGTATTGGCTGCGTAGAACGGTAATTCTCTTCCAGGGTAATAATGCGGGTGCCCTGGAAGATTTTGGGGAAGTCTATAATATTCTTGAAGTTCGCGCCGCGGAAAGAATATATACTTTGGGCATCGTCGCCCACTACCATAATATTGCCATGTCCGGAAGCCAGGAGGCAGGCGATATGCGCCTGCAGCTTGTTGGTGTCCTGGTATTCATCAACCATGATATACCTGTACTTGGCGCAGATACGGGCGCGCGCATCCTCATGCCTGCTGAGAAGATCCTTTAGAAAAACCAGCAGGTCGTCATAATCCAAAAGAGACTTGCGGCGCTTATAGTCCTTGTATTCCCTGCCTATCTTCTTAATATCCTCGCTGAATTCCATGAATTGAGGATATTCATCATAGATTATCTCTTCGATATCCACCGATTTATTTACGCTCTTGGAGATTGCTTCCAGAATTGTATGCTTACGGGGGAAACGTTTTTCTGATTTATTTAACCCCATCTGCGTACGGATAAGGTTAACCGCATCTTCGGCATCGGATTGGTCAAGTATGGTAAAATCATTTCTTATCCCCAGGAATCCGGCGTACCTTCTTAAAGTGGCGTTGGCAAAAGAATGGAAAGTGCCTCCGGAAACCTTCTGGCAGCGTTCATCCAAAAGCAGCGCTGCCCTGCGAAGCATCTCTTCAGCTGCCCTGCGGGTAAAAGTAAGCAGAAGAATCTGCTCCGGGCTAACCCCCCGTTCCACCAGATAAGCTACCCGGTGTACTAAAACACGGGTTTTCCCGCTTCCCGCTCCGGCTATAACCAAATATGCGCCGTCGACCGATTCAACGGCCTCTACCTGCGCTTTATTAAGTTCTTTTTTATAATCTATCTTCTTATCCATTAGTTATATTGTGTATAACATTTTATTATCCGCCTGCCCGATTGCAAGACAAATAACAAGGGGGCTCAAAATGGTTACCCTGAAAACGTTTTCCCAAGTCCGGCCAAATACCCTTGTTTTTTATTTCTTTTATGGCAAGCTTGGAGTACCTTTTTGTTAACCTAAGAGGAGGAAAACGATAGCGGAAGCCATCGAGGATTATCCCCTTCAAAAAGAGCCCTGGAAACAGGGCTCTTTTTGTTAAGCATAAGCCGGGCCTTTCTTATTTTACATAAGCCCGGATAATTTTCTGTTCGGAAACCGGCCTGTCTTCGGAGTTAACCGGAGTATCCTCGATTTTCTGAACTACATCCATACCGGATACGACTTCCCCGAATATGGTATGCCGCATATTCAGCCAGGGAGTTTTTTCGCAGGTAATAAAAAACTGGCTGCCGTTCGTGTTCGACCCGGCATTGGCCATCGCCAATATGCCCGGCCCGTCAAATTTAGCCATTGGGCTTACCTCATCCCCAAAAGGGCTTCCCCATAAAGATTCCCCGCCCATGCCGGTGCCGGTCGGGTCTCCCCCCTGGATCATAAACCCTTTTATCACCCGGTGGAAAATAATACCGTCGTAATAACCCTTTTCTACCAATCCGACGAAATTCTCGCACGCCTTGGGCGCAATCGCCGCATTTAATTTAAGCTCTATATTCCCCTGATTAGTTTCCAAAACAACCGTTTTGTCCTCCATGGCAAACCCCCTTCCGCAGCAGTTAATTAGAAATAAGACTAACAGAAAAAACGCCGATCTTTTCATGACCTCTCTCCTTCTTCCTTCTGTTGTTGCTTTTCCGCAAGTATCTTCTGGGCAACCTCCCCGGGAACCTGGGTATACTTGTCGAACTCCATCGTCGCGTTCGCCCTCCCGCTGGAAATAGACCGGAAATTTGTCGCATACCCGAACATTTCAGCAAGAGGGGCCTCGGCGGAAATAATCTTTTGGTTGGACTTGGCATCTATATTCAGGATTTTCCCCCTGTGAGAACAGATAAAACCTACGCATCCGTTTACGTATTCTTCCGGGGTGGAAACCTCCAGTTTCATGCTTGGCTCAAGAAAAACCGGGGAAGCCTTCATAAAAGCCTCCTTAAAACCGAAAATGCCGGCCATCTTAAAAGCTATCTCCGACGAATCAACTTCATGAAAAGAACCGTCAACCAGCTCCACCTCGACATCCACCACAGGATACCCCCCGTATACCCCCTTACGCATGGCCTCGACAACTCCTTTTTCGACCGCAGGAATAAATGAGCGGGGAATCGCCCCTCCCTTGATGCTGTCCACAAACTCAAAACCTTCTCCCGGAGATTTCGGGGATATATTCAAAACCACATGCCCGTATTGCCCCCTTCCTCCGGATTGCTTTATGTATTTGCTTTCGGCGCTCGCGGGTTTTAAAATGGTCTCGCGGTAGGCTACTTTCGGCTGGCCTACAACCGCCTCCACGCCAAACTCCTCTTTTAACCTATCCACTATGATCTCCAAATGCAGCTCCCCCATCCCGGTAAGAATCACCTCTTTGGTTTCTTCATCCGTTTCAACTTTAAAAGTCGGATCTTCTTCCGAAAGCTTGGCCAACCCCCTGCCCAATTTATCCTGGTCCGCACGGCTCTTAGGGGCTATACTCAACGAAATCACCGGGGCGGGGAATTTTATCGCCTCCAGAAGTATGGGATTATCTGAATCGCAAAGAGTGTCGCCGGTTGAAGTGCTGGAAAGACCCGGTATAGCTACGATATCGCCGGCGAAAGCATAATCCACATTCTCGCGTTGATTGGCGTGCATCTGCACTATGCGGCCTATGCGCTCCTTCTTGTTTTTCAATGAATTAAGTATATATACGCCCGTGGAAAGGATCCCGGAATACACCCTAGTATACACCAATTTGCCCATATGCTGGTCGGATTGGACTTTAAAAGCAAGCCCGCAAAAAGGTTCGCCGATGTCGGCCTTCCGCTGAATTTTCTTTTGGGGATCGTTTATATCCTCCCCTTCTACCGGGGGAAGATCAACCGGAGAAGGAAGAAAAGCAATGATAGTATCCAAAAGTTTCTGCACTCCTTTATTCTTGAAAGACGCTCCGCAGGTAACCGGCACCATCTTGTTTGCAATCGTGCCCCGGCGTATTACGCCGTACAATTCATCGGTACTTATGGAATCCTCCGATTCGAGAAACTTTTTCATCAATTCTTCATCGAAGCTTACCGCCCTTTCCACCATCATATGGCGGTATTTTCCGGCTTGCTCTTTCAGCTCTTCGGGAATCTCCTCCACGACAAACTCTTTCCCCAGGGAGGTATCGTCATAAATATAAGCCTTCATCTCGACCAGATCAACCACCCCCCTGAAATTATCTTCGCTTCCGACGGGAATCTCAAGGGGGATCACGTTGGCTTCAAGATCTTTTTCAATACTGTTAAGCACGGCGAAAAAATCCGCCCCGGTACGGTCCATTTTGTTTATGAAAGCTATTTTCGGCACGTGGTATTTATCGGACTGCCTCCAGACTGTTTCCGACTGCGGCTCTACTCCGCCCACCGCGCAGAATACCGCCACCGCGCCGTCCAGGACACGCAATGAACGCTCAACCTCTACGGTAAAATCAACATGTCCCGGGGTATCGATAATATTTATGCGGTGCTCTTTCCAAAAACAAGTGGTGGCCGCTGCGGTAATAGTTATGCCCCTTTCCTGCTCCTGTTTCATCCAATCCATAGTTGCGGCCCCGTCATGCACCTCCCCTATTTTATACGACCTGCCCGTGTAAAAAAGTATTCTTTCAGTAGTGGTCGTTTTCCCCGCGTCTATATGGGCCATAATACCTATATTCCGTACCTTGCTTAAGCTTATGCGGGGGACGGCAGCAGGCTTATCTTTTTCGGGGAGGGAGGCCTTTTCTTCCGGTAGTTCGGTATTTATGTCCTCTGCGGCTGTTGCGGATTCCTGCCCTTTATCTGCATCCTGCGGCAGGAGTACTTCGGGCTCCCCTTCAGTTTTATCCTCGGGCTTTTCTTCAGGCTTATCCTCCGCCTCCTGCGGAGAATTATTTTCCCCGCCCTCACTCTTATCATTATTATCGCCTTCTCCTGCCTGTTCATTGACGGCAGCAGGCGCCTCTCCGGGAGGCATCTCTCCCGCAGGGGGAATCTCTTCCTTCGGTTCCTGCCCCTGGCGAAGCCGAGCTATTTCCTCAGTAAGAATTTTTAACTTCTCATCGTCCTTTTCCAATTCCTTCTCCAGCTGGGTATACTCCTCGTTCAATTTATTAAATTCGGTTTTAGGCACCCATTCGCTTATCTGCTCCTTGCGCTTGAATTCGTTAACAGCAGCCAGGTATTCATCTATGCTCTTTCCTTGTTTCTCGATTTGATGTTTCTGCGCCTGTATCTGGTCTTCCTTGGCTTTAAGCTCGGCCTCTTTGGCATCTAAAGATGACTTTATTTCACGGAGTTCGCGCGAAAGGTTGACATTTTTCGCGAACTCCTCCTGCAATTCGTTCTCTTTGCCCGCAAACTTATTCTTTAACTCCTGATTTTCGGACTTGATCTTGGCCAGTTCCGCTTCCGTCCTGGCAACCCATTCCTCCCTGCGTTTTAATTCGTCGGAAAAATTTGCCTCTTTTTCTGCTGCCGAAGCGAATTCCGATTTTTCCTTTTCGTAGGATGATTTTAAACGGTTTAATTCATCTTCAAGTTCGGATGCCTGTTTCTGCAGGTACTGTATTTTCTGATCCTTGGAAGACTCGTCGGGATGAGATTGTTCCTTATGCGCCTTTTTTTTGACACGGTCAGGGGAGGGGGAAATAAATACGCCAAAAACTGCATAAGCCACCATAGCTACCCCCACAGCGGCTAATAATGACATCGCGATCATCATTTCAGACTATCCTTTTTCCGGATCTTGTCCAAACGTTCTTTAATTTTTGCTTCATGCCCTATATCGGTAGGCTCATAATACAGAACCTTCTTCCGGGTGTATTTCTGCCTCACGAAGTGCCCCGGGTAATCGTGAGCGTATTTATACCCTTTGCCATGACCCAGTTTCTCCGCTCCGCTGTAACTTGTATCCTTTAAGTCGTCCGGAACCTCCTGGACTCTTTTCTCTTTAATGTCGCAGGTAGCTTTTTCGATAGCCAAGTAACTGGCATTTGACTTTGGGGCGCAGGAAACATATACCACTGCCTGGGCCAAAGGGATCCTTGCCTCAGGCATCCCTACAAATTCGGAAATCTGTAAAGCCGCATTCGCCAGCACCAAAGCCAGCGGATCGGCGTTTCCAACATCCTCCGCAGCCAAAATACATATCCTGCGGGCAATAAACCGCGGGTCCTCCCCCGCATAAAGCATTTTTGCCATCCAGTATATCGCCGCGTCGGGATCGGAACCGCGCATGGACTTTATAAAAGCCGACGCAGTATCGTAGTGCCCGTCTTCATCATGGTCATAAACAACCGCTTTCTTTTGTATAGACTCCTGGGCGATATCTAAACTGAAAGGAATCCTTCCGTCTTCTCCGGGAGGAGTGGTCAAAACTCCCAGTTCCAGGGCGGCAAGCGCTCTTCTGGCGTCGCCTTCACAAATTTTCGCCAGAAAATTAATTGCCTTTTTGTCCGCCTTGATTTTCAATTCTCCGAGCCCTCTATCCTTGTCCGCCAGGGCCCTATTGATTATATTCAACAGGTCAGTTATCTGCAACGCCTTTAATTCACAGACTATGGAGCGGGAGAGCAGGGCCGAAGTAAGAGAAAAATAAGGATTGTGTACGGTAGCGCCGATCAAAATCAATACCCCGCTCTCGACGTCAGGCAGAAGGATATCCTGTTGAGCCTTGTTAAAACGATGTATTTCATCTATGAACAGGATGGTTTTCCCGCCATCTTCCTTCCTCTTTAATTTAGCCCCGGAAATAATCCTGCGCAGTTCTTCAACATTGGATGTGGTAGCGTTTATTGCCGTATAGCTGGCCCGGGTTGCTCTTGCTATGCACCAGGCAAGAGAAGTTTTCCCGCATCCCGGCGGGCCGAAAAGAATCAAAGAGCTTAAGCGGTCGGCTTCAATCGCCCTTCTTAAAAGCTTTCCTTCCCCTAAAAGATGCTCCTGTCCGGATATCTCTTCGAGGCTATCCGGGCGCATGCGCACGGGCAAGGGGATATTTTTGTCTTCTCGGCTGACGGGATTGTTGGCAAATAGGTCCATTATGGCAATAGTAAAAAAAATCCCCGCAGAAGTGCCGTTGGATAGATATTTTGAACCGTTTTGGTTTCAAGTGGGAACCTCTCTTTAAGCACTCGTGCTTAGAAGAAGTTTGGCTCCCCTGAAAATAGTGTTGGTTCAATAATTATCAAATTTCCAACGCGCACCGCAGGGATATCTAAAGAACTTTTTATTCCAAGGGAAGTATAGCATATTTATGGCAAAAATCAATCCCGCCTTGCGGCTATGCCTGCCGCAAGCGTATACCAAATTTATTTTCCAGGCCGGCGCATAAGGCATCGTGCAAAGGAGAAACCTCCTCTTCAGTCAAGGTGCGGTCTTTATCCCGGTATTCGCAGGATATAGTCAACGCCCTGAAGCCGGAAGGAATCTGCTTTCCCTGATAATAATCTATGATCCTTGAAGAAGACAGCAGGGAAGAAGCGCGCGTTCTTATCTCGGCAAGGATATCTTCTACGCTTATGTCATCCTTTACCAAAAAGCTTATATCCCTGCCGATCGCCGGATACCTGGGTATCCCGGAAAATTTCTTTTCCGGAATTCCGGCAGACACAAGTTTGTTTATTCTTATTTCCGCGCATACGATTTTCTTGTTCTTTATGCCGAAAGCGGCAAGCACTTGCTCATTTAAATCAAGCATATACCCTGCCTCATCCCGACCCGCAACTACGGACACCCGTCCATTCCCGGTGGGCTTAAAAGAATAACCACCGACCCCGAGCCTGCGAAAAACGGTCTCCAGGATGCCTTTTATGTGCAAAATCCCGACTTCGTCTTTTACCAGTCCCCGCTCCAAAAACAAAGACCTCGTCCCGCACAAAGCTATACCTAAAGAGGCCTCTTCCCGGGGGCATTCCCGAGAGGGAAGGAAAATATCCGCTACTTCAAAAATACTTACACACTCCTGCTTTTGATCTAAATTATGCGCGACCGTCTTGATAAGGCTCGGCAGGAGAGAGTAACGCAACACCTCCTGTTCCTTGCTTAACGGATTCAAGACTTCAAGCGGAGCAAGCTCCTGGCCGATTCCGGATTTAGCAAGAAGATTGCGATCAACCAGGCTGTATGTAATAACTTCGTTCAAACCAAGCGCGGAAAGAACCCTTTTTACCTCCGATATACTGCTCCTTGCGCCATCCTGGCTTTGACTTGGTTTTACCGCCGGCAGGGACATAGGGATCTTATTGTAACCGTAAATCCTGGCAACCTCTTCTATTACGTCTACGTAAGACTTGACATCCTGGCGGAAAGATGGAACTTTAACCAAAAGGGTTTCCTTCGGTTTAACCTTAACAAAAAAACCCAGCCTTGATAATATTTGTTTTGCCTTCAAGACCGGAACGCTTACCCCCAGGAGGCTGTTTATCTGCGACATTTTTACCTTGATCGTCGTGCTGGACGGTTCGGAAGCACCCGCGCTCCCATAAGAAAAAACTTTTCCTCCCGCCAGTTTTCTTATTAATTCCTGGGCAGCCAAAGAAGCGGTTTTTGCACCTTTTAAATCTACCCCTCTTTCAAACCTGTAAGCAGATTCCGACTGCAAACCTGTTTTTTGCCGTCCTTTACGTACAAGCACGGGATCGAAAACTGCCGACTCCAAAAGGATGTTACGGGTATCGAGAGTAACCTCCGTTTCCTTGCCTCCCATAATCCCTGCCACAGCCACCGGCCTGTCCTGGTCGGCGATAACCAGGATCTCCTGGTTCAAAACCACCTGCCGGCCATCAAGAGTGATGATTTTTTCCTCCGGCCTGGCGCGGCGTACGGCGACAAACGGCCTCTTTAACGCATCCAAATCAAAGGCGTGTAAAGGTTGCCCCGATTCAAATAAGATATAATTTGTGATATCGACGATGTTGTTTATGCTCCGGCATCCCAATGATTCCAGCCTTTTCCTAAGCCAGTCCGGGGAAGGGGCCACCTTGACCCCCTGGATAACCGTAGCGCTGTAAAAAGGACAATCCTTCTCGTTGGCCACAGAAATTTCTATGCGGCGCTTGCTGCCCGCCTTTGCTTTCAGTCTGTTGAACCTGCCCATGTCAAACTTGACGCCGGTAATCGCGCCTACTTCGCGCGCGATCCCCGCAATGCTCAACCAATCCGGACGGTTGGAGGTTATCTCTATTTCCAATACAGAATCTCCCGAAGATTCTTTAAGCGAAACCACTTCTAAACCTGCCAGAGTCAGCTTTTCCGCCAACTCTTTAGGATTAAGTGTTATGTTTACAAAATCCTTCAGCCAATTATAAGCGACTTTCACTCCTCTAAACCTCCGTTTAAAAACTAAAACTGTTTCAGGAACCTAAGGTCATTTTCAAAAAATAATCTGATATCGTTTATTCCGTACTTCAACATGGCTATACGCTCAACCCCCATGCCAAAAGCAAAACCGGTAAATTTTCCTTTTTCGTACCCGGCATGCTTAAAAACGTTGGGGTGAACCATGCCTGCCCCCAGAATCTCAAGCCACCCCTTCCTGCCGCATACAGAGCACCCCTTGCCTTTGCACATAATACAGGAGATATCCACTTCCGCTGACGGCTCGGTAAAAGGAAAGAAGTGCGGCCGAAAGCGCATTTTGATATCGCTCCCGAATACGCTCTTGGCAAAAAATTCCAGGACCCCTTTTAAATCCGAAAACTTTATATTTTCATCAACCAGTAATCCTTCTATCTGATGGAACATAAAAAGGTGGCTGGCGTCGACCGCGTCAGGACGATATACCCTGCCAGGGACAACGATTGCCAAAGGAGGCTTGCGGTTCTTCATAACGCGCACTTGCATAGGAGAGGTATGGCTGCGCAAAAGCAGTTTCGGATAATCCTTGAGATAAAATGTATCGAAGGCATCCCTGGAAGGATGGTCTAAGGGTATGTTCAAACCTGTAAAATTATTGAATTCCGTCTCTATCTCGGGCCCCTCGAGCACGGAAAACCCCATCCTGGCAAAAATACCGCAAATCTCTTCTATAACCTGGACTATCGGATGGCTGCTCCCTAATTCCTGCGCAATCCCGGGCAGGCCGATATCCGTCTCTTTTTTATCCGAAATGGAAGCTTTAATATTTAACGCGTTCAATCTGGAGGAAACGGATTCTGTAATCCGCAGCTTTAAAGCGTTTACCTCCCTTCCGAAAACACCTCTTTCCTCTGGCGGTAGAGAGCCGATCGCTCCGGTCAGATCCGCCAAGACGCCCTTTCTACCCAGGTATTTGACGCGTATCGCTTCAATATCCTGCGCTGACGATGCCGCACTTAAATCATCTTCTAACTGCGCTTGAATAGCGTTAATATCCATATCAAAATCAAAGCTCCAAATAAAACGATGCTGATATTTTTTTTCCTTGCCTGCAAATCTCTTTTTAGCGGCCCGCCCGCCTCAATCCTCCGGATCGTTTTAGCATGGATATCCAAATCCCCGCCGTGCTCCGGGCAGGCCCGGTGAAAAACCCCGGTCACCTCTATTTTATCGCCGCGATTCTTGTAGTCTCCGGAAAAACGTATCTCCCTGGCCATCCGGGCATCCATCCATACCCCGATGGAATTGCTTCCATCGCTTATATTAACCCAGGCATGCTCCCCGCGTAACATTATATCACCAATAACCTCTCCTGAATAAACTATTGTTTTCCCGTCGTAATTCACGGCATTTCCGATCAACTCCCTGCTGCTCAAAATTGCCGCGTTCGCGGAAGCAATAAAGCAATTAAAGAATAGGAGGAAAAACAGCGTTATACAGATCCCCTGGTTTTTTTTCATTTTCCCCTGACAATCGCGATCAAAAAGCCTAAGATCGTAAAAACAGACATGAATTCCAGCCTTCCTATCCACATCTGTATTATATAAGTGGTCTTTAAGACAGCCGGCATTCCTGCATTGGTAATCCCGCACGAGAGTCCGACATTGGCGGCAGCTGAGGTGGACTCAAAAAGCGAATTTAAAAAACTGTTTCCGTAAAACATCCCCACAAGCGCGCCTGCGACATACAAAATTATATAAGCCAGGGTAATGATTAACGCCCCGCGTACAAGCTTATCGTCAAGGAAAACCTCTTTAATGTGGTGCATTTTCTCGATAACCAAAGCTCTTTCCGGCATAATTATCCTCTTCAGATCCTGTTTGAAAGCCTTGACAATTATGCCTATGCGTAACATTTTAATCGCTCCCGTGGTAGAACATATCGCTCCCCCTAAAGACATCGCCAGGATCACTCCCACCAAAGACAAGTGGTTCCAGTCCATTGTAAACTGCTGCGGGTAGATGGTCTGAAATCCTGTACCGCTGTGGGCGGAAATCAACTGGTAAAAACCTTTCCTAAAAAGAGACCAGACGGAAGAATAACTGCCGGTTTTCGACAACCCCAGCGCGACAATCGAGAAACTTGACGCAACGGTAAGAAAAAGAACGCTGGTTTCTATGTTCCTGTAAATCTCCCTGCGGTTGCCGATCCATAAATGATAATGCAGCTTGAAGTTAAGCGCGCCCATCACCATTATCACTATAGTAATAATCTCGTACGCTGCGCTGTGATAATATAATATGCTTTGGGACTGCGGGCTGAACCCCCCCGTATCAAAAGCGGTCATGAATATGCACGCTCCGTGAAAAAACGAATTAAGCGGTCTCATCCCGTTTACGACACCGGTTATCCCCAAAGCCAATGTCCCCAGGATAAGATAAACAAGGCTGACCAGCCAGATAAACCTGGAAGTATGCACTACATTAGGGAGGATTTTCTCTTCGCGGGCCTCCCCTACGTACATCTTGAAAGCCCCGGAGAAACCGCGCACAAAGAACGATAGGGCAATTACCACTATGCCCTGCCCTCCCAGGAACATAATGATGTGCCTCCAAAGATTATGAGTGTAGGAAAGATGGTCTAAGTCCTGCACCAAGGCCAGCCCCGTGGTTGCAAATCCGGACATCGAGTCGAAACAAGCGTCAAGAAAAGAGTTCCAATGCCCGCTGAGATGCAAGGGAATGGCCCCCAGGAACATGGCCGCCACCCACGACAAGCTCACCACGATCATTCCCTGCATCCAATTCAAATCTTTATCCGTGCGGCACAACCTGACCAACAGGACCCCAAGCAAGACGGATATTTCCATCCCGATCAAAAAATCCAAAGAAGGGTTGAGTTCCCAAAACAACAATCCCGCGGCAATCGGGATGGTCATAGTAAGGGCCAGACCCAGGATTATCTTGCCGAGATAAAAACCGATTATCTTTAAATCTTCCAGGCGGGGGCGCAGAATCATCTTTTAAAAATAAAAACGGCGGAGCAAATCAGCAGGGCCGTAAGCATAATGGAAAAAACATATAGAAATTCCGTAGTAATCCCTAAAATGATATTCCAAACCGCTTTAAATTTCATTTTAAAATTTACCGGCCAACAAATTCAACAATTGCGGCTCATTGCCAACCAGGGTAAGGGCGATAACGTCGTCTCCCGGCTTAAGGACCGTATTTCCTTTAGGTAAAATCACCTCTTCGCCGCGTACAATGGAAACAAGCACCGCATCCTGCGGCAGGGATATATCCTTTACTTCTTTATTGATCACGGGGGAGTCGCTGGGAAGATCCACGCGTACTATGGCGAGCTTGCCTCGTTTAAAACTCATCAAATTCACAAAATCGGAGAAGGAAACTTCTTCCTCTATTACCTTAGCTATAATCTTGGTAGAATCTACGGGGACATCTATGCCTAATTCATTGAACGTGTACTCATTATCGGGATTATTCACCCTCCCTACCGTACGCTGGAGATTGAACTTCTCCTTGGCCAGCTGGCAGATAATCAAATTATCCTCATCGTCCCCGGTAACCGCGGCCAAGACATCGGCCCGCCCGATCCCCGCCTCTTCCAGTATCTTAGGATCGCACCCGTCTCCGTTAACCACCAGGACTTCCAACTCCTTGGCTACTTCATCGCAAACTATACGGTCTTTATCTACAATGCTCACCGCATGCTTACCCTGGCACAGTCTTTTAGCCAGGAAATACCCTACCTTACCGGCCCCCACAATCAGAATATGCATTGCTATTTTTCTCCCAGATGAAACCTATCCCGTACCTCCTGCAGACTGGAAACCTTGACAACCCCCATCAATATATCCTTGTTTTTCAACACGGTTTTGGATTCCGGGATAATAACCCCCTGCATCCTTCTGATGGCGCTTACTATGAATTCCCCTGGGATATTTATGTCCTGGATGGTCTTGCCGACAAGGCTGTTTTTGACTTCGATTTCGATAATGCCCAAATCTTTGGATTCGATTAAATAGCTCGAAAACCGGCTTTCTATTATCTTGTCCCTGAGCATGGATGAAAAGAGCATCGTCCCGCTGATAATATTCAAGCCCAACGCCGAATAAATATGCGCACGCTGCGGATCGTATACCCTGGCAAAAACCTTGGGCACGTGAAAAATCTTTTTCGCGACCTGCGCGCTGATAAGGTTGGTATTATCCCCATTGGTCACTGCGCAAAAGGCGTCCGTTTTTTCAATGCCTACCTGCTTCAAAAGGGCCAGGTCGAAACTATTCCCTACCATGGTCAACCCGTTAAAGGTATCCCCAAGCCGGTGAAAAGAATCGCGTGATTTGTCTATGATAACCACGTCGTGCCCTTCTCCGGAAAGGAGCTTGGCCAATTCTGCGCCTACCCTACCGCAACCAGCTATAATCACATACATGGATTACCCCTGTCAAAAAGGGAACGGCTATTTCTTGACTGTTTCGACTATTTTATTGAAGGCCGCGTTGTCTTTTACGGCCAAGTCCGCCAGTATTTTACGGTCCAGACCGATCTTTGATTTCTTCAACCCGTTTATAAAAGCGCTGTAGCTTATCCCGGCCTGGCGGCAAGCGGCGTTAATACGCGTGATCCAAAGGCCGCGGATTTGTCTCTTTTTGTTGCGACGGTCGCGGTAAGCATATTTTAAAGCGTGCATCAGCGTCCTTTTTGCCTGCTGATACTGCTTGCTACGGTCGCCCCAAAAACCTTTGGCTTGCTTTAAAACCTTTTTCTTTCTCTTTCGGGTTGCAACACTGTGTTTTACTTTTGCCATTTTGTTTCTCCTTTAAAACCCTTAACCATAAGGCAGCATGGATTTTACGAATTTCGCTTCCTTTTCACCGGCAAGGGACTTACGTTTTCTCAGTTTCCTGATTTTACTTGTTTTTTTGGATGAAGCCAGATGGCTTTTGCCACCGGCAGAATATTTAACTTTACCCTTCTTGGTAAGTTTAAAACGCTTCGCCACCCCTCTCTTTGTCTTCAATTTACCCATTTTTTCTCCTTTATAACCTTATTATATCTTATTTTGGCGCAATCACAAAGGACATAATTCTCCCCTCAAGCGACGGGGCCCTTTCCACCTGTCCTTCGTTTTGAGTATGTTCGATGAATTTATCAACCACCTTTCTCCCCAGGTCCAAATGTTCCATCTGCCTGCCCCGGAAAAACAGATTGACCTTCACTTTATCTTTTTTCTTCAAGAAAACAGCTGCGTGCTTTACCTTAGTAGCAAAATCATGTTCATCTATATTGGGTTTCAGGCGGATTTCCTTCAGCCGGCCTTGCTTCTGGTGTTTTTTGGCTTCCCGCTCTTTTTTTTCGATATCGTATTTGAATTTGCTGAATTCGATAATGCGGCAAACCGGCGGAACGGCCTTTGGGGCAACCTCCACCAGATCAAGCTCCTGCTGATTAGCCATATCCAAAGCCCTTTGCGCAGACATGATCCCCAGCTGGCTGCCGTCATGACCGATAACTCTCACCTGAGACGAACTAATCCGTTCGTTTATACGAATGAATTTTTTTATAGCGACCACCTCTCTTTCTATTTATACTGCTTAATTTGATTTAACAGATCTTCCGCAAATTTATCCTTCGTTACCGCCCCCTGGTCCCCCATGCCCTTCTTACGCACGCTGACCGTACCCTGCTTGGCTTCCCGCTCGCCCAAAATCAAACAATAAGGAATCTTGTTCAGCTCCGCGTTACGTATCCTCTTATCGAGAGTCTCATTGCGCGCATCCATATCCGTCCGTATCTGGTTCTTTTCCAAAAACTCTTTTACCTGTCCGGCATAAGGCAAGACCGTTTCTTTTATCGGGATCAGTAAAACCTGGGTAGGGCTTAACCATAAAGGGAGCTCCCCTTTATAATGTTCAATGAGCGCGCCGATAAAACGCTCCAGGCTCCCCAACAAAACCCTGTGCAGCATAATAGGCTGCTTTTCTCTGCCATCCTCATCCACGTATGCCAGATCGAACCTTTTAGGCAAAGCAAAATCGCACTGGATAGTGGCGCACTGCCAGGTCCGTTTAAGGGCATCCTTTAACTTTATGTCGATCTTGGGTCCGTAAAAAGCGCCGTCCCCATGGTTAATTTCATAGGGTAACCCTTTTTCTTTCAACGAATCCTCAAGCGCTTCTGTTGCTTTCTGCCAGTCTTCGTCCGAACCGATATATTTTTCCGGACGCGTGCTTAACTCTATTCCCCAGTGTTCGAAACCGAAAACTTTCATTGTTTCAAATACAAAATCAATGATGCCGCTAATCTCCTGCCGCAGTTGTTCGGGAAGACAAAATATATGCGCATCGTCCTGGGTAAAGCCCCTTACGCGCAGGAGCCCATGCAAGACTCCGGCTTTTTCCTTTCGATAAACCGTACCCAGCTCAAAGAACCTTATGGGGAGATCCCGGTAACTGCGACTCTTTGATTTGTAAATCAGGATATGCCCCGGGCAATTCATGGGCTTCAATACAATCTCCCTGTCTCCCTCCGAGGAAAAATACATATTCTCTTTATAATAATCATAATGTCCGCTGGTCTTCCATAAAGATGCATCCATGATATGCGGGGTAATCACCAGCTGGTATCCCCGCTTCAGATGCTCTCTTTTCTCGTAATCCTCGATAATTGTCCGCAGGAGGGCGCCCTTGGGATGATAAAAAACCAGCCCTGCGCCGGCTTGCTCATGGTAAATATCGAACAACCCCAGCTGCGGCCCCAGTTTTCTGTGGTCGCGCAGTTTCGCCTCTTCCAAAGAATTCAGATATTCTTCCAGCTCGCCTTTAGTATTGAAGCAAGTCCCGTATATCCTCTGCAGCATGGGGTTGGTCTCAATGCCGTGCCAATACGCCCCAGCAACAGACAACAGCTTGAAGAACTTTATTTCTCCGGTCGAATTAACGTGCGGCCCGCGGCAAAGGTCAAGGAAATCTTTGCCGGTATTATAAACGGAAACCTTTTCATTCGGCAGACCCCTTATCAACTCAACCTTGTAATCCTCCTTCATCCCCTCAAAAAGCTTGATCGCCTCTTCTTTCCCCATCTCCTGGCGCACAAACGGTTCATCGGCGGAGACAATCTTTTGCATCTCCTGCTCAATCTTTAACAAATCATCGCTGCTGAACGGATCCTTCTTATCAAAATCGTAATAAAACCCGTCTTCGATAGCCGGGCCGATAGCCAGTTTTACCTCCGGCCAAAGCCTCTTCACCGCCTCGGCCATAATATGCGAACAGGAATGTCTTAAAATAGATATGTCCATTTTTAAATGGGCCCAAGTGGACTTGAACCACTGACCTTTGCGATGTCAACGCAACGCTCTAACCAACTGAGCTATGAGCCCGATTATTTCAGTGCCGGCTCATAGCGAAATCCTCTTTCCCCAACGACGAGGGATATTCGATATCCCGAGGAGCCCCTGCGGCTTTTGCAGGGGCTGAGCTATGAGCCCTTACAATATCAACTTCTTGGAATTATCTCCCTTTTGCCTGCGGAGATATATACTGGGCAAGAAGGGAGTCGAACCCTTACGACCTTGCGGCCAACAGATTTTAAGTCTGTCGTGTATGCCATTCCACCACTTGCCCTTAATGATGGAGGCGACGAGCGGAATTGAACCGCTGAATAGTTGTTTTGCAGACAACTGCCTTACCACTTGGCTACGTCGCCAAACCTATAAAAACTTTTCCGCTTCACCAATAATATCATCCACCCCTGCCAGACAACCCAAGCCGGACTTGCCACAGGCAAGCTGGCCTTCGCGCGGCTGGATAATTTTATAACCACAGGATTGCAATTTCGCTATATTCTCCTGGGTGATTTTATTCTTATACATATTCTCGTTCATTGCGGGAGCAACCAGGACATGCGTTCTGCTGGCGCATATGGTACAGGTCAAAAGATCATCGCAGATGCCGGCGGCCATCTTGGCTATAATATTGGCCGTGGCCGGGGCGACCAGGATCAAGGACGCCTCCTGGGCCAAAGAAACATGCTCTATCTCCCAGTTTTCCGGTTCGCTGAACACATCCGGCCCGTAAACCTTGTTCCCGCTCAAAGAAGAAAAAACTATCGGCCTGATCAGACGCTCCGCTTCGCTGGTCATAATGACTTTTACCGTAAACCCGCGTTCTTTGAATCTGCGGACAAGATCGCAGGCTTTATAAATAGCGATACTTGCCGTTACTCCCAAAATAACGGTTTTTCCTGTCTTTGACATTATTCTTTCGGTTTGTTTTCTTTTGCTTCCACTTTCCCTTGTTCTATTTCATGCAGGGCTACCGTAGACGGTTTAGTGGAAAGCTCGTCTTCAACCAGCTTTGGCTTCCCTTCGGCTATCTCCAAAGCCCTCTTTGAAGCCAATATTACCAGCTTATATATAGACCCGCAACTTTTTCCTAAAAGCCTTTCCCTTCCTTTATATTCCATTTTTTCCTCCGGATGACAGGACTTATGAAACGGTTTCTTTAAAAAAAATCTTTTTTAAGACTTCAAGCGCGCTTTTCAGGTTCTCGTTCAAAACGCAATATTTAAACTGAGACGCCGCCAGAATCTCTTGTTTCGCCAAAAACAAACGCTGCCTGACTTCTTCTTTACTGGTTTCTCTGCGCCGGCTCTCGATCCTTGTTTTAAGCGTTTTAAGCGAGGGAGGGAGGACAAAGATTGTCACCGCGTTGCGGGGGTATTTTTTACGCAAAATTCTTGCCCCGTTGATATCCAGGCATAAACCGATATGCTTACCCTCCTTGAGTCGCGTTTCCACGAGGTCTTTGGGCGTCCCGTAATAATATCCCAAATACCTGGTCCATTCAAGAATTTTTTTGGCTTTTAACAAACGGTTAAATTCATTTTTGCCGACAAAAAAATAATCCCTCCCCTGTCTCTCCCCCGCGCGCCTGGGCCGGGTAGTTACAGAGCATGATTTTACCAAAATCCTGCCGATTTTTTTATCATGGAGGAGCTTGGCCAACAAGGTGGTTTTACCCGATCCGGAAGGTCCGGAAATTACAAATATCTTCCCTTTGATTGCGCTTCTGCTGAAAGCAGAGCTGCGAATCTTCAAACTATCCTTGCCTTTCGGCTTCTTGGTTTCCACTACTCTATGTTTTGTACCTGTTCCCGGATTTTTTCAATCTGGCTTTTCATCTGTACAGCCCTTCCGGATACAACCAGATCGAAGGATTTTGCCGCCAAGGTATTAGCCTCTCTTTGCATTTCCTGTGTGATAAAATCCAACTCTTTGCCGGCAGGCCCCCCCTTGTTGATCTTTTGCTGGAAATTCCTGATATGAAAACTCAGGCGGTCCATCTCTTCGGCTATATCCGCCCCTTTTAAGAAAGCCGCCCGTTCTTCTTCCGATTTTATCCGGCGGGCCCTTGTTTTAACCGCTTCTCCAAACCTCTTTCTAACAAAACACAGCTCTTTTTTTAACTCCTCGCAACGCTTCTTTAAAACCCCGGACAAAGCTTTTCCTTCTTTCTGTCTTGTTTTCACCAGAGCCAAAAGAGCCTGCTGCAGTAAAGGTTTAAAACACTCCCAGATATGCGCGCCCGCCGGCTTATCTTCTTTAAGCGACAGCACCCCGGGAAGACGAATGAGCGAATCAAGGCTTAAGCCGCCTTTTATCCCGAATTCTTTTTTTATCCCGTTTAACTCATGCAGGTATTTTTTCAACAGGTTCCGGTTTATAAAAATACCGTGCGCCTCCCCGCTCTTTATGCTCACGGAACATAAAACCCTCCCCCTGCCTATAGCCAGATCGACTTCTTTTTTAATCTTGTCCTCGAGAGAAAGCATTCCTTCAGGCAAATGAAAAACAATCTCCCTGAATTTATGGTTAGTGCATCTTAGCTCTACATAAATCCTGCCTATCGAATCAATATCCGCTTCCCGGCTTCCAAAACCGGTCATGCTGCTGATAGCCATCATAAGCCCCTTAATTGCCAGTCTCTATGCCCAAGCCCTGGTTTTTATTTCCTTCTGAACAATAGGTTTTGTAGGATAAAGGTCGACGATAATCTCCTCGGGAGAAAACCAAAGCTTGATTTCTCTTTCCGCATCCGATTCATCAGATGAAACATGTATGACATTCTCATAAAGCCCGGAAGTGGTTATCCTCCCGTAGGAACCGCGGATAGATGTAGATTCCGCCTCTTCCGGATTTGTGGCTCCCGCCAAAGTGCGGCATTTTTTAATCGCGCCCTCTCCCCAATAAACCAATGCCATAACCTTTTTTCTATCGTGCATCTCCCCCTGTAAATATTTTATAAGTTCCCCAAAAAACGGTTTGCCTTCCAAGTGCCTGTAATGCTCTCTGGCCAGATCTCCGGAAACGCGCACCATCTTGGCGGCCACAATTTCCAGCTTGGTTTCAGACAGCCTGCTGAGGATATTCCCGGTAAGGGACTTTTTTAAACCGTCGGGTTTAATAAGAATCAACACCGCTTGAGACATTATCCGTTTCCTCCTTTTATGACATTGACTATGCGTTCCAAATCCTCTTGCGAGTAGAATTCAATGTTTATATGACCCCTTTTCTTGTTTTTTACTATTCTTACCTTGGTAGCCAGAGAATGCTGAAGCCTTTCCTCAAAAACAGCGACTACCGGATCTTCGTGCCTTTGTTTCATTTTTCTTTTTATTGTTTTGGGGCGGATGCTTTTTATCAGGCTTTCCAGCTCTCTTACGGACAACCCTTTCGAAATAACATCCTGCACAAGCTTACGCTGATAATTTACATCTTCCACCTCTAAAAGAGCTCTTCCATGGGCAAAGCTTATGCGGCCTTTCTTCATTTCCTCTTGGATCTCATGGGGCAGCTTTAATAGCCTCAAAGTATTAGCCACGGAAACCCGGGATTTCCCCAAAACATCACTAATCTTTTCCTGGGTAACACTGAATTTTTCTACTAGATGCTGGTAAGCATGGGCTTCCTCGATAGGATTAAGCTCTTCTCTCTGGATATTCTCTATTAAAGCCAGCTCTAAAGAATCCTGGTCGTCTGCATCGCGAATAATTACAGGTAACTCATTGAGCCCCAACGAGTTAGCAGCACGGAACCTTCTTTCTCCCGCTATCAGCTCGAAATAATCCCCTTTCCTTCTAACAAGAAGAGGCTGAATAACCCCTTTTTCCTTTATAGAAAGAGATAACTCATCTATGCTTGTCTGATCGAACTCCTCCCTGGGCTGAAAAGGATTAGGTTTGATTTTAGAAGCTGCAACATACATTATCTCTTTTTTGCCGGAAACGCTCTCTTCGGATACCTTCTCGGGAATTAACGCACTTAAACCTTTACCTAAGGCTCGTCTTTCCATTATAAATCTCCTTGTGGCGTATTGGTGTTTAAAGGTAAACCCAATATTTCCCTGCTTAGTTCATCGTATTTTTGCGCCCCCAAAGAATCTTTATCATACAATACAATCGGTTTTCCAAAACTGGGGGCTTCGGTCAATCTTATATTCCTTGGTATAACAGTGTTATAAACCTTTTCTTTAAAATGATCCCTTGCTTCCTGTATTACCTCTTTGGTCAAGTTTGTACGAAAATCCGCCATTGTCAACAAAACCCCTTCTATATTAAGATGCGGATTTATGTTTTCTCTTACAAGTCTAATTGTATTATGGAGTTGCGTTAAACCTTCGAGTGCATAATATTCACACTGCACAGGGATAATTACAGAATCTGCGGCACATAATCCATTAATAGTAAGTAACCCCAGGGATGGCGGAGAATCGATAATTATAAAATCATATTTTTCTTTTTCTATCTGCAGGGATTTTTTAAGCCTATATTCTCTTCCCAGTGCCCCTACTAACTCTACTTCTGCGCCAGTTAAATCAAGATTTGAAGGGGCTAAAGAAAGATTCTTGATATTCGTTTCTTTCAAAATCTCGGATATATCCGATTCTTCAAGCAGGATATGATATGTGCTCTTTTTAACGTCGTGCTTGTTTATTCCTATCCCGCTAGTGGCGTTTGCCTGAGGATCTAAATCAATTAACATAGTCCTTTTGCCCGCCATGGCTAGATATGAAGCAAGATTTATAGAAGTTGTGGTCTTGCCGACTCCACCTTTTTGGTTACAAATAGCTATTATTTTACCCATTGGCATTATTAATAGAAAATGTTCCCCGTGGAACATTTTCCTTTTAAATAAGCTATACTAAAAAACAAGGAAAGTCAAGGTCTTTATTGGCCCGTAATTACGCTAACGCGTATTTTTGCCGGTTTTTCTCCAGGCATACCAAAAAGTCCTTTTTTCTCTTCAGATAAAATCTGTACTTTTACACTATTTCTTGGCAGGTTTAATTTTTGTAAAGCCTTTTTAATAGCTTCTTCGACGGTTTTTCCTTCTATTTCGATATATTGCGGGTTTTTCATTTTTGTTTATTTAGGCGCATTTGATAAACAAGCATTAATGTGCTATTCACAAACCAATAAAGCACCAGTCCTGCCGGCATATGGTAAAAAATAACACCAAACATTACCGGCATTACAATGGACATTATTTTTTGTTGTTGCGCAGCATCGCCAGTAGCTTTAACTACAGATATTTTTTGCTGTACAAACATTCCAATAGCCATTAATATGGGCAATAAATTTACCTGATTGCCCAGGATAGGAATGGAATTTTTTAGAACAAAAAGCTGGTCTGGAGATGACAGATCCTTGATCCATAGAAAATCTGCTCCTCGCAAATCTACTGAACGGATTAAGGCTTGATATAAAGCAAAAAATATGGGCATCTGCAATAATAGAGGAAGGCATCCGCCAAGCGGATTAACCTGGTGGACCTTATACAGTTCCATCATTTCTTTATTAAGCCTTTGCGGATTATCCTTAAATTGCTTTCTCAATTCTTCAATTTTAGGCTGCAGCGCCTGCATTTCTTTCATGGATTTCATTTGCTTCAACATGAGAGGAAACAAAAGAAGGAATACGGCAACGCTCAATATAATAATTGCCCAACCCCAATTATGCACTATATTATAAAATAACCCTAAAAGTTGTAATAAAAGCTGGGCGATAAAATCAAATATTCCAAAATAAATAATGCCTGTCCATTCAGGATTTATTTCATTAATTGCTTTTAATTTTTGCGGGCCTAAGTAGATTTTATAAGAATGTCCAATCTGTTCGCCCGGCCCTAAATTTAAATTACTGCCAAATATTCCGATTTCAGACTCCTGGTTACTGATCTTCTTGATATAACCGCTATAATCGCTATCCAATGGTTCAATAATGGCACAAAAATATTGATCCCTCAACCCTATAAACTTGATACTTGATTCATTGATTGTTTTAGAAGCCGATGAATGGAAAGTCTTTTCATTGGTCCCTATATAAACATCTTGATACCTCGCCTGGCTGTTCTTGTTTGAAATATCCAGAGTGCCCAATGTCAGCCTGTTATTGACAGAAATTGAGCGGGGGCTTAAATTTTGAACCAAAATCTTTAACTCTATGGTATTGCTATTGTTAAGTATAACGAAATTCTTGGTTATACGTCTATTTTTATCTTCGGATACAAAAGAAATCTCTTCTTTGGATGCCGCCTTTTGCTTAAAGTTTGACGGGGAATCAAAATATAATCCGTTTTTCAGTACAAGACGATGCTCCCTATTTTTCTTAAAAACTACCTCTGCGATATCCGCCCTTAGCGGATCAAAAGTTATCTCTCTATCGAGCTGATAAAACACCGTCTTTTCTTTAGGGGCGTCCGGGGAAGTATCTGCCATGGCCTCTGTGGATGGAGTTTCCTGCTTATCGGCAACAGGATAACCGGTCTGCGTGGGATTTTTTATAACACTATCAGCCCCAATATGTTGCGACTTTGGAGCCAAGGCAGACCAACTTAAAAGTACTAATAAAGAAAGCGCTATAGCTGCTATTAAACGTTTTTCCATAATTAAATGAGTGGGTCATATCCTGACCGGCCGGAGAACGGATGGCAAATCAAGACTCTTTTAAACCCCTTAATTGATCCTTTGATTAGGCCGTATTTCTGTATCGCCTGTTTAGTATACTCTGAACAGCTTGGCTCGAAACGGCAGCTTGCCGGCAAAAAAGGCCGCAGATATCGTTGATATAGATTAATCAAATTTACTGCCAATTTCATCCGGAATTAAATTGAAAGCTTTTTTCTGCCTTTTTTCCGTCGACGAGCAATCAGTTTCCTGCCGGACTTGGTTGACATCTTTTTACGGAATCCCTGGCGTTTTTTCCCTACGATATTCGACGGTGTTTTTAGATTTTTCTTCATCGAAAACAACCTCCGTTTGCCCCGGGAAATCCCAACCTCCCCGGGAATTTATATTTCCTACGCTTGTTAATTCTGTGAATTGTAACATACAATATTAGCGTGGTCAAGTTTTTTATTGACGGGGGCGAAGTTTAATGTATAATGATTGAAGTTTAACTCTTAGATTGGCAATAGTTTTAATTCCTGGTCAAAAAATAAATATAGGCTTTTTGACAGTAGCTTTATCTTATCCACAGATTTATACAATATGTGTACAATCTGTTAATTCCAATTACCGCAAAAGGTTCCTTCAAAAAAAGTGAACACCTGTATAAAATGTCTGACTTGATAAAATCCTGGGAAGAGGCCAAGGAACACCTCAAAGCCAAACTGGGAGATACCATCCTTTTGACCTGGATATCCCCCTTGAAAATTTCTTCCTCCGACGGGGGGAAAATTAATCTTGAAGCCCCGGACCAATTTTTTAAAACCTGGGTGGAAAAGCATTATTGGGATTCCATTCTTTTGGCTTTAAAAGAAACCGGGCTTGACTCCACAGACATTTCCCTCAGCGCAGACAACAGAGAAAAGGCCCTGCCTGAAATAGAAATAAAAAAAGAGACCTGCGCAACAAGGACGCTCCCCAAAAGCGCGTTACTCAATCTGAATTCACGCTACACCTTTGAAAACTTTGTAGTGGGACCCTCCAACCGGCACGCCCATGCGTATTCTCTGTCGGTTGCCAATTCCCCGGCAAAAACCTATAACCCTTTATTTATATACGGCGGGGTGGGGCTCGGGAAAACCCATCTCATACAGGCTATTTGCCATCAAATAAAAAACAGCTCTTCTCCTGAAACAAAAATTTGCTATGTATCAAGCGAAAAGTTTACCAATGAGCTGATCGATGCAATCCTCCATAGGACAACCTCGTCGTTTCGCCAGAAATACCGCAATCTGGATGTGCTGGTTATCGACGACATCCACTTTATTGCCGGAAAAGAATCAACCCAGGAGGAATTTTTCCATACTTTCAACTCGCTGTATGACGCTCACAAACAAATCATTTTTTCCTCCGACCGGCCGCCTAAAGAAATCACCAATCTTCAGGAAAGACTTGTATCGCGTTTTGGATGGGGCTTAGCAACCGATATCCAGCTCCCCGACCTGGAAACAAGAGTGGCGATTCTGAAGAAAAAAATAGAAAGGGAACCGGTAAATGTCCCTGAAGATGTGATCTTCTTTATCGCTCAGCTTATAAAAACCAACATCCGGGAACTCGAAGGAGCGCTGATCAGGACTATCGCTTATTCATTACTGGAAGAAGAGCCCATAAGTCTGGATTTAACAAAAGAAGTGTTAAAAGACCTGTTAAAAGAACCTAAAAAGCTTATAACCGTGGATTTTATTCAACGCTGCGTTGCGGAAGAATTCGGGGTCTCTTTGCAGGAATTAAAGACAAAGAGGCGTAACAAACAGGTTGTTTTACCGAGGCAAATTGCGATGTATTTAAGCAGGGAGTTAACCGATCTTTCATTGCCCGAAATAGGAGAGATGTTCGGAGGGAAGGATCACACTACAGTATTGCACTCTTGTAAAAAGATAAAGGATGGTGTCGGGAAAAACCCTTTATTAAAAGAACAGGTTGAAAAAGTTATCCAGGTAATTAAACAGTAATTCACCGGTTATCCAACATGTTTTTTTGCTGTAATATCTTAAGATTGTGCCGGTTATAAGCTTTTCAACAGAGATTTAACCCAATGAATATTACAAAGATATATAAATATTTATATAATAAATAAGGAGAAACAAATAATGAAATTCAAGGTGAAAAAAGATAACCTGGTAAGCTCTATTCAAACCGTACAAAACATAATAACCTCTAAATCCGCTTTACCTATTCTTTCTAATATATTAATAGAAACTCAACAATCCGGAATCAGGCTTACCGCCACTGATTTAGATATAGGAATAACCTGTGCAATACCTGTTGATATACAGGAACCCGGCGCTATAACCATTCCCGCTAAAAGATTTAGCGATATAATTAAAGAGTTTCCCGTTGATATGGTTAATATAACCACGAAAAAGAATAACCTGGTGGTTATTGATTCGGACCTATGCCAATTTAAAATTATGGGGTTAGCGAAAGAGGAGTTCCCGAAACTTCCTGAATTTAAAGACAAGAAAGTGGTTAAAATTAAACAATCCACGCTAAGAGAAATGCTGGGGTTGACTTCTTTTGCCGTTTCATTCGATGAGACAAGATATGTTTTAAACGGGATTCTTTTTAAAATCAACAAGGGTGTTTTGACGCTTGTTTCTACCGACGGAAAGCGGCTGGCTATAGCGGAAAGAAAGCTGGATGTGGACTTGGATGCGGATATAAATATTATTGTCCCCATTAAAACCATACATGAACTGATACGTAATTTGAAGGAAGATGCGGGAGATGTATCTATTGTGGTTGGGAATAACCAGTCTCTTTTTGATTTAGGGGGCGTAGCCATAGTTTCCCGCCTTATTGAAGGGGAGTTTCCTGATTATAAACAAGTAGTGCCCCCGGTGTCGGATAATAAAATAAAGATCGAACGCAACCTGTTCTTGCTGGCGGTGAAAAGAGCCTCTCTTTTGTCTACTTCCGATTATCAAGCCGTAAAGCTGGAGGTTTTTAAGAACAAACTGGTGATCTCAAAATCTACCCCGGATGTAGGCGAGTTTTATGAGGAGATGGCTGCAGAATATCAGGGCAAAGAACTGGTGATAGGTTTTAATCCTGTTTATCTGATAGATATTTTGAAAAACCTGAACGATGATTTTATAAATTTAGAGCTTATTGACGGGGAAAAGCCCGGGGTAATCCGGATCAATGGTTATGTGTACATAGTGCTGCCTATGCGTATTAATTAATATGGAGCTTTTGAAGGATTCTGTATATGGGGTGATGAAAAATCTCGTCGTTAAAGGCGGCGGCTTTCAAGATAAGGATTTAAGCGGATGTTTAAAAAAAATCTTGACAAAAAAAGAGTTGGGGCATATAAAAGTTAAATATTTTAAAAATGGGGTTTTATCGCTTAATATAGATTCATCTCCATGGCTTTATAGTGTAAGCCTTAAAAAAGAAAAGCTTTTGGCGTGTTTAAGAGAAAAGGAACCGGGTTTAAAGGATATTAAATTTTTTATCGGGGAGATCGGGTGAAAAAAACTGACGAGGCGGTTAAGGCCGTACCCAAAAATACAGAAAAGAACAAAGTTTATGACGCCACCAGTATACAGGTGCTGGAGGGTATTGAAGCTGTCAGGCGGCGTCCGGCAATGTATATAGGGGACACTTCTATAAGAGGGCTGCATCATCTTGTTTACGAAGTAGTCGATAACAGTGTCGATGAAAGCCTTGCCGGCTTTTGCGATTCTATCTTTGTTTGCGTGCAGGCCGATAATAGCATATCGGTGAGCGACAATGGACGCGGCATCCCCGTGGATATGCATAAGACGGAAAAGAAGCCCGCCGTAGAGGTGGCTTTGACCACGCTGCACGCCGGGGGTAAATTTGACCACAGGTCTTATAAGGTGTCCGGGGGGCTTCATGGCGTGGGCGTGAGTTGCGTAAACGCTCTTTCCGACTGGCTGGAAGTAGAGGTAAAAAGGGACGGGAAGACCTATCACCAGCGTTATGAAAAGGGCAAGACTGCATCCAAGCTTACGGTTATTGGAAAAAGCAGTTCTACGGGGACAAAAATCACCTTTAAGCCGGATAAGACGATTTTTAGCAAAACCGAGTATTCTTATGATGTATTGTCCCAGAGGTTAAGGGAGCTGGCTTTTTTAAACAAAGGCTTGAAGATAAAATTAAGGGATGAGCGCGCCGACAAAGAGGCTGTTTTTGAATTTTCCGGCGGGATCATATCTTTTGTCGAATATTTAAACAAGAATAAAAACCCTTTGCATAACAAGGTGGTTTATTTCGAAAAAACCCAAGACGACATAAATACCGAAGTGGCGCTTCAGTATAACGACGGTTATGCGGAAACCCTGTTTTCCTTCGCTAATAATATAAACACCATAGAAGGAGGGACCCATCTATCCGGATTCAAATCAGCGCTTACCAGGGCGATCAACCAGTACGCAAAATCAAAAAATCTTTTAAAGGATAATGTTTCTATTACCGGAGATGATGTCCGTGAAGGTTTAACTGCCGTAATCAGCGTAAAAGTTACAAATCCTCAGTTTGAGGGGCAGACTAAAACCAAACTGGGAAATTCCGAGGTGGAGGGCTTGATGGCGTCGACCAGCCTGGAGGCCCTTTCCGGGTATTTTGAAGAAAATCCTTCTGTTGCCAATAAGATTATAGATAAGGTTATAGTAGCCTCCCGGGCAAGAGAGGCAGCTCGCAAAGCCAGGGAGCTGACCCGCAGGAAAGGGGCCCTGGAAGGGGCAGGCCTCCCGGGCAAGCTGGCGGATTGTTCGGAGCGGGACGCTGCGCTTTGTGAATTATATATAGTAGAAGGGGATTCTGCGGGTGGTTCCGCAAAACAGGGGAGGGACAGGAGATTCCAGGCCATCCTGCCGATTAAGGGAAAGATATTGAATGTAGAAAAATCGCGCCTGGATAAAATTCTGTCCAACGAGGAAATCCGCACCATTATTACTGCGCTGGGAACCGGCATCGGAGAAGAGTTTGATATATCTAAATTACGTTATCACAAATTGATGCTTATGGCGGATGCGGACATAGACGGTTCCCACATACGCACCCTGCTTTTAACCCTGCTTTACCGGCAGATGCCCAAACTTATAGAAGAAGGATATGTGTATATAACTCAACCTCCTCTTTACAAGATAAAAAGAGGGCAGCGCGAGGGTTATATCCAGACTGAACAACAGATGGATGAATTAATCCTGGATCTCGGACGCGAAGGGCATAAGCTTTTAAGATTGAAAGATAAGCAGAGTTTTACCGACAACCAGTTTAAGGAGCTTTTGAAGAATCTGGTGGAGCTTGACAGGATGGGGAGATATGTGGAAAAAAAGGGAGTTAATTTCCAGGAGTATCTCCGTTCCAGAAACGCAAAAACCAAAAAGCTGCCTATCTACAGGCTTAAAACCGGGGGCGAGTCCGTTTTTGTGTTTTCCGATAAAGAATTGGCATCCCTGTCCGATAAAGAGACAGAGGGCGATCTCCTCGAGCTCTTTGAATCCCAGGATATCGAAAATGTGGTAGCGCAGATAGAAAAATTAGGGTTGGATATCGGTACCTATTTCAATCAGCCCGTCTTCGCCGGTCAAGAGGCTCCTAAAGAAGGCGAAAAAAAACTGAAGGCCCTTTATCGCATTGTAAACGGGGATGATTCTAAAGATCTTTTTAGTTTAAAGGAAATATTGGCATATATAAAGGAAGTGGCGGTCAAAGGCATGCATATCCAAAGGTACAAAGGGTTGGGTGAAATGAATCCCCAGCAGCTCTGGGAGACCACTATGGATCCCGAGAAAAGGACGATACTGCAGGTAGTCCTGGAGGATGCCGTTGAAGCGGATAAAATGTTTACTGTATTGATGGGGGATCAGGTGGAGCCGCGCCGCCAGTTTATAGAAGATTATGCTCATCAGGTTAAGAACCTGGACATTTAATTGATATGGAAATAACAATTCCCGACAACAAAAAAAGAATACACCCTGTGTTGATATTCAAACAGGCTTGGGCCCTTTGCTGGAAGAACATGGGCAGGCTGGGGTCTATTTATTTTATTTTTAATTTTCCGGTCTGCCTCGCTTATTTTATCCCAATCAATAAATTGCAGAACCAGAATCTCTGGCTGCTGGTTTTTTACCTGTTTGTTTCGGTAATCAGCTTTTGGGGAAATATCGCTTTGCTTCTCGGGGTTAACGCGTGTTTAGAAAAAGAAAATAGTTCCATTAAGCAGATTATATGCCAGGTGCGGGTTTTCTTTTTCCGCTATGTCGCCACGGTTTTAATTACATTTTTAACCCTGGTTTTAATTATTCTGCTGGGGATAATATCTGTAAATATAGTTTTAAAAATTTTTATACCTGTAAATATGGCTCTGACGGCGGTGCTATACCTTGTTGTGCTGGCGGCCTGCTCATTTTGTTTTGTATACTTTGCCATACGCTGGTCTTTAGGGTCGATGGTTTGCGTTCTGGAGAGCATGAGGCCGATAGAAGCCTTGAGGCATAGCTTGGAACTTATCTCCGATTACGCAACCCCTGTTATAGGGACTTATTCTTTGGTGTTTATTTTATCCATTCTTTCGATTTTTATGGTTATCGGGGCAGGGAATTTGTCAGGGGTCGGCCCGGAGCAGGTCGGGTGGATGGACGCGGTGCTGAGCTTTATTACCAATATCGTGCTTGCTCCGCTTTGGACCGCGACGGCGGTAATTTTGTTTAAAAAATTAAAAGAGGTATCGGGGAATAATGTACACGCGCAATGAAAAGATAGTACCGGTTTATGTGGAAGAAGAAGTAAAGGATTCTTATTTGAATTACGCGATGAGCGTAATTATCGGCAGGGCTTTGCCTGACGTTCGCGACGGGCTTAAACCGGTGCACCGCAGGATACTTTACGCGATGCAGGAATTGAACCTTGAGCACTCAAAGCCTTACAAAAAATGCGCGCGTATAGTCGGCGAAACCATGGGTAAATATCATCCGCATGGAGATATGGCGATATACGATACCTTGGTCAGGCTGGCTCAAGACTTTACGATGCGCTATCCCCTGGTGGACGGGCAGGGGAACTTTGGTTCCATAGACGGCGATGCCGCCGCGGCGATGCGTTATACCGAAGCCCGTCTTGCGGCGATTTCCGATGAGCTGCTCGGGGACATCGAGAAGAATACGGTTTCCTTCGGCCCCAATTTCGACTCTTCGCTTAAGGAACCGCTTCTTTTGCCTGCCGCATTGCCCAATCTTCTCGTGAACGGTTCAAGCGGGATCGCTGTCGGCATGGCCACCAACATTCCTCCACACAACTTGAATGAGGTCTGTGACGCAATTGTATATCTGCTTGATAACCCGGATGCCGAGATAAAAGACCTTATGCGTTATGTCAAGGGGCCGGATTTTCCTACCGGGGGGTTAATTTGCGGCAAGGGCGGAATCAAGGACGCTTATACGACCGGCAGGGGAAGGCTTGTTGTGCGCGCGAGGGCGACTATCGAACACCAAAAGAACGGCAAGGACCTGATTGTTTTTACCGAGATTCCTTACCAGGTTCAAAAAACAAGCATTATCGAATCGATCGTTTCTTTGGTGGATGACAAAAAGATTGAAGGGATTTCCGATATCCGCGACGAATCGGATAAAGAAGGGATGCGTTTGGTTGTTGAGCTAAAACGCGATACGGAATCCCAGATAGTGTTGAACCAGCTGTTTAAGCATACCCAGCTGGAAAATACCTTTGGGGTTATTATGCTCGCCCTGGTGGATAACCGGCCGAAAATTTTAAACTTAAAGCAGGTTTTGGAATGTTATGTTGAACACCGCAGGGTGGTTATCCGCAGACGCACCCAGTTTGAACTGGACAAAGCTTTGAAAAGAGCGCATATTCTGGAGGGGTTGAAGATAGCGCTCAAGTTCATTGACAGGATTATCAAGATTATCAAGACTTCCAAGAGCGTCGAAAGCGCCAAGTCGAACTTGATGAAGGAGTTTGGTTTGTCCGAAATTCAATCGCAGGCGATTCTTGAAATGCAGCTGCAGCGGCTGACCGCCCTCGAGCGCGATAAGATAGATGCCGAATATAAAGAACTTTTGAAAAAAATAGAATTGTGCAGAGCGATACTGGCTTCCCAGAAAAAAGTTGAAGCGATAGTCAAGGAAGAGCTGGAGAACTTGAAGAAGAAATACGGAGACCAGAGATGCACGGATATAGTGGGAGAGGCCGAGGAGTTTGAAATAGAGGATCTTATCGCGGAAGAAGATGTGGTAGTTACGATCAGCCACGGAGGGTATATCAAACGTCTTCCGGTAAGCTCTTACCGTAAGCAGAAGCGCGGGGGGGTGGGAGTGACCGGGGCGGAGCTGAAGGAGGAGGATTTTAGCGAGCATCTTTTTGTAGCCTCGACCAAGGACTACCTGCTTATTTTTACAGATAAGGGCCAGGTGCATTGGCTCAAGGTGTACGAAATACCGCAGGCCAGCCGCATATCCAAAGGCAAGGCGATAGTCAATCTGGTACAGATGGAAGCCGGGGCCAGGATAAGCTCCACTATCCCGGTAAAGGAGTTTTCGCCGGACAGGTACCTGGTGATGGTCACCCGGCTGGGGCAGGTCAAGAAAACGAAACTTGACCTTTACGGCAATCCCCGCAAAGGGGGGATTATCGGGATCACCCTGGATAAAAACGACGCTTTGATCGGCGTGGAGATGACCGACGGCAAGCAGGAATTGTTGATTGGCACGAGGCAGGGAAAGGCGATAAGATTTTCCGAGGAGGACGTGCGCGATATGGGAAGGGCTGCGCATGGGGTGCGTGCAATTTCCCTGGACAAGGGGGATGAGGTTATCGATATGGTGGTCCCGCAAAAAGATGCCACCATCCTTACGGTTACCAACTTGGGGTTTGCTAAGCGCACCACTATCGATGAATACCGTTTGACCGGCCGCGGCGGCAAAGGAGTTATCAATATCAAAGTAACGGATAAAAACGGCGAAGCGGTTAATTTAAAGTCGGTAAACGATAAAGATGAGCTTATGGTTATTACGCAAAACGGGATATTCCTGCGTTGTGCGATAAAAGACATCCGCGAGACCGGCCGTTCTTCTCAGGGCGTGCGGTTGATTAAGCTGCAAAATAAAGATTTAGTTTCATGTGTTGCCCCGGTAATTGCCGAGGAAGAATGATCTTCGACCCTGTCGTCTAGCCTGGTCTAGGACAAGAGCTTTTCAAGCTCTCGACACGGGTTCAAATCCCGTCAGGGTCATTTTGATAACGCATTTTTCGTTCCAGGGGGAGGTTAGCCGCTGCCTGCGGAAAATGCGCAGTAAAATTAAGGTGCCTAATGTGCGGGATAGTGGGATATATCGGTGAGAGATCGGCCCAGGAGGTTCTTCTGTCCGGGCTTAGGCGCTTGGAGTACCGCGGTTACGATTCAAGCGGGATCTCCGTAGTTATTCCTTCCAGAAATACTCTTTCCGTAAGAAAAGCGTCCGGGAAAATCACCTCTCTCGATAAACTTCTTAAATCTCGTCCTTTGGAAGGTTCTTTGGGCATTGCGCATACGCGCTGGGCTACCCATGGGGCTCCTACCCAGGTAAACGCGCATCCGCATCTTGACTGCAAAGGAGAGATTGCCCTTGTGCATAACGGAATTATAGAAAATTATGAAAGCCTCAGGGGCCAGCTTGTAAAAGAGGGGCATTCATTTTGCAGCCAGACGGATACCGAGACCATCGTCCATCTTATCGAGAAATTCTATAAGAATGCGACTTTGGAAGAGGCTGTCCGTAAGGCGCTCAAGTTAGTTACCGGGACTTTTGCTATTGCGGTTATTTCAGGCAGGGAGCCCGGGAAATTGGTGGGGGCGCGTTCGGGAAGCCCTTTGATAGTGGGGGTTGGGAAAAACGAGAACTTTATCGCTTCCGATGCCCCGGCAATCCTGGAATATACCAAGGATATCGTTTTTCTTGAAGAGAACGAAATGGTTGTTTTGAACAAAAACGGTTTCCGGGTGACCGATTTGGAAGGCCGGGAAGTGCGCAAGAATCCGGAAAGGCTTAATTGGAATATTGAGCAGGCCCAGAAGCAGGGTTATAAGCATTTTATGCTGAAGGAGATAAATGAACAACCCAGGATCCTGGACAATCTTATAAATTCCAGAATTTCCAAAGACGGGGAAGTTTTTTTTAAAGAGCGGGAGATTTCTCAGGATAGGCTTAAAGGCGTTAAGAACATTTTTATTGTGGCCTGCGGCACTGCTTATCATGCCGGGCTGGTAGGAAAATATATTTTTGAGACTGTTTCCAGAGTCCCTACCCAAATCGATGTTTCCAGCGAATTCCGCTATCGCGATCTGCTCATCGATAAGAATACTTTAGTTTTGGCGATCAGCCAATCGGGGGAAACCGCGGATACCTTGGCAGGAGTTAGGCAGGCGCGTAAATTCGGGGCTTCGGTATTTTCTATATGTAACGTATTGGGATCCACTCTGACCCGCGAATCGGACGCGGTTATGTATACTCATGCGGGGCCGGAAATCGGCGTGGCCTCCACCAAGGCCTATACCGCTCAGCTGGTGGCGATATATCTATTTGCGTTTTATCTTGCAAAGGTGAGGCGTTCCATGCAGGCGGATAAAATACGCAAGCTGGTTAAAGAATTGAAACTTATTCCGAAAAAACAGGCCGAGATTTTAAAAAACCAGAGCAATATTGCCCGCACAGCCAGAAAACATTCGCATTTTGGATCTTTTCTCTATCTGGGGAGAAATATAAATTACCCGTCGGCTTTGGAGGGCGCTTTAAAATTAAAGGAGATTTCCTATATTCCCGCCGAAGGTTACGCCGCAGGAGAAATGAAACATGGGCCCATTGCTCTTATCGACGAGTACCGCGCGGTGGTCTGCATAACCCCAGCCTCCAAAATTTACGAAAAGATGATATCGAACATTCAGGAGATACATTCCCGCAAGGGAAGGATAATTTCCATTGCCACGAAAGGTGACGGCAATATAAAGGAGCTCACGGGGGAGGTGGTTTATATCCCTAAATGCAACGAACTATTTTCCCCGCTTCTGGTGGTTTTGCCGCTGCAGCTTTTAGCCTACCATATTTCTGTTAAGCGCGGTTGCGACGTAGATCAACCGCGCAACCTGGCCAAGTCAGTTACCGTTGAATAATGCTTTATATCGTCAGCACCCCGATCGGAAACTTACAAGATATATCTTTCAGGGCGGTGGAAGTCTTAAAAAACGTTGACTTGATCGCCTGCGAGGATACCCGGCATACCGGCATTCTTCTTGCCCGGTATGCAATCGATAAGCCGACTACCAGTTTTTTTCAGCATAACAGGCTTACAAAGGCGGATTATATTATAGGTTTGTTGAAATTGGGGAAAAATGTCGCTTTGGTTTCCGATGCCGGAGTGCCCGGAATCCTGGATCCCGGGTATAACCTTATTAATTTAGCGATACAAAACAATCTTGAAATAACTTTTATTCCGGGGGCCGCTGCTTTTATCGGAGCCCTGGTGCTTTCCGGGAAACCGTGCCACGAGTTTTATTTTGCCGGTTTTCTTCCTAACCGCACTGTCGCGCGCAGGAACAGGCTGGAAAAATTAAAACTTTTCGGCTGTACCCTGGTTTTCTATGAATCCTGCCATAGAATCCTTTCCTGTCTTGACGACCTGGCAGTTGTTTTTGGGGACAAGGATATAGTTCTTGTACGGGAGCTGACCAAAAAATTTGAAGAAATCCTGCGCGCCAGTCCCGCAATTCTTCAAAAACAACTTTCGAAGAGCAAGCCCCGCGGCGAATTTGTGGTTGTAGTTTGACGTTGATTTAGAAGATTGTTTGGCCCAGCCTGCCCATTTTTCTTGACATGCAATGGTTTTGTGGTACACTAATTTAACAACCTTTAAAACTAGCTCAGAGAAGCTGGTAAGGCGGGAAAATGAATAAAACCATAAAACAAACAATTGTAGCCCTTGGTTAACAAAACCAGGGGTATTTTTTTGTCCCGGCTTGTTATAATTTGTTGATTGGGAGGGGAGCGATTGTGAAGAAAGTGAAAATACTGGACAAAGAAGCGATCAACCGTTCGATTATGCGCATAGCCCATGAAATTATCGAAAAAAACAAGGGTATCGCAGAGTTATGCCTGGTGGGGATAAGAAATCGGGGCGTGCATCTGGCAAAACGCCTTTCGGACAATATAAAGAAGATTGAAAATAAAGATATTCCCTGCGGAACGCTGGATATCACTCTCTATCGGGATGATTTGGCTATGGCTTCAGGGCAGCCGCTGGTGCGCAAGACGGAGATAGATTTTGACCTGAATGACAGAAAACTGGTTTTGGTGGATGATGTGCTTTATACAGGGAGGACGATCAGGGCGGCTTTGGATGCGTTAAACGACTTTGGAAGGCCCAAGTCCATACAGCTGGCGGTTTTAATCGACCGCGGGCACCGCGAGCTGCCTATCCGGGCGGATTTTGTAGGTAAAAATATACCGACTTCCAGCCAGGAGGCGGTAGAGGTTCATCTTGAAGAGGCTGACGGCAGCGATGAAGTATTGATTGCGGGGAAAGAATGATGTTTTGGTCAAAAAAAGATCTTTTGGGGCTAGAGTATCTCACGCAGGAAGAAATTCTCCTGATACTCGATACGGCGGAATCTTTTAAAGAAGTCTCCAGCCGGGAAATCAAGAAGGTCCCCGCTTTACGGGGGAAAACCGCAGTAAACCTTTTTTACGAACCGTCTACCCGCACGCGCATATCTTTTGAGGTGGCCGCCAAAAGACTTTCTGCCGACGTGATCAATATTGCCACCGATACCTCAAGCGTACGCAAGGGCGAAACCCTGATCGATACCGGGAAAAATATCCAGGCGCTGAAGGCCGACATCGTAATAGTCCGGCATAGTTGTTCCGGAGCGGCGAATATGCTGGCCCGGGCCCTGGATATCAGCGTGGTTAATGCGGGGGACGGGTGGCACGAGCATCCTACTCAGGCGTTGTTGGATATATTTACCTTGAGGGAGAAGTTGGGTAAAATTGCAGGTTTAAAGGTTACTATAGTAGGGGATATAGCGCATTCCCGCGTGGCGCGTTCCAATATCTGGGGGTTAACCAAGCTTGGGGCCAGCGTTACTGTATGCGCTCCGGAGCTGCTCCTTCCGGCCGAGATAGAGAAAATGAAGGTAAAGGCAACAAGCGATATAGATAAAGCCTTGAAAGATGCGGATGCAGTGAACGTGTTAAGGATGCAGTTTGAGCGGGATGAAAATGCGGCGTTCCCTGAACAACTGGATTATTATAAGAAGTTTGGGATTACTGAGGAGAGACTGGATAGAGCGCAAAAGGGGATTATTGTCATGCACCCCGGGCCGATTAACCGCGGGATTGAAATGTCCAGCGGGGTTGCAGACGGGGAAAATTCAGTGATTCTCGAACAAGTCACTAACGGCATAGCTGTGCGTATGGCGGTGTTGTTCCTGGTGGCGCAGGCAAGGGAAAAAATAAAAAATGGCGATATTGATTAAAGGCGGAAGAGTGGTTGATCCGGCGAATAAGATCGACGCGCCGATGGATATCCTTGTCGACGACGGGAAGATATCGAGAGTTGCCGCGAATATCGATATTCAGGCGGATTCCGTGATTGACGCTTCGGGCAAAATCGTTGCCCCGGGGATGGTCGATATGCATGTGCATTTGCGTGAGCCGGGCAGGGAAGATAAGGAAACTGTGGCTACGGGCACGCATGCCGCGGCAAAAGGCGGGGTAACTTCTGTTTTAGCTATGCCCAATACCATCCCGGCAATGGATTGTCCGGAACACGTTGGGTTGTTGAAAGAAATAATAAAAAGGACGGCAAAGATCAATGTATTCATATGCGGGACGATTACCCAGGATCGCCTGGGTAAAGAGTTAAGCGGCATTGAGGAATTGAAAAAGAGCGGGGTTTGCGCTTTAAGCGACGACGGAGATTCGGTCGATGACGATAAATTGATGTTTCGGGCGCTTGAAGAAGCGGGAAGGGCAGGCATTTTGACCATATGCCATTGCGAAGATAAAGCTCTTTCCGGAAAAGGAGTAATCAACCTCGGCTTTAATTCTACGCGCCTGGGGCTGCGCGGGATATCCAACGAATCGGAATACAAGAGAATCGCGCGGGACATCGATCTGGCAGGTAAGGCCGGCGTGCCGGTGCATATTGCCCACGTAAGCTGCCGGCAATCCATAGAGATAATTGCCGAAGCCAAGAAAAAAGGGATCAGGGTTACTTGTGAAACCGCCCCGCATTACTTTTCCTTTACGGATGAGGCCCTCTTGGGGTATGATACTAACATGAAAATGAATCCTCCGTTGAGAAGCCCGGAGGACCTTAAGGCGGTCAAGAAAGGGTTGAAAGACGGTATTATCGATGCTATCGCTTCCGACCACGCCCCGCATACCGAAAACGAAAAAGATATTGAATTTGAGCGCGCCGCTTTCGGTAAGATCGGACTTGAGTCCGGTTTGGCCGTAAGCGTCGTGGAATTGATCGATCAGTCAGTCTTGACCTGGCCGGAGTTTATTCAAAAAGCAGCCTTGAATCCCTCGAGAATCTTGGGGATAAATAAAGGAACCTTGAGTGTTGGGGCAGATGCGGATATAATGATCGTAGACGCGGGCAAGGAATTCGTTCTCGAAAAAAAGAATATTGTTTCAAAATCGAAAAACTCTCCTTTTATAGGAAGAAAGGTGAAGGGGTTGGTAGAGCATACGATTTGTAACGGTAAGCTTGTTTTTAAGGCGTAGATATGGAATTTATTGCAGATTTGCATATCCATTCAAAGTATTCCCGGGCAACCAGCCGGGATATGGATGTTAAACACCTGGCAGAATGGGCGAAATTGAAGGGAGTCGCTCTTATGGGCACAGGTGATTTTACTCATCATCTTTGGCTGGAGGAATTAAAGCATTCTCTTGAAGACTGCGGGAATGGCTTGTATAAGCACGCCGGAGTGTACTTTATGCTTACTGCCGAGGTAAGCAGTATCTATTCGAAGAACGGCCGGACATATCGTATCCACAATCTGATCTTCAGCCCTTCTTTCCAGGTGGTGGATAAAATAAATGAAAGGTTGGGCAGGCTGGGCAATCTGTCCAGCGACGGGAGGCCGATACTGGGTCTCGATGCCGAAGACCTGGCACGTATAGTGTTCGATATCGACGAAAACTGCATGATTGTCCCCGGGCATATTTGGACTCCCTGGTTTTCCGTATTTGGTTCAATGTCAGGATTTGACAGGATTGAGGATTGTTTTGGCAAGCAAACCGATAAGATTTTCGCTCTGGAAACGGGGTTGTCAAGCGATCCTACGATGAACTGGCGCCTGAGCGCCCTGGACAGGTTTACTTTGATTTCCAACAGCGATTCGCATTCTCCTTCGAGGATCGGCCGGGAGGCCAATGTGTTCAACTGCGATCTCGATTATAGAACCATAAGAGAGGTTTTAAGAACGAAGGACAAGAAGAGATTGCTCTATACTATAGAATTTTTCCCTGAAGAGGGGAAATATCATTATGATGGGCACAGGCTTTGCGGGGTCCGTTGGTCTCCCCAGGAAACCAGGCAGTATAACGGCAAGTGTCCTAAGTGCGGGAAGAAAGTAACCGTAGGAGTGTCAAGCAGGGTCGAGGCTTTGGCCGACCGGGAAGAAGGGTTTGTTCCCCCCAATGCGATCCCCTTCAAAAATCTTATTTCGCTCGACCAGATAATTGCAGAAGTAAGAGGAGTCGCCAAGACCAGTGTGGGGGTGGAGCGAGATTACAGGGGGTATCTGGCAAGCTTCGGTACCGAATTTGACATACTTATGCGCGCCTCCGAGGAAGAGCTGCTTAAAAGGCTGCCGCATAAAGTGGTTGAAGGAATAATGAAAGCCCGCAAAGGAAAGGTTAACATACAGCCTGGATACGACGGCGAGTATGGCATAATTTCCCTTTTCGACAAAGACTCCCCGGGAGAAAAGCACGAGGAACAGCTTAAGTTATTTTAATAGGGCGCCTGTGGCCCAACGGATAAGGCACCAGCCTCCGGAGCTGGTGATGCAGGTTCAATTCCTGCCAGGCGCAGTTAAAATAAAGTAGTTTATTATGGGCAATAAATGAAAAAAATAGTCAGTGTCATTGGTGGTCATAACTGTACGGATAAAGTGGAGCAGTTAGCCAGAAATTTAGGCAAAAAACTCAGTAAAGTGGTGGATATATTAGTTTCAGGCGGCTTAAGTGGAGTAATGGAGGCTGTTAATGCCGGTTTTAAAGAAGGGAAAGGCTTAACTATAGGCATAATACCTGGTTATAGCAAAAAAGATGCCAATAAATTTATAGATATTGTTATACCTACCGGTTTAGGGCTGGCGAGAAACGTTTTAGTGGTTAAGTCAGCGGATGTGGTAATTGCCCTTCCGGGGAAAGCCGGCACTCTTTCGGAGATTGCTTATTGTATACAATTCGGAATCCCGGTCATTACTTTAGGCGCTTGGGATGTCCCCGGGACTATAAAGCTGAATACAGTAGACGCAGCGGTCGATAAAGTTAAAAAAATACTGGGATAAATATTTTTAAGGAGATATCGATGAAGAACCAAATGTCCGGCCAGATTAAGAGTGTAATAATTCTCGGAGGCGGCCCAAATAGGATCGGGCAGGGCATAGAGTTTGATTATTGCTGTTGCCACGCTGCCTATGCCTTGAAAGAGGAGGGCATAAGCAGCATTATGGTTAATTGCAATCCGGAGACGGTCTCTACCGATTACGATACCTCCGATAAGCTTTATTTTGAGCCGCTTACGTTCGAAGACATCATGAACATTATAAACAAAGAACAGCCTTTGGGGGTTATCGTACAATTCGGAGGGCAGACTCCGATTAATCTGGCCGTAGCCCTGCGCCGGGCGGGAGTCAATGTTTTGGGCACCAGTTCAGAAAGTATAGATATAGCCGAGGATAGGAAACGTTTTAAGCAGATGATCGATAAGCTTGGATTACTGCAGCCTAATAGCGGAACGGTTTTTACTTTCGACGAAGCTAAAAAAGTAGCCGGCAGCATAGGTTACCCGGTGCTGGTCAGGCCATCGTATGTCCTGGGCGGCCGGGCCATGGAAATAGTCTATGATTTGGAGGTGCTGGAAAGGTTTATCAATGAGGCCGCAAAGGCTTCCGGCGAACACCCTATATTGATAGATAAATTCCTGGAAGACGCCATTGAAGTCGATGTGGATTTGATCGGCGACGGAGAAACTTTTGTCATTGGCGGGATCATGGAGCACATTGAGCAGGCGGGGGTGCATTCAGGGGATGCGGCGATGTCCCTGCCGTCTTATACCCTTTCTCCCGGGATATTGAGAAAAATAAGGGAGGCCACTTATTCTCTGGCCAGGGAGCTTAATATAATCGGTTTGATGAACGTGCAGTATGCGGTAAAAGACTCCAAGGTGTATGTCTTGGAAGTCAACCCCCGCGCATCGCGTACGGTTCCTTTTGTTTCCAAGGTTATCGGGGAACCTTTGGCAAAGATGGCTACAAAGGTTATGCTGGGCAGAAAGCTGAAGGATTTGGGTTTCACGAAGGAGCCGGTTCCGTCCCATGTGGCGGTCAAAGAGTCGGTTTTTCCTTTTAACCGTTTTCCCGGAATAGATGTAATGCTGGGCCCCGAGATGAAATCTACGGGAGAGGTAATGGGTATCGATACGGATTTTTCCAGCGCTTATCTTAAAAGCCAGATTGCCGCGGGGCAAAAGATACCTAAGAAAGGCAATGTATTTATCTCCGTGCACGACAGGGATAAGAAAAGCGTAATTTCCGTTGCCCGGGAATTAAAAGATCTCGGTTTCGGGATTTACGCCTCCAGCGGTACAGCCTCGGTTTTGGGTAAAAACGGCATCCCGGCCAAAGTGCTGCCGAAAATCAGCGAAGGCAGGCCGAATATTTTAGACCTGATGAAAGACGGCAAGATACAAATGGTTATTAATACCCCCTCCGGCAGGATCCCCCGGCAGGACGAGGTAAAGATACGCTCTCAGGTTATTCTGTATAACATACCTTACACTACTACGATTTTTGGTGCCCAGGCGACAGTGAGCGGAATCGATACTTTTATGAAGAAAGTGTTAAAGGTCAAGTCATTGCAAGAGTACCATAGAGATATGAAAAAGAATAAAAAAACCGGACATGCCAGAGTTACCCGAAGTAGAAACAATTAGGAAAGAGCTGCAGAATAAGGTTGCCGGCAGAAGGATCGCTAAAGTGTGCGTGTATAATCCTTCTGTCATACGCGAGCCTTCTTCTGCCGCGTTCCAAAAAAAACTGCGCGGCCTCTCCATCAAAAAAGTTATGCGCCGTGGAAAGCTTTTGGTATTTGAGCTGTCGAACGGCACTTTCCTGACCGTGCACCTGAAAATGACCGGGCAGCTGGTGCTTTCCAGCGAAGCAAAGGGTGGATCCGCCCTTTCCAAAGACAGCAGGGTAGGTTTCCATTTGTCCGGAGGGAAGATGTTGAATTTTAACGACCAGCGGATGTTCGGAGAATTGCGCCTGGTGGACAGTTTAAATAACGTACGCTTTATCCGTAATCTCGGGCCCGAACCGTTTGACCTGACAGCCGGCCGGTTCAAAGAGATGCTTTCTAAGAAGAAGACCAAGATCAAGCCCTTGCTTATGGATCAAAGTTTTCTTTCCGGGATCGGTAACCTTTACGCCGCGGAGATCCTTTTCCGCTCCAGGATAAATCCATGGAGGCAGGCGCAAAGTTTGAGCGAAAAAGAAAAGAACTGTCTTTATAAAGAGACGAAAAAGGTGCTTTCCAGCGCCATAAAACACGGAGGGTCCTCGATAGATGATTATGTGCGGCTTTCCGGCAAGCCGGGGGATTATGTCAGGTTTCACCGTGTTTACGGCAGGGAGAACAAGCCTTGTTTTGTCTGCAAAACTCCGATCGAAAGAAGAAATCAAAGCGGCAGAGGGACTTATTTCTGCCCAAACTGCCAGAGGTAAAAAATGAAGAAACGCCTGAAGATAAACGGAATAATTATAGCTTTTGCAACTATATTGGTCGTATTTTTCCCGGGGATATTTTTCCGCAATAATCCTCCGGGCGGGATAGAGGAGTATGTAGAACTTTTGGGATTCGCGCTCATTCTTTTGGGCCAGACTATCCGTGTTTCTGCCCGCGGGTATAAAGCGGAGAATTCCCGCGAAAGCCAGGCATTGATCCAGGGAGGGCCATATCAGGTCGTGCGCAACCCCATGTATCTGGGCATATTCCTGATCGGGCTGGGAGTGGTGCTTGCGGTTTTTAAATGGTGGGCGGTTTTGATATTCATAATAATTTTCGTCATCCGTTATATAATGCTCATATTCAACGAAGAAAAGAAACTCTTGCTTCTGTTTCCCGGGTCCTATAAGGATTACTGCGGGCGCGTGCCGAGGATTATCCCGTCGCTTTCTTCCTTGATCCGCCTGGATATAAGCGAGTATCTCCCCATTAAGCTGTCCTGGTTCAAAAAGGAGATCGGTTCGATCCTGGTGCTTCTTTTTCTGACATTGGTGGTGGAATCATGGGAAGATGTTGCCAGGGAGGGTCTTTGGACGTATCTTTGTCAATCCACATGGCTGTTTCTGACGTTTGTTCTATTCATAATTTTTGTAGTCCTGCTTAGCGTTTGGACAAATAAAAAAAATGGCAATAATACAGCTAAAAGCTAAAATAGTTTCTAATGAGAGGGTAAAAAATAATTATTGGCTCTTAAGGCTTGAATGCGCAGAGATAGCCGGAAAGGCCTGCCCCGGCCAGTTTATAGAAATCAGAGTGGGTGAGGGGGCGGAGCCGTTGTTGAGGAGGCCGATAAGCATTCATGATGCGCATAAGGCAGGGATA
>Ga0265297_10001786_pt1 | contig 47596 bp, 32 predicted proteins | sample Munlanlwell13791_FD_192502 | JGI IMG/M metagenome (GOLD analysis project Ga0265297, IMG submission 192502) | Leachate microbial communities from a municipal landfill in Southern Ontario, Canada - Leachate well 137-91 | ecosystem: Engineered > Solid waste > Landfill > Unclassified | place...
ACAATTACCAGCGGGGCCAAAGATATTGCTGGCAATGCACTGGCTTCCGACTACATGTGGACATTCGCGACTGGCGCGATCCTGGATACTTTCCCACCCACAGTGAGTTCCACTGTTCCGGCCAGCCTTGCCTCGGACGTGCCCGTCAACGGGATTGTCACCGCAACGTTTGCTGAGGCGATGAATCCGCTGACAATCACCACAGCAACCTACTTGTTGACCGGACCCGGCACAACCTCTGTTGCAGGTGCAGTAACCTATGTTGGCTTGACAGCGACTTTCACACCTACGGATCTTCTTGCTGCCAGTACACTGTTTACTGCAACAATCACCAGCGAGGCCACTGACATTGCGGGTAACTCCTTGGCCACCAACTATGTGTGGACTTTCATGACTGGTGCAATCCTGGATGTTACCCCACCCACAGTGGACTCTACCGCTCCGGCTGACGCTGCCGTGAATGCGCCGATCAACAGCCAGATCAGTGCTACTTTCAGTGAGGCAATGAACCCGCTGATGATCACCACAGTGACCTTCAGGTTGACCGGGCCGGGCACAACGCCAGTTCTGGGCACTGTGACATACGTTGGCGTCACAGCCACCTTCACGCCTACGAATCTTCTTGCAGTCAGCACCTTGTACACTGCCACAATTTCCAGCGGAGCCAAGGATGTGGCAGGCAATGCTCTGGAAAGCAATTACGTGTGGACCTTTACGTCGGGGCTTTTGCTGGATGTAGTGGCGCCCACCGTGTTTTCGACCCTCCCTCTTGACACAGCCACGGATGTGGCAGTCAACAGCACTGTCACCTCAACCTTCGATGAAGCAATGGCTCCATTGACGATCACCACAGCGACCTTCCTGCTGACCGGACCGGGCACAACCACTGTTTTAGGCGCAGTAACCTATGTCGGCGATGTTGCGACTTTCGCGCCGACAAGCGCCCTTGCACCCGCCACCGAATATACTGCGACCATCACCACCGGTGCCGAAGACTTGGCAGGAAACGCCCTGGGAACTGTCTATGTCTGGACATTTACCACTGCAGCGGAGCCTCTGGGCCCCGCGGCCGTGAACCTTGGAACGGCCGGTAACTTCGTGCTTCTGTGCAAGTCGGGTATTTCAACCACCGGGACAACTTCGGTTGTCGGGGACCTTGGAATCAGCCCGGTCGCCCAGGCCTTCTACACGGGATTTGGCGAAGCGCTCGACTCCTCCAACGAATATGCTACAGCCCCCACCATTGTGACGGGGAAGATGTACGCAGCCGACATGGCAACTCCCACTCCGGATAATCTGACCACTGCTATCGGCGACATGGAAGCCGCCTTCACTGATGCGGCAGGACGGACATTGCCGGATTACACGGAACTGGGTGGTGGCGACATCAGCGGGTTGGATCTCGCCCCCGGCCTCTACAAATGGGGCACAGGGGTTTCGATTTCAGCGTTGGGCGTAACCCTCACAGGTGGCCCGAATGATGTCTGGATCTTCCAGGTTGGCGTGGATCTCAACGTGGCCAATGGTGCTATGATTACCCTCGCTGGCGGCGCTCTGCCACAGAACATTTACTGGCAGGTCGCTGGACAGGTAGTCCTTGGAACGGGTTCTAACTTCAAGGGCATCATCCTATGCCAGACGCAGATTGTCATGCAGACCGGCGCAACATTCACCGGTCGGGCTCTTGCTCAGACTGCGATCACTTTGGACGCTGCTATCGTTTCACAGCCGTAAGACAAACCGCACGCACGGTACAAGCGTGCACACAACATAAGGAGACCGGCTGCAAAGCCGGTCTCCCTCATTATCGGTCCAACCGGGCGACTACCCAATGAGGTGTTTCTAGTGGTTCAACCCGCCAGACCAATTTAATCGACAAGTCCTTGCGCAGAAATCCCATCGCTGTCGCATCCACGACGATCCCCGCCTCCTCGCAAACCGGACCGGACACTCGTGGAAAAACACCCCGGCGACTTCATAAAGCAGAAATCCCCGTCCGCATTGAACTTTCCCTTCATTCTGACGTGTCACACATCATTTTGATGCGTTCCGCCAGCACGCCTCGCGGTTCACTCTTGAAGGAAGTCAGGTTCATCCAGCCTTTTCGCGCACTATCTCAAATGGCACGGCATTTGCTATATAGCTCAGCGGATGGTGCACACCAGCGAACGGACATGGCGTCCGGCGCTGCGTCCATCCGGAAGTCCAGTAAATGAAGCGGATCACTCTTCAGTAAGGGTGCCCCAAAGGAGATGTCTTATGGAACGCAATTGGTTGTACAGATACTCTACGATAATCCTCGCACTGACACTGCTGGGACTGGGAATCGCCTGCGGAGGACACTATGGAAGTGTCGCAGCCAAAGTGAGTTCCACGACACCCATTAACGCTGCCGAGAATGTGCCGTTTAACAGAATAATCACCGCTACCTTCACTGAGGCGATGGATCCGCTTACGATCACCTCGACAACCTTCAGGGTGACCGGACCAGGCACAATCCCTGTTCTGGGCACAGTGACTTACGTCGGAGTAACAGCGACGTTCGACCCCACAAGCCTCCTTCCTTCCGACACCTTGTTCACAGCCACGATTACCAGTGGAGCAAGGGACGTTGCGGGCAATGCGCTGGAAACTGACTACGTGTGGACATTCATGACAGGAATTATCCCCGATACGACTCCGCCCACCGTCAGTTCAACCGTCCCACTTCACCTTGACACGGATGTGCCGTTCAACATTAAACTGACCGCTGCTTTCAGTGAAGCGATGTCCCCGTTGACGCTCACTACTGCGACTTTCAGGCTGACAGGACCAGGCACAACTCCTGTTGCGGGGACAGTGACTTACATCGGCGTTACGGCGACCTTCAAGCCTACGAGCCCACTTGCTTCGAACACCTTGTTCACGGCCACGATCACTACAGGCGCAGAAGACCTGGCAGACAATTCGCTGGCCGCAAACTATGTCTGGACATTTACAACCGGGATAATCCCGGATACGACTCCACCTATCGTCAGTTCCGCATTCCCTGTTGATGCCGCATCGGGTGTACCGAACAACCGAATTGTCACCGTGGTCTTCAATAAGGAAATGGATCCCTTGACGATCAACACGGCTACCTTCCGGGTTACCGGACCGGGCACAACTCCGGTTCTGGGGACAGTGACTTACATCGGCGTTACAGCGACCTTTACGCCCGCAAGCCTTCTTCCCGCGAGCACCTTATTCACGGCCACTGTAACCAGCGGAGCACAGGATATCGCAGGAAACGCGCTGGAAACCGACTACGTGTGGACCTTCATGACAGGCGCGATCCCGGATACAATTGCACCCTCTGTGACATCTACTTTCCCCGTTCACCTTGACACGAGTGTGCCCAGAAACAGGATAATCACCGCAACATTCACTGAAGTGATGGATCCCTTGACGATCACCACAGCAACCTTCCTGCTGACCGGCCCGGGCACCACCCCTGTTCCAGGCGTGGTAACCTACGTCGCCCTGACCGCGACCTTCACACCTACGAACCTCCTCGCTGCCAGCACCTTGTACACAGCCACAATCACCGTCGGGGCCACAGACGTTGCAGCCAATGCGCTGGAAACCGACTACGTGTGGACCTTTACGACTGGTGCGATCCTGGACATTACCCCGCCCACTGTGAGTTCCACTGCACCGGCTGATGCCGCCATTAACGTGACTCCCAATAGTCAGATTGTGGCTACCTTCAGTGAGGCAATGAACCCATTGAAGATCACCACAGCATCCTTCCGGGTTACAGGGCCGGGCACAATTCCAGTTCTTGGCGCGGTGATCTACGTCGGTGTCACTGCAACCTTTACGCCCACCGACTTCCTTCCTGCAAATACATTGTTCACTGCCACAATTTCCAGTTCGGTGAAGGACATTGCGGGTAACGCCCTGGATGGCGACTACGTGTGGACCTTCACGACCGGAGCGGCTATGGACATTTTCCCGCCCGCCGTGATTCTCACCGACCCACTTGATCAAGCCACGCTTGTCCCCATCAACAGGATAATCACCGCCACTTTCAGCGAGGCGATGAATCCGCTGACGATCATCACTACATCCTTCCTGTTGACCGGGCCGGGCATCACCCCTGTTCCGGGCGCGGTGACATATGTCGGCGTTGCGGGAACCTTCACGCCAACTGATCTGCTTGCTCCCAACACGCTTTTCACCGCGACCGTTACGACCGTGGCTGAGGACGTTGCAGGCAATGCACTGGAAACCAACCACATCTGGACCTTCACTACCGGTGCAGCCCCCGACACAAATCCGCCCACCGTGCTATCGACTACCCCTGTTGACATGGCCACTGAAGTGGCGCTGGACAGCAGTATCACCGCGACACTCAGTGAAGCGATGGCTCCACTGACAATCAGCACGGCCACCTTCCTGGTGACCGGGCCAGGCACCACTCCTGTTTCAGGTTCTGTGACCTACCTAAACGAAGTGGCGACGTTTGCGCCAACAAGCGCTCTCGCAGTCGCCACCGAATACACAGCTACGATTACTATTGCTTCCGAGGATCTGGCTGGCAACGCACTCGTCAGCGATTACGTTTGGACATTCACCACGCCTGCTGCGCCGCCTTTGGGCCCTGCGGGAGTGGACCTTGGATCGGCCGGGAACTACGTACTTTTGTGCAAAGCGGGCATTTCCACCACCGGAACGACATCTGTCGTCGGCGACATGGGACTCAGCCCGGCCGCCCAAAGCTACTACACCGGCTTTGACGAAGTGCTTGACTCCTCAGGTACTTACGCGATTTCATCCATCGTGACCGGGAAAATGTACGCAACCGACATGGCGACTCCTACTCCCGCAACCCTGGTGACTGCCGTGAACGACCTGGAAGCCGCCTTCACTGATGCCGCTGGACGGGCCACTCCAACCGCTACCGAACTCGGCGACGGTGACATCAGCGGAATGAATCTTGCCCCCGGCCTCTACAAATGGACCACCGGGCTTTCGATCTCGGGGGTGGGCGTAACATTCACGGGTGGCGCAAATGATGTCTGGATCCTCCAGATTGAGCAGGATCTCACTGTTGCCGCGGGTGCTATGATTACGCTCGCTGGCGGAGCAGTACCCCAGAATATCTACTGGCAGGTCTCCGGCCAGGCAGTACTGGGTACCGGATGCAACTTCAAGGGCATCATTCTGTGTCAGACACAGATCGTCTTGCAGACCGGTGCAACATTCACAGGCCGGGCCCTTGCCCAGACTGCAATTACCTTGGACGCTGCTATCGTTTCCGAGCCGTAAGACATACCGCACGCATCGTGCAAGCGTGCATATATACAGGGAGACCGGCCTTCGGGCCGGTCTCTCTAATTATTGACCGACTGGAAAGACGCCCTGGCACTGCGCGCGGCGCGTGCTAAGGCGAACGGGACGAAGCTGGTCGGCTTGATATTAGCGAAAAAACACGCAGTGTCGGCGCCATCCGATGCGTCTGAAATACCTGCTTTGATAATGCGGAAGGTCCTGCTCTGGGAACTGGGCCTGCGGACGCTGAACGTCAGACCTTGGCCGGAGGTCGGACGAGCACAGCGCGGCGATATCTCCGCGTGTCCGGTCGGGAATCGAGAACCAGGCCCTCGGCTTGCGCAAACGATATGTTGTCGACCAGACAGCTCTCGGGGACATGCGACTTGGGCTCGGCGATGAGGATGCGGCCGCCGGGCTTCAGCAGGGGCGCGGCCTGACGGAAGAACGATGCGGCATCGGGCAACTCATGGATAACGGCATACGCGAAGATCAAGTCCACTTGGCCCGCGAGATCCGAGACCTTCATATCTGAGTCTTCGGCCAGCCGGGCATCTATGCGGCCGTCGACACCGGACTTGCGTGCACGCTTCATCAGTACCTGGAGCATTTTCGGCTGGATATCCACGCAGACGATCTTCCCCGAGTCGCCCACCATTCGAGCCATCTCGAGGGTGAAGAAGCCCATTCCGGGGCCCGGTTCGAAAACGGTCATCCCCTCCGAAATCCAAGGGGCGAGCACCTTGACGGGATCCTCGATGAGTCGCCGCAGAGGGGACGCGAGGACATATCCGAGCAACCATGGACAAAGAGACTGCGCCATCTGCTCTCCGATCAGCCCGGAAGCCCCTGCCCCGCCAGGAGCAGGCAAGATTGCCGGACAGAGTAAGCATATGAGGTTTTCGGGGAGCCGTGAAACGTGGGATAATGCCGCGGAGTACGCCAGCTACAATTTCTTGACAAAGTACTTGGGCGATTCCTCGTAGCCCTGGCGGATGTAGAAGCGATGGGCGTCAGTGCGCCTGCTGTGGCTGTGCAGCACAATCCATCCGCAACCGCGAGCCTCTGCTGCCGTTACGGCATACTCTTCGAGCTGGCGACCAAGTCCTGAACTGCGAAATTCCTGCAACACACAAAGATAGTTGATCTGGGCAAACGGGCCGGGTGTCGCCAGTTGAGGAAGGATGCTCATCGACATAACCGCGATGACGCAGCCGCTCTCCTCGCCCACAACCAACACTTCGCCGGGGTAGGCAGCGAGCGTTTTAATGCGCTCGCAGAGGAACTTCCCTGTTCCCGGATAGCCGAGTTGATCGAGCAGAACAACGATTGCCTCAGAGTCCTCGGGCTGTGCCGGACGGATTTTCATACACCGATTGTATGTGGGGCGAGGCGAGTCACAAAGCGTCAGAGGGACTTGTTCAACTATTGATATAGTAAGAGGGGCCACACGCGAAGCTACTCAGAGCTTCTGTTGTATGGCTCCGCAGCTAGGACTCGATACGCCTTAGGCGTACCTACGGCCTAGAACATAGCGGTTAATCCGCCTCAGGCGGACTTGCTCTACCAAGGAGTTCCGAAAGCCATTGGCGGCCTTGACCGGATTTGAGTTCACGTTCACGGCGCATGGCCCCTGACCTGGTAGAGAACACCTCCGAATACGCCAGAGACCAGGGTCCGGCGATTCGAGAAGTGTGTTTCCTGATGTTGTGTTCCGGGGTGTTGTGCTCGACGATACGCCTTGGAAGATCCGAGGTCTGGCCAATGTAGATACGGCCTTGTGGATTGGAGAGCACATATACGGTGAACACCATACGACCTCAATGGGCACGAGGATTAAGCATAGCGAAAGGGCGGCTAATCCGTATTAGGCGAGTCCTCTGCCACAGATGGCGTCCCACCATCCTTCGCTTTGAACCACTCACGGAGCATCAATTTGATGGCTCTCTTTCCTGCCGTGGTCTTGAGATATCCCTCGCGTCGGATGGCGTCGGACTTTACGGCAAATGCCTCGTAGAAGACGAGTTCGACCGGTCGGCGGCCTTTGGTCGAGAGAACCCTCCCGTCGTGGTGACACTTCAGGCGGGCTTTCAGGTCTGCTGAGTAACCGGTGTAGAGATTGCCATCTCCGCAATGAAGGACGTAGACGTAGTACATCGTTTATGGCCTCAGAGGCGAGCCATACAGCAAAGCTGTTACAGCTTTTGCGATGCAGGTGAGAGAGTGGTACGATGGTAATAGCCTTACAGGCTCCCCCCAAAGCAGAAACTTGCTGAATTCGAAACTCGAACAGGTTCTGTATCGTGGCTGTATCGCATCCGCCGTTCCCCGTTTCGCTTCGGGGGCGAGCCATACAGCAAAGCTGTTACAGCTTTTGCTGTATGGCTCCGCAGCTAGGACTCGAACCTAGAACCTAGCGGTTAACAGCCGCTTGCTCTACCATTGAGCTACTGCGGAGCAAAGTCCGGATGGTACCCCCAAGGGGATTCGAACCCCTGTTTGAAGAATGAGAATCTTCTGTCCTGACCGGGCTAGACGATGGGGGCATAAGGAGAAAGAACATAAATAATGGCTTGGCTGGGGGAAGAGGACTCGAACCTCTACTAACCTGATCCAGAGTCAGGTGTGTTACCGATTACACCATCCCCCAAGCCGCGTGGAAGTATATGCGGCTCTTGTAGAGTGTCAAGCGTTTTCGAAAAAGAGATGAGGAGACGCATCCCCACGGAGCAAGGATTCCGGCGCCTTGCGGAGCGAAATGCGCAAAACGGGGTTTGGTAGATGCATCAGCCGCGAGGATTATCTCAAGACCACGGCAGGCAGAGCTTGCGCGACGAGCGAGCGCGGCGTAGAATTCCGCTTCGGCGATATTCTGAGGCGTGACCGATCTACTCACACCCATAAGGAGATCTCCTTATATGGACATTCCACGAATATTCAACATCACTGAAAGCGCTCACCGCATCCATAACCCGTTCACACCCGATAAGTTCGCCACTCTCGGCGCGGCGCTGCGTCTGGAACCGGGGGCCCGGGTGCTTGACCTCGGCAGCGGTTCGGGGGAGATGCTGTGCACCTGGGCACGCGATCACGGTATCACAGGCATTGGCGTTGACATGAGCGAGTTATTCAGTCAGCAAGCGCGACTCCGAGCTGAAGAACTCGGCGTCGCCGATCTTGTCAAGTTCATTCATAACGATGCCGCCGACTATGTCTCTGACGAGAAGGTCGATGTGGCAGCCTGTGTCGGTGCCACCTGGATCGGCGGAGGAGTCGCCGGCACCATAGAGCTTCTGGCTCGGAGCCTGCGCAACGGGGGGATCATCCTCATTGGCGAGCCCTATTGGCGGCAGTTGCCACCGACGGAAGACATTGCCAAGGGGTGCCTTGCGGACTCCATCTCAGAATTCCTGGTTCTCCCGGAACTTCTCGCGTCTTTTGGCCGCCTTGGCTACGATGTCGTAGAGATGGTTCTTGCCGACCAGGACGGCTGGGACAGATACGAGGCAGCCAAATGGCTCACCATGCGCCGATGGCTTGAAGCCAATCCCGGCGACGAGCTCGCACAAGATGTTCGAGCCAAACTCACCTCGGAACCCGTGCGTTACGCCACGTACACGCGTGAATACTTCGGCTGGGGCGTGTTTGCGCTGATGCCGCGGTGATGCGCCGGCGCATCGGGTGGTGGCCCACCGGGATGTAAGCTCGCAGTGTCACACCGCCCTGCTTTCTTGACAGCAACCGGGCAGTAGATATCCTTTCAGCCACGGAGACAACAAGCGATGAACAACTGTCCAAACTGCGGAGCACCCCTCCAACAGGGCTTCCCGAGATGCGTCAAGTGCGGCTCAATGCTGACACAGCCCCAACAACCCGCTCCGGCCCCTGCCCCTCCCGCCTTCGGATTCCCTCCTGCGGCTCCGACCCAGGCCCCGGTCTATACCGATCAGCGCTCCAGGATTGTGGCGTTCATTCTTGCAGTCTTTCTGGGAAGTCTCGGCATTCACAACTTCTACTTGAAACGCAGTGACAGAGCTGTTCTGCAACTCCTCATCACAGTGATCAGTTGCGGTTTTCTGGGTCCGGTCATGTGGATCTGGGCGGTTATCGAGGGCGTGTACGTGCTTAACGGCACGACCACCGTTGACGGACAGGGTGTACCTCTGAAGGAATAGTGCACTTAACGTGAGGTGACAATGGCTGCAAGCGAAAAGGCTCCGTCCAGGAGTTTCCTGTACCTGATTCTGATCCTCGGAGTTGTGACCGCCGCCGCGACATGGCTGGTGTACTTCTTAGTGACCGAAGCTCCCCGTGGCCCGATGGGAATCGTCCTCACCGCGTTCATCACAATGATCGAAGCCGCAGCATGCCTGCTGATGGCCTACGCGCGATCCCGGTCTGATGCGGCCGTGCGTCCAAGCGGCGCTGTGCTGGTGGCAACCTGGCCGATCCTGCGGATCTACGCCGTGCTCGGTATAATCATGATCGTGTTCTACATGGTCATTCGTCCTCAGGCTGGCACTGGAGACGGGTTCTTTTCAGCGGCTATGATCATCCTGACTGTTATCGCCGTGATAGCAACGGCAATAATGCACGGACATGACGCATCCATCCGCGCGGCAGAACAGCCTGTCCTGGAAAAGCGCGGGGAACACGCCACAGCGGGCGGCAAGCTGCGCGGCGCCCTCGAGGCCGTAAAGAACACGAAGCTCTCACAGCCCGATGACATGGTTGCAGGGGATCGGCTCCTGAAGCGCATCGGGGCTGTGGCCACCGCGCTGGAGCACTCGCACGGCGGCGGGCTTGGTTCGTACGAGTCCGGGGACATGGGGATCGACCCGACTTCCAACGCCGAGTTGCAAGACCGGATCAGCGACGTATCCACCAAGGCCGAGTTCCTGAGGACATGCGCGCCCGAAACGCGCAAGGCGGCATTGAGTGAACTCGACAACGCGGCCTGCAGGCTCGAAAGTTGCGCAATCGGTCTGCGGTTGATGTAGGAAGAGAGGGCGAGAGAACAGTGCCTCCGGGCGCCAGCCCTTCCTGCAGATGGTTGCCTTTCCTGTTCTATACCATAGGGCTCGGCGCGATTGCAGCTACGTGGTTCGCTCACTTCCAGTTTACGGGACCGCACAAAGAGCTTTGGGGAGTCTTAGCAGTATCCGTCAAGACAACGCTCATCCTTGACATCGCCGTGCTGCTGATGTACTTTTTCATCCGTCCGGCGAAGACTGTTGGGCCGGTTAAGGCGATTTTTGGGGCAGCTTGGCCTGCCCTCGTAATTGGCGCGCTGACAGGCTTTGCCCCGGCAATCTACCTTCTTCCGCGGGCTTGCGGGCTGACGACTTCTGGCGATAGCATCTTCTTCCTGGCTCTTGCGGGATTGTCATTGTTGTGCCTGATCTTGCTGGCAGTCGTGAAGACACGCAGTTTCGTGTCGGGCACCGAGAACAGCTATCCTTCCAGGAAAAAGACGTTTTATGCGGAGAGACTCCGGGCAATGAACATCTGCCCGTCTGTCAGATCTCTCGACAGATGGCGAATTGCCTTGGCCCGAGGCTTCGAAGTGCTTGCGGTCTTTGCGACATGGATTGTCTTTATCGTGATGTTCGACAAGCCTTGGGACCCAATTGGACTCGTGCCTATCGCATTCGCCGCCTGGATAATGGGCGAGGCGATGTACTCGCTTGTGTTCTGGGGCGCTCCAAAGGTGCGCCCGACAAAGGGGAACCGGATGGCGACGGGCATTCTCGTCGCTTTGTGTGCCCCGGCCCTTCTATACCTGAATGTGGAAAAGCACTCGGATCTGGCCGACGTCGTCGAGAACCTCTCTTTGTCTGCTCTTGCGCTTGCCACTTTGTCGTCAATCGTTGCGCACCGTGGCATTTTCACGGTGACCCATCCTAAAGTGAGGCTTCCCTCCAAAAAGAAGGGATCGCTCACCCCTGCAGAGGATGGGTTCCTGGAAAGAGCCGGCAATGTCTGCGCAAGGGCCGATTCGTTGAGAGACAGCGTACCAGAGGCACGAAAGACCGCTCTTGACGCCGTTCTGGAAGCGATTGGCGGGCTCTGGGAGAATCCAGCGTCCACGACAGTTCCCTCCGTGAAAAAGCATGATGTCACGGACAACGAGCAATACTCATCCAGGTACGGAGTCATTTTCGCTTATGGCTTCCTCACCTCACTGGCCCTGGCAACGTGGGCAACGTATTTTTGGGTCTTGGGACCTCCCCGAAGTCTGACCGCATTCCTTTTTCCGGTTGTTGTCTCGATGGCCCTGTTTGAGTCGGTTCGAAGGGATGCTCCCCCCGATTGGATTGACCAGGGCCTTGACCTCGCAGCGTATGCGAGCTTGAGCTTACTGGGGATGGCCTGCTTCGAACCCTCCGGTCTGGGAGTGGAAATGCTGGACTCGATATGCACGAGTTCAGCTCTGCTGATGGCGGCAGTAATGACAGTGAGCGCTGTCTCGTTATCGGTGCTCTCTGTGATGCACGGCTACGATTTCGCGATCCAAGAGGCGAAGGCAATGAAGGAGGGGAATCCAACTGCTGAAGCAGATTTCGGCGCCTTTGTCTCGGAGATTTGCGCCAAGGCCGAGTTCCTGCGGACCTGCTCCCCGGAAGCGCGCAAGACGGCAGTGGAAGAATTGGAGATAGCCGCGGGTAAACTGGAAGGCTGCGCGACCGCGCTGAAGCTGTTGTAGGGAGGAGACAGTGGAGAGCGCGAGGGGCGGCTACCAAATTCTACTTCGGGTAATGCTATCGAGAGGGCTCGCACCGGCAGCGGTGATGGGGTGGTGGATTGTGTACGCCGCCCTGATGGACGAAGCTTGGTCGCCTCTCTGGCTTGCCATGTCCGCAATACTCGCGCTGACAGTCTGCAACGCTGCGCTGGTCATGCCCACAATCACCTCTCCCTGCGCGAAGTCGACGCTCACAAACAGGATCGTCACATGCTTTCTCCTGGCGACTGTGGCCGGTCCGGGCCTCACCTATTTCGAGTCGCAGAGACCGGGAGGATTTGCGGCAATCGGAGAAATCGGGGCTGTCCTGATTGCGCTCGCCCTGATCGCAATCATGGGCGCGGGCCATGGGTGGCTCTGCGCATCAGTACTCGAGAACAAGAGCCCGGATGAGAAGGACTGCAAGAAGAACAGGACAGACGAGTTCGCCGTACTCGCCGAAGCCTTGATTGAACGCGCAGACGACCTGAAGACATGTGCCAGTAATGACCGACCCGTCAAGATAGCTGAGTTTCGGAAGAAAGAGGAAGAGCTCAAGGCAAGCCTCCAGCGGCCCGAAGAGCCGGTGCCCGGGAAGGAAGAGAAGGAAGGGACGTTCGCTAACCGTCGCGAAGAGGCTGCTTACATCAACGCGGCAGGAATTATCGTCGGCATGATCATTCTCGGCATATATTACTCTGTAACGACTCCCCCCAGAAGCCGGCTCGCGTTCTGGGCTGTGGATCTCGTCGTGGCACTGGTCCTCGCTACGGCCTTTTCCGTATACCATGCGTCGACGCTCCCGGCTGTCACCCGGTGGATTGTCAGCCCGCTGTACGCACTTGGAATCACACTGCTGATGCATGTCTCGTTCGGTGATCTGCGGGGACAGATGGTCGTAGCTCAGATCGCAGCCAAGAAGACTGCCCTTCCCATGGGGATCCTCTCCATGGTATGCGCGGTAGGGCTTTCGGTGCTTTCGACATTGCACGGATACGACGCGGCAGTACGATATGCAGAGACAGACTACCTGCAGCTTGCGGCAATAGTGCGTGTAAGGGCAGGTTTCGTTGGAAGTTGCGACCCGAAAGAACGGCCGACAGCGCTCGCCGATCTTGGCTGCGCAGTCGACAGGCTGTCCGCCAGCGCAAGCGTATGGGCTGTGCCAGGAGGAAAACAAAATGGCAATGTTTGACATTATCGAGTTCTTCGACGACAGCGGGAACATCATGGTGGCTCGCGTCCCGCGGAACGGCTCCGGCGAGTTCCGACTGGGCAGCCAGCTTGTCGTGCAGGAGAATCAGGTTGCATTCTTCGCGCGTGACGGCAGGATGCTGGACGAATTCAGCGCCGGGCGTTACACGCTCTCGACGCAGAACCTCCCCCTGCTCACGAGCCTCCTTGCCCTGCCCTTCGGCGGCAAGTCGCCTTTCCGGTGCTACGCGTACTATTTGTCCACAAGTTCGTTCCCCGGCCTCGGATGGGGCACCCCGTCGCCGGTCATCTTCCGCGATAACGACCTGCGGATGGTAAACGAGCGCGAGTTCGGAATGTACTCGATGAGGATCTCCAAGCCGCGGCTGTTTATGGAGACCCTCGTCGGCACCAAGGGGCTCGAGACGACCTTCGAGTTGGAGAACTTCCTGCGAGCCGCCATAGTGTCGCGCTTCATGGAATCGCTGGGCAAGATCCTGAAGTCAATTCTGGACCTTCCTCTGCACTACGGCGAAATTGCCCTTGCGACGAAGAGTGCCGTGCGCCTTGACTTCGAGCAATACGGCGTAGAACTGACCGACCTGCTCATCGAGGCCATCACTGTTCCGCCCGAGGTACAGGAGATGCTCAACCGCGCTTCCGGAATTGCCGCGCAAGACCCCGAAAAGTACAAGACCATTGCAACGGCCGATGCCCTGCGCGACGCTGCCAGAAACCCCGGAGGAACCGGCGAAGGGCTCGGGACCGGTTTGGGGTTGGGGATTGGCATCGGGATGGCAAAGTCCTTCTCTGAATCAATGGCGCAACAGCATCCCCAGCAGGCCCCTGCTCCGGCGCAGACCGCTCCGTCTACACCTCAAGCCCGGCTAACTGCGGACGAGTTGCGCGCAAAGCTCAAAGAGCTGAAGCAGATGAAGGATGACGGACTGATTACCGATGCGGACTTCGAGGAGCAGAAGCGCAGGCTGCTGTCACAATTCTAAGCAAGTGGAGCTTGAAATGAAACGGGCGGGTTACCCCGCCCGTTTTTATCTCAGCATTGTGCGCAATAGCTATTCGGTCTTGGGTGTCTCAACATTAAGGCCATAGGCCTTCTTGTCGTAGTTGTCCCACTTGGCCAGCATGCCCTTGGGCTGATCGGGCCGGGAGCCAATTTCATCGCTCTGGGCGCGCATCCTGTAGCCATCGAACTCGCGGGCGAAGTCAGCAAGCGTGGGCTTGGTTACCTTCTCGATCACCTGAATGCGCCAGCCACGGAACTGCTGGTCCTCGATCCAAATGGGTTCGGCATTGACCATGCCCTCGACAAGTGTGACGTCGCCAAACTTGTCCAGGAACAACGTAACGCTTCCGCGCGTGCCATTGTCGTCCTTCCAGGGAACTCCGGGACCAAGGTCGGCAACCTTCTTGCCACTCTTGAGGGCAGCAATAATCTGTTCGGCGCGCTCCTTGGACTTCTTCTTTTCCTCGACGTAGCGGAAGCCCTTTTCGACTTCTGCCTTGGCGGCATCGAACGTCAGGACTTTCGCCTTGTCCTCGGATTTCACGAAGAACATGTACTTCCCGGACGGAACAGAAAAGATCTCGCTGAAGGTATCGATGTGCTCTTCGCTGTAATGGGTCCAGTAGGAGAAGTCCTTCTTGTTGTCCGGCTTGACGCCGGTTCCGGTTTCGAAAGCAGCAAGCTTCAGGTCTGTGCAGCCGTAAGTGGGAAGAGTCTCCGCGTTTTTCGGCGTGACAGTAACGTCATCCAGCTTGGCTGGGAACTTGGAATCGGCGATCTTCTTCAGGAGCGCGGGATCCATCAGGGCAAAGTCGAACTTGACCTGATTCATGTCAATAATCAGCGTGCGCAGGTCGGTCAGGATATCCTCTGCCTTTGCCTTCGCCTTGTCATTCATGACTTCGGCCACGACCTGACTGCGGACCTCATCAAGAGTCTTAAACTCTGACTCGGCGACGTACGGTGGGGGCTCGACGGAAGCGGTCATGGGCTCCGCGGCGTTTTCCGCGCCATCCTTGTCAGGAGCAACGGCGGGGGGAACGGGCGGAGGCTGCGTCACATCAATCGGAGGCGGCGTCGGCGGCTCAACGGGCGGGAACGGGCCATACTCCGGCGGAACAGGCACAACGGGCTTACGGTAGTTCGGCAGATTGTTCAGGTAGTAGTTACGGACCTCGTCGGAGTTGGGGTCAACCGTGATGTCCTTCTTCACTTCATCGAATGGAACGTAGATGAAACGGGTATTGGCAAAGGGTCCGTCAACGATATCGGTCTTTTCGACAATCTCTTCCTTCTCGATGTCGGAAGCTTGCTTGCCGAGATCTGTGATTTCCTTCTCCTCAACAGCGCTGAGGGAATTCCAGGCACGGTGAAGTTCCAGCCTCTTGTCAATGAGGGCCGTCATTTTCTCAGCGGCCTTGTCATAAAAGGCCTTCAGGACTTCATCGTTGACGACAACATCCGCTGCGAATTCCGCAGGCGCGATGAGAGTGTACTTGATTGCGTAGGTCTCGCGGTCGGCCAGATACTTGCCGTACACAGCCGAGGGCGGCGGCAGAATCGCGGCGCGCTTGAAGTTGGAGTATTTCTCCCTAAGGGCCATCAGTTCGAACATATAGCGGAAGTCGGCCATCGAAATCTTGTAGGCTGCAAGGACGTAGTCAAGGGTGGACTGCTTCTGGATGGATGTCGTAATCACGGTATCGACTTCAGCCGGGGTCACGACAAAGCCGAACTTCCGGGCCAGCATGGTCTCTCCGACCACTTCACGGATTTCGTCTTCGGTGAGTTGGCGGGACTTGCCGCCGGAGTTGATTTCGCGATAGGTCTGCCACACGAAGCGAATGCGGTCATATTCGGCCTTCGAGACCTTTACGCCCTCGATTTCGAACTGAACCTTTCCTTCCTCGCCGCCGAAGATGGAATCAAGCGACACACCCAATCCGAACAGGGTGAAGGCAATCACTACGAAAACCAGTAGCAACGAGGTAATTAGCCTCGAACGGCTGCGAAGTGTCTGCATCAGAGTCATCAGGGCTCCCTTTCGCAACGGCAAGGTACATGGGTACTGGGTCAAATCAAAGCCGCCATTGTAGAAGATGCTGCCTTTGCTGCAACTCTTTTTTGGCCGACGTTTTGCTTGGAACTTGACCTAAACCATTTACAATTACGGGGATATGGGACTTCCACCTCTGGTGTTCACTCCCGTGTTCGTCGAGAAGGTCTGGGGGGGCAGAAGGATTGAACTTTTCAGCCGTATCCCTCCTCCCGGACTTAAGATAGGCGAATCCTGGGAAATCTCTGACTACGCAGGTCGCCGGACCGCGGTAGCCGATGGTCCGTTTGCAGGTTGGACGCTTGACACGTTCATGCGCGAACGCCCCGCCGAACTGCTCGGGGAATCGAAACCGGGAGCGGGCGGCATTTTCCCGTTGCTTCTGAAGATCATTGACTCCTCTGAAAGGTTGTCGCTGCAGGTCCACCCGGATGGCGCTACTGCCACGAAAATGGGAACTGCCGACGGTGGCAAGGAAGAAGCCTGGTTGGTGCTGTGGCCTGAGAAAGGCGGCAGGATCGCAGTCGGGCTCCGAGCCGGAACAGGAACTGACGATTTCTTCGAAGCCGTTGAAGCCGGAACGGCCGAAGAAGTGGTAAACTGGGTTGATGTGGCACGGGGAGACTTCATTTTCGTGCCACCGGGTACGGTACACGCAATCGACCAGGGGCTGGTGCTGATGGAGATTCAGCAGACCAGTGACTCTACGTACAGGCTGTACGATTGGGGTAGGACCGAACAGCGCCCGCTTCATCGTGCAGAGGGTCGGGAAGCGTTGCGACCCGATGTGCATGTTACTGTCGAGGGCGATGTCCTCGATGCCCCGGGTGACCGACTGCTCGGAAGCGGCGATGCTTTTGAAGTGCGTTCAGTTGCCGTTCAAGGGCGCATGCAGTACAAGAGCAACAGATCCGTCATCGCGTTTGTGCTGGCGGGCGGCCTGAGATTCGAAAACGACTTTGGTTTCGTTAATCGCAATCGCTATGGATGTGTTCTCCTTCCGGCGGAACCGGCCGAAGTGACTATATCCGGCGAGGGCGGGGTTCTCTTAATGACCGCGAGGTAGGATGAGGATTAACCGTTTTTTAGCTTCATGCGGAATTGGCAGCAGGCGCAAAGTCGAGGAATACATAGTATCCGGGAGGGTTAAGGTCAACGGTAAGACCATAACCGATCTGGCCTCGACAGTCGACCCGGTAAGTGACAAGGTGGCTGTTGACGATATGCCCGTTTCGCAACAGAAACTCGTATACATGATGGTTAACAAGCCCGAAGGCGTGTTGACCACGCCTTCACCCGGTGACGGCCGACCGACAATTGCGGATCTTCTCCCCCAGATTGACGTCAAGATCGAGCCCGTTGGGCGACTTGACGCCGACACGACGGGGCTCCTGATTCTCACCAATGATGGCGACCTCGCACACCGCATGTCGCACCCTTCGTTCCAGGTCGGCAAAACCTACGCCGTCACAATCAAGGGCAAGCTTGAGCGCGAGCATATCCGCCAGCTTGAGCTCGGCGTGTGGCTTGCTGAAGGCCGCACTTCCCCCGCACAGATAACAAACGTGAAATCGGGGCGCGACCTGTCCTATTGCGAAATCACGGTGCATGAGGGATTCAATCGCCAGATTCGACGCATGTTTGCGAAGGTCGAGCTGAAGGTCCGCCTCCTTGTCAGGATTTCGGTCGGCTCTCTCACGCTTGGCGATCTCCCGATTGGGAAGATCCGGGAACTGAGCGAAGACGAGGTGGCGCTTCTGAAGCAGATGCTTTCGGTGAAACCAAAATCGAAAAAACCTGTCCGAAATAAAGGAGCTGTTACGAGAGCGAAGCAGACTCCGCGCTCCATACAGTTCGGAAAAAAGCACGCGTTCCCTGGCAGGCGAGGCGGAAAATGAAAAGGGCTGCATTTCTGTTGTTCGTCGTGGTTTGTCTGGCTATTTCCGGGCTTGGGCGAGGCCTTGCTGACGGCCCCGCGCCAAGTGCATCACCCTCCAAGACGGTCCTGCCCACTGTCGCCGCCCCAACCATCGGGCAGGCGGGCACACTGAAGGGAACCGACACTGTTTACCTGAAGGACGGAACGGAAATCGTCGGCCGGATCATTGCCAGCGGGCCCAAAGCAACAGTGGTGGTCGTCAATGACAATGGCACTACCCGCGAGACAATAATCCCCGCGGAGAAGATCGAGAAGATCGTCCGGGGAGAGAGCAAGCCGGACGCCGACTACTTCGGCACAGCGAACGTGGACGGCAAAGAAAAAGTGGTGACAACCAAGAAGCCCGGCAGCCCGAGCCCCAGGCCGTCGGGCAGCGGGGTTCGCACATCCGGGACCACTGGTTCCGGTTCTCCAGGGGCATCACCTCGTGCCACGACCGGTACTTCAGGCGCGAATTCCCTAAAGTCGAACTCACCCATAGCCCTCCTGATGGAGAAGCTGAAAGCCGACCCCAATATCAAGGGACTTGTCGATGTAATCGGGGAGCAGAATCTACAAAGCCTGATCGAACAGAGCCGCAGCACAACGCATTTCGCGCGTATGCTGGACAACTACAATCGCAACGCGCGAGTTCTGCCACGGGATGTTGTGGACCTCGTCAATCGTGGCCGCGTCAATGTTGATGACGAAACAAAGAAGCGGCTGAGCCGCTATCTTGCCGAGATAGTGGCCTCACCAAGACGTTAGGAACTCATGATGCTGCAACTTGAGGAAGCAAAAGGCGGAAGAGTTACTCCGGAGATGCGCACCGTCGCGTGCTCCGAAGGCGTGGATGTTGAAATTGTCAGAGAAAGAGTCGCAGAGGGGCTCATCGCAATCCCGGCTAACACTCACCGGGGCAACAAGCGGGTGATGGGCGTTGGTCTTGGCCTCTCCACCAAAGTGAATGCAAACATAGGAACCAGCGGGGAGATCAACAGCCTCGATTCCGAGTTGAAGAAACTCGAAGCCGCGGAAGAAGCTGGCGCGGATGCCGTGATGGACCTGTCGACCGGTGGCAATCTGAGAGCGGTGCGAGCCGCGTTGATGGAAAAAACCCACCTTTGCACTGGTAGCGTTCCCATATATGAGGCTGCCGTAGTCGCCCGCCAGGAACAGGGCGCCATCGGCAAGATGACGGCCAGGATGATCCTTGATGCTGTAAGACGCCATGCTGAAGATGGTGTGGATTTCCTCACACTGCACTGCGGCGTTACGCGTGAAGGGGTCAAGCTCTCGGAGAAGCGAATCTGCGGAATGGTCTCGCGAGGAGGAACCCTTCTTGCCGAATGGATGAAGGCAAGGGGGGAAGAGAATCCGCTGCTGGCCCACTACGACGAAGTACTCGATATCTGCCGCGAACACGATGTGGCGATTTCCCTCGGCGATGGGATGCGACCGGGCTGTCTCGCTGACTCGTTCGATGCCGCCCAGATCCACGAGCTCTACCTGCTTGGTGAACTCACCACACGGGCTTGGGCAAAGGATGTGCAAGTGATTGTGGAAGGCCCAGGGCATGTGCCCCTGGATCAGATCGAAGCCCAGGTCAAAATGATGAAACGCGTCTGTCATGGCGCGCCCTTCTATGTTCTTGGTCCCATTGTCACCGACATAGCCCCCGGCTATGACCATATCACCAGCGCTATCGGCGGAGCTATCGCAGCGGCTGCGGGAGCGGATTTCCTTTGCTACGTGACGCCTGCCGAACACCTGAGCCTGCCCACGGTTGAGCAGGTTCGCACGGGCGTCATCACAGCACGGATTGCAGGCCATGCCGCGGATATCGCCAAGGGTGTTAAGGGCTCGCGGAAACGCGATGATGAGATGAGCGCATGCCGGGCTTCTCTTGATTGGGCTGGCATGTTCAAACTTGCCATTGACTACAAAACCGCCCACGACATACGCGTCCAGGGGATGTCCAACGACCCCAACGTCTGCAGCATGTGCGGCGAATTCTGTACGTACAAAGTGCGCAAGGAGGGAGTCGGAAACAAGCGGTGACGATGCCGCGGTGGAGACGTCTAATTGTTGATGACCCGACTTGGAATTCTGGCAATTGCCACAGCCATTCTTCTGCTTCTCGGAGGAAATTCCCGAGCTGAGGAGAATGTTGTGCGCGACATGTGTTCCGCGGCGCTAAAGGGCTCGCCTGCTGAGCGCGCCTCGGCTGTCAGAAGACTGGCTGATTTCCTTGGGGAACGCGAGGTCCGGCAGACATTGACCAAAGTCCTCGCCAACGAGAAGGATCGAATAGTCCTTGTCTCGGCCCTGGAGGCCGTCGCCAGACCTTCCGGAGCGGAGTTGTTCGACGACGCAAAGGCCCATGTCTGGAATCCCGACCTGGATATCCGCAAACAAGCCGCCGTTGCGCTGGCGGGAATCGACAGACCCAAGGCTCTCGACACTTTGTTCAAAGAGGCCCTCAGCGGAAAAGAAACCGCGGTTGAGGCGGTCAGGGCTTTAGGGCGCCTGTGCATTCTTGGCGAGGCCGAACGAGTGGCAGACCTTCTCAAGAGCAAGAACGGCGATGTCCGCGCAGTTGCACTTGCCGCGTTGATGAAGATCGGCAACTCCCAGATGAGTTCCCATATTCTCCCTCTGCTGTCCGACAAGCACGCGGCGGCACGGGAACAGGCGATACAAGCGGCAGCTTTTTTCCGGGTCAAGGATTCCGTTCCGCTCCTCATCGAAATGCTGAATCAGGAAGAGACTGTCGAACAGGCTCAGCGGGGGCTCGTCGATCTCACCGGGCGTGACTTCGCGCGGGACATCGAGAAATGGCGGCTCTGGTGGCGGGCGACCGAGGTTGCATTCTCACCTCCCCCGTTTGCGTTTCTTCCCGCGATCCCTGAAACCACATTTTTCGACCACAAGATCTCCTCGGTGCGCTGTTCTCTGATGCTGGATTTCTCGGAAAGCATGGGATCCGGCACGGGTTCATCGCTTGAGGCCCAGGTTAAGGAATCGCACAGGTGGCTGACCTGCCTGCCCCCCAACGCGGAAGCCAATTGCGTTACGTTCTCCCGAGCTGCGGATCGCTTTTCCCCTGTCGCTTTCGAGGCAGATTCGGTGGGAAAACGGGTATTCAGAACGTGGCTCGCAAAGCAGAGCGGGGATGCATACACGGCGACTTACGACGGTTTCAAGCTTGCGCTGGATATTCCGAACCTGAATGTCCTGATCCTGTGCGGAAACGGTCTCCCCAACTTCGGTGACCTGCCCGCCGGAGAGAATTCGGAAATCGAAGACAACGTGCTTGAAGCAGTGCGCAAACAGATAAAAAAGCTGAACTCGCAGGTGCGAATCTACTGTGTCGCGTTCCCTTTCACCAAGGATGCCTTTGAGGACAAAGCGGATCCGATACTCCCCGGAGTCAACATCGCAAAGGGAAGGACTTTTGCGCAGAGGGCGGAGACCTTTTTCCGCTTGCTGGCAGCCGACACAGGTGGAAAGTACCAGTTTGTGCAGACTACCCAGTCGAAGAAGGCACCGAAATAGCAGGAGAAGTAAATGGCAAAGTTTGTGGTTATCCTACTTCTTGCGGCAGCAGTTGGCGCAGGCGTCTTTTTCCTGACGCGGTCCGACAGCCAGGTTGTTCAAAGTGCGACTCCAACTCCTCCCGCGACGGTGAGCGCGATTGTCGCCACGAAAGCTGCGATCCCTGCTTCCGGGAACAGAATCGTATTCAATGCCATAGACTTTGAGACCAAAGAAGGCCCTGTCGAACTCCTGGAAGAGACAGGAATGGCCGCAGGAAAGTGCATCTTCGTGCCTGATACTGTCCTGGGGAAGCCGGTCAAGCTGCTTGTGAAATTGCACTACAAGTTCAAAGTCGAGAAGGCCGGCGAGTACAAGGTGTGGATACGCCATTGGTGGCAGGACGAGTGCGGAAACTCCCTTCTGCTTGTCTTCGACGACGGCCCTGAACTCCTGTTCGGTGAAGATGGAACCGTCAGTCGGTGGCGCTGGCCGCCCGCCCTCAGGGACACTGTCCAACTCAAGGAAGGCGAGCACACCTTGACCATCATCCCGAGAGAAGACGGGCTCAAGTTCGACCAGATCATGTTGACCACCGATAAAGAGGACTACCCGACTGAACTGTACACCCCCACTAAGTAGCGAACCGATAGACCGACAACAGATGCCCCGCGCCCATGGCGCGGGGCGTTTTCTTTTAATCCAGGTGAAATGCTGCAAAATACGGGCGTGAAGAACGTATTTTACAAGTACGTCGTCCGCATAGTCATCATCACGGCTGTCTTCGCCCTGCTCTACTTCTTCTTCGCCGGCCGCTCGGAACGGCTTCACCTCGATGATAAAGAAGCGGCATTCATCAAGTCCCTCAGGACGCTGAGAGTGGGATACGTCCCCTCCACTCCTCCGTTCGCAATGACCATTATGGGTGACAGGATCGGAATGGACATCGCCGTCTTCAAGGAAATTGCCAAGGCTCTCTCCATCGAGGTGACCTTCATCCAGATCCGGGCGGTTGATGCGCGCGACGCCCTCTACGACAGGAAAATTGTCGACGTTATCGTCGGTCCCGATACATACCCATTGAGCAATAGCGCCGCCCACACAACAACGCTGTTCGACGTTCCACTGGCCGTGTATGCCCGCGAAGAGAACAGAGACATCAAGCAACTGACGGACCTTTACAACAAGGAGATCTCGGTCGTCTCGGGTTGTCCTTGCGAGTCGCTGCTGCGCAGTCGCTCCAGCCGGTTCGCGACAAAAACCATGGACAGCGTTCAGGACCAGGTGGGCCGGTTCCTTGCTGGCGATTCGCATGCCATGGCGGGATCCGAGCAAGCCATCCTTTATGAACTCCGGGTCCGCTGCGCCGAGAGAAGAGCTGTCAAAATCGGAGAGCTTGGCAGGATTTTCGACTTTGCCCTGCTTCGACAGACCGACAGGGAGCTTCTCGCCCTCCTGAACAAAGTGATCACCTATCTCCAGGACAATGGGACCTTCACAATCATCGAGACTGACTATGTGGGCAAGGGGCTCAGCAAGTACCCCAGTACCGCCAGAGCTTTCTTCTTCATATCGGTCTTCGTGCTTCTTGTGACCGTTGCTTTGCTTTTCGTCCCGTTGGGGATTGAGCGAATGCGTAAGGAGCGTGAGAAGTTCCCTGAAGTCTTGAAAAGGAATCTGGAGGGCAACTCAAAGGCTCCCGTAACAAGGATGACAGTCCGGGAGATCCTTGATGCTCTGTGGAAAGACTGCCGACTTTCCGGCATAGTGTTTGTCACTCCCCAAGGCGAATGCTTCCTGGCGCCAGACAACCTGCGAGTAAACGACGCGGAGTTTGAGAGCATCATGGCCTGTGCGAGAGATCCCAGTTTCACAGTGTGTCCCGGTAGCAGAAGCTGGCGAAGCGCTCTTCTGCCCCGCGGCAGCCGCATGGCCATCAAGGAAAAGAACCTGCCGCCGGATGTTTTCGAGCAGTGGGCTGCCGCCCTGTATGGTGCTACAGCCGAGCTCACGTGCATCGCGGCAAAAGAATCCGCTTCGGCAAGGGCCCTTGAAGGCATCCTCGATCTTGCCCTTGATTCGCGGGATCAACTATTCCTTGTCATGAATCCGGACCTGCTCATCGAGGACTCGTACGGTTCCCTTGAGGGATGGCCTGCAGAAGAGGCCAAGAACCACCACCTATACGAGTACCTGACCAAATCCAGTCTCGCTGAGATAGGAAGGCGGCTTGAGGATGCCCAACGCACACAGATCTTCGATTTCAGCGGGAGAATTCAGGTAAGGGTAAAGGGAAAGCTCCTTCCCTGCTCGTATCGTCTGGCCCACAAGGTTCTGAGCAGAGGAGACCGCCTCACAATCTCGCTCAAGGACGAGAGAGTCTCCGGGAACCTGTCCACGCTGGCATCGCGCGCATACACGCTCGACTCGATCGGAGCGCAGACGGCGGCCATTGTCTCTGCCTTCGAGCGCCTTTTCATTGCCATCAATGGACATGCAAGCAATGTCCTCGCGAAGAACATCGGAGTGGAGCATTCCTATTCTGTCGAGAGAATCAGGTCATATGCAACGAGAGGTTCTGAAATCGGCAGACGCTTGCTCGATCTGGTTACTGCCAAGAGCGAGACGGCGGAGATCCTCGAACTCAACAACTTCGTGAACACACATGTCGAGCCCCTCACGCACATCTTCACGGATCACACCATCAAGATTATTCCTCCGGAGACCCAGTATTACTTCGACGGGTCGCCAAGCTATCTATCACTCGCGATTTTCTGCATACTCTTGAACGCCGTCGAGGCGAGCCCGAAAGGCGCTGCTATCTCGATAGTGTGCTCAAGATTCGAGAGTGGAGAGGAGATCAAGACTACGTCCGGTCCGTTGCCTTCAGGTTTCTATGCGCAGATCTCTGTTCAGGACGGCGGAGAAGGCATCCATGGCTCGGATCTGCCGAGGCTGTTTGAGCCGTTCTTCACCTCCAAGAAGGCCCCACATCGTGGTCTCGGGCTCTTCACCGCTCTGATCGCGGTGCGCTCAATAAAGGGAGAGATTAATGTCAAGTCCATCGCAGGGGAAGGCACCTCCGTTGATCTCTTTATACCGGCGCGTGAAAGGCCTGCTGCCGAGGAGTACGAGGTCGCCGGCAAGGGCAGAAGCGTCTTGATCTTCCACTCAGACCCTGATCGTGCGGAGATTCTGGCTGCGCTGTTCACCAAGGCAGGACTTAAGCCGTCCGAGGTCGCCACTCTCCACGATTGCCAACGCCTGCTTCACTCCCAATCGTTTGATGCAGTCATCATGGACGGGGGCCGTGGAGGGGCGGATTCTGCTTTGCTTCTCGAAGAGATTCTGCGGGCACGACCTTCTATGCCGGTGGTAGTATTGCTGGGTACGGCAGATCCGGCGATCGTCGCGAAACTGACTCACGATGGGGCTGCAAGAGTCCTGGTGGGTGTTTCTGACCTTACACAGATTGTCAGGGCGGTAGACGAGGTTTTCTCGATAAGCTGACAGTATTTAAGGCTGCTTCATCAGCTTCCTGAAATATTCCTGCACGATATCCCTGTACGCAGCCGGGATCTCCTCGCGAGAAGCATCGGCAGCATCCCCACGTATCTTTGGAGGCAAGTTGCCCCATCTCGCGCTGTCCAAAGCGCCCGTACCGGTGTTCGCCGCAGGTGTTGTTCCCGAGTTGCCCGATCCGGGAGAACCGTTGTCGCCATTGCCGTTATTGCCACCGGGCTTCGGGTTGCGTTCCCCGATCGGATTGGGCGAATTCTCACCGTTTTTGGCTTTCTTAGGCCTTAGCATCGCCACCAGCTTGTCGAGGAAATCAACAGCACGGTACTGGTCGGTGAGTGCAATGCCCAATTCCCCTCTGCCGACGAAATCCGCAGCCGCTCCCATGACATCAAGAGCTTGGGGAACATCTCCGAGCGGGACTGCCAGGGAGATCACCCGCGCAACGCTGACCAGGAGCAAACGCGTGTCGGAGTCAACGAAGACAGCATGAGTTTCTCCCTTTGCAGCGAGGAAGACAACACATGGCAGTCGCGACAACTTGCGGGCCTGCGCGAATTGTGCCGACTCGGCCCCGGAGACTCTCACACCCACGAGGCTGGAGCATAGTCCCCTGTTTTCCGGGCCTTCGAGCAGTAAGGATACTTTGGCTGCCCATTGGTCAGTCTGCTTCTCCGATGCAACCACGACCACTTCCCGCCCTTCTTTCTCGGCGGTCTCGAAAGCCTCATTCATCGAAGAAGCCCATTTGAATTCTTCCGCCCCGGCCAGTCCGGCGAAAAGCACAGCACAGACAGTGAGAAGGAATGCGGCCGCTACTTTCACTTCGCCGCCTCCTCAACCAATTTCTTGAACAGGTCTGCACAGGTGCGTTGCCTCTGCGCAACGTCCGAGAGTTCCTCACGGGACACCTTGGCAGGCTCCCTGTCCAGAAGACGTGCGGTTCGGTCTGCGATGTCTTCCTGCTCCATTTTCAGTGCGACCACTTGTGCCAGTGGAAGTATCGCGCCCTTTTTTCCTCCGGAGCCTCCCGCCCCTGAAGCGTCTCCATCTTCCTGGGGTTCACGGCTCAGTTCATCAAGCCCGGCAAGCATGGCCTGGAGGGCCTTGAGCGCCTCCTCTTGCGGTTCCTGCGCTTCCGCTCCACACTTCTCAGAGGTCAGGGCGACGCTGGCGCGCTTTGCATTGGCGGAGGCACGCCCAATGAGATAGATGAACACGCCGTAGTCATCGTCATCACCTACGGCCTTTTCGACAGCCGAATACTGCACCAACAACTTCCCTTGCTCTGTCGCTGCGGAATCAAGTCTCAAGCGAAGGGCGCGAGTCAGCCTGCCACCTTCCGCCTCCACACCGGTTGACACTGCCTTGGTGGTCTCAAGAATGGCCTTCTGGGCCGCGATGACAGCTTCGAGTTCTTTCTTGATCTCGCGAGCCCTCTTCATCTTTTGAAGAGCATCCAGAACCCCGGCAGTCTTTCGCGCAGAGTCCAAAGCAGCCTTAAGCGACTCAAGGGCCTCAGCCTGACGGCTCTTGGCATCATCCGTATGGCGTCCGAGCATCGCCTCGGATGCAGCCGACATTTTTGCCGAGGAATCCTTCAGTTTCGCAGCGGTATCCGGAAACGAGTTGTCCTCGCAGTCAGTTGCAATCCGGGCGGTATCGGCCGAAAGTGTGCGCTGATCCCTCGCCACACTTTCCACGGCATCCGGAGTGGTTCTCTCGTACGCGGTCATCAGATTCTTCATGCGGGCAAGCAGTTCCTCGATGCGCGGGATGATGCCTCGGAGAGCACTAAGGCGCTTCGTGAAGTCGCCTCCACCCTCGAGCATCGCAAGTATCTCGATCAGGAGAGGAATGGCCTCCTGCACGTCAGTCAGCGCGTTGTTGCTCCGGTTTGCGCGCATGTCTTCGGCGGCTGCCTTCATGCGGTCGGAAATCATCCTCGTGCGTATGGTCTTCAGGACATCCCGGCACAACTCCGCCTTCTCGGGCTCGGATTCGGCCAGAGATGCGGACAACCTCTCCAGTTTGCTGCAGAGGTCATTGAAGTCGTTGACGATTGCGGACTGCCTCGCAGTCGCTTCGGGATCAACACCATCCGCCCGGCTCCAGCACACGATTACTGTAGCGATGGCGAAGGCCATTAGAAGCGACAGGAGACGAGAGATCCAGCGGGATTTCACTTTCCTTCTTCCTTCTCGATCATCCTTTTGAGTATATCCTCGATCTCGCCCTGGCGGTCGATTATCTCCCTCAGAACTCTGACCGCTTCGGGAAGACTCTCAAAAGCAGCCAAACGTGCAAGAAGGGATCTCATTTGTGATGCAAGCTTGCGCGCATTCTCAACGGCCAGTTCCCGGGCGTTCCTGCTCTCAGCCCCCTTGGCCGTCTGCGCAGTCAGCAATGCCTCCGATACTCGTTCGCCTTCCTGAGAACAAGCGTACCTGAGACCGGATGCTACCCACTCCAGCATAGATGCCTCGTCCTCTCCCAGCTTTCCCAGGCGGATTTCGTCGGAAGCATCAGAGACGTCATCGGCAAGTCGCCGAAGATCTCTTATCAACGAGCGATGCTCTGCGGCGGGCTCGCGCAGTTGGGCCTGTTCATCCGACGCTTTAGCCGCCACATTGTTCTCGACTGCGAGTCCGCGCTCAAGTGTCTGCTTCGTAGCATCGATGAACGCGCGCAAGTCGCGCAAGACCTCGTAGGGACGCACGATCCTGATGGATATCTCGTCTGTGGAAGTGGTATTCGGGCTTGGCCGGTTGTCCAGTATCTCCAGCCTTAAGGTCAGAACTTCTCCCGGGCGCAGGTCAATGCCGTCGAGTGCGACCGCCAAAGAAGCTTCGCAGGAAGGAGATCCAGGGGAGATGGGAATCTCGACTACGCGGCCGTCTGTCAGAGATGGACAGGCCAGGCGGTACCTCGCCGATGCCAGGCCGTAGTCATCCGTTGCCTTGAACGCCAGCCGGAATCCTCCGCCCGGAACCGCCCGCGAACTGGCTTTCGGGCGGACCAGGTTTACTGCAGGAGGTCTGTCGGGTATAAGGGCAATCGTGAACTCGGGCAAGTCCTTGGAGGGGATTCCGTCTCTGTCAACAAGCTCAAATGTATAACGTGTGGATCGGACAGGTGCAAACGAGGACGATGCTGCGTTTCCGGAGATCGTCAAGGTTCTCTTCTCCCCGCTGGAAATATCCAGAATCGCAGCGGCTGAGAGGACTGACGAGGAAGTACTCTTGAGGCTGATAACGCTGCCCTCCGGAATCCGCGCGTTGCCCTGCCCCTCGGGAAGATCGTATTCCAACTGGCCGGTGTAAACCGGAGGACTCACGTGAAGTTTCAGGGACTTGATCGTTGGGCGAGGCATTGCCTTCACTTGTGTCTTGGCGGAGAAATGCCCATCGGCCGATGCCCGCAATGACAAATCTTCGGTTACGGAAGAGAGTTCGATCACCCACACGCCATCCTCCGTCGCGCGCATTGGCTGCAGCAATGTCTCGGATCCTGCCGTCTCCAAAAACACCGATCTGAAACTGAACCCCTCGAGCACTTCTGCCCTTACTTCCAAGGATGAGCCCATGGGAACCCTCAGATCCTGCGCCATCAGCAGTCTTAGTGCGGGAGTGACAGGATAGTTTTCCGATGAACCGGCCAACCGTCTGGCAAATACGCCGAGTTCCGCCGGGAACGCGACCGCCCAACCCCCAAACAGGAGACACACCGCCAAGGCCAGTGCAAAGGCCTTCAGGAGCACTCTTCCCTTCAGAGGCGTCAAGCGGGGCTCGAAGTCGATTCGCCGAATGGCTTCCGCGGCAAGAGGTTCGTGAAATGGATTCCCTGGCGGGGTCTCGACAGCCGTAATCAGGCAGCCATCCAAAGAGGGATAGGCCCGCTCAACTGCACGAGCCACTTCTGAAACATGGAACTTTCGCGCAACAGGGATTATACACAGCCACGTGACAAGAGTGGGGATACCGAGCAAAACTCCGGCGCCAAGGACGATTCGGGTGACCGGCCTGAGATCAAGAAGCCAGTCCACTGCAAACAAGCACAACAGGACGGAGAGGCCGATAAGAAGAACCCGGGAAGCAGCCCGAAGGACGACAGCGGCCTTGATAGCCGTTGTCCAGCGAGAGAGAAGCGCGGCAAGCTTGTCGCGCGGACTCATTTCCAACCTTCGGGAAGGCGCGGAATGCTCACTTTCGGAAACAGCGAGAAACGCAGATGCGAGTACAGATGCGGGTTGAATGTCGGGGCAAGCTCCAAGTACTTCATCTTGAAGTTGTCTGTCGTGGCATCCCTGTCGCAAACGAGGATGTTCAGCAGCACAGACGGGGACAGCGGGTCGAAGTAGCCAAATCCGGCACCGATTGTGAAGTAGGCAGAAGGTATCTTTACCTCGTACCTGGAGACTCCCCTCGCGGCATCGCGAGAGAATCCTGCCAGGATTTGAAGGCCCGCGATACGCGCTGCTGTCTCGGGGTCAATCCTCCCCTGGAAGAACTGTGAGGAGATCGACTTGCCACGCGTGGAAGGCCCACAGGTAAGTGAAACAAAAGATGAAGGATAGTCACCCGGGAAAGCGCCTCCGCACGCAATTATCTCGATATGGTCGGATGGAGCGTTTTCGTGTACGTCCAATTCCATAGGCAACAGAACATCGTCACGGACCTCCACGGCAATGTACATGGCATCCGGCGAGGCGGAGACGCGATACCGCGCCGAGAGGTCGGCCGCTCCCGACGGAAAATCCCATGGACCGAAGGCCGATGCAGCGGCATGCTCCCCGAAATCCGCCCACTCGCCATCGGGCCAATCATCAAAGTTGCCATCGCACTTGATGCCCTGGGAAGGCACTGCATTGCCGAGCGGCCGCGGCAGGCTCAACTGTTCCTTTGCCCATCCTCGGTAGCCCGCGAGCCTGTCTTCCCCTGCTCCGCCCGGGCCCTTGGACAGCAGTGCATCGCACAAAAGCAGGCACTCTGCGAACATCCTTGCATTGAGAAGATCCTCGCACAACCTGGCTGCTTCGTTTGTGTCGGGATCCGCAGCCTGACCGAGTGCGTTAGCCGCGGCCGAAAGCGCCTCACGCGCCTTGGGTGTCGCTGGACCATACAATGTCAGAGCCCCGCCATCCTTCAGAATCACATATCCTCCGGCCACTCCGGCACGGAAGTTCATTCTGTCGTCGCCCGACCGCACGAAGACCATGGAACCGTCAGTTGCATCATATACTATCGAGCCGCGGAAATTGCCGGCTTGTCCGAAATATGAAGCACTGAAGTATCCATCTCTCAGGTCTCCTGACTGCAAGTAGGAGCCATAGGGCGTTGCTCTCTGCCACTTCAGTTCTCCGGATGTCAGGTCCATTTTGGTTAGCAGCGCGAAATACCCGCTGGAAGCGCCAAACAGGCTTTCGCTGTTTTGCACAAACGCCTCAGAGCCATATGTGTATACCGAGTTCATCATCGCACATTCTGGAAAAGGCGGGGAGAAGATGGCAGTATCAGGACTTGCAAGACTTCGGAGAGTCATCTGTGCGATGCGACCAACCTGCCGTGTCAGGAATCTGTCCTTGTAGAGAGCCACCGGGCTGCTGATAGTCTTCGTGGGTGTGATCTGAGCCATCAAAAGGTCCCCTACCCGGAACCAGTTCTGCCCACTCATCACAAAGTACCTGCCACCGCCACCGCGGATCACGTTGTATGAAGCTTCTGTTGCCGAAAGGAGACGAGTCCCGGTGATGCAGTCGAACACGTAAACGGAATTCGACTTCGTGCTTTCCGAGATGACCACCCGGCCTCCGAAAATCCCTATTACTGTCCCGGAATACGCCCCAACAGACAGATTCATCGAAAAAAACTCGCCGTTGGTGATATCTACAACGAGGAGCTTGGCAGGCACTCCATCCATGTAGCTCGCACAGAACAGCCCCACCAGGTTGCCGGTCCTGAAGATCTCCGAACTGTAACCCGCTTCCGGGAAGTCCCTCCTCCATTTCCGGACGCCTTTGTCTTTTGTGAAGGCCTCAAAGTACAACCCCGTTCCGGCAACAGTGGTGCGGAGGACTACAAAGGTCTCGTCGTCAAGCTCAAATATGCCCTTGACGCGGTCAGTCATGTCATTCTCTCCCGTTCGCGCTGTGGTCTTAATGCGCAGGGTGAGATACTCGCCGCCGCGGAAAACCTTGACCGTGACGTTCGTGCTGGGGGGGATTCGCGATATTGCGCTAACCAGCGACATATACCCCGTTACGGCCTCCCCGTTGAACTCAACAATCACGTCCCCGACAGCAATTCCTGCTGCCTCTGCAGGCATACCTGGCAGCAAGGTTACTACCATGGAACCGGGAGGGTTATTGTAGCTGGAGAGTGTAACCCCAATCATCGATCGGAGGTCGGGCTCGTTTGACCACACCACGCCCTGGTCGGGGGAAATTCGTGCCACCGCATCCCGTTTCCCTATAGTGGCAATGACCCCGTCCTGAGCCGCAATCGGAGAGACCGAGTAAAAGAACGTATTGTCATCCGCGATCGTCTGCTCCCAGACTTTTGCCAGACCTTGCTTGAAGTCAGTCTTCTTCGTGCTGCGCGCTGGCGCCGCAAGCATCGGAAATGCGCCAAAAACGATATCCGACAGAAGTTCTTCACGTCCGCCCACGACGATCTTCCTGTCGGGAAATTCGAGCGCTGCCAAGGCGAGGTTCTCTGCCATCGCCGGGCTTCTCGCCTTCAACAGAACTGCCCTGGCAACAAGCAATTCCGGACAACGAGGTATCGGGTAGAACTTGGAATCATCCAGCACGACCGTTTCAGAACCTGGGAGATTCCTGCCCTCGATGATGGAAATTGAGTAGAAGGACGCGACTTTCGCTGACGCCGCAGTAAAGAAGAAGCCGGCCATCACACGTGCGGCCGCCTTAACATCGCCCGCCAGCGCCTTCGCTGCCAGTTCATCTCCAGCGGCGATGAACGGGGCAATCCTGTCAGGTGTGGAGGCAGCAACGAAGTCAAGACAGTCCAGGCAGAGCCTCCGGAGCGAGTCGGAGGGCTGCCCCCCCTTATACCCAAGTTCAGCACCCAAGATGCTGATCAGCCTGTCCTCCGCCACTACGCTCTCATTTGGCTGTTCTGAAGCGAGGTCAATCAGAACTGTCATGGCAACGTCGTAATTCTTGAGTTTCAGCGCTGCTTCGATTCGCAGTTGCTGCAGGTATACCCGCTCGGAAGGATGAATGACCACTGACAGTGCCTTCTCGATCAATTCCATCATGCGAGCAGGATTCTTGCCCGCTTCACTGTCTGCCAGCCGGCGATAGCAGACCGCCATCCTTGAATGGATCCAATCGCGCAGCTTGTACCCGAAATAGCTCGCCCCCTCGCCTCCTTTGTCAAAAGCTGCCTTGAACAACTCGAGTGCAGCCGGGCCATCGCCCGAATTCATGGCATTTGTGGCCAGAAGGAAATCCGGAATCGGATCATCTGGATTCTTGAGGCGTCTGGATTCGATCAACGCCCGAAAAGCCTCGCTGTCAACAAAGCAGTACACCGCTTCGGGAGTTGCGCAGATGATGCGATCAGACAACGGGATGACACGCCCCAGATAGACGTTCGACATCCCCCCCAAGTTGAACCTCGTCTTCACCGCGCCATCGATGGAAGAGATGAATATGAGCCCGTTTACAACTGGAAGGATCAGATCGTCACCCGATATGGCCCCTACACCGGCAACTCTCTCCTTCACCGGCAGACGTCTTACAACCTGGCCATCGGAAAACCGGAGCGCTACGACATCTCCGTTGCCCTTGAAGAAAGCCTCGTTGCCACGAAGCCCGATAAATGCCCTGAGAGATGCCCTGTCCGCGCTCCAGAGGACGCGCCCGGTGTTACAGGATAGCCCGAGCACCTTGGCAGAGTCGCACGGGCTGAGAATGGCAACATCGCAATCTCCCGCAATTACCGGGGGCTCAACAGGGAAGTTGGGTGTGATGGTGGGATAGGTCGTAACCCACAGAGGACTCCCGTCAGCGGCATTAAGGGAACAAGCAACCCCGTTGTAGCAGACAAAGAGCCGACCATTGGAGTAGGCCGGTATTACCGATACCGAAAGGCGCGCGGCAGCACCTGTGACGGCGAAGCTGAACAACTGTGTCATCCACTGGATCTTGCCGGTGCCGGGGTCAATCGAGATCCCCCAGGCATCGCCAATACCACCCGTGTAGATGCCAACAAGAAACACTTGCCCCGGGAGCGCCAGTGGAACACTCACAAAGGACATCCCTGCGAGCACTTTTGCAGCTTGCGCGTCATTCCCGCTGTCAAACCGGACGGAGATATCCTCAAAGAGCGCGTCAGCACCTTCGATGCGATACGCCCCGATTTGTATTGGCGTCGAAAACGCGTTCGTGTTTCTGGCGTACTGATTGCAGTACAGTGCGCCTCTGAAAGCGGAAGCTGAAAGAGCCTCTGCAAAATCCCCAACCGGCGGACCGTATGACTGCTCCATGTTCGAGCCCACGGGATACCTGTGCAAGTAGAATCCGTTCTCCATGTCCCGGGAGTAGATAGCTGACCCGTCCGAACAGAATATCCTTCCCGATACGACAATTGGACGAAGAGATACTAAGTCGCGCGAATTCTCAGCGTTGAGGAAGGGAACGTACTCCTCTTCCACCGCGGTTCCAGGGGCGACAGGCCTTGGGGCCACCGGTGCACTCCACAGCAACGTCGGATGGCGAACTGAAGTCTTCTGGGAGCCGAAACCGGACGGAGCCCCACAAGGATAGGGCCTTTCCGAGAGATCAGGCGGAGGCACTTCGCTTGCGAGCTTCCCAATGAACGAAGATAGCTTCCCACCTGCAAACTCCGCGTCAGTGAGCCCGAGTTTTGCGAGTCTCTCAACCATAGCGGACAGGGACGCTGAGTCTTCAGTTCCCCTGTAGCACCTTGCGAGAAGAGCGAACGCTCCCACTTTGTCAGGAACCTCCGCAGGGAAGCGGGAAAAAGCAGTCTCCAGAAGATATGCTGCAAGCTTGAACCTTCCTGCGTTAGCGTGGAATGATGCGAGTCGCTCGAGAGCATCCGGAGCGTAGGATGAAAAGGGGAAAGCCCAGGCCAAGGCCTCAGCTTGTGTCAAATCACCAGAGATATAGCCTTCTCTGAGCTTGGCCGCGGGAGGATCGTATTGATCCCTGAATGCCCTGATCCCTTCGGGACCGAGTGACATGAACTCGGTAACCACGGTTTCCTCAAGTGGCGCGTAGTTGTTTCGGTCTGCGGGGATAAGGGTACGCCTGTATGCGGAAAGCAGCGATTGGCAGGCAGTTGCAGCAGCAGAGAAGTCGTGTGCCCGGATTGAAGCGCGCAAACTCTCCAGTAAGCGAATCGCCTTTTCCGGCGCCGCATTGATAAAGACCTCGTTGTTGTCCTTTTCCTCCGCGAAGGCTGACACCAGGAGGCCTGCAAAGAGAACCGCTATTGCGATCTTGAGGCGCATTAATTCCCCACCATTTGACAGCGAGAGGTGCTGAGGGTATTCCCCGCAGCACCTCTCTGCGTTTGTTTCATTCGGTCAGCGGCGCGGCGAACGTCTTGCCGACGAACGGCTTGGCGGATCGCTCTGCCTGCCGCCTCTGCCGGAAGAACGCTTAGCGCCACGTCCATCGTCATAGTCGTCGTCGTAGTCATCGTCCACGTATTCTTCCTCATGCATGTTAGCCAGTCTGCGCTTGCGCTCCTTCTCCTTCTTCTGCTCATTCGCAAAGAAGAACAGGCCGCCTCCGATAAGCATTGCAAGAAGCACCAGCAGGAGGATTACGAGACCGGCGCTTGAGACCTTCCCGACATGCAGCGAGTAAGTGAAGTCCTTGCTAAGTTTTGCCACGGACGAATAAGCATCCTCGTTGCCAACCGCAAGCATGACAAAGAACTTCTGTGTTTCGGGATCCAGAAGGCCGCGCACCATCGCCTGCAACTGGATGACCTTGGGGATTACCTGAACGGGCTTCTTCTTCGCACCCGGGTCTGTTTCTGCCGGAGCGTCGAGAAGCTGGACGACCTTGAATTCGTAGGAGTACACTTGGTAGCCGCTATCAAGAAAGACCGGCGGGCCGGGATCGCCTGCGTCCTCGGGAGAATTCCATTTGACGGTCTTGTCAGGATAAATGGCAACCAACTGTTTGATCTGCTCGAGGGCGAAGTTCTTCAGGTTGTCCTTCTGGTCTCCCGATTGCTTCCAGAAAAGCATGTGCATGAACAGCACCTTGCCATTGTGCTCATCGATGGCATAGTGGAAAGTGCTTGAGTTCACCGCTTGGGCAGATGGCCATAGGTTGCCGTTGAGGATGGGCAGCCGCATCGTCAGGTCATGTTCCGTTCTGTAGGTCAATTCCTGTTCCAGACCCAGCACGAATTGCTCGCCCTGCGCCATGCTTGGCGAAAGCAGGAAGGCAACCACGAAGAACAGCAAAAGCAGCTTTTTCACGTCTCTCTCTCCCTGTAGTGAAAGCCCAATTTTAGGGCTCTGTGCACAACACAAAACGTTTTTCTACTTAACAGCGTTGACCGTCAGGATGAAGACCAACTCCGTCTTAACCCTCACCCTCTGCTTCGAGGAGAACAGCAGGTTGATCACCGGCACATCTCCAAGCCCGGGCACTTTCTTCCGTGTCGTCACATCCTTCTCACGGAAAAGCCCGCCAACAACCAAGGTCTGTCCGTCTTTCATCCGGACGACCGTTGAAAGACTCCGATTTGCCAGAATAGGCATGTTGTCCGGCTGGCTGAAACCAACGACCTCGTTGTATTGCAGCCGCAGAACGCACTGCACCTGATTGCCGTTAAGGATGCTGGGCGTGACATTCAGGCTGATGCCCGTATCAATGCTGCGCAGGTAGTAGCCGGGATACTCGTTCGTGGTTGTGGATGTCTCCTTGGACGAATCCGTATTGGTCTTCTCGTACTTCGATGTGTTGCCCGAAGTGCCGGATGGCAGGATGTAGTTGTACGTCTCGCCGACCCGGAAGTCGGCGTTCTCGTTGTTTAGAGCCAATGCTCGTGGCGAAGCCAGGACATTTGCCACGCCCTTTGAGACAGCCCAGTTGAGGACCCCGAGGAATTCCTTCAGGTCATCACCGGTACCATGGCTGATTGCGGCGGAAATTCCGTCGATATCGAAGTTGCTGGTCAGTGGTTGTGCTCCGCCCGATATCACCATCTTGTCGGGAAAGGACCGCTTGAATGTACTTATGAAGCCCCGCGATTCGTCGCCGGTAAGTGTGACCTCGATGACCTTGGCCGAGATCTCAACCTGCGGGATCGGTTGGTCAAAGACCAGAATGCTCTCCGCGATTGACCGGACAAACTTGACGTAGTCAGTGATGATCAGCAGCCCCTGGTTATCGTCGAAGTCCATGGTCCCCCAGACCGAGAGCTTGCTGAAGAACAAATTCCTCGCGACGGACGGGCGCATATTCTTCAAGGGATAGAAGAACGTGACGAATGCGTCTTCCGGAAGCCCGTTCAACGCGGCGAGCTGCTGCTTGAGGGTGCTGGAAGCCTGAACGAGGTCGGTAGGAACCGGATCCTCGAAGTCGTCGGGGGTAAGCTCCAGCACATTTGCCGTGAGTTGCGTCGGCTCAACGATGTTCTTCGCTGGCTCTTCGAGGATGATCTTGAAGCTGATTGTCATCACTGATGTATCGCTCTTGTCAAGGGGTACCCGAACCAGCGATATCTTCCGTTGCGCACTGACCGTCATCTCAAGGCTGAAAATCTCTGCATTCGAAAGGGTGTGCCGTATGTCCGGGTTCACGAACGAGCCCACGATGTTGTGTATCTCTATGGCCGTGTTTTCGACGGTGAATGTCTTCTCGGTGAAGATTCCTCCCGACAGGCCATCGACGATTATCTTGCGGACCTTGCCGTCGGACTCGGCAGTAGTGATTACAACTTTGTCCTCATCGAACTTGCCGAAGCGCCCGTCCTGAATGTCCTCTTCCACAGATAGATCGATCTGGTAAGTGTTGGTGTCGATTACCTTGTGTGACAGCCCCTTCACCTCACCGACCCAAATCTTGTTGGCGGCAAGGGAATACGCTCCGAATCCGGCGACCAGGATAACCGCAAAGACCAGCGACAGCGTTGTTTTTCTCATCGTTGGCCTCCCCCTATCTCATCGTCGCTTTGAAGACCCATCGCACCTGAGCGGGGGTTTTCGGAAGGTAAACGTCCATCAGGTAATGCTCGCCTGCGGACAGGTAGGGCAGATCCTTTCTGGCAGAACTCATCTTGCCGACATCGTCGTACGAGAAAACGTATACGTTGATTGTTCCTCCGACCTTGGTGTCGTTGAAGATCAGGAGCCGCAGAAGATACTGGTTGCCCAAATCGGTCTTGGTCAGCGCCTTCAGGATGATGCCTGCGTCCTCTGCCCGGTTCTCGGTGAGTTCGTTTACCTCGGCAACCTTGGTCTTTCCACGCTCGTCGGGGTGCATCACGAAAATTACGTTCGGCTGCTGTCCCGGATCGGCCTTCTCAGGCTCGACCTTGTCCTTGTCAAATATCAGCACTTCCGGAGCGGAGTTCATGTCGAGCATGGAGCCCACAGCCTTGGGGGGATCTTCCTTGGCGCAACCTGATAACAGGAAGAACGCCGCGATGGCCGTTAAGAACAGACAGAGTCTCATCTTTCCACCTCAACTCCAGGATAGAGAGGGAACCTGGCGCACAGTTCCTGAACTTCTGATCGAACTACGAGGTGCTTCTTCATCGCTGTGGGCTCTGACAGCACGCGGTCAATTATGTCAGCAATGATGTCCATTTCCGCTTCCATCATCCCGCGGCTGGTTACGCATGGAGTCCCAACGCGGATGCCGGAAGAGACCTGCGGAGGTTTGTCGTCAAATGGTATGAGGTTCTTGTTGACCGTAATGCCGACACTTTCAAGCAGGTTCGAGGCGTCCCTGCCCGTCAAGTTCTTCGAACGCAAGTCGACGGAAAACTGATGGTTGTCGGTTCCACCGGAAACGATCCGGTATCCTCTGCTCTGTAGCTGCCCGGAAAGCCGTTTGGAATTCGCGACAATGTTCGCGGCGTATCGGGCAAACGCCGGTTGGGAAGCCTCTTTGAAGGCAACCGCCTTTGCGGCGATCAGATGCATCAACGGTCCCCCCTGGATGCCGGGAAATACCGAGCGATCCAAGGCCTTTCCCAGGGCTTCCTTGGCCAGTATGAAGCCTCCCCGCGGACCGCGGAGGGTCTTATGCGTGGTCGATGATATGTAGTCTGCATACGGCACAGGAGAAGGATGAACGCCACCCGCCACGAGCCCTGCAACGTGAGCCATGTCGACCAGCAATTTTGCGCCGCACTCCGCTGCAATATCAGCAAAAGCCTTGAAGTCAATGATTCTGCTGTACGAGCTTGCTCCCGCGATAATGAGCTGCGGATGCTCCTTCAGTGCGAGATCACGAACCGCGTCCATGTCGATCAGTTCTGTCTCCGGGCGGACGCCGTACGCAACGATAGTGTAATTCCGACCTGAGTAGTTGAGGGGGTGACCGTGGGAAAGGTGGCCGCCATGCGCAAGGTTCATGGACAGAATCTTCGCGCCATTTTCGATAGCAGCGGCGCAGATGGCCATATTTGCCTGAGTGCCGGAATGTGGCTGGACGTTGGCATAGGGCGCATCGAACAGATGCTTGCACCTTTGGATGGCGAGATTCTCCACATCGTCCACATCCTTGCACCCGCTGTAGTAGCGCGCTCCGGGATAGCCTTCAGCATACTTGTTGGTCAACACGCTTCCCGCAGCGGCAAGCACGGCAGCGGAGACCACGTTCTCGGAGGCGATCAACTCTATTTGAGTGCGCTGGCGGGCAAGTTCGCCCATAACAGCTTGGTAAATCGCAGGATCTGCTTCAGCAAGCGGTCGTAGTCCGGACATCTTGGCTCCTGTTGACGGTTTGTGAGATTATAGGGATTTTGCGGAATCTTCGAACGGACGAATGCCAAGGCTGCCCATGGCTTGCCCTACGAGGTGGAAAGAGCCCGTTACAACGTAGTCTCCTGCCTGCTGCAATAACTCGATCGCCTGCTCCGGAGACAAAACCGAAACGCCAGGCATTCTCTGCATTTCGCCCGACATCGGCACAACGTAGGCCCGGCTTACGTGCGCAAGCAGCGGTTCAATCAATGTCATCGGATCGCGGGGAGGAGTGCACCCGAATATCAAAGTCGGCTTACCTGCAAAACGCTCCGCCAGCGCCTCAGAAAGAGAGGCAATTGACGCGACAGTGTGAGCTCCGTCAAACAGGATCCGGGAATTGCCAACATGTCGAAGGTCATTTCTCCCCGGTACGACAAGATCTGCCAGGTCGAGCTTTCCTTTTTTGACCGACAAGCGGGAAAGGAGCAAATCCGTGGCAGTTTCCGCCAGTCTCATGCATCCGGATGAAGGACGCATCCCAAGGGTGTTCACTGCGACCAGTTGCACGCCTCTTCCCGAGCACAAGCGCTCGACGGCCACATGGCAGGGCGGCGGAAGGGACCCGCAGACCAACGTTGCGCCCCGCACAGCAATTCCGGCTTTTTCTATGGCGATTCCAGCAAGATCGTTACCCAATTGGGCAGTGTGCTCTTGCTCTACAAAGGTAAGTACGCATACGGGCGCCCCAAGGAAGCCGGTTGCATCATTCTCACCTCCGAGCCCGCACTCGATAACGGCGGCTTTCGCGTTGGCACGGGCGAAGATGAGCATCGCGGCAAGGGACATCGCGCCTGAATACGTCGGTCTGCCCGGGATATCAACGTCCACCGAGGCAATGCTCGACAGTGCTCCTTCGATATCCCTTTCGGATGACATCCTGAAGTCGAGCAGAGCCCGCTCTCGATCTGACACGAGATGAGGACTCATCGAAAGGCCTACGCGAAGGCCTGATGCTGCCAGCAACTTCGCGGCGTAGTACGCCGTCGTCCCCTTCCCTTTGCTCCCTGAGATATGGATTGCGGGAACGGCAGAATGTGGATTGCCAAGAGCTGCGGAAATCGCGGCAAAGAAGCGGCGAGGTCCCGAATCAAGGGGCTTCTGACGACGACGGTAGGGATCGAGAAAACCGGTTCTACGTTCGAGCCAATCTCTTCCTGCACCGCTCATGGGCAGACTAAGCGCGGACGAAGCCTATTTCCTGAACGACCTGCGCCGGAAATCCGGGTACTTCGCGCTCAATCCCCGTTTTCAAGAGAGTCCCGTGCTCAACGTATGAGGCAAAGAGAATGTTGTCCGTCTCCGAGAAAACCGGCATCCGCTTCAGCTCGGACAGAGCAATGGGACTTGCCGGGAAATACTCCAGCAGAACCGGCTTGTAGGACTCAAGAAGAACCTCTTTTTCCTCTTTCAGCCGTTCCAGCAGTTGGGAAACCAATGCGAGATCATAGGTCGACTTCCCAAGTATGTCCGAAATCGCAGCAATGAGCTCCGGGCAGACGTGCAGCCCCGCCGCGAAGTGATCACGGTCGAATGGCAACCCCTTCCTGAGCAATGCGATCCGGATCGCCTCTTCGATGGCATGAAACAGGTAGTGAAGCGAGTCGAGTGTTTCACCAAGAGTGAAGTAGTTCTCCCCCCTGCCCAACTGCAGAAGGAAGCGATATAGCACTGTAAGCGAGTACTTGTCAACCTCCGAGCGAGTACACGGCGCGAGGTTCTGTAGCGTTCGCGCCGTCCGCCCGTCTGCGTCGTACAGGATCCTGCACCGGGCAAGAGCGAGCCGCACGGAATTCAGGCATCCGGCATTGAGAGCTTTGTGGAATTCATCAAGCCCGACGACGGACACGTTCAGCAAGACATCGTTCTCGACATACACGCAAGACTCAAGCGGAAAGTCCTCCGTGCGCACGACAACAAGGTCAAGATCAGAGTACTTCCCCATCTTTCCCGTCAGATAGGTCCCGAAGACTATGATCCCCGAGACTCCAGGGACTTTCGACCAGCGTGAAACGAAGGCGTCGAGTGCATTGTCAAGAACCGAAGTACTTGCCATATTCATCTCTCCGTTTTCGATGCGGAATTCTGCTTCATGTATCCCAGGAAAACTTCACGGAGTGTTCTCTTCCGCGGAGCAAGCCTCGACACGCGGAAACCAGCTCCAACCAGCAACTCGTTTATCCCGGAGGGGTCGCCGTTGGTAACGAGAAGCACGCCGTCCTCTTCTGCCAACGCACTCAGTCCCTTCGATGTAAGCAGATCGCACGCCTTCTGCGAATCCGAAACCGACACTTCGATCGTGCCGTCACCGGCAACGAGTTCCTGCACTCCCCCCTCGTATAGCAACTCGCCATTTCTGAGAATTGCAGTGCGGTTGCACAATTCCTCCACCTCGCTCAGCAGGTGGCTGGAAAACACGATCGTAACTCCCTCTGTCTCGCTGAGCGCGCGTATGGCCGAAAGAAGCTCGTATGTCCCTTCCGGGTCAAGACCGTTTGTTGGCTCGTCCAGCAGAAGGAGCCTTGGCCGCCTCAACATGGCGAGCGCAAGTCCGAGACGCTGCCGCATGCCATGAGAGAATGTGCTGACCCGGCTCGCCGCGCGCGAAGCGATTCCGACGTTATCCAGGACTTTTCTTATGCGGGAATCCTCCACTCCGCCCCCAAGGCGACCGAACAACTCCAGATTGCGATAGGCTGTCAAATACGGGTAAAAAGCAGGCACATCTACCAATGCGCCGCATACCGCCAAGGCCTCCAGCCTGCGCCGAACTACGTCCAGCCCGAAAATTTCCGCAGTCCCGGAAGTCCTGCGGACGAGCCCCAGCACCAACCGGAAAGTCGTCGTTTTTCCGCTCCCGTTAGGCCCAAGGAAGCCATAGATGTCGCCCGAATTGACCGTTATGTTGAGATGGTTAACCCCAAGAAAACCGTTCTGCGATCCGCCCGGACCGGCGAAACGCTTGGTGAGATCAAAGGTCTTCAGAGCCGCAGGCAGCCCGCTTTCAGTCATTTTTTGAAACCTCCAAGAGTTCGGGCCTGGCCGTGAACAAAGGCGCAAGGTCCGGATCGGCGGCCGCCCAATCGGTGTCCGCGAAGCCAAAGGCAACAGCTTGAGTGTACATGTCGGCCGCTCTGCCGATGTTCCCAAGACGACAATACAGGCAGGCAAGACGGTACAGTGGACGCCAGCTCTTGGGTTCCACTTCCTGCCACTTCGATATCACGTCCATCGCACTCCCGATCATCCCTGCCGTGGCGAGACATCCTGAGTAGTTATCGAGGATCTCCCCACTATTGGGCGTAACGGAAAGCGCCCGGGCATAGAAAGCCACCGCCGCGTCTATTCTGCCAGTTCGCTCCGCGCAGATTCCCAAGTCGTTCAGAATCCTGTCGTCCTCCGGTGCGAGCCCCGCGGCTATTGAGAGAAGTTCGAACGCAGGCTCGAACATATTCCACTTCATGGCAATGCGCGCCTTGTTGCAGATGGCCCCAAGAAGAGACGGGGACCGACGAAGCGCTCTGTCAAAAGCGGCCAGTGCCTCAACATCCTGACCTCTTGCCATCCGGCAACAACCAAGGTTGTAGTTCGCAAAAGGATGTTCCGGCCTCAGTTCCAGCGTTCGTGCGAGCATCTTTTCCTCTCGCGCGAGGTCCCCATCGCCGCCGAAGGCAACCGACAAAAGGAAAGATGCCTCAACATCATCAGGCTTATGGCGCAAGTACTCCAACAACTCGCGAGTGGCTGTTTTCCAGTCACGCTTATTTATCAGGCTGTACGAGGTCTTCAGTTGGTTGTCGAGCACTTCCTTGGAGTAGTAGTCCTGCGGGAGCACAACCCGGCTGATAAGATCCGGATGCTCCTCTACATTCTCCCCAAAGGGCCCGGATACTGTGATCGGAGGAGTGGATGTCGCTGAAGGTGGCTTCATCGAAAGATCCGCGGTCGCCAGGTAGTTGTCGATCCAGGATCCCTGGGCATTCTGAGGAGTCCCATTATTGCACGACACCAGCATGGCTATGGTGAAAACGGCAGACAGGAAAAGAGACAAACGTTTCACTTCCCAATCCTCCATGCCGCGTTATCGCGATAATCTGACTCTCGCGCGGGGCGAGTGACCGAATCCAAGTCATATCCGCCCGAATTGCAGACCACGCAGGCAGTACCCTCCGGAACATCAGGCAGCTTGATCCGCGAGCCCGAGGCTATCTCAAGTGACCGAGTTCCAAGTTCCCTGCCGCCACAGCCGGAGGGCGCGCTGAGGAAGTTGATAGTGCATGTGCCTGATACTGAGCCTGTATTCTCCACGATAAACTCGTTGCCGTCAAGAATTGCTCTGAAATTCGGCAGACTCTCGGCTTTGGGAACAACCCAGATCGCCGAGGTTTGCCCCCTGCTTTTCCCCTTGCGATAGGTCCAACTCCAAGCTTCCTCGCTCTGACCGGAGACCCGAATCTCGGCTGTCTTGAAGCCCTTCCATTCTCTGTAGAGATTTTGTCCGGCGAACAGGCTGATGGAATCAGGCTCGATGTCAAATTCGATACTGAGGCGAACATCTTCCTCACCGACAATCCTCTCGCCTATGCGGGCGACAGATTTCGGCAGCACTTCAGAAAAGCCGTAGACCGCAACGGTGCGTCTCGACCGAAAAGCTCTCTCGATATCTTCCCATCTTGTCGAGTTCGCATAGACAACCGTGGCGGCGCCGAAGGGGCCCTTTTCTTCATGCGCATCCGTGGACCCGGCGGCAAAGAGCAGCGCGCCACCATCTGCGGCAGCCCTGTAAGCTGCTTCCTCGAACCTGCCAATCGCACAGAGCGCTCCATTGTAACACTCCAGCCCGTCGGCCAGTTCCGCTATGTCCGGTCTTTGCCAGTAATCTTCTTCCCACTCAGAAGGTCCGGGACCGGGATGATGAATTACGACGATCCCTGCCTGCGCGTGGGCAGCCTCTACGGCGGATCTGAAAGGAAGCTGATCGGGGATAGCACGTCGAATGCCGAGAAAACCCAGGTGGTTATTGTTCGGGTATCCAGCAATGGTGCGGAAGTTCGGCCCCGGCTTGACGGTGTATTCCAGTCCCAGTTGAACATTCAGTCCGGAAATGTCCCTGGGAAACCTGGATGCAACTGCATCGAACAGACCACAGGTTTCTGGTTTTCCTGAGGCCAGGGAAGAGTGCGGCGTCCAGAACCAGGACTTGTAGCCAGCTCCGGCGTATACCGCAGCCATGGTTTCGATCGAAGCTCTCCCGTCATCCGCGACTCCCTCGAACGCTGAACAATGGCCATGCAGGTTGACGATGACTCTGCCGGTGGCTGGCGGAGTCTCCTCTGCGGAAATCGCTGCTGCAATCGCAACGACCAAGACGAGACAGGCGGTTAGAACCGCCTCAGCATGTTTCATACGCTGCAATTATATCCGGATACCCCTGCTCCGAAAGCAAAAGGGGCGGTCAAGCCGCCCCTTTCATCAGCGCTTGCTGCTATTCGCCAAACTTAATCCCCTGCGCAAGGGGAAGGTCGTCGCTCCAGTTTATCGTGTTCGTCTGCCGACGCATGTAGGCCTTCCAAGAGTCGGAACCGGATTCGCGGCCACCTCCGGTGTCCTTCTCTCCGCCGAATGCCCCGCCAATTTCGGCTCCTGAGGTGCCGATGTTGATGTTCGCAATTCCGCAGTCGCTGCCCGCGCACGATAGGAATCGTTCCGCGGATTTGACTCCGTTTGTGAACATGGCGCTTGACAAGCCTTGTGATACCGAGTTGTGCTCTTCGATCACCGAATCGAGAGAACTGAATCTCATTACATACAGGATCGGAGCGAAGGTCTCCTCGTGTACTATCGGCCAATCGCTCTTTGCTTCAACAATTGTCGGGGCGACGAAGTGGCCCCGTGCAAACGCCTCGTCAGTCAGGCGCCTTCCACCGAACAGCACCTTGCCGCCGCTGCGTTTGACGGCCTCGAGAGCGGCAAGATACGCCTTGACCGATTTCTCCTCCACGAGAGGTCCCATAAGCGTGCCCTGCTCCATCGGATCGCCGATTTTCACCTGCCCGTATGCCTTCACTAAGCGGTCCGTGAACGATTCTGCAAGGCTCTCGTGCAGAAACAGCCTGCGTGTGGATGTACAGCGTTGCCCCGCAGTTCCGACCGCACCGAACAGCACCGCCCGAAGACATAGATCCATGTTCGCGTCGGGCATTGCGATGATTGCATTGTTTCCGCCAAGCTCGAGCAGCGTCCGCCCGAGCCGCTTGCCGACGATCTCGCCGATGTGCCTGCCCATCGTGCACGAACCTGTCGCGCTTATCAGCGGGACTTTCGGATCGTGGAGCATCGGGTCGCCCACTTCATCGCGCGAGCCAATCACCAGATTAAAGACTCCCTGGACCCCGTTGCGATCGCACACGCGGTTGGCGATGTGCTGAACGGCAATCGCGCACAGCGGCGTCCGCGAAGAGGGCTTCCAAATCATCGTGTCGCCACAGACCGCCGCAATGGCCGCGTTCCATGCCCAAACAGCAACCGGGAAGTTGAAGGCCGTGACGATTCCTACGACTCCCAGTGGGTGCCATTGTTCGTACATCCTGTGGAATGGTCTTTCGGAGTGCATTGTCAGCCCATAAAGCTGACGCGAGAGCCCGACAGCAAAATCGCAGACGTCGATCATCTCCTGGACTTCGCCTTCGCCCTCCGGCAGAATCTTGCCCATTTCAAGGGTGACAAGGGCGCCGAGGTCGCGCTTGTGAACCCGGAGTTCCTCTCCGATTTGCCTGATGATCTCGCCGCGTCTCGGGGCCGGGATCAACCGCCATTCGAGGAAACTCTTGTGAGCATGGCCCACAATCCTGTCATAGTCAGCCCGACTGGCCGTACGAACCTTCCCAAGTTCCTCGCCGGTCGCAGGATTGTGCGACACAAGCTCCGGGCCTTTCGTATCGAGCCATTCGCCACAGTAGGCGCCTGCGTTGACCGGCTTGATGCCCAGCCGTGTCAGGATATCCCTTGCCTTGCTCATTTCTGCTCCTTTGGGCCCATAAGATACCGGAAATCCGCAATTATGCAAAGAATATCCGCGCGTCATGCGTCCACTGCGGTACAATATCGGGGATGAAAACGCGGCGAGCAATTCTCGTGATTGCCTTCTGCTCAGCCATTGCGGCCCTTGCATGGGCTGCAATGCACCTGTCGACCGATACCTACCAGCCATTGAAGGCTTCTCCGGCGCCTGCCGTCGGACCGTCCCTGTCTGTCGCCTCAAATCAGTCGCCGCCTCCCTCATCGCTTGGAACTCTTTTTGGAGAACCCTCCGCCGAGGAAGCCGCCGCATTTGCTGACGACGTATTCATCACACTTAGGGACAAGCTTCCGCCCCTTCCGGCAGATGTCGCAGAGAGAATGTCGTCATACAGAGCGGAGTTGTTGTCCTTACCCGAAAACCCAAAATCCGAGGCTTGGAGAGTGGGCTTGCTCGGACAGCTCGATTACCTTGAGTATGCCGTAATCTCAGGCTTCCAGACCGAGAGGCCGGAGGACAAATTCCGGGAGCAACTCAGGGCCTTCAAGACCGGGAGGGATCCATATCAACTTCAATCCGATAGCTATGTTCGCGGGTATGTCTCCCCCGTTGATGGAACGATCGCGCATTACGCGGTCACTCTGCCCCCCGGCTATATCAGCACAGAACGCTATCCACTCCTGATTTCCCTGCACCATCATGGTTGGACCGACTGGTTCAGGCCATTTCAAGGGTGTCCGGCCCCCCAAGTGGAAGGCGCCATTTGCATATCTCCACACAGTAGAGGTTCTGCAGACTACATGTGGGTCGCGCTGGACGAGACTGTTGCGGCGATCGAGGATGCGATTGCCAACTACCCGATTGATCCGAACCGGGTGTATATCACCGGTTACAGCATGGGTGGAACGGGTTCCTGGAATCTGGCAGTGCATTCCCCGCATCTCTTTGCGGCAATTGCGCCTGTTGCCGGAAACGCCGATTTCACGGCTTGGGTTAAGCGATGGAACTGGCGTCTGGAAAGTGACTCTCCGTTTTCCTTCCTCCGAAAATACCTGCGCGAGTCAACCTGTCCCGCGGCATATGCCGAGAATCTCGTAAACATGCCGGTCCTGTGCTATCACGGTGAAGGCGACACAATTGTCCCGGTGGAGCATGCTCGGGGAATGACCGACCGCCTGAAGCAACTCGGATACAAGAATGTCGACTATCGCGAGTCCGCGGGAGGTCACTTCTCAGTGTCGATCACGGAAATATGGCCGTGGTTGGCTGGCTATACCCGCAACCGTTTCCCTTCCAAGGTCGTCTGCAAGACGGCCACATTG